>Ga0268299_1001707_pt1 | contig 34247 bp, 27 predicted proteins | sample NOBtaG_FD_193484 | JGI IMG/M metagenome (GOLD analysis project Ga0268299, IMG submission 193484) | Activated sludge microbial communities from bioreactor in Nijmegen, Gelderland, Netherland - NOB reactor | ecosystem: Engineered > Bioreactor > Aerobic > Activated sludge | place: Netherlands... | reverse complement strand
TATGTCCTCCATTGAATTAATCCCGAATACTGATCGTGTACCCAGGACTGTTGTGATTAGCGTGAAGCTCGGCAAACCGCTGCGTAAGGGCCTGATCGACAAATGTTGGAACCATGCTCGAAACATCCCCTTTCAGTTCCGCAATCTCACGAATCGTGCTGGAACTGATGTGCAGATGCCGCTCGTCTGTCATAATCGCGACGGTTTCGATCTCCGGCGCAAGCTTCTTATTGGCTAAACCCATTCTGAATTCTAGTTCAAAATCGGAAAATACGCGCAAGCCGCGTATAATCGCCATCGCGCCAACTTCATTTACGAAGTTTACAGCCAAACCCGAAAAAGGCGCAACTCGAATATTTTCAAGCCCCTTAAAAGCTTCCTGGGCCATCTTTGTTCGCTCATCCGCCGTAAACAGCAGCTTTTTCTTGGGCATATCGTAGATGGCGATAATCACCTCATCAAAAATTTTGGCAGCGCGCAGAGCAATATCAATATGTCCGTTATGGATCGGGTCAAATGATCCAGGGTATACTGCACGGCGAATCATGAAAAAACTCCAGCAATAAAAGTTAACGCGCCCAATTTTCGTCAATGCTAAACTAAACAGAGCGCTTGAGTCAAGCAAACACCAGTCCCAAATGACGTTCGGGATCAGATATATCGATTTTGTTAGATTGAATTCTACAGAGTGAATGAAGCCATGACAACCTACGCTCCCGTCTTTCGCCGCTGGCGTCCGGTGCTGATTATATTGCTGATTGTTATAATCGCAATTTTTGGCATCCACAATTTACGCACCATGATCGCCAATGTGAACACCCCGCCTGTCTGGGATTTCCAGTTATTCTGGATATTTGGGCGCGCTTCCGCGCATGGCCTGAATCCCTACGATCAAGCCAATCTCATTCAGGAAGCGCAGCCATTAGGCACACTCAACCAGATGATTTCCGAACTCTACTTTTTTCACCTGCCGCCGACCCTCTTTTTGTTTGCGCCGTTGGGCTGGTTTGAGGATGTCCATACCGCCTATCTGGTCTGGTACGTTTTTCACACCGCTATTTTGATCGTCGACATCCTGTTGCTCTGGCGCTTATTTCTGGACAGCGACAAATTTTCGCTGCTGTTCTGTGCAGCTTTCGTACTCAGTTTTTTTCCAACGCGCAGCAACATCGTCGTCGGTCAGCTCAATTTTTTGATGATGTTTTTTTTGCTCTTGTTCTGGGCAGAGCGCGAGAAGCCACGCAGCGGCCTCTGGCTGGCGTTGGGGATCATCACCAAGCCGATCATGGCCTTTGTCCTGCTTTACGTCGTGCTGCGAGGACAATGGAAAAGTTTAGCTATTGGTCTGCTTTCACTGATTGCGCTTTCGGCAGGGACGATTCTGGTCTACGGGCCGGAAATGTTTTTTGATTATTTTCTATCCAATCCGGTTGCCGAGAAGATGCCGAATTACCTTTATGTCGAAATCGGCAATCAATCGCTGCTTGGTGTAGTGCTGCGCGCCGGGAATTTCGATTTTCAGACGGGTTCGCCGATTCTCTATCTGCCCTATCTAATCCCCACTATTCTGCTGACAGCAGTCACAGCCTGGTTTGTGTATCGGCTGGACGGGGCAAAAGACGAATTAGCGCTTTCGCTGGTGGTTGTCCTGGCGTTGATAATTTATCCAAAGGCTTTATGGCACTACAGCTTTATCCTGCTTACGCCGCTGCTGTTTGTCTGGCACGAACGTAAACAATTCCCAGGCGGAAATTGGGGTGCAGGGGTATTCATCGCGCTCAATTTCATTATCGTCTACATCGACAAAGGCAGTTTCACCTTTGCCGCGTTCGTTATGCTGTGGGCAGCGTTTGCCGTTTTAGCGATTCAACACCTCAAACAGCCGCGTAAAAAGGCCGCACCCGCTTAACTTACATCGCTGCGTTCATCTTTCAAAATCTGGACACGCTGCGCCAGCAAACGATGCTGTTCCAGCACCAAATCCGGGTCTTCTTCGTAGATCGTGCGCGCCTCACGCTGCGCTAGTTCGACCAACTGCGGCGTGATAAATTCGCCAAGTTTAGTCAGGCTGCGTCCGCTCTGGCGTGTGCCAAGCAAATCGCCTGCACCACGCAATTTCCAATCAATTTCAGCCAGACGGAAACCGTCGGTGCTGTCCTCCATCGCTTTGAGGCGTTTGATCGCGTCGGGCAAGGCAGCTTCAAGTTTAGCGCGCTCAGCAGGGTCAGGTGTGGTTTCCATTTCACGCAAAAGTTGCAGCGAATCAGACTGATCCTGATCGAGAATCAGCAGGCAGTACGAAGCGTGCTGTCCACGTCCAACGCGACCCCGGAATTGGTGCAACTGCGCCAACCCGAAGCGATTCGCGCCTTCAATGACGATCACACTGGCATTTGGCACGTCAACGCCGACTTCCGCGACTGAGGTTGTCACCAAAAGCTGGTAAACGCCATTGCTGAAATCCGCCATGATCTGATCTTTTTCACTGGGCTTCATGCGCCCGTGCAGCAGACCAACTTTATAGCGATAGAAAATTTTCGAGAGGCTTTCGTAGGCTTCCATCGCCGACATGGTATCGATTTTTTCAGATTCTTCGACCAGGGGGTGAACGACAAATGCCTGACGGCCTTTTTCGAGCTGTTCTTCAACAAAATTGAAGATTCGTTCGCGCGCCACTGAATCCACCATGCGCGTCTTGATCGGAATTCTGCCAGGGGGCATTTCGTCCATCACTGAAAGATCGAGGTCGGCGTGAAGGGTCAGCGCCAGGGTACGCGGAATCGGGGTCGCCGTCATCACCAGTAGATGCGGATTCATCCCTTTTCCGCGCAGCGCGCCGCGTTGAGCCGTGCCAAAGCGGTGCTGCTCGTCGATGACCGCCAGCGCTAAATCTTTGAAAACCAGCCCTTCCTGAATCAATGCCTGTGTACCGACAATCACGTCGATTGAGCCATCGGCAATCCCGGCATAAGTCGCCTGCCGTTCACTTTCGGTCAGCGCGCCTGTCAGCAGTGCCACAACCGGCTTTTTCTCACCCGGCATCTGCGCAAAAATGCGGCTCAGATTGCGGTAATGCTGCTCGGCAAGGATGCTCGTTGGGGCCATGATCGCGCCCTGTTTGCCAGCGGCAACCGCCATTGCCAGCGCTGCTATCGCGACTGCCGTTTTACCAGAGCCGACATCGCCTTGCAGCAAGCGATTCATCGGGATCGGCTTGGAAATATCGCGTCGGATGTCGTCAATCGCGCGCCGCTGCGCCCCGGTCATCTGGTACGGAAAAACTGTCGCTAAAAATGTCTCCATAAATTCATCGGTGACGCTCAGCGGCTCGGCTGGCTCCGATTGCCAATCGCGGCGGTTGCCTAAAATCGCAAGCTGTAAGAGCAAAAGACTATCGAATACAATGCGGTTGCGGGCGTGAGTCAAGTGATCCCAACCCGCCGGGAAGTGAATATTTTTGATCGCCCAGCCCAGGTCAGCTAACTCTGCGCGCTCCAGCGTCGTCTCCGGGATAAAATCCGGCAGGCGATCTGCCCAGTATTCCACCGCATTTTTCATCAGGCGGCGCAAACCCTGCGCTTTGAGATTTTGCGTCAGCGGATAAACAGGCACGATGCTTAGTTTCACAAGATTATCGGCATCCAGATGTTCCCAGGTGGGGTTCGTCATCTGAACACGCCCGTTATAGAGGCTGGTTTCGCCCCGCAATACGAGCTGATGCCCGGCCTTGATGTCGCGCGAAAGGTAATGCTGACCAAAAAATGTCACGGACATCAGGTCAGAACCATCGTCGAATGTAACCTGGAAATCCTTCCGCTGGCCTTTGCCGATACGCACTTCGGCCTCGCGCACAGTTCCCATAACCACAACCGTCTGCTTGGGCATTAAACGATTGATCGGCAGCAGACGTGTGTAGTCGTCATAAGCGCGCGGCAGAAAATTGATTAAGTCATTAACCGTGTGAACCCCTAAACGCGCAAACAGGCCAACCATGCGATCCCCAACACCCTTGATGACGGACACGGGCTGGCGCAGTCCATGTAAATGATCGGCAGCCGCTTCGGGGTCGAGTGGGGTGCGCGGGGTGCGCGGCGGACGCGCCAGACGTGGCTGCGCAGGAATATCCAACTCGCCTGTTGGCTTAAAGCCATTGCCACGATAAAAACCGCGATCTTCCGAAACATAACGATCATCCAACGGCGAAGGCGTTCCTTCATCGTCATCGCGATCACGATTTCGGCTGTGATCCGGGCGATTTCTCGCCTGGGGATGTTCCGCCTGCTTCGGTTTGTTCCGGTCACGCGGGGGCTGCTCCTGCCGCTGCTGTTGTTTGGGTTTCCGCTCTTGCTGCGGTTGTTCCTGCTGCTTCGGGTGACGTTCCTGCCGGGTCTGCTCCTGCGATTTTGGAGGTCGTTCCTGGCGCTCTTGTTTGGGGTGACGCTCCTGCTGCTTTGAGCGGTTTTCCTGCTGTGCGCTTGGCGGTGCTGGGGCTGCCGCTTCTGGTGGGGGTGATGCCTGTGGAGGAGTTTCAGGCACAGGCTGCGCTTTCACCTGATATTCCGGCGGCGGCGGCACACGGCTGGTAATGCGATCCATCATGTATTGAATCTTGGTATGCCGCTCGGAACGGTTTTCAATCTGCTCATACTGCTGAAGCAAATTGACCAGTTCATCAACCAGCATATGATGTTCAGGTCGGCGCGCCTGACCGCGGGCGTCCTTCACCCAATTCTGACTAAACGCCGCGAATCCGCCGATCACAGCGGTATTATTGCATCCTTGCTCACGTTCGAGCTTGAGAATTTTAACGAGTGTTTCGAGTGCTGATGGCATTCCGCCCTAATTTCTCCACTTCTTACTGACACTCACAAAAGCGAGGCATTTCGGGCCGACGTGCGTCCCAATTGCCGTTGTCACATTAATCGTCAACGTCTGTTCTGGCAAAATATCTGCCAATTGTTCGCGCATCCAATCGACGCCTTCCAGATAATTGGTGTGCAAAAGTGCCAGCCGATCCAGTGGGGCTTGTTCACGCACCATCTGAACCAGTTCTTCTTTCGCGCGGCTTATCGTGCGTACACGAGTCAAGGTCTCGACCACACCATCATTTACGGTGATGATCGGCTTGATCTGCAACAATGCGCCCAGCCCTGCCTGCGCAAAATTGACCCGTCCACTGCGTCGTAAATTTTCGAGCGAATTAATCAAGGCTGCCAATTTCTGATTTGCGCGAACACGGGCAATCGCCGAAACGACTTGATCCACATCACCTGTTTCCGCCGCAACTTCAGCGCCCAAGAGCACCTGATAACCCATTGCAATCGTCGTTGTGCCGCTGTCGATCAAGGTCACGCGGTCTTGTGGCAAACTGCTTGCTCCCAGCCGCATCGCATCATAGGTGGCGCTCAGTTTCGGCGGCAGCGTTACGATCACCAGATGATCCGCTCCCTCGAACGCTTCCTCGATCTGCTGTGCAGCGATACCCGGCGGCGGCGCAGAAGTGGTCGGCAGCGGATTCAGCGCTGGCAGGCGATCATAATAATCTTCGCGATTCAGTTGAACGCCATCATCTGCATGACTTTCATCGCCGATATTCACAAAAACCGGAACAACAGTAATATTCCATTTTTCAACCAGGTTGGCGGGAATATCACACGTGCTGTCGGTAACAAACTTAATTTTCTTAAAAGTCATCGTCTATTTCTTCCATTTCGGTTTCCAGTATCACGACTCCAGTAGCGTCCGTACCGATTAACGCCGCTAAAGATGGATTGTAGAGTGTATACGGAAAATATCGATTTGGGAACTCCAACGCCAGACGATCCTGAACCATGCGAGTCTGTTCGCTCATGTGCGGCTTGTTCTGCAAAATCACCACATCATCGATCTCTGTAAATTCTACCACAAATTCGACCAGGCGTTCTATCGCCTGTGCTCGTGTTCGCACTTTTTCCATCGGCGTCAGATAGCCATTTTCAATCGTCAAAAATGGCTTGATCCCCAACATCGCGCCCAGAATGGCATGTGAGCCGCTGATAATTTTGCTGTGGAGCAGCGAATTAACTGTCTCGACATAAAATATCGTGTAGATACGGTCAACACCGCCGCGCACCCTGCGAATGACTTCTTCAATCGAAGCACCTTCCGCAATCGCTGTCGCAGCCACGCGCACCAACATCGCCTGCCCCGCCGACAGTGATTGAGAATCGATCACCACCGTCTCGCAATGTCCGCCGATCTGCTGCGCGGCAGCCCTGGCATTCTCCCAACTGGGATAAAGGTGCTGGGATGGGTGAATGGAGATAATCGCGTCTGCCGTCGCCGCCAGACGGTGATAAACCTCGGCGAAATCATTTTCAGTTGGCGATGTAACGACAGGTGTAAACTGTTCGTGGGCGATCAAGCGAATCGCTTCTTCCGAACTCAGATCAACGCCTTCCAGATACGTCCTGCCGCCAATGCGAATTTTGTTCGGGATAACTGTAATCGGGTTTTGCTGCACAAAATGTGAATTTACAAAATGCGCGCAGCTATCCGTGACAATTTGGATGTTTGGCATTATTCAACGCTAATAATATATGGGTAAAGGGGTTGGTCGCCGCGCACGACTTCAAACTCCTGACGCTTAAATTCAGCCGCTAAATGCATACGCATCGCCTGAGCCTGAGCTTCGCTGACATCGCTACCATAGTATAGCGTAATCCGCTCCCGTTCAACTGCCCCGGCTTCCCGCAGCAGCTCATCAACGAGCGCCGTTAGGTCATCGTCGGAAACAACCAGTTGACCATCCACCAGGCCGATATACTGCCCCTGCTTCACATCGACCCCATCCAGTTCGACATCGCGCGTCGCAATGGTTACTTCGCAGCCCATCACATAGTCCAGCGCATCGGTCATCGCTTTTGTCACATCATCAATATCATGAACATCATCGGTGATGTTGAGATACTCCAACATGGCACTGATACCCTGTGGCAGCGATTTGCTTGGGACGACGCGCACGGTTTTATCACGCGCCAGCGATGCGGCTTGCTGCGCCGCCATGATGACATTTTTATTGTTAGGCAGGAGGACAATTTTTTCATTTGGCAGCGAATCGATCACCATCAGAAAATCCTGTGTGCTGGGATTCATCGTCTGCCCGCCGGAAACAACATGTGCCGCCCGCAAATCCTGCTTAAAGAGACGCTGCATCCCTTCGCCGCTGGCAACCGTGATGACTGCCACATCGCTGTCGGCAATATTGGATTCTGGCTCCTGCTCGCGGGAGATGCGTTCTTCAACATAGACCTGATACTGGCGCTGCATATTTTCGACGACGACATCATCCAGCGCCGCCCCCAGCCCAATCGCATAAGTGATCGGCTGACCGGGGTCATGAACATGAACGTGAACTTTAATCAGATTTGCATCGCCAACGACCAGCGTTGACCAACCCATATCGTCAATCGCGGCGCGCACGGCTGCAACATTCATATCATTGCCGTGCATTAAAAACTGCACATCGTAACCATAGCCTTCTTCATCTTCTGGCTCCAGCGCGTCTTGCCAGCTTTCGCTCGATTCGATGCTGACCACAGCATCAGCGTCCAGTACGTTATCGCCGCGTAAAAAGTGGAGCATTCCCTCCAGCAGATAGACAAAGCCCTGCCCACCCGAATCGACAACCCCCGCTTTTTTCAGCACAGGCAGCAAATCCGGCGTTCGTTGAAGCGATTCGTGCGCAGTTTCGACCATGATTTCCAACAAGCGGCGCAAATCTGACTCGTGTTCAGCCCGATGAATCACCGCTTCCATCGACTCGCGCGCGACAGTCAGAATCGTCCCTTCAACAGGATTCACAACCGCTTTATACGCCAGGTCAACAGCCGAAGCACAAGCCCGCGCAAACAGCGGTGCATCAAAAACTTCATGCCCACGCAAGGGCAGCGAAAAGCCCTTCCATAATTGCGACAAAATCACGCCAGAATTTCCACGTGCGCCCATCAGCGCCCCGCGCGCAATCAAATCGCTGGCAATCCCAACGTGGCCTTCATCCAATTTTGCAATTTCTTCATAAGCACGGCGCATGGTCAGGAGCATGTTTTTTCCCGTATCGCCATCTGGCACCGGGAAAACATTCAGGCGGTCAACTTTTTCGCGGTTATATTCCAGCCAGGTCACACCCGCCGAAACCAGCCACTTGAGCAAATGACCGTTACATACTCGTTGATCGATATTGATTGCCATAGAATCCTCTATAAAATCACACAAGCGACGACGCAAGCCGCCGCTTTAACACTATTCTTTAGACTTACAAACAAAATTTTTGCAATCCAGGGCTTCGGGTGTCGCAGGCGCAACCCTTGAAAGCACCCCGCTATTATGGTAGCATGACATTCTTAACTTCAGCGAATTTTGACACCATTGAGGCGAAGTATTATGGCTAAATGTGAAAATTGCGGCAAAACCCCAATGTTCGGCAACCGCCGCAGCCATTCACTGCGTGCAACCCGGCGCGAATTTAAACCCAACATTCAGCGCATCTCTGTTTTCGAAAATGGACAGCGCGTGCGCAAGAACCTGTGCGCCAAATGCATCAAAACTTTGAGCAAATTGGCCTAACACCCACAAAAGCCGGCATCCCCGGCTTTTATTGTGCTACCTGGTCGCGCAAATTCCTTACGCCATATTCAACGCTGTGTTTGTCCGTAAAAATCACCGACCCGGCGATCAGTACATTAGCCCCGGCTGCGACGGCTACTTTCGCGGTCTCGTTCTGAATTCCGCCATCCACACCCAAATCAATTGAGCGTCCACTTTGGGCAATCATCGCTCGAAGCTGTTGAATTTTCGGCAGCGTCTCCGGCAGAAATGCCTGTCCGCCAAAGCCTGGATTCACGGTCATCACCAATATGGCGTCCAATAGATGAATCACGTCCGACAAAAAACTGGCGGGCGTATGGGGATTCAGCGCAAGGCCAACCTCACACCCCAGATCGCGAATCGTTTGCAAGGTGCGGTGAAGATTGGGTGAAACTTCCCAGTGAACGTCGATTCGGGATGCTCCGGCTTTAGCCATTGCCTCAAGATGGCGCTCTGGCTCGACAATCATCAGGTGTACATCCAGCGGGAGTGACGTACTCCGGCGCGCGGCCTCGATGACAATCGGCCCCATTGTGATATTGGGGACAAACCGCCCGTCCATCACGTCAATATGAATCAAGTCAGCGCCAGCGGCTTCAGCATCTCGAATCTGATCGCCAAGGCGGGCAAAATCAGCAGACAAAATAGATGGCGCAATACGAATGTTGTTCATACGATCCTTCACCCTTTCTAACAGCCCAAATCGTACAGAGTTGCGTACCAAATAGCAATTGGGATTTGGGCAGCTTTACGCGACTTGGGATATACTGGGCGAAATAAAAATCCACATTACAGACGAGGAATGTACGATGCAAATGCAATATCGCCGGGTGGGTAAATCCGGCTTGATGGTGAGCGCCATCTCACTGGGCGCATGGCTCACCTACGGCAGCAGCAGTGTTGAGCAAGAGACATCAAAAGCCTGTCTGCGTACCGCAATTGAAAGCGGTATCAATTTTATCGATACGGCTGATATCTATTCAAAAGGCGAGGCCGAAAAACTGGTCGGCGCTGTCACCAAAGATTATACCCGCAGCGATCTGGTCATCAGCACCAAAACCTACTGGCCCATGAGCGATAACGTGAATAATCGGGGATTATCGCGCAAGCACATCATCGAGTCCGTCAATGCCTCACTCAAGCGCCTCGACATGGATTACGTCGATATGTTTTTCTGCCACCGCTTTGACGATGTTGTGCCGCTGGAAGAAACCGTGCGCGCAATCGATGACCTTATTACACAGGGCAAAATTCTTTATTGGGGTACCAGCATGTGGAACGCCGCCAATATTAACGATGGCGTGGCTGCCGCCCGATCATTAAATGCCAATCGCCCGATTGTCGAGCAACCCAAATACAATATGCTGGATCGCGATCTTGTAGAGGCTGGGCTGGAAACCGCGCTCAAAAATCATGACATGAGCCTAGTTGTCTGGAGTCCGCTGGCACAGGGGGTTCTCACGGGTAAATACAACGATACTATTCCCACGGACAGCCGCTATCATTCGGTAGGCTGGTTTAACGATCAACTTGCACCAGACCGCCTGGAAAAAGCGCGCGGAATCACGCAGCTTGCGCAGGAAATCGGCACGCTGCCAGGGACATTGGCGCTGGCCTGGGTACTCAAGAATCCGCACGTTGCCAGCGCGATCACCGGCGCAACCAAACCGCAGCAGGTTGAGGAAAATATTCGCGCGCTCGAACTCACGATAACCGACGAAATCAACCAGAAAATCGAAGCGATTCTTCAGAACAAACCGGTTGTCCCGAAATTTAATTAAAAGGGCATTTTCAATGACCTACTCGAATTTCCCCCGGCGGCTGAACGAAAATGAATCGCTGATTTTTCTGCATATTCTCAAGACAGCCGGGTTAACCTTTAACAGCATCCTCGCAAAGCTGTTTCCCTGGGAATATATCCATCCCTTTATTAATCCGTCGCAGCAGTTCGTTCAGCCCAAACAGGGGCCATACCCGGCACGCATCAGCCAGGAAAGCGTCCGGCAGTTACACCAGTCTTTCAGCCCGATCAATCCCGAAACTGAAAAACCCTATCGCATGATTCTCGGACATTGGGACTATGGGATTGTCGAACGGCACCCCAATCTCATCCCCATCACGTTCCTGCGCGATCCAATGAACCAGGTTATCTCCATTTTTAAGCATCTCCGGCGGCATAACGATGACTGGAATCCCGACTACGAAAAATTGCAAAAGATGAACATCATCGACTGGGCAAGTGACCCTGACACGAGAACTTATTACGCCAATTCTCAGGCGCGCCAGTTAGCCGGGATTCTCTATTCCTTCCCAGACAATCAATGGAGGGATGATGAGATTATCGAAAAAGCTCAAATTCACTTGCAGCAGTGCGCGTTTGTTGGCCTGACAGAGCGATTTGAAGAATCTCTGCTAAACCTAGCCTATACGTTTACCTGGAACCCCGTCACGGCCTACTCACTCATTAACCCCGCATCGGAGCAAACCGATTCCGAGACGCTGACCCCAAAGGAACACGATGCCGTTCAGTCGTTGTGCGAGTTGGATATTGCACTTTATGAATTCGGCAAAAAGCTTTACAACGAGCGCATTTCGTTCATGATGCAGCGGTTGTTGAGCAGCAGCGCCGACCACGCTGGCTACCTCGAACAAACGATCCCAGCGTCGAACACAGCAGATCATCATAGCTATGCCAAGCGCATATTCAATTCGTCCATTAAACAGCAGCTTGTAGAAAACCTGGCGCAGCGGTCAAAATTTACGGATGTCGCGGCGGAAATCGCAGGAGTTGGGGACGACTACGCGGGTAATGGTCATGGGGCTGCGAATTTTGACCCGGCAGAATTCGCGAAAAAGCTGGCAGAATTTGAAAGCGTGTATGATGCAAAGCAGTTTGCCGCTTTGATTGCGCCTTTTCAAAAGCTTTATTCACCCGAAAACCAATTAAGCTATCAACAGGTTCTCAAAGATTATCCGCATTATTCAAAACTGCTGATCGACCATCCCGCGCTGTATCCGACTGTCGAGCGTTACGGCAGCGAGTTGCAATCCTACACACAAGGCCCTTTTCCTTTACCCAAGAAACAGGTTATGCAGGGTGCGTGGTTGGGTGCGTATAAATTAAAACATTTTCCACTGTGTGATGTGAACCCACAAACACTGCTGAATAAGCGTGTGTTGGATATTGGCTGCAACGCGGGCTTCGACACCTTTTATTTTACGGCGCTTGGCGCGAGTGAAGTGATTGGTATTGACCCTTCTCCATTTGTGTATCAGGCATTTTTCCTGCGCAGCCTTTATCACTGCCCCACGCTCCGTTTAGCCAAAATGCGCTGGCAGGAAATTACACCAGTGACATTTGGCAAATTTGATATGATTAACTGCCAGGGGATTCTCTATCACGAACGCTATCCCTATATGCTCCTGGAGCGGTTATTTGAACTGCTGCACCCCGGCGGGAAGCTGGTATTGGAAACACACGTTACGCTGCAAAATGATATGAATGCGCTGTTTGTCGAGGACAAATTTCGCGAGGAGCCGACCTGGTGGTGGATACCCAGCGTTAACGTGGTCTTGGGTATGCTGCGTGCCTGTGGATTTGTCGATGCACAGTTCCGGGCTTCTGTCCACGCGGATAGCCGTAACCCCAATAACCCTGACTTCACAGTGGAGGCCCTTCCCGTTGGCGGACGCGCATTTTTCACGGCTTTTCGCCCTACCGGAATGCCAATCCGCAAAATTTGAGTGTCACAGGGGTATACCAAGCTCAATTGGCGGGTTTGGACAGTTTTCCAGATGTCGGATTATACTGGGGACAGTATCATCCACCTTACAATCGAACGACGCTATTTTAAACAATAAGGGATAATTGAATGCCCGCGATGCACAATACCAAAACTGTGATCGTTACCCCACAGCTTGTTTTTGCCTATCGCAACGGCGGCATCGGCACATTTACAGGCCATTTTATCAATGTTCTGGTCAACGCTGGCTGCAAAGACCTGACCGTGATTTACACCATGCAGATCGAGAAGCCAACCCACGAATGGATGCCTTATTTTGAAGAACGCGGCGTCAAAGTTATGACACTCTGGAAAGACGGCATGACCTACCCGGATATGCCGCATGGTTATGACCTTCATACCTATTTGTCCGAAAAAGTTTATAACGCGATCCCGCCCGATACCGATGTGGTTTATTTTGCCGATTGGATGGCAAACGGCCTGATCCCGGCACGAATGCGGCGTTTCAAAGGCAGCCAATTACCCGTTTCCGCCAGTGTGTTACACGGCCCTTCACAATGGCATCGCCAGGGGCAGTATTTATGGCCCAGCCAACGCCAAACACTCACCCAGGAATATTGCGAACGCTACGCCATTGAACACAGTGATTTTGTCGCTGCACCAAGCCAATACACGTTTGATTGGGCGGAGCAAAATTACTGGAATCTGCCGGAGCGCCGTTTTGCGTTGGGGTATCCCTGGCTGCCGGGGCCAGGACACCAGACTGAGGCCGAACAACCCCCAGCGCCGGCCTATAAACGCATCCTATTTTTTGGACGCATTGAACGCCGCAAAGGGATTGATCTTTTCGCCGATGCCCTGCTCAGTTTGAAGGGTAGCCCTGCTTTAAGTTCAGTAGAAGAGATCGTGCTTCTCGGTCAAGAAGGCGCGCATCCTTACGGCAAAATCGAAAATCTGGCGCAAACGTTGACCGCCAACCTGAATATCCCCGTCAACCTTCAAACGAAGCTCGATACGCTTGAGGCGCAGCAGTATTTGCGCGAACGTGCTGCGGATTCATTGGTGGTTGTCCCCAGCCGTGCTGAGACATTTGGCTTTACCATTGTCGAATGTTCGCTGATCCCCGGACTCAACGTGATCTTTGCCGACGCGGGGGGAACGACTGAAATTTTGAAGGAATCGGGCAGTCATCAGGTTTTTGAGCCGCTTGTAAAGCCGCTCACCGCAAAACTCTATGACTGGCTCACGCATGGCCCACGTTCGGCTGCACAGCTCGGCAGTTACGATTGGCACACTGCCAACCAGCGCTGGTTGGATTTTCATGAAACCGTCTGCCAGCACGCGCTGAATGTGAAAAGTGCGCCCAGGCCAACCACCTCTGTCAGCAAATCAAAGGTTGACGTTTGCATTCCATTTTACAATTTGGGACGCTACCTGCCCTACTGCCTGGAATCGCTGACTCAGCAGACGGTGACGGATTTCAACGTCTATGTCGTCAACGATGGCTCCACCGACGCGGAATCGCAAGAAGTTTTCGAAGCCATGAAGCAAAAATATCGTCAGGCAGGTTGGTATTTCGCCGACCAGGAAAATCAGGGTGTGTGTGCAGCGCGGAATAACGCTGCCGCAATGGGTAATTCCCAATACATGATGTTTGTGGATGCCGACAATTACGCCGCGCCCTTTATGGTCGAGCGTTTTCGAGATTATATCGAAGCGTCACAGGATGATGTTCTCACCTGCTGGATGTACGTCTTTAAGGGTGAATTCGCGCCTTACATTGGGGCAGGCATCGCCAAAACGCTGATCCCGGCGCACTATCTCTATATCCCGGTTGGCAATGATCCCGTCAGCAGCCTGCTGCTCAATGCCTATGGCGATGTCAACGCCATCATGAGGCGAGAAGCATTCGAGGCCATTCAGGGCTTTACGATGGATTATCCCAAACACGTCAATCGTGAAGATCAGGAATTGTTGACTCGCTTCTCACTGGAGGGATACAAGGTCGATATTATCCCCGAATACTTATTTTATTACCGCTACCGCGACGACAGCCGCCTGCGTTCGACGGAGCTTTATCTCAACGATATGCGCGTGTTGCACGCCTACCAGGATAAGCTGCATCGGTTTGGCATGGCGTCGTTAGCGCCGCTTGTCATGGGGCTGAATTATGCGTACCGCGATGCGCTGACGGGCGGCGGCGGGACAGGCAGCCACTTTCGTTCGGAAGACGGCTCAATCATTTTCAACAGCCAGCATGAATACTTGGTCAATGGGGTGCGGTGGCGCACACTCCTCAAGGCAATGCAAGGAAAAATTGCCAAAAATGTGCGCCGAGTTCTCAACAACAGATAGATTTTATTGCAGTTTCAGCAGGTCCTTAGACTGCTTCAAAAATTCGCCATCCCATTTGTTCGACTCGCCAGCAAAGACGCGCAACCTCGTCTTCGTCGTCAAAAACAAATTTCGTTAGCGGGTCGGTAAAAAATTCGATGGTGTGGACGGCAGTCTCAGGCCATCCTTTGACCACGTTACGCCGCGCGACATGCTGGAATCCCGCGAGATATTGCAAATACTTGGGCGCGTTCTGGCTGCAAACGTCGAAATCGATAAAGCGCGTACTATCATACTCATCGACGTATTCGACTCCAGCTTCGCTAACGTGGATAATTGCCGAAAAATTATAGGTCACTTTTCAGCGCCTTCGACTTTAGCACTTTCGATTTCAACTGACCGCAGCCTGCGTCAATATCGATGCCGCGCCGGACGCGCACGGTTGCACTGACGCCATATTCAGCGAGGATGGCAATAAATTCATTCACAGATTCAATTGCCGATGGGCCGCCCATGTAGCCACCTGTCGGGTTGAGCGGAATAATGTTGACGTGGCATATCAGCCCTTTAAGCAGCGCGCCCAGTTGGTGGGCCTCTTCCGGTGTGTCATTTTTGCCCGCGATAGCTGCCCATTCGAAGGTGATGCGCCGTCCAGTCTTTTCGACATAATAGCGGCAAGCATCAATCAATTCTTTCAGCTTCCAGCGTTTGTTGACAGGCAGCAGCGCCGAACGCTCGGCATCCGTTGCGGCGTGAAGGCTGATCGCCAGCTTGACCTGTAAGCCTTCGTCGGCGAACTGGCGAATCTGCGGGACAAGGCCAACCGTGCTAACCGTGATATGCCGCGCGCCAATGCCCAGTTCATCCATCAGGCGGTGAACCGCTTTTAGCGTCTGATCGTAGTTGTGAAATGGCTCGCCCATGCCCATAAAAACGACATTGCTCAGGCGCTCGTCCGATTTTTCCAGTTCCCGTGCGAAAAAAAGCGCCTGCTCAAAAATTTCGTCCGCTGTCAAATGGCGTGAAAAGCCCATCTGCCCGGTGGCGCAAAAAACGCAGCCCATCGCACAGCCCGCCTGAGTCGAAATGCAAGCTGTGCGCCGATCATCATCGTAAGCCATCAAAACGGACTCGATAAGCTGTCCATCCGGCAGGCGGTAGAGGCGCTTCACAGTGCCATCATGACTGGTTTGCTCGGTGACAAGCGAGAGGCTTCCCAGCGTCGTCTCGGCTTCCAGGCGTTCGCGCAGACCTTTTGGCAAATTAGACATGGCCTCGAACGAGGTCACACGCTTATCATAGAGCCATTCCCAGATTTGCTTGGCGCGGAATTTGGGTTCGCCCCACTCTGCCAGCAGCTTTACCAGTTCATCCTGTGTCAGTTCATACAGATTCATCATAAATTTCCACGTCTACGCATGATTAAGGCGATCAGGCCGACAACCGCCAGCGCAATCAACAAAATCGCGAGTATACCTTGTTGTGTAACCGGGTCGTCGAGAGCCGTTGGCTGCGGGATCGGCGTCGGCGTATAGAGCGCGCTGGCAGGGCGTGGTGTCACCGAGGGTGGCAAAGATGTGGGCGTGCGGCTGGGTGTGTGAGTCAGGCTTGGCGTTGCCGAAAGCACACCCGTGACGCTTGGCGTGAGCGTTGGTGGTTCGGTCAGCGTCGCGGTTAGCGTCGGTGTCGGCGTTGATGTCGCGGTTGATGTCGCCGTCGGCGTGGCGGGCTGATACGGTGTGTATCCAAAGGCGCTTTCCGCACCGACGTTAAAAATCCAACGGCTCAAATTTGGCAGAAGTGCGCTGACAGGTTGTCCAACAGCGGCCTGATATGCCTGTGCAAACGATTCTGCCGAATCCAGCTTCGCCAGCTTAAATAAACCATCGACGCCGATGCGATCAGCGATATAGACAACCATTGCATAGCTCTGCACCTGCCACAATTCATCGCCTGTCCGTTCGGCAGCCATTTCATCAATGGCATAAAGCGTATCGTTTCGTGCAGCGCTGCGGATTGTCCCCAGCAGCATCGCTTTTGAGGATGGCGAATAAAACTGCGCCAGCCCGATTTTAAACCAATCCGGCACGGCTTTGTCCAGCCATACGGAGTCATAAAAACGCCGCGTGATTAGCTGGACGAGCGCACCCGCCACTGTCGATTCTACCCCGGAGCGCGCGACCTGCACCCAATCGTATCCGCTGCGCTGAAAAACCGCCGCCGCTCTATTGGCATCGCACTCCAGCACCGTCCCACTGAGAGGGCCAATTGCGACCTGAGCATTTTCGGCATCGTGGACACACCCCGACGATGGTAAATCCGCATCGTATAGCAGAATATTCAATGGCTGCACACGTCCAACGTTTGCCGAGATCAGATTGTAGGGCAGCAAGACGCTCTGCCGCACCTGTGCTGCGCTTGGGCCATCGGCGACCAGCGTCAGGTTGATAAAGCCTGCCGGGTCTTCGCTGCGCACCCACTCGGCCCGCTGATCGCGAAAAACAAATTTATCGCGGGCAAACGTGCGATCACCATTGTTATCAACCGCTGCCCACTCATAATTTACGTCGCGGAACAGGCCGGGGATACGATCCGGTGAGATTTCCCAGATATAGGCAATGTCGGTAAAGTTATCGCCCTCATTTACGGGATCGTTGAGGGAAATGGTTTCAGTAATCGCAGCTTCGCCTTGCGGTTGTATCGTCAGATTCACGCTTGAAATTTCACCAGCGGGTCGCAAAAATGAGGCTGTAAAGCGCACCCCCATTGGGAAGATCACCTCAGCATCCCAACGGAAGATAAAACCCTCGGAAACAGGCTCGTCCGCTTCCTCAGTTTCCTCCTGTGCCAGCAGGGGCTGCACCAGGACACACGCGCACAACAACATGGTAATGATTCGAACAATCATGAGCGACCTGCTAGTTTGAAACCGCCAGCGTCAGCGCCAGTGGGACAAAATTAAAAACGAAATGGGCGATAATCGCCGCGACTGTACTCTGGCGCTGCCGCAGCAGTCCAAGCCCGATGGATAAAACCAGGATAATCAGCGTCGCCGGGGTCAAGGTATACTGCGTGTGCAGCATCATGAAAAAAATGCTTGAAATGGGTATCCCAAAGATAGGCTGAACCGCACCACGAATCCAGATTTCTTCGCCAATCGCCGCGGAAGTCGCCATGATGAAGGCCAATGGAAGCGTTGCGAATGCCTGCGAAATCTGCTCAGCGGCGGCGGTTTGTTCGGCAAGCTGTTCCGCTGGCGTTAAAATTTCCCAAATCGAGCCAAACACGCCGAGCAGCACGATAAAAAACAGCCCAATGCCGACACCCCAAACGACATCCCTGATGGTTGGAATACGCAGCCCCAACCGTTTCAATGTCTCCCTCGGCATCCGCCGGATCGCCAGACCAACGCCGAGCAGGGCAATCACCACCTCTAAAACCGCCTGAAAAACGACATCGCCTGCGCTAATTCCACTGGACTCGATCTGTTCGGCAAAGCCGCTAATCCCTCCCTGCAAAACAAATGAGGCGACGGCATAGACACAAATCACCAGCACCAGAACCGCCGCTGTCATGTGAACGCTGGAATCCGGGTTGAAATTTCCCCAGCGCCCTACCAACCGCTGCACCAGCGCCCGCGTCACCGAAGATGTAACCAGGCGATAGCTGGCGATGCTGGCTGCGGTTGCGACAGCGAAGGTAAACAGGGCTGCCCCTGCGCTGACGTTGGGTATAGGTATGTCTTGAAATTGTTCACCCTGGTCGGAAACCATGCCGCTTAAAAAGCCCGCTTGCAGGACGATCACCCCCACCACAAAGATCATCGCCACCAAACCATAGAGAAGCCAGCGCAAAATCCGCGCTTCCTGTGGATTCTGGTCAGAAAAAGACACGCTCCGCAGTTGAGTCGATTTAATTTTTTGAGTGCGGGACACTTCGACAATATTCGATATGTAGATGGTGATACCGATATAGGTAAGGGCTGCAACAATAAAAATCAAATTTGTGAAGTCCATCGGAACTCATTTCTCATATTATCACGACGCTTATTATAACATTGCGCGCAGCGATTGGGGCATTGACCCTCATCCTTTGGTATGCTAAAATCCAACTCATCGCGCTAGGAGCGATGGCCGAGTGGCTTATGGCGATGGTCTTGAAAACCATTGTGGCGGCAACGTCACCGGGGGTTCGAATCCCTCTCGCTCCGCTCGGTTTTAACAACCGCATATCGGGGGAGGTGCCAGAGTGGACGATTGGGGCCGCCTGCTAAGCGGTTTACCGGCTTATACCCGGTACGCAGGTTCGAATCCTGTCTTCCCCGCACGTTAAATAAAAAATGAGTAACGATTTTTCGCTGCTCATTTTTTATTTTGGGTTTTACTGATCGAAACGTCTGAAGTTGGCTATCGGGATGCTGTAAAGGCCGCCAGCGCGGAAGCTTTGATTTGACAAAAACCTGACCCATCTATATACTCCCCCACTGTCACTTGTCGTAAGCCATAGGACAAATTCATGCCGAAAGATTCGGTCACAGCCGAGGAAATTCAGCAGGCGATTTTAACCCGCATCATGCACCGCCAGTATGACTCCGGCACCCGTTTGCCATCCGTGCGCAATCTAGCAGACGAGTTGGGAGCAAACCGCAACACCGTCAACAAAGCCTATCAAATGCTGGCGGAGATTGGCGTCGTCGAAAGCCTGCCGGGAGGACGAAAGGGCTTTCTGGTCAAAGCACTGCCTCAAGCTCAGCGCTCGGACGAAGAATTATCGGCTTACTTCAACCAGCAGGCTGCTAAACTTGTCTGGCAGGCGCTGGCGATAGGCATGTCGGCGCAGGAAACGCTGCATCATCTGAATAATGCAGTCAACGAGGTTTACAGACTGGGGGACGTGCGGATCGCCTTCTACGAATGTAACGAGCATGACAGCACCGAAATGGGCGACTACCTGAGTCGCGAACTAGGGATGCCCATCCAATGCGGTGTGCTGGATGATTTATATGGGCACGTGGAAACGGCGTTGCAAAAATACGATTTGATCGTTACCACATTTCACCATCTCTCAGAAGTCACCGAAAAGCTGCACCGTGCCGATCATATCGTAGGTATTGACACGCGCATCACACCGGAGACCATGCTGCGGATCGCGCGCCTGCCCAATCCGTCTATTGGGTTGTTCGCCACCTTGGAGTCAACCACCCATATGTTAAAACACATTTTGTACAGCTATTATCCTGACCGGAAAATCCAGGCTGTGACCATTACCGACACAGAGGCGGTCAAGGCCGCAGGATCGCATTGCGACCATCTGGTGGTCACACATACCTGCGCGGCGCAAGTGATCCGGCTTACGGGGCGCGAACCGGACGTGCGGATTGATTTTCAGGTCGATGACCAATCGATCCAATTTCTCAATCGCCGTGTTCATGAAACGCAGATTCAAAAAACAAGGGCGCTCAATCCTCAATTGGTTTCTCAAGCCTGATGCCGTTTCAGCCTATGAGCTGCGCGGCAGGGAAAACAAATCTATCGCCTATTACAGGAGAAAATTATGTTCAAAAAGGGTATTCATTCCAAAGTGCTGTTGTTGTTCAGCCTTCTGCTCCTGGCAGTTGCGCTGTCGCCGATCCAGGCTCAAGAGCCTGTAACCGTCGTCTTCTGGGACAACCTGTTTGCGGTTGATGAAGACCGTCCGCCTGAAGAGGAATTTGTCTTCCGCGCCATCGCCATGTTTGAGGAGGAAAATCCCGGCATCAAGATTGAGCGCGTTCATCAGGCACCTGATCTTGGCACATTTGACCAGCTTCTGCGTGCCGCCAGCATCGCCGGGAACGGGCCAGACGTGTTTAACCAGTTCGCAGGCGGATCGCTCATCAGTTTCGCGCCATTCATCGAACCGCTGAACAGCTATTTCACTGAAGAAGAAATCTCTCAGCTTGTTGGTTGGGACTCGGTACGAAATGACTTCCGTGCTGATGGCGAACTGTTGGGCGTACCCTACGGTGCAGGCTCCTATTTTGCGATCTACTACAATCGCGAATTGATGGAAAAAGGCGGAGTTGATATGGAAAACTTCACCCCGCCCGCCACCTGGGAAGAACTCATCACCCTGGCGCAGAGCATCAAGGATAATGGCGTTCAGCCCTTTGCCATCGGCGAACAGGAAGGCTACACTGGCGCATGGGTGATGGCGACACTGGTCGGTGGCCTGATGGGTCAGGACGTTTTCTTCAAAATGCGTTCTCGCGAAGTTCCGATCAATTCGCCAGAATGGGTGGAAGCCTATGAAGCCTATCGCCAGTTATACGATCTGGAACTGGTGAACGTAGACGCAGGTTCGACAACCAGCGGTGATGGACAGCTTCAGTTTACACAGGGCGCTTCTGCCATGTGGATTCAGGGCGGCTGGGCTAACCGTGACATCTATGATGTTTTCGGCGATAACGCTGGGTTATTCCCGATCCCGACGCTGGATGGCTCGGTCTATCCGGGCGGCATCGCTGGCGGCCCGAATATCGCGCTGGGCATTATGAATTATTCGCCGCGCAAAGAAGAAGCGGTGAAATTTATCAAGTTTATGGTTCGCCCAGACATTCTCGATATGTACGTGGAAATCAACCAGACAGAGCCTTCAAACCATCTGCAAGCCGATCCCTCGGTTATTCAGAATCCGCTGTTGCAGGCTCAGGCCGAGCAACTGCTTGAAGGCCGCACCATTTACCCCTTTGACAACATTATGCCCGGTGAAATCAACGCCATGTTCTATCGCCTGAACGCGGCGGTATTTATTGGGCAGATGACTTCACAGGAAGCTGCCGATCAACTGCAAGCTGCCTACGACGGCATGCAGTAACGCCTGGAATCACCAATGGGCTGTGCGCGATCTCTGGTGCAGCCCATTTTCCAGGGACAACCCATCGAATTTTTGGAGAAAAGGGCCATTCCTATGAATAATTTGGCAAAAGCAGAGCAGCGATTTGCCTACCTCGCGATTCTGCCTGCCCTGCTTTTAATCGGCGGGCTGCTCCTGTATCCAATCGGCTATGCGATCTTTGTCAGCTTCAATAAAACGGTGAATGGCATCAAGTTTGATTGGATTGGGCTGCAAAACTACACCCGTTTGCTGCAAGACCCCACCCTGTGGCGCGTGTTGGGCAATAACTTCTTATTTCTGATCTCCGTGCCGTTGATTCTGATCACGTCGCTGTTTTGCGCCACGTTGATCTATGAGGAAGCCTGGGGATGGCGTTTTTTCCGTGTCGTTTTTTTTATGCCTTCGGTCATTTCAACGGTAGTCATCGGCACACTGTTCCGGCAGCTTTTTGATTATGATGGCCCGATTAATCAAATTCTGATCGCGTTCGGCGGTCAACCCGTCGATTGGCTGGCGCGGGGGAGCAGTTCTGTTTTCGTCATTATCCTCGTGCTGGTGTGGAGCGGCTTTGGCTATGGGATGCTGATTCTGCTGTCAGCAATGTCCAGCATTGACCCATCGATTTTTGAGTCGTCCCGTTTGGACGGGGCAAGCTGGTGGCAGCGGATGCGCTATATCACCGTTCCGCTCATCGCCAAAGTGCTGGCCTTCCTGGCGGTCATCAATGTGATCTACACCTTCCTATCGCTGTTCGGCCTGATTTTTGTATTGACCAACGGCGGGCCAGGTTATGAAACCACCACGCTCGATTATTTCATCTTCCTGAAAGCCTTCAGCGGCTTCGACTTTGGTCAGGCAGCGGCGCTTGCCCTCATGCTCGCAGTGATTACGCTCTTGTTGACGGTCATCCAACTGCGCGTGGCACGTTTTGGTGAAGAATATTAAGGACGCATCATGGAGACTCAAGACTCAGGTGTTCTGGCAATCCCGCAGCGGCCTGTTCCAGGCACATTCGTCAGCTCCAAGTTTCGCCGTGAACTGCCTTATAAGCTGCCGATTTTTCTCGCACTGTGTCTGGTCGCCCTGACGACACTCCTGCCCCTGCTGTACATGGCGATGACCGCGCTCAAAGACGAAACCGAATATTTCACCAACCCCTATGGGCTGCCGCAGGGACTCCATTTCGATAACTTCCGCATCATGGTCGAAAATTATGGTTTTCTGCGGAGTCTTGGCAACTCCGTCCTGATCGTCGGCACTTCGCTCACCTTGTCGCTGCTGATCGGCAGTCTTGCAGCGTTCGCGGTTGCCAAACTTCGTTTTCGCGGCAAGCGCGTATTTTTCCTTTTTCTGATTTCGCTCCAATTGGTTCCCGGTCAGGTGATGCTTATCCCGATTTATCTGCTGTTTTCACGGTTGGGGATGATTAACAATTTTCTCTCTGTGATCCTGATGTACACCGTCGGCAGCCTGCCCTTCAGCATCTTTTTTCTCAACGCCAGCTTTCGCAACATTCCTGATGAACTGGTGGAAGCGGCGAAGATCGATGGCGCATCATTCCGCCAGATTTACATGTACATCATTCTGCCCATCGGGAGTCCAGCTATTCTGACGCTGGGCATCCTGAATTTCCTCAGCATGTGGAACGAGTTAATTCTGGCGCTCATGCTGCTGCCCGACGAAAGCAAACGCACGATCACCTCGGCGGTATCGATGGTTGTCGGGCGCTTCACGACCAATCAACCCCTGCTGATGACGGGGCTTTTGATGTCTTCGCTGCCGACGATTGTTGTATTGGTGATTTTCTCACGGTATCTGGTCAAGGGCATCTCGGCGGGTATCGGCAAGTAATTTAGCAGCGCATTTCAGGAATTTCAACTTATGGATGCCATGACACCATCCCAGATCGCCCTGTCCACTTCCGCGCTTGATTATGTCTTAGCGCGTGATGCACATCGCCTATCGCTCATTCACCTCGCGGCAGCGGGTCAGATATGGCTGCATCCCGGCAGTGAGAGCGAACTCTTTGCTGTAACGGTTAACCACCAGCGCTATTCCAGCCAGAATCTGGAATTAGCGGACATGCAGATGGATTTCTCAGTCGCAGGCGTACAGCATCTGATCGCGCGCTTCATCGGCAGCGACTTCGAAGTCGATCATCATCTGAAAGTCTACCTGGACACAGCGCTTATGGAATCATGGCAGGTGATCCGCTGCGCAGGCGATCACACCATTCACGTCACACGGGTTGACTCGCTTTCGCTGGACATCCCGACGGCTGATTACGAACTGCTTTATTACACAAGCGACTGGGGCTGTGAATTTACAGGCGTTCGAGAAAATCTAGCCAGCGAAAAAATCCTCGAAACGCGCTTTGGGCGTTCCTCAAAAGGCCAGCATCCCTGGTTCGCCTTGATGCATGACAGCGGCGCGGTATTGTCGGCTTCCGTCGCCTGGTCGGGGAATTGGGTGTTCCGTTTTGAGCCGATTTCAGGCGGTTTTCGTCTCAGCGGCGGCCTGCACGATTGGGAATTTTCGAAAGATTTGCCGCCAAATACCACTCTGGAAACACCGATTGTCGTGCTTGTGCTGGGCAAAGACCTGAACGCCGTATCGCAGCAGTACGCCCAGATTGGTCGGCGCTACTGGTATCCTCGCACATCCTTATCCGCTAAAGTGCCTGTAGAGTGGAATCACTGGTGGTCGTATGAGGACACCTACATCAACGAGGCACGCTTTCTTGAAAATGTCGCGGTGGCGCAGTCTATCGGCGCGGATATTTGTGTACTGGATGCAGGCTGGTTTGGCCCCAGCGATGCCGGCACATTCTGGTACGATTATCGCGGCGACTGGGATCGGGTCAATGTCGAACGTTTCCCACGCGGAATCCGTCCCCTTTCCGACGAATGCCACGCGCGCGGCATGAAATTTGGCATGTGGTGCGAAATCGAAGCGCTGGGAGTTAAAGCTCAGTTAGCCGAAACTCACCCTGAGATGGTGGCGCGACGCGATGGTGAACGGTTGGGCTACATCTGCTTTGGCAGTCCTGAAACTGAGGAATTTGCTTATCAGACCTTAGCCCGTCTGATTCGCGAAAACAATCTGGACTGGATTAAGCTCGATTTTAACCTCGATCCCGGCGCAGGATGCAACCGCACCGATCACGGTCATGGCGCAGGAGATGGCTTGTACGCACATTATATGGGCTACTACCGCATCCTGGAACGGGTGCGGCGGGATTTTCCAGAGGTCGTGTTGGAAAGCTGTTCGTCCGGTGGGCTGCGCATCGACCTGGGGCTGCTGCGCCGTACCGATATGACTTTCCTGAGCGATCCTGATTATCCCGTCCACGATCTCCAATTGTTCTGGGGCGCAACCACGTTGATAGCACCGGACTCATGCTTACATTGGAGTTTTGGCGAATGGATCGGCAAAAATCCGCCGCCACCGCAAAATTTTAATCCCCGTGATCCCAAACTGAAGCCGCATCAATTTGATTACTATACGCGCATTTCGATGCTTAATGTATTTGGATATTCGCAAAAACTGCCTGAACTCCCCGCATGGGTTGAGGATCGGCTGAGCAGGCACACGCACATTTATAAAAACCATGTGCGCCGCTTTGTGCGTGAGGCAGACCTTTATCACCTGACCGATCAGCCGGGGCGCGATGGCGGGGGTGATCGCTGGAGCGCGTTCCAGTATCGGCTGCGCGACACAACTGAAAATTTGTTGTTCGTGTTTCGGCTGCCGGGGGGTGAGGCAGCGCGCACCATCCGCTTACACGATTTGCAGCCGCAGCGCCTCTATCATGTCATGGGTTTTGAGGGTGAGGATATGGGAGCAGTAAGCGGGCATGATTTGATGCAGACTGGACTCCACTTCGATACAATCCCAGAGGAAGGGTCTGCACTTCTCCAAATTCGTTAAACAAAGCCCCTATCGGATCGGGCAAGCCTCCCGTATCGTTTTTATTTCAGTGGGGAGCGGCTCTGTCATTCCATATCGATAAATTTTTCGGCTTCGTGCTGTAAGCGCCCCTTTGCTCAAAACAGCCGACAGCACCGCAAATACCGTTAAATTTGAAGCAGTCCTATCGTTTATCGCGTAAAATTGCACCTTCCACCACAAAAGTAATGGAGATGCTCAATGCACCAAGAATTCAGTTTAGTCGCCACTGTTACGATGGGGATTGTAACCGCCTTTATTGGTGGCTATATTGCCCGAAAATTAGGACTCCCCTCAATCATTGGCTATTTACTGGCTGGTTTGGCTATTGGCCCTTTTACCCCCGGTTTTGTTGGCGATACACATGCTGCCAATCAGCTCGCGGAAATGGGCGTCATATTCATGATGTTTGGTGTTGGACTCCACTTTTCGCTTAAAGATTTATGGGATGTCCGGCATATTGCCATTCCTGGTGCGATCCTGCAAATGATATTTGCGACTTTATGCGGTTTCGCCTTAAGTCAGGTTTGGGGCTGGACACCCAGTGCTGGATTGGTGCTTGGGTTGGCAATCTCCATCGCCAGCACCGTTGTGCTGCTGCGCGGATTATCCGATTACGGTTTGTTGAATACCACGCATGGGAAAGTGGCAGTAGGTTGGCTTATTCTGGAAGATTTAGCAACCGTCGGCATTCTGGTGCTGCTGCCAGCCCTCGTGAGTGAGACAGGTAATCCCGTTGAAAGCATCGGACAGGCGTTGTTGAAAACCGGGGTCTTTGTCACAGCAGTGTTGTTCGTAGGCACCCGCTTCATGCCCTGGCTGTTAACACGAATTGCTCACACACGTTCGCGTGAGCTGTTCATCCTGGCAGTTGTCGCGCTGGCGCTCGGAACAGCCTTCGCCGCCTATGAATTATTTGGCGTTTCCTTAGCGCTGGGAGCCTTTCTAGCAGGAGTGGTGGTTGGCGAGTCTGACATCAGTCACCAGGTGGGCGCGGAAATTGTCCCCTTCCGAGATATTTTTGCTGTGCTCTTTTTTGTCTCGGTTGGGATGCTGGTTAACCCCAGCGTCGTTTTAGCAAACGTAGGGCATGTACTCGCACTTACCGCACTGATTGTCGTGGGAAAAACGGTAATCACGATTTTGTTGGGTACACTATTATCGGGTTCTGGTCGAACGCTGATCGTCGTTGCGGCAGGACTCAGTCAAATAGGTGAATTTTCCTTCATCGTGGGGCAAGCAGGCGTCTCACTGGGACTGCTTACACAGGATCAATATGGGCTAATCCTGGCAGGGTCATTATTATCAATCCTCATTAACCCGTTGATGTTTCGCGCTATTCCGCATATTGAGCGTTTCCTTCAGGGAATTCCGGTTTTATGGCGACGCATGGAACGGGGTGGTGCAATGCCTTTGCCACTGCACAAATCTATGAGCGATCATATCGTCATCGTGGGTTACGGGCGGGTTGGCAAGCATATCGGTCATGTTCTGAAGCAGCTTGAATTACCCTATCTCGTCATCGAGTTGGATGCGGCCTACGCAAGCGAAATTCAAAAAGAGGGCATTCAGACTCTCTTTGGAGATGCCGCAAATTCTGAAATCCTCACGCATTCAGGCTTAGCCCATGCCCGCGCTTTAGTCGTCACAGTCCCCAACGAAACCACCGTAGAACTGGTGGTTGCCGGCGCGCATGAATTAGCACCCCATTTGGCGATTATTGCGCGGGCTGGAACGGCGTCTGGAGTGCGTCGGCTCATTTCATTGGGTGCGCAGCATGTCATCCATCCAGAGCTTGAAGGCGGCTTAGAAATTGTACGCCATACCTTGCTTACACTGGATTATCCAATGGCACAAATTCAGCCTTATGTCGATGCCGTCCGGCGTGATGCCTATGAGGGTACGATGCCCACTGGGAAAGGATACCCGGTTCTGGATCAGCTTTTAACTGCTATTCGGGGCGTAGAAATTGCCTGGTATCCCCTTGAGGATGGCAGCCCGATTGTTGGAAAAAGTCTGGCAGAGGCTAATCTTCGCTCCAAAGTTGGGGCTTCGGTGATCGCTTTGATACGTGACCAGCATGTAATCGCAAATCCAAAATCGGACATGGAATTTCATCAAGGCGATTTGTTAGGCTTAATCGGCAGCCTTCAGGAATTGGCAGCAGCAGAGCGCCTGCTGAACCCCGTCGAAAACGCTTAACCTAGCCGCCGCTTTTTCGCCGTTTGACTTCTCCGCGATTCGCTTGAGAGGCTGTTTGAATTTTGCATATATGCTTTATACTTGCCCTATCTTGATGCCGATATGCTCTATACTTCCTCCATGTTGATACCGATTTTAGCCACCAAACTCTATATCCCACCCCCTCGACCAAAGGTTGTCACCCGTCCCCGCCTGATTGAGCAGTTAAACGCGGGGTTGCACCGCAAACTGACCCTGATCTCCGCTCCCGCTGGATTTGGTAAAACCACGCTGGTCGGTGAATGGATTACCGATTGCAGACGCCCTACCGCTTGGCTGTCATTGGATGAAGGGGACAACGACCTCACACGTTTTCTAACTTACCTCGTGGCTGCTTTGCGAATGATTGCGCCAACAGTTGGAAAAGAGATATTCGATATACTCCAATCGCCTCAGCCACCGCCAACAGAATCGATTTTGACAGCCCTGCTCAATGAAATTGCGACCCTCTCCGGCAATTTCCTGCTTGTGCTTGATGATTACCACATTATTGATGCCAACCCGATTGACAATGCCCTCATTTTCCTGATCGAGCATTTACCACCGCAGATGCACCTAGTCATCACTACACGCGAAGATCCCCAGCTACCCATCGCCCGGTTACGAGCGCGTAGCCAATTGACCGAGCTGCGCGCTGCCGACCTGCGTTTTACCCCTGATGAAGTGGCTGCATTCCTCAATCAAGTGATGGCACTCTATCTCTCCGCAGCAGACATCGCCATACTGGAGACCCGTACCGAAGGTTGGATTGCGGGTCTGCAATTAGCCGCGCTTTCCGTGCAGGGACACCAGGATATTTCTGAGTTCATTCGTGCATTCGCGGGAGACAATCGTTACATCGTGGACTATCTGGTTGACGAGGTTTTGCAGCGTCAACCTGAGCGTGTGCGCAGCTTTTTACTCCAGACAGCTATTCTCGACAGGTTAAATGGCCCGCTGTGCGATGCGGTCACCAATCAGGAAGAAGGCAGTGTGCGATTGGAAGCTCTGGAGCGAGGTAACTTCTTTGTTATTCCGCTGGATGACAAACGCCATTGGTATCGCTATCATCACCTCTTTGCCGATGTACTCTATGCTCATTTGGTAGCCGAGCGACCCGATCTGTTACCGACTCTGCATCTGCGCGCCAGTGCATGGTACGAACATCATGGTTTGGCAGCCGATGCGATTCGCCATGCACTGACCGCCAGGGATTTTGAGCGAGCAGCAGACCTCATCGAACGGGCAGCACCGGAGATGCGCCAGAGCAGACGCGAGTCTATCTTGCTTGGCTGGCTCCAGGCGCTCCCTAATGAAGTGTTCAAATATCGACCTATACTCAGTATTGAATGTGTCGGGGTATTACTGACAAGCGGAAAGCTTGAAGGCGTTGAGAGCCTACTGCGGGACGCCGAACAGTGGTTGGACGCGACTCCAAACTTAGGTGAGCGACAGGAATCTCCATCGGTTGATAATCGTTCTGAGCATGGTCGAAGAATGGTCGTCGTCAACGAAGAGGTGTTTCGCCGTCTCCCAGCCTGGGTCGCATTATACCGCGCAGGACTGTCGCTGGTTCAAGGCAACCTGCCTGATACCGTGATCTATGCTCAACGGGTGCTTGACCTCGTACCTGATGATGACCATGTACTGCGCGGCGGTGCAGCGGCACTCTTGGGACTCACATCCTGGACGAACGGCGACCTCGAGGCAGCGTATCGATCCTATTCCGATGGCATGAATCACTTGCAGATGGCTGGGAATATCACGGATACAGTCGGGGGCGCAATCGCCCTGGCAGATATACGGATCGTGCAAGGTCATCTCCGCGAGGCGATGCATATCTATGAACGGGCATTAGAGCTTGCTGCCGAGCATGGCGAACCTCGAATGCGGGGAACAGCGGATATGTATGTGGGAATGAGTGAACTTCTACGTGAATATGACAATTTGCCTGCCGCCATGCAGCATCTGTTGAAAAGTGAGGAACAGGGGGAGCATACCGCGTTTCCGCAAAACCGTTATCGCTGGCGCGCCACGATGGCTCGAATACGAGAGGCTGAAGGCGATTTAGACGACGCTCTCGCCCTGCTCAACGATGCAGAGCGTCTGTATGTGAGTGATTTTTACCCCAATGTGCGTCCTATTGCGGCGTTGAAGATACGGATATGGGTCGCGCAAGGCAAGTTGAGCGAAGCGCTCAGTTGGGTGCGTGAGCGAGGATTATCTATTGAGAACGATATGAACTATCTGAGTGAATTTGAACACATCACCTTTGCCCGTGTGCTTCTGGCTCAACATCAGAATGACCACACCAACAGCGCCATCCCTGATGCAACGAGATTCCTCGAACGCCTCTTAAAAGCAGCAGAAGAAGGTGGAAGAACAGGAAGTGTGATCGAAATTCTGATCCTTCTGGCACTGGCTCACCAGATGCAAGGTGATATTCCCGCTGCGCTTATGTCGCTGGAACGCGCTCTGACGCTGGCAGAACCAGAAGGATATATCCGAATATTTGTGGATGAAGGCTCACCGATGGCGACGCTGCTAGAAAAAGCCGCGAAACAAGGCATCACCCCAAACTATACCCGCCAACTTCTGACCGCTTTTGGCAGAATCGAGGATAAACCGCCCATTCATCAGGGCTTGATCGAGCCACTGAGCGAACGCGAGCTTGAAGTGCTTCGCCTCCTGGGAACTGATCTGGATGGCCCGGACATTGCGCGCGAACTCACGGTATCCTTGAATACTGTCCGCACCCACACCAAAAATATTTACACTAAGCTCGGCGTGAACAACCGTCGTTCAGCGGTTCGTCGAGCAGAAGAACTCAATTTGATATAACAAACCCGCAAACTTCGCCTTTATCCCTGGCAGATTTGTCGAACCCATATGCCCGGACTTTTTCGATTCCTCACAACCTCTCGCTTAACCAATCACCACCTTAATCACCACATATGGTGATGCCCTCTCACCACATTAATCACTATCCTGCTATCAAGTTCAAGAACGCATTCAGCGAGAATGCGAAACCTTGACCGATAACCCTCATAGCGCATAACAGGAGACAAAAAAATGAACATCAATCGGCAGACTGCAAGAATCGAAGGGGATAAACCCATGAATAGCAAAGGCTCGACTCTCATCCGTTGGGCAGGCTTATCAGCAGCGGTTGCAGGGATATTTTACATTCTTATTGGAATGTTCCATCCAGCAAATGTTGTTTCGTCCGTCACCACAACCCCCTGGATCATCGCTCATATTTTTGCTATCGGCATGTCCTTCTTCGGGCTGCTCGGCATGGCAGGACTCTACGCCAGACAAGCGGAAAAATCCGGCTGGCTGGGTTTGATCGGCTTTATCATGTTTAGCCTCTGGCTGGTGCTGATGACGGGCTTTACCTTCATTGAAGCCTTTATCTTGCCATCGTTGGCGACTTCAATGCCGACGTTTGTGGAAGGCTTCCTGGGAATGTTCAGCAGCACCCCCAGCGCCGTTGATTTTGGAATTCTCCCAACACTTTGGATGATAACTGGCCCTCTGCTCATCCTCGGCGGCCTGCTGTTTGGCATCGCGATGTTCCGTGCCGGGGTCTTGCCACGCTGGGCAGGCGCGCTGCTCGCCATCGGGTCGGCGCTGACTCCCCTGGCTGCACTACTGCCACCTGAGCATGAGCCGAAAGTTTTGGTGACGATAGGGTTAGCGTTCGTCTGGCTGGGATATGCGCTCTGGTCAGAAAAACGCGCGCAAGCCGCAGAACGCTTAGCCGATATGAGCAGCCCCCAACTTCGCCAAAGTGAAGCCCAATAATGAACACGCACGAGGCGCAGCATGACGACACCACCCGAATCGACTGAAGATCATCACCAGCCTGGACGTTATGAGATATGCATCAAGGGACTCCTTGATAACCGTTGGAGTAACTGGTTTGAAGGCTTCACCATCACACGAGAAAGCAACGGCGAGACGCGGTTAACTGGGCAAGTGACCGATCAGGCTGCCCTGCACGGATTACTCAGAAAAGTGCGTGATTTAGGACTGCCTTTGATCTCAGTCAACCGCATTGAATCTCATCAGGCTGATGAGTCCGATGTCAAACCCTAATACTTCTCAAAATCGTTCATAAAAGGAGACAAAACGTGAACACCACCATGCAAACCACAACAAATATGCGCATAAACGCCAATCGACAGGCTGCGACAATTGGCACTTCAACCAGAAAAATCGCAGCGGCGGCGGGACTGCTCTACCTCATCACCCACGTTACGTCGATTGGCGCGGTCATGCTCTATGATCCCATTCTTAAAAACACTGATTACGTCCTCGGCACTGGCTCAGATGCTCAAGTTCTGGTGGGGACACTCTTCGACATCATCCTTGCCCTCGCCATTGTCGGCACGGCGGTTGCGCTATTTCCCATCGCCAAGCGGCAAGATGAAGGTATCGCGCTCGGCTACGTTGGCCTTCGCACACTCGAAGCAGGCATCATTGCCATCGGCGTCATCCCCCTCCTGGCTGTCGTGACGCTGCGCCAACTGGCGGGGACTGCTGGCACTGACGCCGAGACTCTCGTCACGGTCAGCAAAGCCCTCGTGACGTTCTACAATTGGACGACTCTGCTCGGCCCTGGGCTGGTCTGCGGGGTGAACACCGTGCTGATGGCCTATCTGATGTTCACTTCCCGGCTTGTACCGCGTTTCATTCCCATCTTGGGTCTGGTCGGCGGGCCGCTGATTTTCGTAATTACTGTCGCCAAAATGTTCGGTATGTTCGAGCCGATGTCGGCATGGCTAGGCATCGCCGTAATCCCGATCTTCGCCTGGGAGGTGACACTTGCCATCCGGCTCATCACGAAGGGTTTCAAATCATCTGAGCCCGCTTCTGAGCCTGCACTCACAGCGACAAACGAGGTTCTGAGCGCAGTATAAATTCATCGTATGGGCTTTAGGGAGAAACTTCAGCCCTCCTTAAAGCCCCACCTTCCGCTCACTCTAGATTTTTACATCGACTTTTCCACAGCAACAAACCAAAACAAGGAGGAAATTCACATGAAAGCCATTGTATACACAAAATACGGATCACCCGACGTACTCCAATTCACGGATGTCGAAAAACCAACACCGAAAGATAATGAAGTCCTGGTCAAGATTCACGCCGCATCCACAAATCCACTCGATTGGCATCTCATGAGAGCTGAACCATTCTTAGCTCGCTTAGAAAATGGGCTGTTCAAACCCAAACAAACCAGACTGGGCGCGGATATGGCTGGGCGGGTTGAAGCAGTTGGCAAAAATGTTTCTCGGTTTCAGCCCGGTGATGAGGTGTTTGGGGACAATTTTGGGCGCGGTCTGGGCGCTTTTGCCGAGTATATCAGTATGGGTGAAGATGTCCTGGCGTCGAAACCAGCCAATATTTCGTTTGAGGATGCCGCCGCTGTGCCGACAGCAGCACTCACCGCTTTGCAGGGGCTGCGTGATAAGGGGCAGATTCAACCTGGGCAAAAGGTTCTGATTAACGGGGCATCAGGCGGCGTCGGGACGTTCGCCGTGCAGATTGCCAAAGCCTTCGGCGCTGAAGTGACGGGCGTGTGCAGCACCCGGAATATGGAGATGGTGCGCTCGATTGGCGCAGATCACGTCATTGACTACACGCAAGAAGATTTCACCAGCAGCGGGCAGCAATACGACTTGATTTATTGTGCCGTCGGCAATCGCACGATTGCTGAATATATGCGCGCACTCAAACCCCAGGGGATTTGTGTTATCGCCGGATTCACCAATTTGCGGCTGTTGTTCGAACACATGATTCTTGGCCCCCGCAGGTCAAAGGCCGGAGGTCAGCAAGTCGGCCTCATGCCAACCGTGAAACCCAACCAGAACGATCTGATGTTCATGAAAGAGCTTCTGGAAACCGGGGAAGTCATTCCTGTTATCGACAGGTGTTACCCCTTACGTGAGACAGCGGAAGCGATCCGCTATCTTGAAACCGGACGCGCTCGCGGAAAAGTGGTTATCACGATGATGCCATAACTTGATATGTTGGACAGCAATAGGGCATTTCAGAGAGGTTAGCGAGAACTTTGTGCTTAACGACCTGTACTATTTCTCACTGACCTCTTACTGTGCTACCATCGTGGTCAACGATTTTGCCGAATCCAGAGGGCAATGCGATGCTGTTGCTAAATACAAAACTCAATATCCCGCCTCTCCGCCCATCCTATGTACAGCGGCCAGAGTTGCTTCAAAGGCTGGATAAACTTCGAGACTATAAACTCGCCCTGATTGCTGCATCGGCAGGCTATGGCAAAACAGCATTGGTGAGCGAGTGGGTCGCGCAGAGTCCCATGAAGGTGGCCTGGTTTTCGGTTGATAGTGGTGACAATGATCCCGTCCGGTTTTGGGATTATGTCATCGCAGCGATCCAAACCCAGTATCCTGACATCGGCGAGAAAACGCTCACCCTCCTGCACGAACCGCTGCCGCTGCCTGTTGAATCGATCTTATC
>Ga0268299_1001706_pt1 | contig 34294 bp, 28 predicted proteins | sample NOBtaG_FD_193484 | JGI IMG/M metagenome (GOLD analysis project Ga0268299, IMG submission 193484) | Activated sludge microbial communities from bioreactor in Nijmegen, Gelderland, Netherland - NOB reactor | ecosystem: Engineered > Bioreactor > Aerobic > Activated sludge | place: Netherlands... | reverse complement strand
AACATACGGCAGCATGTTCGGCAATTTCAATCTGGCGCAAGCACCTTTGCCGGCTTACGGTTTGCTCGATCCGACCAGATACAATCGCGTCACAGTGCAAACCAGCCGGGGATGCCCTATGCGCTGCGAATTTTGCGCCAGTTCAGTTTTGTATACTCGCAAGTATAAGCAGAAGCCCAAAGAGCTTGTGCTGACTGAGATACGACAGTTGAAAGCGATGTTTGCGCGACCGTTCGTCGAGTTCGTCGACGACAATGCCTTTGTCGATAAGCGCTATTGGAAGGAGCTTTTGCCGGAGTTAGCCGCAGAGGAATTTCGCTGGTTTGCCGAAACCGATCTGTCGGTGGCGGACGATCCTGAGTTGCTGGAAGCGATGCGAAAGGCAGGCTGCAAGCAGGTCTTAATTGGATTTGAAAGCCCTGTCGAGGACGGATTGAACGGAATCGAGCTCAACTCCAACTGGAAAGCCAGGCGCTGGGGCAAGTACAAGCAAGTGATTCAGAAAATTCAAAGCCATGGCATTCGCGTCATCGCCTGTTTTGTAGTCGGTCTTGACGGGCAGAACAAGGGCATCTTCGATGCCGTGCTTGAATTCGTAAAGGAAGCTATGCCATTCGACGTTCAAATAACAGTGCCCACCGCTTTTCCCGGAACGCCTTATTACCGCAGGCTTCTGGCCGAAGACCGACTGATCGAGCCGCGCTCTTGGAATAAGTGCACGCTGTTCGATGTCAACTTCAAGCCGACCGATATGGATGCCGAGGAATTGGCAGCCGGATTTCGCAAATTGGGCGTCGAGCTCTATGCCGACAAGATGATGCGCCATAGGCGCGAAGGATTTATAAGGCAATGGAAAGATAATATAATTTGCCGCAGGCGTGCGCAACGAGAGGCAATATGACGGAAAAAGAACTGAAGACGATAGCGGCGCTCTTTTACTTCAGTTCTGCATATGACTTCGTTCTTGGTGTGATTTTTATCGTTGCCGGTCCGTGGTTTTTTCGAGTTTTTGCAGTCGATCCGCCCAATCACTGGGGGTATGTGCAGTTTCCAGCGTTTCTGCTCATTACTTTCGGCATTATGTTTTTCCAGATTGCCGAGAACCCAAAGACAAATCGCAATCTCATTCCTTACGGTATTTTGTTGAAAGCCTCCTATTGCACAGTGGTGGCACTGAATACATTTCTTGCCGGCAATTTGCCCGATATGTGGAAACCATTTGCCGTGGCGGATTTCCTGATGATGCTCGGCTTCATCTGGTCATACAAAAAATTGGGCGCGCCCAAAGTCGCCGTGGCCGCTGATGATCGCGGCAATATCGCCCCGCACTGATCTGTTAAGCGCCTTGGGCTTACGTTTTTACTTCAGACAATCGTGCTTTTCTGACAATTTCTTCTTGCCACAGGCAAATCTGCGCCAAATCCCATCCCACTTCCAAGCTGATTTGCTGTCTGGTCAGACCTTCACCGATCAGCATGAGTAAATCGATGTCGCTTTCGGACAGGCAGCTTTCCTCATCGAGCACATTGGCGTCGACGATCTTATGCGCATTCCAGGGGGAAAGGATGAGGTCGGTGGCGCAAAGGTTTGTTGCGGCGGCCTGTGGTTTGCTGGCGGCACGGCATAATAGGTTGTTCAGTTTTATGATGTGTTCGAGAACGACGCCAAGATGCTTCTGAGCGTCCGGGTCTTGCACTAGGTGGCCCATTTTGTTGATTCTTGCGTGGATTGCAGTACTCTTGCCCCGGGAGTTAACAACACGCAAACCCCCTCATTGGTCAACATATCTCACGATTTGACTTTCCGCCTATTACCAGAAAGAGTGATTTCCTTACGGTGAAGATCGAGAGTCATGAGCATGATTCGGCCGGCATTAAGCTTCCATAAAACCGCACAGATGCCTGGATTCGTGTCACCCAGGCGGTACTAATGGGTGAGGAAACTATTCGTCCGCAAAGGAGTGATTAAAATCGGCGAGGAGACCATGGAAAAATTATCTGTAGTCGCCGCAAAAAGTTAAAACTCTAATTCCGCTTGAGCAGGGCCTTTACTGATTTGATTCCGGCGCGCTTCATCGGTTTTCCTGTCACTGAAGAGTAATGAACAACATCCCTCCAGCTCCACGGATAGACTGTAATTTCAACCGGATATCCGTTTTCGTGCCATCTCAAATGCACAAATCGCCCTTTGCGATTGTCTACCACCTCTTCATCGACTTCATCGTATCCCCAGTCTACAAGCTGGTTTTTCAACACCGAATAATCGTCGCTATAGGCATGCAAATCGATGTCGGAGCAATCGCGTATTTGTCCTGTTAGCGTACTGCCGATGAGAAAAGGGTCAGCGTCCTCGATGACTTCCATTATCTCTTTTGCAATGCGCCGCATCTCTGCTACGCGCCTTTTCACTTCGTCTTCGCCTAACTGGCTGGAAGTGAGTCGAGCGATGCATTCCTTTATTTTGCGATTGGACGGCAAGTGGCTGCTGCTTGAAAGGCCGAGCATCGAAATCGCCCGCTCTTTGGCATGCAAATACTCAGCCTCACAGCCTTCAACGATGAACCGAGCCGCCTGCTCTGCGACTCTGCGTCTTTGAAATTTCGGCATGTTTTTGCAAGTCTGAAACTTGCTTTCAGGGTAATTGCCTGGACCTTTATTCCAGGTAGACTTTGCTTTGATCAATCTACCGCTTCGATTAGTTTATCACCACGGCTGATTTACCTGAGCACGCTAATGTGCTTCACCACCCGGTGTCCGTCTTCTTCCAGCGTGACCGCGCTGTCCGAGACAGCAATTACATTTACGTAATCGACTCTGTCGCCTGCTGATACCGTCAGGACTTTAGGAAGGCGATTCGCCTTTCTGACATTGGCGTCCGTGACCGTCATAAATGCCCTGTCGCCCAGTATTCCGACGACTTTCAAATATTGAGCGATAGATGGTCTTTCGGGAGGCGCCGGTAATTCGTTGAGCGGCAGCGACTCGCCCTGTCCCGCCAAAATAGGCGGGGGAGGCGGAGGGATGGAGCCAGGCGGGGGCGGCGGAATCAAGTCGACTTTATGCGCTGAAGAATCATCTCTGATTTTCGATCCGGGCGTTTTTGCAACATCGCGTTCGCCCGATTTAGGAAACGGTTTGAAGCCTTCGATAGGCGATAGGGGATCGGTCTTGCCTGCGCTTTCTCGTGCCAAAGGCTCAGCCTGTTGGCGCGTGATCGCTGGAAGCGCATATGCGGACTGTGAATTGAGTGCGAGCGTGGATGCAACTACTTCGTTAGATTGGGTTTTTGCATCGGCGCTATTCGGCAGCAATGGGTTGGGAATGCTCTTGATAGTATTCTGCAAATTGTTGATTTGATTGCCGATTGACGTCACAACGTTCGTACTCGTCGTTGTTGTGGTCGTTGTTGTAGCTGTTTGTGCAGAGGATGCCGGTTTGGCAATGATTTTCTTGGGAGGCAAAACGCTGTTCAGCTCTTCGGTCATACGCGTTTCGTCATTGATGTGGTTGATCCATAAGAACGCCCCTCCTATGAGAAGGGTGCCGGCAATCACAAGCAGTAGGAGTCGAAACAGCATCTAAGGTAAATAATAAACCGAAAGCAGGAAGGACATTACTGGCTGGGTGAGTTTGAGTTTCTTTGCCCGGTCGCTGGCTTTGTCTTGCTCGCCGCGCCCATCTTTTGTGGGCACTGCGATGACGACATGAGAGACGCCCATGACGCGCTCGTAAGCTTCTATGTTGCGGATGAATTGAACCATCGAAGCATATGAGCCGGTCACAAAAACCTCTTTGTCGATCTGTTTGAGACCCAGCTCGCTGCCGACGTCGGCCGGTTTGTTCGTCGCAGCCGCGTTTTTTTCGACCTTGGGTTTCGGCTTGCTCTGCTTGCCTTTGAGGTCTTCCAACATCTCGACCATTTCTTTTTGACTTTCTTTGATTTCTTCTGTGCCGGGATTTTCAAAACCAATCAAATCCACATTGGCTTGTGATGCTAATCTCTCCAGATCAATCAAAAGAAGATCGAGGTTGGCGGCTTTAGGAACAGCGTTTCTCAAAGATGCGATATCCGCTACTAGCGTCTGTTTCTCTTGCTCGACCTTGATTCGATCTTTCAGTTTTGCATCGAGCTGCTCTTTTTGCTGGCGGTGTTGCAGCAAATCAACCGATTTTGCTGATTCGTCAGTGATGGTCGGATAGACAAGCATGCTGGCGACCGCGATGGAAAGCCCGTAAAGGACCGCTATGACTGCGTATTGAAATCTACTGAGCATGCGCATCACCTCGCTGCTTTTCTGCTATCGCACGCACTTTCGAATCGTCAAAACCAATGCCGTTTTTCACCGGCTCGGATGACTTTGCCGGATTGCCTGGATTGAGCGGATTCGCTCCTGCGGTGTTCGCATCGGAGAGCTTGGCGGAGACTGAGAAATCGAGAATTTCCGGCAGTTTTTCCTGGCGTGTGATCCAATCGACTTGCGAGTCTTTCAGATACACCGAATCACCCATGTTGACGGCGAGATTGGAGACACTGTTGAAATCGATCGCGATACCTTCGAGCTTCATTTCTTTGCCGCGCAAGATAATTCTCTCGATTTGAACGCCGCGCGGCGTGTCCACAGTAAGTTCGGAAAGCAGAGCCGACCAGCGATTGTGCTTCTTCAGCAATATGTCCAGCACTCTTTTGCGAGCCGACAAAATTGTATTTTCCTGTCGAGTATTCGACATGACTTTCAATTGCTGATTGCCGAGCATGATTTGGTTCGACAGCGTCTCTATCTCAGTTTCCTTTTGCGGCAAATCGACGAAGCGCAGATAAGCATAGCAAGCGAGCAACAACGTCAGCAGCGCAACCCCCGCGATCAGCACCGGCTTTTGCCAGACGGGCGGACCAATGGACAAGTCCTTTGTCATTGTTTGGGTGGCGCGCTCATCGAAGAGCAGCGGCACACGCCCTTCTTTATTCAAATCGAGATCGACGGTGTATGCCGGATTCCAGGAAGGCTCGATCGACGATCCAATCAATGCAGCAAGAATTGGGCGCATGCGGTCGACGATCTCTGTCTCGTCGTGTCGGATGTCACGCATCGGGTCGCTGATTATGGTGCGGATGTTCAGCTTATTCATGAAGAACTGGTCGAGGTTAGGCACCATGCAACCCGGTCCAGCAAGGATGATCTGATCCATTTTTACATCGCCGACTTGCGAGCGATAAAATTCGAGTGATTTGGAAAGCTCGTCGGCAATGTCACCGAATATGGTGCGCGCTACCTGGGCTGCCTGCCCCATTCTCGGATCGGGCGGCGCCGGAGAGAAAAGCGAAATCTCGGGCAGCATGTCTAGAGCCTGGTCATAAGGCATATCGAGACTGCGTGAAACAGCTTCAGTCATCGCTTCGACGCCGAGGATTACCGAGCGGCCGAAAAGAGGCATGCAACTGCGCACGATATTTATATCGGTGGCATCCTGGCGCATGTTGACGATCATGGAAAGATGCCCGGACGAGCCCAGATAGCCGGACAAGGCCATGGCTCTTATCACTGCCAGGGAAGAAACTTCCACTCTGCCGAGCTTGGCGCCGGCAGCATCAGCCATGCGCCAACAGGCCTCGACGATATTGCGCTGGATGGCGGCGAGAATTACGTCCACTCGCCTGACGCCGTCGAAGTCAGTCCTTTCTGTGGCAGGCATCAGAGCCCAGTCCAGGTTGGCGTCGGCGATGGGAAATGGCACGTGGTTGGTGGCTTCCTGCGTGACGACGTCCGCCAATTCGTCATCGGGCATGCCGACAGGAACAGGCATCAGACGAATTACAACAGCCTGAGCAGGCACGACGATGTTGAGAATTGGTGTCTGCCCTGACGGCGGCACCCCGGCTTCATTCATCAGTTCGATAACTACTTCGCCGACCAATTCTGGATCGGCAACCAGACCTTCCCTTACGGAATTAGGCGGAGTCGGCTGGCAGGCAAATCTGGCCACTTCGATTCCGGAGCGAGTCTTTTCGAGCTGGAGCAGCGTGATACTGTCGCTGTTTATATCCAGCCCCAGCGTTGGTCCTTTGCGTTTTCCAAACCCGAACATTATTGACGACCGCTTCCTGCATCAAGCTCTAAGTGTAAGTCTAGTTCAAAATTGCCACCATTTTGTTTGCATTGGTCAACCTTCCGGAAAGATTAGATTGCCGTCGATAAACATTGACACTCCAGCCGCAAGCGCAAGGGCTGGACCGAATGGAAACGGGCGGGACACACGTTTGCCGGCCCAGATAAAACCGACAAAACCGCCTGAAAGTCCGAATATTGCAATCGCAACCGCCCATTGCGGCTCGAATGGGGATTGATTGGACATGTGCGCCAGTCCGAGAAACATAGCCGCTCCAATGGCGCTGAAGATTACTAGTCCGATTAATCCGCGCTTTACGCAATGACCGAGGATGCCTGCTTTTTTCATTTCTTTGATCAGATACATGCCGCCCAGCACCGCACCAAATATGAAACCAAGCATCACTGTTATTATCAGGCGTTTCCAGCCCAGCCATGAGGAAACCAGTGCTGCCAGTACCGCATCGCCTCCACCCATGACTTCGAATTCTTCTTCCGGTTCTTCTTGATCTTTCGGTTCTCCAAGAGTCTCCGAAGCGTTTTTTGACTCCGGCAGAATACCGACTCCGAGGGCGCTGTCTATGGCGCTGTCTTCTTCCTCGAAATCATCAACGGCAGTTGTTGCCGCTTTATCAGTTTCCGCCGCGCTCTCTGCTGTTTTCTCCTCAGCCGCCTTTTCTCCGTCCTTTTCATCCTTCACTTCCGGATGCAGATACGGATAAAGTTTCAGTCCATAGAATGCAATGAAATCAAAAAGGATATAGCTGCCGCCGATACCGGCCATGGTGCCGACCAGATCATCGCGCACCATGCTGCTGAAAATTATCCCGAGAATTATCGAGGGATATGTAATCTCGTGAGGTATCAACTTCTCGCGAAAGTCGGTGACCGTGACTGTTATGAGCACAGCGGAGAAATAGAGCATGCCCAGCCCGTTCGGCGTGAGACCGAAATGCCAGACTACAAGCATGAACCAGAGGGCGGTGAACAGCTCGACTGCCGGATACTGCCAGGAAATTTTCGCCTGGCAATGTTTGCACTTTCCTGCTTGCAATGCGTATGACGCTATCGGCACAAGCTCTAAAACACCGAGCTTGTGTTCGCAGCTCATGCAAACCGAAGGCGGCATGATCCAGTTTTTTTCAGCCAAAGATCTGATGGCGACAACATTCAAAAAACTGCCCACGCAAGCGCCGACGATAAATGTGAGCCCGTAGAGCAAGGCGGGAGTTTGAGTAATGGTCTCGATTTCGATCATGCCTATCAGCTATGTTCAGGTATATTCTTTTCTTTCTGTAACTATAGCTGCTAAGACCAGCAGCATGAGGACGTAGGCGAATACGTAAGTGACTAGATAAGTCAGCACTTCAATCCCCGGAACAGTCCCATATAAAAGATGCCCGCGAATTCTCGTTAATCCCGCGAAGTCGGGAAGGCAATAGAAAATCACTGAGAGAAACTGGCTGATGACCGGATTTTGCGTCAGTTTGCCCAATTCGATAAGAGAGTCGCCCAGGTGCCCGGCCAGCCAGATTGCCAGCGTGAAAAGCACGCTCATTACCGGCGTTGAGAAAGTGGAAAAGAAAGTGGCGAGCGCTGTGACAAACAGCAGTTCGAGATAAATGAGGGCAAGCTCCTGACCCATCTGCCGCAGTTGCTCGGCAAAGCCGGCGCTGCCGCTGGCTGCCGTGATTACAAAGATGAGAAAGGCGCCCATCGCCGCTACCATTACAGCGACGCACAGGCAAAGACCGATATATTTGCCCAGAACGAACTGCCAGCCGCTTACCGGCTTGGTGAATATCAGGTAGATCGTCCGCCGCTCCACTTCTTTGTAGACCAGATTGGTGCCGGCAAAAACAGCGATAATGCCGCCGATGAACGAAATTGCCGCCAGACCGATGTCTTTGAGGATGCGAATGTCCTGTCCGACCGAAAGTGAGCCGAGAACGATGCCCAGGACAGTGACGATGGCGGCAAACAAGATCAGTGCATAAAGAATTCTGTCTCGCACCGTTTCTCTAAAAGTATTGAGTGCGATCGCCCAGACCGGCTCGAAAACTTTTGGGCCCGCCTGTTTCCCATCGATATTGCCCGAATTGCCGGTCATGAGCGCGCCTCCGCACCGGCCTCTGCTTTGGCGATTACTTCCAGGAAAAAATCTTCCAGGTCTTTGTAGCTGCCGCCTTGCGAGATGTTTTTCACATCTTCCTGGACAATCAATTGTCCTCTGTTCATGACGCCGACGCGGTCACAAACTTCGTTGACGTCGGGCAAAAGATGAGAGTTGAAAAAAATTGTGGTGCCTTTCTCTTTCAGGTGAAAAAGGATCTGGCGCACATCTTTTCTGCCGATGGGATCCAAGCCTGACATTGGTTCATCCCAGAAAATCAATTGCGGTCTGTTGATAAGCGACTGAGCAATGCCCAACCTCTGCAGCATGCCCTTCGAATACTTTCGCATTTGAGTGTCGGCAGCTTCAGTCAGTCCGACCAGTTTTGTGAGTTCTTGCGCCCGCTCGGACCTTTCTTTTTTTTCAATGCCGAACAACTGTCCGGCAAAGTCGAGAAACTCCCTGCCGGTGAGATGCGAATAGAAATACGGGTTTTCCGGCAAATAACCTAATTGGGCAAGTGCCTTCTTGTCGCCTGCGGGCATGCCGAGAATTTCGGCAGCGCCTTCGGTCGGGCGCATTAATCCAAGCATGAGTTTTATGGACGTCGTTTTGCCGGCGCCGTTCGGTCCGATGAGACCGAATGTCTCACCGCGGGCGACCTTCAAATTCAGCCCGCTCAAAATGCGGACTTTGCGGCGTAAAAGACTGCTGGTTAGCTCTTTGGATAAGTTCGTCGCTTGGATGACAACATCCGCCATCGACTAACTGCCTTTCTGACCGCCCGTCTTTCTGTTTTGCGTGATGATCTTGTGGAGTTCGGCAGTGGCGGCTCTCAATCTGCGAGAGACCTGCATCTGCGAAATTCCCAGTCTTCTTGCTACTTCAGTTTGGCTCAAATCTTCGTAGAAAGTCAGTTGCACGACTTCGCGCAGACCGTCTCTCAATTGCTTGATCGCTTCTGCAAGCATGAAGCGGTCTTCCTTGGCCATCTGATTGGTTTGATACTTACCGTCAACCAGTGTGTCGATGAGCGACTGCTCGGAGCCGGCATCATTCGAAAGCGCCTGGTCAAGCGAAATAAGTGTGCGTCTGCGATCGACTTCGTAGGCTTCGTTGACGCGGCTGACCGGAATTTCCAGCTCGTGCGCGATTTCGACGTCTGAAGGTTCGCGTCCCAGACGAGCCGTGAGGCTCTGAACAAGTCTATTGATGCGGAATGACAGTTCCTGCAATTCGCGCGGAGCACGAATCATCGCTGTCTTATCGCGCAGGTAGTGCCGAATTTCGCCAGTAATCAAGTGCGTGGCGTAAGTTTGAAACTTGGCGCCGGCATCAGGCTTGAACTGGTCGACCGCCTTGATGAGCCCGATAGAGCCCACCTGGATCAGATCTTCGACAGGGTCTGTCGAACGTCTCGCCAGACCATAGGCAATTCTTTTCACCAGGGGCAACGACGCCTGGATGATTGAGTCGCGCAACGCCGGATCGCGGGATTCAGAATAGACGGATAACCAGTGATGTATCTGGTCTGTCCCTTTTCCTGCATCCATTTTTGAAGTTGTGCCGCTCGAAATTGATGACTTTTGTACGTGCAAGCTTTTGCTCACTTGATATATTTTCACAGACCCGCCAGACATATTGTAGAACCCTAACGCAGATTAGCAAACAAAAAGATTAACTGCCAGTGCTTGGAAATATGAATTGTTGTCCGAGTCGTTATCTAAGTTGCTCGATGACGGTGAAAATGGGCAGGTACATGCCCACGACGACAGACCCGACAATTCCCCCAATGCCAACAACCATAATGGGTTCGAGCATCGAGGTCAGTGACTCGACGGCGTTGTCGACCTCCATATCGTAAAATTCGGCGACTTTAGTCAACATCTCGTCTAAGTTTCCGGTTTCCTCCCCGACCGCCACCATTTGGGTCACCATGGTCGGGAAAAGGGAAATTTTTGCCATCGGCTTAGATATAGATCCGCCCTGGCGAACTTCGTTGTAGATTTTTTCGACCGAGCGGGCAATGCTGGCGTTGCCTGCCGTGTCCTTTACCACGTCAAGAGCAGACAGCATCGGCACGCCTGCTTTGATAAGCGTTCCAAAGGTTCGGCAAAAGCGCGCTATGGCGACTTTTCGCGAGAGGTCACCAAAGAGCGGCAGATTGAGAAAGATGCCGTCTATGTGTTCTCTGCCTGCCTCTGTGCGGTAGTAACGCCTCAGGAAGAAAACACCTATGGCGACACAGACAGCGAACAGAGCCATCCATATTGAGCGCATGTATTCCGAGAGGTTCATCAAAAAGCGCGTGTAGGCAGGCAGGTCCGTGCCTATATTTTTGAATAGACCTTCGAAGATCGGCAAAATAAATGTGAGCATCACCCAGAAAACCAAAACAGCGATGGCCAGGACCACAGTCGGATACACCATGGCTGATTTGACCTTTTGATTGAGTTTTTGGCGCGCCTCGAGAAAGTCGGCCAGCCGCTTTAAAACCTCTGATAGGAAGCCGCCTGCCTCTCCGGCTCTGACCATAGATACATATAGTTTGTCGAAGACAGCCGGGCTGCGCGCCAGGGCATCGGACAGAGACAAGCCTGACTCTACCGAGCGGCGAACGTCTTCAAGACAACCTTTCAACTTTCTGTTTTTGCATTGCTCGACAATTATCGAAAGAGTTCTTAACAGGGGGACGCCGGCGCTAATCATGGCGGCGAATTGGCGGCTGAAGACAACCATGTCTCGTAGAGAAATCGGCTCTAAAAGCGCCAGCGCGTTGTCCACTTCCGTATAAAAGGGAATCTGCGTCAAAGAAAAGCCGCGCTCTTTGATCTCGATCACTTCATAGCCGCGAGCAGAAAGGCGCGCGCGCAGCAATTGCGCATTGTCGGCCCGGGCGGAAGACTCCCGCACCTGACCGCTCATATCTTTTACTTTGTAGAGAAACTCCATTTTTGGTTCTCAGGACTTAACCGAAACTACCATAGCCGAATCCGCTGCCGCCGCTTCTCGATGCCGCCTTGGCTGACGATGCCAGAAGTTGTTCCAATTCGTCCGGTCTGGAAGTTTTCGCCAAAGCGTCCACGGCAGTTACGGCTCCCCCTTTGACCAGTGCTGCCAGCGCTGCTTCCAGTGTCTGCATGCCGAGATTGCCGCCCATTTGAATAGCGGAATAAATCTGCGCTGTTTTCGATTCGCGGATCAAATTGGATATTGCCGTTGTGTTGATCAAAACTTCCGCAGCCAAAACGCGCCCTTTGGTGACCGGGCTGCCTCCTGCCGATTCGGAGACCCTGGGCAAAAGGGTTTGGCTGACGATGCCAACCAGTCCATTAGATAGCATGATGCGAATCTGCTGTTGCTGGGCGGGAGGAAACGCGTCGATTATGCGATCTATCGTTTGCGGTGCGGAGCTTGTGTGGACGGTGCCGAATACGAGGTGACCGGTTTCGGCTGCAGTCAGAGCCAGATGTATGGTCTCGAGATCGCGCATTTCACCGACGAGAATGACGTCCGGATCTTCTCTCAGTGCCGAACGCAATGCATTGCTGAAACTTCTTGTGTCGGCACCGAGTTCTCTTTGAGAAACAACGGAGCGTTTGCTCGAGTGCAAAAATTCAATCGGATCTTCGATTGTAAGAATATGCTCGGAGCGATTTTCGTTGATCCAGTCGATCATCGAAGCCAATGTTGTCGACTTGCCCGAGCCCGTTGGTCCTGTGATTAAAACCAACCCGCGCGGCTTTTGCGTGATCTCTTTGCAGATGTTAGGCAAAGCCAGGTCATCGAGCGACGGTATTGTCGACGGTACCACACGAAATGCTGCTGCATAATTGCCGCGTTCTTTGAATACATTTATGCGAAAACGTCCGACTCCATCTATACCGAAGCTGGCATCAAGTTCGTAGTTGGACTGCAAGTTCGACAACTGGTCGGGTGTTAGAATGCCGAAGACGAGCCTTTCCACATCATGCGGCGAAAGCGTCGGAAGCTGGCTGCGCAAGAGTTTTCCCGACACTCGTATGACAGGAGGCTGTCCCGCTTTCAAATGCAGATCGGATGCAGAGCGGTCCTGGACCAACTGGAGTATCTCCTGCATTTCAATTTCCATAAAGCGCCCCCCGCAGAACCCTTTAAATAAATAAGTAGCCTATGACCGTTCCTTTTGTTTTCTTGGTTCCTGGCAATATGGGCAGCGCGTCCATTCCCCCTGAATTTCGGCGCAGCAGCCTGTGCACAATGTTTCTCTCTGTGCATCTTCCTCTGTCAAACCGCACTTCGGGCAACTCGTCCAACCTTCTTGCTGCAAAGTTCCGCAACGAATGCATGTAGTCTTCAAATCGTGCTGGCAGAACGGGCACTTGATGAAGTCGTCGCTTATCGGCGTCCGGCACTTCGGGCAAAGCTTGTCTTCGCCTTCGGTGTCTGCAAGCGTAACGCGCACTACTTCTTCGGCGGTCGTATGACCCTGACCGACAAGGCGAATACTGTAATCTTTCAAAGTGACCATGCCTGATTGCTTGCCGGCAAAACGGATCATTGCCGTGCTCGAGTCTTTTGAAATCAGATCGCGCAATTCGTCGTTCATGCGCATTACTTCGAAAACACCGATCCGGTTTTTATATCCGGTGTTGTTGCAGGTATCGCATCCGGTGCCTCGTTTGAAAATCGGCCAACCACTGCTGTCGGTCTTGAACCTGAAATATTGAATCGTCGACTCTGCCGGTTTTTCCTGCAGGCGATCGAGAACTCCAAGATACTCTAATGTGGCTCTTTCCGGCTTGTACTCTTCGCTGCAGTCAGAACAAATACGTCTGACCAGTCGCTGGGCGACAACGCCAATGGTTGCCGATGCCACCAAATATGGGTCCACTTCCATTTCTGCAAGACGAGTGATGGCGCCGGGAGCGTCGTTGGTGTGCAAAGTGGTGAACACCAGGTGACCCGTGAGTGCCGCTTCTACTGCGATTTTTGCCGTTTCTCTGTCGCGCGTTTCTCCAACGAGCATGATGTCCGGATCTTGACGCAAGAAAGAACGCAGAATGCGAGCGAAGTCCAGACCCTTTTCGCGCAAAACCTGAACCTGGGTGATGCCGGCCATTTCATATTCAATCGGATCTTCGGCGGTGACGATGTTGACCTCGGGCGAATTGCGCTCTGCAAGCGCCGAGTATAGAGTGGTCGTTTTTCCGGAGCCGGTCGGACCGGTGACGAAAATAATTCCATATGGCTTGCTTACCATTTCGCGAATGAAATCCAGCGTTCCTTCATCGCTGACCAACTTGTCCAAACCAAGCATGGTGCCTGATTTGTCGAGCATTCTCATGACGATCTTTTCGCCGTGTTTGGAGGGCAGGCTGGATACGCGAAAGTCGATGTCCCGACCCGAGAAGCGCACGCGGATGCGGCCGTCCTGAGGCAGACGTCTTTCTGCAATGTCCATATCGGCCATGATTTTGTAGCGCGAAACGAGCGCGGCCAAAATTGCGCGCGGCAGTTTGCGATCGACAAAAAGAACCCCGTCCAGGCGATATCTAATCACCACCGAATTGACCGTAGGCTCGACGTGAATATCAGAGCACTGGCGCTTGATCGCCTTGGCGAGAACTTGATTGGCGAGATGAACGATCGGTGCATCTTGAGCCTGTTTTGCAAGGTCCAGATCGTTGATGTTATCTTCGACACTGCTGATGAGATCGAGGGTCGAGAGATCGACTTCCGACTCGATAAAGGTCTGATCCGCCTCTTCATACGACTCTTCATGGAGTACGTCCTGACGGGACGCATAGATGTTCTCCATGAAATGCTGGAAGTCGTCTTCCGTGCAGACCATGGTCTTTATTTGCATGCCTTTGAGTCTGTATTTGATGTCGTCCAGGGCAAGCAGGTTATTGGGGTTGACCATTGCCACCATAAGGCAAGTTCCGTCGCTGGTGACGGGAACTACCTGGTGCTGGCGCATCAATGTTTCCGGCAGAAGCTCGAGAGCTGCCAGTTCGGGCTGCGATTTGGCAAGCGAAATATATTTGACGCCATACTGCATTTCCAGGGCGTTTTGCAGATGGGTTTCGTTAGCCAGACCGAGTCTCGAAAGAATCAGGCTGATCGGCTCTCCAGTACGCAGTCTTTCTTGCTGGACGAGTTTCAATTCTTCGGCGGTGATCAGCCCGTTGTCTACGAGCAACTCTCCAAAGTCTTTCTTGATCAGCGCCATCTGTTTCTCTATCCTGAAAAACAACCTCAAGGGCTGTTTTGCAAATTTAGATCTCAACTCTAATTTTCCACTTTTCTCCCGAATAATACCGGTTTGAGGAGTTTCGCTTTACTCAATCCAAACCAGTATGTGTTCACCGCCTGCGGTGTGGGGAACTATAGTCAGCCTGAGGCTGAAATCTTTTCCGGACATGCGCACTTTCACCCTGCCGTCCTGAGGCAGTCGCCTGTCCTGCGTGTCGACGCGAGCCATTTTGCGAAAGCGAGCCGTAAGCGCAGGCATCAACATTTTGGGAAGTTTTCGCACGATCATCAACTGTTGCTGGATGCGATAGTGCACAAGAACCTGCTTGTCGACAGCCTCTACGTGGATTGTGGAAGCGCCCTTGGCGATGCCGTTGGCAAGAATCTGATTGCAGAGCATGATTACCGCTGCATCATCGCCTTCCTTTTCCAAAGCTGACGGTGATTTCTGCTCGGCTGTGGTGGGGCGTGCCACTGACTCGCTGGCTACCGGCTCGCACTCGCCAAATCCTCCTTCCGGTCCGGCCTTCGGACTGACCGCTTTGAAATCTTCGCCCGTCTGGTCCATTTCCGGTTGCGCAGCTTGAGGCGCCGGCTGCGACTTTTCCTCGGCGGGCGGTTCTTTGGCCGGCTCTTCTTTGGCCGGCTCTTCTTTGGCTGTTTCTTTTGCTGCCGGCTCGGATTTTTCCGGGGCTTCCGCCTTATCCGCAACCTTCGCTCCTGCTGCCGCTTTTGCCGCTGCCGGACTGAGCAGCGCTTCGAATTCACCCGTGGCCTCATCATCCTTTATGGCGCCACCGGCCTGTCCTTTCGATTCTTCCGCCATCTCCTTAGCAAGCGCACGCGCTACATCTCGGGCATCCGGGCGTGTTTCTTTCTTTTCTTCCTTCGCATCGGCGCTGTCAGCTTTGCTTTCACCTTTGTCTATCTCGGGCTGAGACTGCGCTTCTTCCTGGTTAGGCTCGGATTTCGCCTGCTGCTCTTTTGACTCTTCGGTACTCTTCGCTGCGGTTTCTGCCGGTTTGTCAGCAGATTTCTCGCCGAAACTTTCCTTTGATGTGGTTTCCTCCGCCCTGTCTTTGGCGGTTTCTTTTTTGCCGTCTTCTGCGGGTTTCTTGCCTGATTTATTGCGAGTTTCTTCAATGTGCTTTTGAAGCATATTCAAGTCAAACTTGCCTGTTTCGTCATTTGTGGGCGGCTCGACTTCTTTCTTAAAAACATTGTCGAATAATGAGTCGGCACTATCCTTGGGCATTTCCTGCGGTTTTTCAGGCTTAGTCTCCGGTTCGGGTGCTGTTGCAGGCGCAGGCTGCGCGCTCTCCTGCGGCTTGTTTTCGGATTTGGCTTCTTCCTTGGCACCATTAGATTCGGGCTGTGATGCGATTTTTGTGTCCAGGTGCTTGGTGTACAAATTGCTCATGAACAGTATGAAATCGTCTTCAGTGCAGACAACCGGCGTGAATTGGCGGTCGGCAAAATATTCTTTTAGAGCCGACAGCCCGCCTGCATGCTCGGGATTCACCATAACAACGGTGATTCTGCTTCCTTTCTCATTGACAGGGACCATCATGTGCTCACGCAACTTCGATTCCGGAACTTTCTTGAGAATCTCCGCCTGCACGTCGGTGCGCGCCAGACTCACATAGGTGACGCCGTATTTCAATTCCAGAGCATTCTTAAAATGGTGCTCGTATGCCAGTCCGAGTCTTTGCAGTATGACGCTGAGCAGCTCGCCTGTGCTTTTTGCCTCTCTTTCAGCCAGGCGCAATTCTTCGGCGCTTATTTGACCGTTGTCGACCAAAAGCTCGCCGATGGATTTTTCCACTACTGACATTGAATCCGCCTCTTTTTAATAAGCCGTCGGTCCGATCGGCTGGAAGGTTCGCGTGCCGGACTTTTTGGTCGCCAAGAGTCGCTGCGGTGGAGCCGTCCCATCATTTGTGCCCGCTGCTTTTTTCTATTAAACAAACTGTAGAGGCAGAAAGATACGTTTAATTATGGTTGTGTAAGAATAGCTAGCAAGCAGGTGAGCTATCTCCATCTTTTGGGCTTTTCGAGCCATTTATTATCTGCACCATGACGAAGAGAGCATGACCAAAGAAGTCCAAAAGTCAAAGAACGAAGAATTGGTCAAAGAAGAGCCGACCGATGACTCTCATCCCAATCGGCCGATTCCGACTGCCTGGGGTTATCGAGGCTTCGTACTTGTAAGCGCCGCTTTTATCATTTTCGAGCTGATTTTCGTCAGTCTGTATTCGACGACTTCATGGTTTTCGACTGATATTCGTTACCTGGGCATTCCCGTTGTTCTCGTGCTTTTGCCCGTTGCTCATCAAATTCTTCTTTCATTCGATCGAAAACCGTTGCTGATTGCGGTTTCTCCTTTGCGCAACGGCTTGCCTCTTATTCTCTACTGGAACTGGCTGACATTGGGCGAGTCGGCTCTTTCCATCGGTCTGAGAAAAGTTGCCTATTCATCTATTGATGAATTGAAACTGACCATATGGGGCAATCTGCATATTCGCACTCGTGCCATCCGCCGCGGAAACGATCTTTCGTCCGCAAACGCTGATGCGCAAACGGCGGAGCCGACCGATTTGATTTTTAAGTTGCCACTAGGAGTGGTATCGCCGCAATTTCAGCGCCAGTTGGTTGACACCGTTAAACAGGCCAATCCTCACCTGGTGACAAACAAGCGGTTGGTCAAAAAATTGGCTCAGCAAGACATTTCCGCCAGTCAAATGATTGGTGTAATGGGCGCTGCAATTATGCTTATGGTTCTTATCGACCTCGGTCAGTCGTCATACACATATCTGGATGTTTTGAAAAACTATTACAACGCGGACTTGAGCGCACGCAAAAATAAACTGGCTGATGCTGAAAAATATTTCGGGCAGGCCGAAATCTTGATGAGAGAAGCGTTGCCGATGTCCTGGATTAAAACGAAATTTTTCGAGGAAGGCAACGGTGTTTCCGGAGTTAAGATAGCTCGCGCTGAAGCGCTCTGGCACATGGGCAAACAGCAGGAAGCCATTGAGACTTGCAGAGAAGCGCTCAGACTTTCACCGAAGGCATTTCGCATCAATTTGAGACTGGCGCGCTGGCTCAATGCAGCTAATGCTCCTGCCGATGCTCGCAAAGAAGTCGAAGAAGCCATGGAAATAAAGAAAGATTCTTTTCTGCCGCGCGGCTACATGGTGGCTTTGGAGGATGAACGCACAGGAAGCGCGGAAGCTCAAAAGCGCTACGAAACATATCTTAAGGAGCTCGATGAAGAGCTTTTCGGAGAGGAGCCGGTATGGCCGCCCGGCGGCGAGCGATTTCTTCATGACATCTGGTATCGCGAGGACTTGACATTCGTCTTCGACAGGTTGTTAAAGCTCGTTCGCCGCTCTTGATTTCTGAAACTTGTCTCAAGTCTTCGCTCCAGTGTAGGGGTATCATCCTCATGCAAAGGCTAATAACAGCAGTATTTAAATGGGGTTGGCAAAAGGTTCATTCGGCGTAGTTCTGGCGGCACTCTGCCTTTTGGCGGCGGTGGAAGGCTGGCTCGCCCTGGCTCACCCCTTGGCGCGCCTGCCCGTAGCCACCATCGAGCAGGGTGAAGCCTTCAACTCGATTGCCGGCATCAAGAAAGAAACAAGCGATTCGAAGAAAGCACCATATGTGGTGCTGCTGGGAAGTTCGCTGATGGTAGCACCGGTAGTGCAGGCAGAATCGCAGTACCGTAAACGGCCATTGAAAAGATTTTTCGAGCGGAGAGCTACTTTCTGCGAAAACGAGTTGGACTCGCAGTTGAAAGTGGCATACGGAGTGCGTCCAAAATCTTCAGGTGGCGCTCCTGTCCGCATTTACAATGCCGCTGTCGGTGGTGGCATGGCTTCAGATGATTTTTTTGTCGCGCGAGAATTGCTGCGGTCTAAAAATGTCCCGGCGGCCCTTGTCTGTGGCGTCGCTCCTCGCGATTTTCAGGATAACCTCGTGCCCGGGAGCTATTCGACAAGCGCCTTTCAAGTATTTGCAGACGTTTCCGATCTGGGACGGGTTTTCTCAGACAAGAATTTGTCGCAGGAGAAAAAGTTCGATATTGCCCTTGGACGTTTTTCCAGACTCTGGCGCAATCGCTCTGAGGTGAAATCATATTTTGGTTTGGTTGCGAAGAAAACTATCGAGAAGATTTGCCCTTTCATTCTTTTCGAAAAGTATGGACCGACTCTTGCATTGTCCCGCCAGAAGAAGGGTGTTTTCCCTGAAGAAGTGCATGGCACGCCAATGGCTTATCCCGGTTACGCAATCGACCACTATGACAGCGTGAAAACCAATCAGCAGTATGTTCGCAGTTACCATCCAGTCAACAAGAAAATGGTCGACGAGCAATTTTCGTATTTCAATGAAATGCTCGATCTGTCGCGCCGAAAAAATGTAGACCTGATGGTTGTGAACATGCCGCTCAGCCGGGCGAACAAAGAGCTGATTCCGCCGGAGTATTACGCAGATTATTTGAGTCGCCTCAAAACTGCTTGCGCTGCCAGGGAAGTTCAATTTATCGACTACAACAACGCCGAGTGGGACGAAAACAGTAATTTTATCGACACCGTGCATATTCAACCGGAAAAAAGCCCGGCCTTCTTGCAAGTCTTGATGAAAGCGGTGGCGAATTCGCCCCTGTCTCTGGCGCTTTCATCTGAGAACAAGCGGCAGATTGGCGCGAACCAATCGACTACAAACTAGATTTCAATTTTAGGTGCTAATTAACATCTGGCTGGGAATAGTTCCAGTGGAGTCCTGGTTGTTTTTCCGCGAGGTAAGGTCGCCGTGTTTTGCCGAAGACCCTTTCTGGCTGCAATCGGTTTTCTACTAATCAGCACCAGCGCCGTTTCTGCTCAAGCACCAGCGGCGACCACGGCCGCACCGTCCGCGGACACGATGGATCCTAAGCGCCCGATCCGCGACAAATGGGCGCTCATCGTAGGCATCAGCAAATTCGAAAATTCGAAAGTGCCGCCTCTCAAATATTCAACCAAAGATGCCCGCGACTTTTACAATTATCTGATCAAGGAAGCAAATTTCCAGCCCACGCACGTGCGCGTTCTTCTGGACGAGAAAGCGACCAGGCGCAGGATCATTTCCGAGTTGGGCAACAAATTCCTGGCGCGTCTGGCTCGTCCAGGCGATTTGATCGTGCTTTTCTTTTCGACGCACGGCAGCCCGTCACAGATGGATTTGCGAGGCAAGAGTTATCTTGTCACCTACGATGCAGATCCGGAAGACCTTGATGCCACAGGTATCGGCATGGTCGAGGTCAACGACAAGATTCACAGCCGCGTTCTTTCCGATAGAGTCGTGCTTGTTCTTGATGCGTGCCATTCAGGCAGCAGTGACCCCAATGCCAAAGGCATGTATCGAGTCGGCAACATGGACGCGCAGGCGCTGGCTGAAGGCTCAGGACAGTTGGTTATTTGCTCCAGCCGCCCCGACGAGCAGTCCTGGGAGTCCAAGCGCTACCAGAATGGCGTCTTTACTAAAAGCCTGCTCGACGGTCTGCGCACTTCGGGCGGAAAAATTCCTCTTGGAGCCGCATTCGAGAAGGCGCAGCAATTGGTTGCGACTGAAGTGCGCGAAGACAGACCGGGAGCGCGGCAATCGCCGATGTTGAATGCGAAGTGGTCGGGCAATGATATCGTTCTTTCCGTGCCGGCGTCAGATCCCCAAAAGGTGGCTCCTACAGTGCTTGCCGATTTGGAGCCGGACAGCATCAGCAATTTCGACGGTACAGGAAGAATTCAAGTTGCCGATGCAAAACCAATCGAGCCTGCTACTCAGACTATTGCCATGGCAGCGATCGCAAAACAACCGTCGGTGTTTCCGTCCGCCAATCAAAAACTGATTTTGACGTCCACTTATTTTTCCAATGTGGCAAATCCGAAAGAAGCGCTGACCGCAGCCTATGAAGCATCCGGTGCAAACTTCAACAATGTTGAGTTCTATTGGCGAAAGGCAAAAATTCTCATTCAGTTGCGCAAGTGGCAAGCAGCGATGCTGTGTTTGAAGGGCTGTATCGTTGACGATCCCAATCAATCCGACTATTACCTTGCTCGCGCTCTTTGCTATCACCACATGAAGATGCACGGACTGGCTGTTGCCGATATACAGACTGCACAATTCAAAAACCCGCTGGTTTCAAGACAAATTGAATTCGGCGAATGATCAATAAACGAAAGCTTCCAGCCTTGATCGTTGCCGCATTCCTGGTTGCGGCAGTGACCGCGCCAATCTGCAGCACTGCAGCACCGACGGAGCCTCAATCGCTTCTGGCTCGAGGAATCGCACTGTACGAAAAGAAAGATTTCGCGCAAGCTCAAGTGTATCTTTTAAAAGCAGTGCACGGGGAGTTCAAGGACGTGGCACTGGCTCACTATTATCTGGCTAATGCTCTCATGCAGACAAGCAAAACAAATGCTGCGCTCGACGAATATGAACGCTGCTATAAATTAGCGCCATTCAGCTCTTTTTCCGGTTATTGCCGCATGATGCTTGCCCGCCACGGGCGTTCTGCCGATGATAAAGGTGGAGGACAATCGGGAGCGCAAGGTAGAGCGGTAATTCCACTTCCTGACGCATCGAAATTTGGTGCGGCGCCGGCATCCGGAAAAAAGGAGAACGATGTTGCTGAACTGCCTGTATCCAAGCCGTTGGACGCGGACATGAGAGCGCTTTCCGGTCGCTTGCCGCGTCCCGTCGTCATTACGAAAGAGACACCGCCGGCCTCCGAAATTCTCGCCGGCAACATTTTTCATCGTGCTTCTTTCTTGAGTGAGGCGGAGACAAGAAAGAGTCGCGCCGCCGAACGCCTGGAACAGGCACGCCAAACGCTTACCAGAGCCGAGTCGGTAACTCACTCGTTTCTACCTTCGCAGAGGAAATTCGGCGAAAGCGATGACGAGTTTCGTATCCGCAGAGCAGAGGCGGAGAAAAGTATTTCCGGATTGCTTGACCCGTTTAGAGCGACCGTAAAAGAGGCGGAAAGCGCTTTTCAAACGGAGTCTAGTTTGTTCGAGAGTTGCTTGAACGCGTCGCGCGGATTTTTCTAAAGGATATTCCGGAAAAATGTGAGGCACCATTCTTGATGCCTCGCATTTTCTGATTTATGTTGAATGTTCGGCAGGCAGCCTGAACAGTGTTATTCCGAAGTGGTGTTGGTTTGCGTCACCACAGGCTTTTCGCCCTTTTGCCAATCGATTGTATAGTCGTTTTTGTTTTTCGTATCGATAGTGGTCGTGCCGCCTTGTCCTTTGGTGTATGTGGTGGAACCATCATAGCCATAAGACTGTCCTTGCGGGTTTGTATAGCTGACGCCGCTGTTGCGTGTGCCGCTTCCTGTTTGCGCATTATAGGCGTGATTCATATAGCCGTTTGCGTTGCCACCGTTGGCGCCAGTCGCTTCAAACTGTTTTTTCCTGAAACCTCCGACTCCTCTTTTGTAAGCGCCTGCCTGCGCTGTTTGCAGCGTGCTGCCGTTGGGTCCTTGATAGGAACCGCCTCTAAATCCGAATCCGGCATTTCGTCCAAGCGCCCTTGCGCCGGCTCTCTGTCCGTACTGTCCGCTGTGTGCGAACGCACCGGCTGTTCCATTTGCTCCTCGCACGAAAGCGCGCCGCGCTTCTGCCGGACTCTGAAAAATCACTGATATAACCGCCACTGCAATTGGGAGGGCGATTGGGGCTGCGTAGATTCTCATATACATCTCCTGTATTTTCCGCACGTCAAATTCCGCACTCTTGCAGATACACGCGGCCTTTTAAAAAGTTGCGCTTGTCGTGGCCGGATGGGACATTAGCGATGTTTAAGAATTTTGTATGCAAGACGGGTGCTGGAAAAACCTTGGCCTATTATGGTTGCAATGTTCTTGACAGGTCCTTCGCCATGAAAAATCCAAAGAAAAACACCAAGAAGGAATCCATTGGCGCCCATTTCATAAAATCCCTCCTCACTTACGTTGCCTTGTTGGCAGTGCTTTTAGGCATAAGCGCCGCCGCTACCTGTTTCAAAGACACAATGCCGGCGCTGTTTAACACCGCTTCCGGCAAGACAGCCAGCCTTTTTATCTGTTACGCGCTCATGATTTTAGCGATGCCTCTTCTCATGAGAGGCGCGGAATACAGATGGACCAAGAAGAAGTTGGAAGAGTTGGAAGCGTCGCAATCGACTGCTTATACCGATGATGTAATCAAGCTCTCCCAGCAAGCCATCGAGATGCCGGTCTCGCTGCCGGTTGCCTGGGATTGCTTGAAGGAAGCGACCAACGGCCTGGACATCAAGGCGCTGGACAAACGGCGTGCCGCCTGGCTGGTAGACTCGGTAGACGATGACAGCCGCACGGTCAAATGTTCGCTTCAATATATTGCTGATCCCCTGGGAAGAAAACTCAGCCAAATTTATCCTCGGACAATCGAGATGATTGCATCGGTGGATGGACACGGCGTCAACACCAGATTGCGCACACGCTATGCGTTCGCCACGCCGATGGATCTCGAAGCCGTCTCTGAAATCATAAGCAAGACAAATTCTCGACTCAATGAAATGATCTCTGTAGCCGATCGCTCGGTCAAGGAGCAAAGAGAACAACTGCGCGACCGTTCAGCCGCAAATGCGGCTCTATTGGAAAAGCCCAGAGAATACAACTTCGACAATCTTGGTTCCGTAGATCTGCCTTTGAGTTTGAACTAGCAAGTTCACTTGAACGGCTTCATCTGCCAACCACCTGCTGAAGCTTCTTTGCGAATTTTCGGCGGCACGACGACGCTGCTGTTGATTTCGGCTTCCAATTTGTCGAGGTCTTTTGCCACCGTCATCGCTTCCCAGTCGGAAAGCGCATTGTCGGAGCTTCGAAACGCCATCTCAACGTCTCGTATACGCGCGAATTCATGAGTGAAATCGCGCTTTTGATCCTCGGTTATTGCACCGCTGCGGAAAGCTTCATTGATGCGAGTCTGAATTGCCGCCTCTTTTGCAAAAATGTCCGGCAATGCTGGAAGTGTCTTCTCCAGCCGCGCGGCAGCTAAGTCATACTCTTTTGCCAGCTCGATAATTTCTTCGTCGCTGAGACCGCCGTCCGAATCTTTGAAAGTCGCCTCCAAACCATTGAGCCGCGCTAGATCCGCTTTCAATGCGCCGGCATCATTCGGATTCAGCCTGCCGGAACCGACGGCGTCATTGAGTCTGCGTTCCAACTCTGCGCGGCGCAGGGAAATCTCCGGAAGCGGTTGGAATTTGTCGAGAAATTTTGACAGCTTATGCAGATCGGCAGTCAAACTCTCCAATTCCTGCTCATCGAGAATTCCGTCGTTGGCTTTGAAGGCGCTCTCATTAGCCTCGATTTTTCCAAGCTCTTGCCCGACGTGATTCGAGGCGGCCAGCGGCAATTTGCCGATGGCAAACAGCTCTCGTGCGCGTTTTCTCAAATGAGTCCTTCTCTGGTCAAAGTTTATGCTCGGGCGGCAATCCTGCGCTGGCGCTGAATATGATGTTGTGAGCAGCAGCGAAATCGCCATGGCGAAAACAATGTTGTCCTTCATCACTGCGATCTCATTCGTTGCAAGGCATCCCATGGTTTTGAGCTCTTTCCTGCGCCGGCGCTCGTTGCCGGTCTGCTTGGCGCCGCTCGTTTTGCATTGACGGGCTGTTTGATGTGCGGGGCGACTCTCACTTTCTGTGGCGTTTTGGCGCGCACCGGTGGTAGTGCAGGCTTTATTGACGGAGATGGAAACGGAGATGAAGCGGGAGCGGGAGCGCGCGAACCATGGGCGGGTGCCGGAGAAGAAACGTTTTCAGGCTGCTTGGTTGCTGCCGGGCTTGCTTGGGAAGGCGATTTATCTGAAACTGTCTCATCTCTTGTTGGTGCAGTTTGCTTTGCTGTCGAAGGAGCGGCGGAATTGCTTGCCGTGTCGGTTTTCCCTGATTTCATAGATGCAACAGCAAATAAGGTTATAGCGCAAACCAAAATCGCCACAAGGCCGGCAATAATCATTTTGCCTGCGCTCGATTTTTTCGGTTCTCTTTCCGATTCCAAATCGCCGAAGCGTTCTCTGGCTAATTGCCTGGTCGGCGCTGCCTTGTCAGTGTTATCCGGCAAAGTGCTCTCGGCCGTTTTCTTGGTGCTTCTATCGAGAAAAGCGTCTTCGATACTCTTGCCCGCCATTGGGTCAAGAGCTATATTGAAGTTTTTCGCATTCATTCCTAAAGACGCTTGTGATACCGGATTTGGTTGCACGCCCGAGTCGCCGCCCGCCATAATTTTCAAGTTGCCGGACTCTCTCGAATTGCCTTCCGCAAAGGCTTTGACTATCGCGTTACTCAAGTCTTGCGCGCTCTGATAGCGATCTTTGGGAGCTTTTGCCATGGCTTTGAAGATCACTGTTTCCAACTCCGCCGGCATTTTTAGAAACGGATTGATGTCGCACATCTTGGGAGGCGGTGTGTTGACGTGCAATTGAATCAGCTCATAAATAGTGGTTCCTGTGTGAAACGGGTCTTTTCCGGTGAGCATCTCGTACATCACGCAACCGAACGAATAGATGTCGGAGCGGGCATCTTCCGCTTTTCCAATGCATTGCTCTGGACTTAGGTACGGAGGGCTTCCCCACAGTTCTCCCGATTGCGTGAGTTTGCGTCCTTCTTCATTCAGTTTCGCCAGTCCGAAGTCGACGACCTTCACGAAATCCATTTCGTTGTCCATCAAAACAAGATTGCCGGGTTTCAAATCTCGGTGGATGACGCCGTTCTTGTGCGCGTATTCGAGTGCGCTGCAAACCTGTACTGCAATGCGTGCAAAGCGATCGGCATCGAGCGCACCTTCTTCTTTGATCAGCGTCTCCAAACTGCGTCCTCTCAAATAGTCCATAACTACGAAGGGCTGCTGTTCTTCGTCGAAGATGCAGTCATATACAGTGACTATATGCGGATGAGCCAGAGAGCACAGCAAGCTGATTTCGCGGTCGAATCTTTCGCGATAGATTGCTTTGCTGTCCATCGCTAATTTAAGAGTCTTTATCGCTACTTGCCGATTTACCCGGGTTTGAGTGGCGAGATAAACCACGCTCATGCCGCCTGAGCCGAGCACATCATCAATATGAAAGCGTCCATCCAGAACTGTCCCGACTAGGGGATCTCGTGACTTGCCCTTGTCTCGCGTATTGCCGGAAGATTTAGAACCGGAGCTCACGTCTGGTCCACCACCCTATCGCCCAATCCGGTAACTATATTCCCTGTCTTTACGCGTGTCTCGATCAAATTCGAATTATTTGAAAGCACTGTGACGGTCTAGAAGGGTGGTCCACCGCCCGGGCCCATTCCACCGCGCCCGCCTCTGCTGGGCGTCAAAAACGAATGACCAAGAGATTTGGTCGCGATTTTGTCGAACAAGTTAATTGAAGCAAACGCTTTGCCTTCTTCATGTTGGCGGAATTGCTTCTCGATCTCGATCTTCAAATCTCTGAGCCTGTAACCGTCTGTGCTGTTTTTTCTCATGACCTGACTGATAATGTCATTGCCCTGCGCGTTGAATACACTCTTCACTCGTTCCGCATCAACTGGAATGTTCTCTTCCTCAGTTGATGAAGCCGGAGGATTGGCGCCTGCCGGCGCATGTGCAGGCGTACTGCTCGGTGCTGGATTGGCGGCTGTTTTTATGGATGGCACACCCCGGCCCCTCAATGAGTCTCTCGCCTGTTTTACTTGCTCTTCCTGTTCAGTCAGTTTGGATTCGAGATAGGTCAAGCGCTGAGCCACTTTTTCGGCATCATTTGTTTTCGCGAGTCCTTGAATTTCCTTGAAAATCGCCTCGAACGGTGAGACGCCGGTGCCCTTAGAGCGCAGTTTATCAATGCGTTTCCAAACCAAAAGGCGACGTTCCACTTCCGGACCGTCTGAAATTTCGGGCGTATTGTCGGCATGAACGGCAACGAGAGAAAGTGAACCGAGAAGTTTTTCAGCGCTCAATTTGCCCGAACCATAGTCGTTAATCTCGCCGCGGGCGACGGTGATGTGACGCCCGCCTTTTCCTGATTGACTGAAAAGAACTTTGACCTTTTCGATTTGACCTGATGCGCCTTCAATCAATGCTTTGGCAAGAAAAACAGCGTCGATTTTCAAATCTTTGTCTGTGGCAGTTTCCTTTTCCTCGGCTAAAACTGTCACTGCCGGTCCAGTTCCCACAACAGAAACGCTCAACGCCCTCGAGCCCACAGAAGGATCGCGAATGATTTCCGTCAACTGCGCGTTCGACAAGCCTTTGCCGGTTTGCGCGCCTGCGTGATGCCCGAGCTGTGCTCCCGAGAAACACGCGAGCACCAATAATGCCGTCAACACATTCTGCCGAGCGACTTTTCTGGATGGAAACTTGGTCATGAAGACTTACTACCGAGAAGGGCGGCTGGTGATTCCAATGTAGGAATTTTACCAGGCCACTACTTGGTGTTTGTTCGTTGATTCGAATTGACGTACCAGTTGATTGATACGACAGTGCCTTCGACTTGCGGATTAGGTCGTATGGTTATGTTGAATGCTTGAATATCCCGTGTTCCATTGATCAAGTAGAATTGCCCCTTCAGCCCCATTTTGGCTAAGGCTTCAGGCGTCGGTACTTGTGTTTTCCAGCCGGCTGAAACTAACTGTGATTGATAGAAACTGTAGACAACATCCGGTCGATCCTTCGTGCTTATTGATGCGGAAGCTGAAGCAGCGCCGCGGGTGGAATTATAGAACTGAGTGTTATACACGTTGCTTCGATAGACGGGTATCGGAAAGTTAGAGGGTATGGCATCGGAACGCCTGGTATTTGCCGGAAGTGCCCAGGCGGGAGGCGCTTTCATGTCTGCTGTCAGTCCCATCGCGCGCAACTTTGCCAGTGTTTCTGCGCTTGGCTCAGCGCTTGCAATTTGCGGCACTATTGAAGCGATCGTCAACACCGCCAGCGTTCCTGCTGCCGTGTTACGGAAATTGCGGGTCTTGCGTTCTTTCACCAACATGAATTTCCCTCTCAAAAATGCGCATTGGAAATCTAGCATTGGATTGATGACTAGATAAGTGTGAATACTGAGATTGTAATCGTGTTGACATCGGTTCCGCGCTGGCAACGTATGTCACCCAGGCAATGATTTGTACCGGTGCCCGGTTTCCAGAAATTCTGCAATTTATACTGCAGCATGCCGCACGGAATGCCGGGAGCAACCGGAGAAACGACTTTGCAAAACGGGTCAGGTGTCGCCTTGCCGAATGAGGGCGGTCCAACCATGTCATTCTCTTTGTAGGTTTTTTCCGTTCCATCTGCCGTATTGTTGGTAAAAAGCAGCATCCAGGGAGCATCTACGCCCATTGACACGCGCGAACGGCAAACAACTTTCTCTCCGTCCGGACTATAAAGATAAAAATCTCTTTGCCCAGCTAAAATCTCGCCCCTTGTCGCAAAAGCATCCAGCGCGTCGTGCATTTTGCCGGTTGATATGGTTACGCCGGGTTTGCTGATCATTTCGTTGCAGCGTGATACCAAGTTTTGTTCAAGATGCGCCTTGTCACCCGGGGACATACCTGGTGTGCTGAACAACAACTCGTCAACCGTCCTACCCGTTGTGTCACCGCCAAGAATCGGATCAGCCGTTGAGGTTGTGCACAGAACGCCGAATCCGGGAGCCGTGACTGATGGATTCGATGGCGTGAAACCATAAGTGCCGTCACCGGGTTGGTAATGTATGAGTGGACCGGGAGCATGAGGCAGGAAGTAATATTCCACCTTTGGTGTTTCAAGCTTGATATGAACGAAACCGGTGGGAATCGATGCTTTAAATGTCTGGCGCGGATTGGTGAGCATCCACGACGTGGCCTTCTCTGCCGGACGACCTGGTTGAGACGCTACGCCCTCTGCCGAGAAAGCGTTGGGAACTGCATTCTGCCAGCCATTCGGTGCTTGCTTCGCCGGCTCGAAATTCGAGCGTGCCACCAAATGTGGTTTTTCATCGAAAAGAAACGGCACTTGCCAATAATTGTCGCCGCCCAAGGTGATGGGTTGATAACCTTTAAAGAAAGTTACTCCTGCTGCGCCTTGAGGTGCAGGTTGTCTGACTGTTTTGGTAAGGTCCGAATTGTTCCATGAAAAGCCTGTCGGCTCGAAAAGGCTGCCGTTATTTCCGCCCAGCATGACATTGCTCTCGCCTTCCTTTTCCATATGGGCAGTTTGCCAGTTTTGCCCGGAAATGACACTGACGCTCGCACTTTGTCCGATCATGCGAACAGAATTTCTCGATGCGACATCAGTGAAGAATCCATGCAAATTGTTTTGATTTTTCAATTTTGATGCCAGATCATCGCTTAACGACTTGCATTCGGATAAGGCGCTTGATGCATTGCTGTTGCCGTTCCCACCCAGTCCATCCGATTGCGCGCCCATCGCATTGATTTTGTAGAGCATGGCTTTAGCCCAAAGGCGATTGATTCTGCGCAGGTTTATATCCCCATCGCAATTTGTGGGTTTGTTGTCGACTTTGTCGCTTGTCACATCGAAAAACTGGTTGGTAGGCAAAATTTTCACAGAAACATCACTGAGCGCTTTTCTGCCGACGTTCAAGGTGCCTGCGTCGACCGCATTTTTTGTTTCTTTCTGAGCGCCCATATACATGGTGAAGAAGAAAAAGCCTACTCCGAGAATCACCAGCGTGAATGAAAGCCCAGCGGCAATTCCCATCACAGATCCGGTTTCTGTGCGACTTCTGGACACTTTTCTCATCTAAAGCTCTCTCCTTCATCCACCAAAGTTTTTGGTATCAACCGTCAGAAATTCTTTGTACTTTTTCAAATCGGCTTTGTAGGGTCTGCAATTCCGACGATCGGTTCTACGGCGCGATTGCGAAAATTAGCGCTGGTAAAGCCTGGAAAGGGCACCGGTAGATTGACGACCATGTCTGTTACGCATATGCAATTGCCGCCTTTGTCTTCCCAAGTGAGATCTGATATGACGATTGATTTAACAATGCCTGATTTTTGAAAAGTCGACAATGCCTTATTTGCAGCCGCTTGTGCAGCATTTCCATTAGGTTGATTGGCTCCGGCTCTTGCACAATTTTTAGCGGCAGTATCATTCATTGAATTGGCGAACACCAGGCACATGATGTCCAGGATCAAAAGAGCAATCGGAATGAGGATCAAAGCTCCCAGGGCAGCTTCGATAAGGCTTGCGCCTCGACTTCTCTTCCTCTTTTTTTGCTTGAAATTCAATGATTGCTCCTGCAAGGATCAAACTAATTATGGTGCGTAATCAGGATTTTCCATTTGGCGTTCTTGAAAAACAACCAGCGGAAAGGGCGCATTGATACCTGGTATTCCGAAAAAGAAGGGAATTGGCAAGAACGGATTGCAATTAATAGTAGTTCGCAGTCTGACTATTTTGTCTTGCGCACCATTGGCGCCTTGTCCGGTTTCCGTTTGTCCGTCTCGATATGAAATGTCGGTTTGCACATTGCCTGACATGTTTACGAATCGACCCATGCCGTTTTTCCAGGTATCGGGAATTCCTTTCTTTACCGCTCCACCAGCGTCCTGTGCTTCGGAGAAATGAACTAAAGAAGCCTGCTGAATCTGGTTGTAATTGAGAACCATGATCAAGCAGTATGAAAGTCCAATACTTATAAGGTCCAACATCGGGAAAAAGATGCATATCAGGAGCACGAAAAAGCCGGGTCCGAATTCGGCAATGCCGGCACCGCTCTTAGTGCGTTTGCGTCGGGTGGAATACTTTCTCGACTGCATTTTTGCTCTCCTGAAGCGTCCACGCCCCTCGCCGGGGCTGACATGTCTAAATGTACGCCCGCCCCTTAACTTTTAGGGGATTTCAAGATTAGAATTTTACATGATGTTTTCCGCTACCCGGGCGGGGTCAGGATGTGGGGTGAAAGTCGTTTCAGTACCGTCACCCCCACCGCCGTTCGAGCCTTTGACTTGATTTTGTGAGGTATGATTGAGGGCGGAAGACAAAGGGTTTTGGCGCAACGACTACGGATAGTCATGAGCAAAAAGAAAAAGCCTTCGCCTAAAACGAAACAGAGCGTGCAGAAGCCGCAGGCGAAGTCGAACAAAGACGATTCCGCGCCTCAGAAGGCTGCAGTCGAAGCTTCGAAGAAAAAGGAGCAGCCAACAAAACCCGCTCAAACCGAACCAAAGGTAGAAAAGGCGTCTGCCAAGAACGAGCAGTCGGGTGCAAAACCGGTGCAGAGCGCTCCCAAGGCCGAGGCGACTGCTGCGCCTAAAGCTCAGCCCAAGGCTCCGGAACCCCCTAAACCAGAAGCAAAGAAGACCGGACAAGCTGACAAGCAAGTGTCTGCGAAAACCAAAGGCAAAAAGAAAACTAAGGTAGCAAAACAACCGGTCGCGCCTGAGGAAGTCGCCCCGGAAGTTACAGTCACCGAGCAAAAGGCAGAAGTCCAGAAAGCTGAAGAACGCGAGCCTGAAGCAATCGACAAAACGGTTGAGATTTCAACGCCGGCCGCGAGCGAAACATCTACTTCCGAAGGTTCGAAGCGGAAGGTGGCAAAGACTTTAGTCGATGAAGAATCAGAGCCCGGCAAGGAGATTTCTGAAGGCGCCGAGCCGGCAGCGGATGCGCCGCAAACTGGAATCGAAGACACGATTCCGCCGGCAGACGCCGCTGTTATTCGCGATGCCGAGAGAAAAGTCGCAAAGACTATGTTGGAAATGAATATCAGTGATCTCGCTCAAGCCGCAGCACAAGCGACAGGAACGCAAAAGGCGTCGCCGCCTGAGAATCCGCGAAAAGTCGCCAAGACAATGTTGGAGATGGACACGACTGGGCTGCGTGACTCCGTTGAAATGTCTTCCAGAGCGATTGAAGATGAGATTGCTGCAGCAATTAAGGAAGCTGAAACGCCCGAGACGGCAGAGTCTGCGCAGGCGGATGAATCTGTTCAAGACTTCACTCCTGAGCCGAACGTCGCTGATGCAAAACCATCGAGCGGCACAAAATCTTCCGAGCGACCGATTGCAAAGACGCTATTGGATGTTCGAGCCGAAGACTTGTTCGAGCTTGTAGCCTCGATGGACACTCAGGCGGAGTCAGAAACAATTGAGCCTGCCGCTGAACCTGTCGAAGCTGATGCGCCTGCTCCGGTTGCTCCGGCTGCGCCGCGCAAAGTGGCAAAAACGATGTTGGAGAGCGATTCTCCAGATATCGGCAAATTGATTGCCGAAGCCAATGCGGCTTCGCTGCAAGATGTCGCGCCTGAGCCGGCAAAGCGCCGAGGCACTGATGATGTAAGCATCGAAGATTTGAGCGAATTTGCTCAGGCGCTCAAGGAAGACAAGCCGATGAGCCCGCCTAGTCAGCGCGTGGAAAAACTGCGCAAGACGATGATGAATATTCGCAAGCACGGCTTGGAAACGACATCATCGTATCCGAGTGTGCGGGCGCCGAGAGAGAGTATTGAAGCCTCAAGCATAGAAAGTACCGGCGAAATTGCTGCCGCTCCCGAATTCAACATGGATGCGAAACAAGCTCCTTTGCGTGTTTCTCGTTCGCTGAACACAATGGAATCGCTCGATCAGATCAGCCCCGTTGCTGAAGAGACGATCGATATTTCTGCTGAAGATACGATCGATAGAACTGTTGAAGCGCCGCTTCCCGACTTCGAAGGCGATGCAAACGCATTGACCAAGCGCACAGGGACGGTAGAAATGAACGTCGATCCGCATGATCATTCCGCAATGGAACCGCATGCAGACACGCCGGCGCGCGTGACTGAGGAGGGCTTTCAGGGCGTTACAACTGTCTGGCCTCACGATCAAGAGCAACAAGATATCGAGAGGCGCACGGAAGAAGGCGCAAAATCCGCAGGGCGAAAACCGGAGCGCTTTGTCGCCCGCACAATGCTTGATATGGATTTCCTCAAAGACAGTCTTTCCGCCTCCGTGCAGCGTGCCGAGGAGAAAATGGCTGAGTCGATTGCGCAGAAGCTTGCTGAACCGGCCAAACAATTACTTACTCAGGACGACTACAAACTGGCGAAGGTCGGCTGCCCGTTCGTTTGGAGCGATGGCGCGGACAATCCGAAAGACAGAGTGAAGTACTGCACGGAGTGCAGTGCCCAGGTCTACAATTTCGCCGGGTTCGATATGGCGGAAGCCCAGTCGCTGATTTTCAAGCGAGAAAATCGCACTAATGCCCCCCTGTACAAGCGGGAAGACGGCAAGTTCATGACCACTGATTGTCCCATTGCTTCCAAGAAGAAGAAGGACAACCAGATGTTGATCGGTGGTGCGGCGCTGGTCCTCATTCTGCTGGTAATCATGGTCGTAGCATCATTCCTGTCGCCTCAGCCGCCACCGGCGCCGCCGGCTACATCGGACCAGCCTCCAGCAGCAACCGACCAGCCACCCGCGACGGTGACCCCGCCGTCCGCCACGAATACTAAGACAGGTGGGCAATCTTCCGGAACGGGCACAACCGCAACTGGAGGCGATAGCTCGAAACCCGGCGCCTATCATTATGTACGGGGCAAGGGGGTTGTTCAGGAGCCCGTAATCGTGAAGCCGCAGGAGCCAGTGGATATTACAATCCCAGGTACCACCTCAGGGTTCGACGAAGGCGGCCAGTTCTGGAAAGACACGGATCAGGGCAACAATTAAGTGACCCTTTGGTACTGTTGCGGACAGCGATAGCTCAGGCTATTCGATGCGGAAAAATGTCCGGCCCACTTTTATGACATCAAGCGGAGCCAATTGGTGGGGCTGCGACAGCAACTTGTCATTTACGCTCGTCCCGTTGCTGCTTCCAAGATCCTCTATCCACCAGCCATTGTCCCAAAAAATGCGCGCGTGACTGGCTGAGGCATAGCCGTCATCAGGCAACACGACCTGATTGTCGTCGGCTCGCCCTAACTTAATCGAAGGATCATTTAGAACGTATCTTTCGCCGGTAGCCTGGTTCACCAGCGTTGGCAAGCGGGGTTCGTTGCTCATATCTCTCTAAATCTCTAAATCCCTGGGTTTCCAAAGGACGGTTTCGGCATACTGACAATGCAAAGTCAGTTGGTGCAAGGATAGCAGAATTTTTCAGCCAGCCAAAACCAGCAATGTGGAGTCAACTTTTTCTTATTTTCCAAAAGCGAGGCGAAAATTAACGCTGCGAGTTCCAATCGACAGAAAAACTTTTGTCCTGATAAAGTGAGATCTTGTATGGATTGTCGCCGTGAAAAGTTAGTTAGGGCGGCTTGTGCTCTGCCCGAGCGCACGAAATAATTCTGTCACTGCGCAGAAGAGATTGGAAAATTGGTCAGTTTATTTTTGCTTTCAAAAAAATCGAAATTCCATCGACCGAAACTTTTTCGGACACTCGCGGCAGTTAGGGGGATAACTCTTTTTGCAATTTTCACTGCTTATTTTTCCTTTTGCATCAGTCCGGCCATTTCTGAGCCCCTAAAAGCAAACATTGAGTTCAGCGAGAGTTTGGATCCGCTGCAAGCCGGATTGCGCGAGGGTGAGCGTATGAAGCTCAAAGCCGGCGCAGCCGATACCCAGAAGAAGATTACAGGCTGGCGCAGAGTGCCGGATTGGTTTGCCGGAACATGGCATAAGGAAAGAACTACCCGCTATGTTGAGGGGCGTCCAGTCAGCTATCAAACGCGCGCCGATTTGATTACCGGCTATCAGAAGGATGCCAAAGGACGAGTGTGGCAGCCCACTTTCACCAGTGTCGCCAAAGTAGAAACCGACGATTACGTTGAATGGCAGATGCCTCAACGTAAAACGGTCTACGAAAATTACTCGACTAAATACGTCTCATT
>Ga0268299_1001705_pt1 | contig 34306 bp, 22 predicted proteins | sample NOBtaG_FD_193484 | JGI IMG/M metagenome (GOLD analysis project Ga0268299, IMG submission 193484) | Activated sludge microbial communities from bioreactor in Nijmegen, Gelderland, Netherland - NOB reactor | ecosystem: Engineered > Bioreactor > Aerobic > Activated sludge | place: Netherlands... | reverse complement strand
TGTCCAGAGCAAGCAGCCCCTCCGGCACTTGCGGCTCGTTTTCAAAAACATCAAGCCCACAGCTTGCAATTTTTCTCTCTTCCATCGCCTGAACAAGAGCTTGCTCATCTATTACTGCTCCGCGCGAGGTGTTGATCAAAACACAGTGCGGCTGCATGATGTCGAACTGATTCTTGTTTATCAGATGTCGCGTGTCCGCTCTGAGCGGGCAATTGACGCTGATAAAATCCGCCCTCCGGCAAAGCTCGTTCAGCTCGACACGTTCGGCTTGAAACGTTTTTTTCAACTCGTCGTCGGTCTTTTTGTCGTTGCCTTTTCTCGCATATATGATGTTGAGCCCAAAAGCGCGCGCTCTTTTGGCCACCGCTTTGCCAATCCGTCCCATGCCGATGATTCCGAGCGTTTTTCCATTCAGCTCAGCACCCAGCATCAGCTCACGTTTCCAGCCGGTCCACTCGCCGCGGCGAACGAATCCGTCCGCTTCGACAATTCTTCTTGCCGCCGCCAGCAAAAGACCGAATGCCAGATCGGCTGTGGCATTGTCGAGAACACCCGGAGTGTTTGTTATGAGCACTCCTGAGTCGTTGGCATCGGCAATATTGATGTTGTCGTATCCGACGGCCACATTCGCCACCAGTTTCAGTTGCGGCCGCTTTGTGAAAAGCTCTGCGTCCACCCTGTCTCCCAAGATACAGACAATGGCATCTTTTCCCTCCAGGCGCTCCTCAACTTGCGAGCGTTCCATGGGCTCGTCCGATTCGTAGGCGTCCACCTGCGCGAAGTTGCTTAATGCCTGTGCCGCCTTATCAGAGAGTTTTCCGGTTACGAATACTTTCAATGTGAGATTTTCCTGCGCTAGTGCATTTGTATTTAGTTTTGCCCGACCGTCTGCGATGAAACCAGGTGCTCGTTGAGGATACCGATTGTGTTCTCGACTTCTATTTCCGTGCGGGCGTAACTCCAGTCGAGGCAGTCCTTGACCAGTCGCGCCACTTTCGGAATTGCCTCGAGGCACTGCCCCTGGTGAACCAACCCCATCCTCATGCGCCGGAAAAGCAGGTCTTCCAGAAGCATGGCTGATTCATTGACTATGCAATGGGGAATTTCGGCCATGATGGGAGGAAAGTCGGGACAGACTCTTTCCGCGAGCTGAGGGTCGTTTTCAACAACCGACAAAACTTCCTCGGCATCTTTTCCATAGCTGGCAATCAGGTGCTCGATTGTGGCCGGTTCAATTGAAAGTTTGCGCGCTCGCGTTGCTATGTGCGCCGAGGAGGTGAGAAAGTCTTGCTTGTCGCTGAATCCGCCCAACATCATTGTTTCGGTTGCGGACTCGCGCGCGGCAGAGCCCAATTCCGGGTGTTGCTCGAAAACTTTTTTCAGAATTTCGTTAGCCATGATGCGGTAATTCGTAAGCTTTCCGCCCAAGAGCCCGACTACTTTATAGGGCCCTACATAAATCAAATGTTCGCGTGAAACATTGCCAGTCGCTTTTCCCGACTCGGAGGGCGGCGGGCCAACTAAAGGACGCAAACCTGCCCAGGTGGCAATTACGTCCTGGCGGCCGATCTTTTTGGCGCCCGCATATGAATTGACGACCGAAATCAGATAATCGACTTCATCGACCGTGGCGAGCGGATTGTCGATATCGGCAGCGTAGGCGGTGTCGGTGGTGCCGATCATGACGGCGCGCTGCCAGGGCACTACAAATACGTAGCGACCATCATTTGTTGGCAGAAAGAGCGCAGTATTAGTCTCGAACGCTGACTGAGGGACCATGATATGCGTCCCCTTGGCAGGCGAGCAGCGTGGCTGCCAGGACGGATCGAGCATTTGCATCAATTTGTCGGACCAGATTCCGGCCGCGTTCACAAAGGCCCGCGCACGTATCTCGATGTCGCCACCGGCGTAGCAGTCATGACACTTAATTGCGACGAGCTTGCCGGCGTCGGTGCGGAAGCCGGTTACCTCCATGTAATTAATGGCCGTCGCGCCTTCCCTGCAGGCGGACTTCACGACTTCCATTACCAGCCGCGCATCATCCGTGATGCAGTCGTGAAAGCGAAGACCGTCGACGATTTTTTCTTTGCTCAATGCAGGGGTCGATTCGAGCACCTGCGCCCTCGTTAATTGTGTGTGTTTGTGATCCTTGATCACATCGAGGGCTAGAAAATCGTACAAAGTCAGACCCAGTCGCGCTTTGAACCCGAAGAAGCGACTTTCTTTTAGAATGGGCAGCACGAAGGAAAAGTCTCTGACCATGTGCGGTGCAAGCTTTTCGAGCAGCGCTCGTTCGTGGAGCAGTTCGCGAGTAAGTCCAAAATGAAATTGTTCTAGATAGCGCAACCCGCCATGGATGAGCTTGGTTGTCTTGCTCGATGTGCCGGAAGCGAAATCGCGCTTTTCGACAAGCGCTACTTTCAAGCCGCGTGATGCTGCATTCTGGGCGATTCCCGCCCCGACGATTCCACCCCCGATTACGGCTAGGTCGAATTCAAATTTCGAGGCGTCTTCGACTGCTTGACTTCGTGGCTTCATTCTCTGGTTTCCTGTTCTGCGCCTGTGTTCGGATAGAGCAGCCGGGCGCCATCATCGTTTGACCGGTGGGTATTTCGATCTGACGTCCTATTGTGACATGTTGGGATATCAGCGCCCGAGGCTGTGAACATAAGTAAGCGATGAATAGGAGCAGGAAAGTTCTTTTTCTTCCGCTCGTCCTTCATCGCTAAAACCTTTGCTGCGGGCGGGTTTGAGAAATCCCGGTCGAACTCGGCACCTTATTTTTTGCCCATCTTGCCTGAAGCTGTGAGATCTACAAGGTAATTCGAAGGCTAATACTTTATTCTTTAGAACTGCCAAAGCTGGTCCTGATGCATGTGTGTCAGCCGGCCGGCGCTCAAAAATGTTAAAGCCCAGTCAGGTCGCAAGCGCGGTTTTGACGCTGCGAAAATTGGAATTGGTAAAACGAACGATGAAAAATCTGATTACGAGTGGACTCTGTGCATTGCTGGCTAGCACTACATGTGGTGCTCTTGCCGCGGAAAACCCGTCGGCCCCGGTGCTGCCTAAAGGACAATTCGATATTCCCAAGGGACTTGGCGAAATTCGCGTAAGAGCAAATGATCAGTCTCCCACGCCGGCTGGACTGGACCATTTGACCAGCCCGGGAACGGTTCAGCAAATCCCGCAATTGCCGGAGATGGCTCAAACTCCGGAAGCTATCGATAAAGTTCACAAGCTCGAAGAAGAGGGCGAAAAACTTTTCAACAAGAATATGGTCGACAAGGCGCTGATCAAGTGGCAAGAAGGCTACGGATTGTGCCTCGAGATGAAGTACATAGAAGGTCAGGCGCGCGCACTTACAAATATGGCGCGCACTTACCTCGCCAACGCTCACTACGTCAAAGCCAAATATCTCGCTGATAACGCCTGCGAAATTTTGCTGGAAACGCAAAATAAGAAGGACCTTGGTAAAGCGAGAGTTGCGCTTGCACAAGCTTATTTCGGTCTGGACAACCCGATTCTGGCCGGTCAGCAATTGGAGTTGGCGCTCAAAGATTATGCTGCTGTCGGCACCACCAATTCGCGTGACTCGGCTCAGTTGACAGCAATTTGCGCCGGTGTTCTGTTGAAGATCGGTAAGTTCAAAGAAGCTTTGATGTTTAACCAGGCATCAGCGACTTATTTGGAGCAGTGCCAGGAATTGCATACGGCTGTGGCTAAGCGCGTCGCTTCCGCCAACATTATGATCAGCCTCGGTCTCTACACTGCGGCCATGGAAGAAGCAAACCGTGCAGTCGCCACCGCAAAGACCAGCAAGAATCCGGTCAGCATGCCGGTTGCTCTGGCTTGCCTGGCAAACGCCCAGTATGCTCTGGGCGAGTATTCCAAGGCTCTTAAAACATTCGAAGAGACAGTTCAGGTCACCAATAAGCTGCCTGCCAATGCGCCCATGCCTGATTTGTCCAAAGGGAATCTCGAGCTCGGCTATGGACATGCATTGATTGCCTGCGGTTATTTCGAACAAGCAAAGACTCATATCGAACTATCCATTCCGCTCTTCAAGAAAGGCGCAAGCGTAGCCGGACAAGCACAAGCTACTAATGCGCTCGGCATCATTGAAACTAACCTTGGCCACCCTGAAAAAGCTGCCCTTCTTTTCCATGAAGCTCTCGATCTGCAGTCGGTCATGAATCCTCGCAATGAGAGATTGCAGCTAGCCATCACCCAAAACTTGGCGGCTGCTCAGTCCAGATCAGGAAAGAACAGCGAAGCAAAACTCCTTCTTGCACAGGGCATGTCACTTTTCACAAGAGCGAAAAAACCGCTGCAAGATCCGATCATGGAAACCAAAACCATGGTTGGTCTGGGTGAAGTTCTGCTCAAGCTCTCAGACACTCAGATTGCGCAGGCTCGCTTGAAAGACGCAGTCACTCTGGCGACTAGAATTCAGGATGACGCCACTCTCTGGCGCGCCTATACGTTGTTGGCCAAGATTGCTCAAAACGAGCCGGCTCCGGAAACTCCGGTCACTGAGCTGTTGACCAGCGCGCTCTCTCACTTCCGTTCTCCTCAAGCCGGTGTATATCCGGCACCTGAGAGGCTCGACTATCCGACGACTCGTCAGGATTTAGGCGAACAATTGGTGGCATTGCTTGCGAAGCACAAAATGTCGCAAGAAGCTTTGATTGCTGCCGAACAGTTGAAGGATGAATTGTTCATCGTTGAATGGAACCGTCGCGGCGGCAGGGTTAAGCCTGACGATGCAGACATCTATAACGATTTGATGACGATGCGCGCTCATTTGCACGCTTGCGAAGATGCCAGCCCTCCGTCCGCCCTCACCAAAGAATGGAAAAAGTGGATCGAGCGTTTCCGCCAGTTGTCCGCAGACAATCGCGCTCTGGCTCGGTTGATTGCTCCTTTGCCGACAAGCGCAGAGCAAGTTCTTGTGTCTGTGCGAAACAACAAAGCCACAATGATCGACTATCTGGTCGGCAACAGCTCGTCCGTAGTTTTCACAATGGACGGTACTGGTCGCCTTTCCGCTTCGGTAATTCCGGTCGGTCAAGCTAAGCTCAAGGATCAAGTCAATGCCTTGATTGCCAGCATGAATAGCCCGCAATCACCGGATTCACAAGCCAGCGAGAGAATGCTTCTGCAAACTCTCTACCGCGAGCTGCTACCGCCGGCGGTAGCGCAGTCTCTGCCCAATAATCCTGAGCAGACTGTTGTGATTATTCCTGATGGCGTTCTCTACAATCTGCCGTTCGCAGCATTGATAGATGGCAACGGCAAATATATGATCGAACGTCACACCCTGACCATGGCGCCATCGCTTGGTGTGTTCATGGACAGCCCTCCGCGCTACACCGACGACCAGTCGCTCGTGCTGGCCTCCGGAGCACAATCTAGTGACGACATGTTCGTGCGGCTCTTCCAACCGGAACTGGTAACGCGTCTGGTCGGAAAAGAAACACCTATCAGTTCTATACAAGAGAATGTCCGCGGTAAATCCGTAGTTCACTTCTCCAGCAAGGTGCCGCTGCATGAAAAGAATCCGATGGATTCAATCTTGCCGCTCGCTCCCGGTAAGGATGACGGCGGAAAGAAAGTAACAGCGGACAAGTTGTTCGGACTCAGTTTGCCGAATGATTTGATGGTCTGGAGCGGCAGCTCTATTTATGGAAAAGACATCCAGGGCAATGCCGTGAAAGTGTTCAGTTCCGGCCTGAATTATGCGGGCGTTCGCAACGTTCTCATGACTCTCTGGTCGGAGCCTTCCGGCGACAGACAAGCCGAGCTTGTTGAGTTCTACAAGAGCAAGCAAGCCGGATTGAGTCAAGCGCAATCTCTGAGACGCGCCCAAATGCTGGCGTTGTCAAAAGATCCCTCTGCGAAATCATGGGCATCATTCCAATTGCTCGGTCCTGGTTTCTAAGTGCGCATGACAACCGCGATTTGTTAGACGATGGAAAGGTTTTTCGCCTTATACATTAAGTATCGAAGTCAAGAAGTTCGCTGAAAGTATACGCGTTGTATAACTCAATATCCGGGTCAGTTGTAATTGGGGTTGCATATGAAAAGGCGTAATGTTGCCAAGAGATTTTGCGGTTCCACCGCGAGAAAGCAAATTGCTTGTTTGAGCCTTGCTGCATCAGTGCTTGCGTCGCCGCTAGCCGCTTATGCAGATACTGCATCGGCGGAAACTTCAGCCGAGAGCAAAATGGCACCAGTTTCTGTAGTGAGCGAAGGCGAAGTTCTCAACATTCTCGCCGCGCCTCAAGCGACTTCCACTGATCCAGAAAAAATTGCCCCGACCAACGCGGTTTACACCGACATCTCCGCCAAACCCGCTGGCGCCGAAAACAAAGACGGCAAGACAGAGCAAGCGGGTGCCGTCAAAGAGTCTGCAAAGCCGAATGAAGTTTCAAAAGAAGTTTCAAAGGAAGTTTCGAAAATAGACTCGAAGGATGTGCAGAAAGCCGGCGGCAAAATGTCCAAGCTGCGCAAAATGGCTTCTCGTGTGCGTTTGACTCGCGAGAAAAAGCAAATTGCCAGTGCCGATGTAGCTGCGTCTGACGAGAAAAAGGACGAGAAAAAAGCTGAAGCGACACAAACGACCAGCACGGTAGAAACAGCCAGTGCGCCGGCTGAAGCGGGTACAGCTTCCGCCGAAACCAAAGCGAGTGTGGCAGGCAACCCGGAAGCTGCTACTGCCGATGCACCAGGTTGGAATGAAAGCTCGAGCGCTGGAGAGAAAAACAGTACTGCCGAAGCAACCCCGGCTGCTGATGCTTCTGAAGTGAAAACCGATGCAAGCGCTGCCGCTCCTGCGCAAGCCACCGATGGTGATGCTTCAACCGCTGCTCCCATCGTTGACGCTGCCGAAACCATCGAAGACAACAACGGCGATAAGCACGACGGTGCATCAATCGCATTCGGATTGCCAGGCACATTGAACGATTTGGAAGCCGCATCCAAGTTGTCGCCGGACGGCATCATTGTTGTAGACAATGACGAAGCGATCGAACAAAACGATCACCTCGAATACGAAGACATGCCGCTCGATGAGGGCAAGTCCAAAATTAAGATCGGGGCACGTTTCCCGGTCGTGATTTCTTCTGCTATCAACAGCAAGACTGCCAAAAAAGGCGATCGCGTTGAAGCGAGATTGAAGTATGACTTGAAGATCGGTGACAAACTGATCGCCAAGAAAGGCTCGATTGTTAGAGGTCATCTCAACTACTGCTTGAAAGCACGCACCATTCTCCACTCGTTGGTCAGTCCCGAGCGCTGGTACAGAAATTCCGGTTGCGTCGGCATCGACTTTGACGAAATCGTCAACGAGAAAGGCGAGCACATTCCTTGCTTTGCCGCACCAGCAAGAGCCGGTCGCGTCATCAAAAACAAGTGTGAAGGTCGCGAGTTGGGCGTCAACCACAACGGTCAAGTCACCGGTCCGTGGGCTCAGCAACTGCGATACAAAGCAGTGCGTGTTGGACTCAACTTTGCTCTGGCACCAGCCGGCGTATTCAGCTTCGGCGCTATGCCGGTAGCTCTGGGTGTGATCGGCGCCGCCAATCCTAACTTCGCATTCGGCAAACCGGTCGGACTCAACGTTCGCCACCGCCGCATCAAAGGCTTCGCATGGGGCTTCTTGAGCGGTATTCCCGGAAGCTGGTTGATTGAAGACACCACCGTAAAGGGTCAGGAAGCAGTTATTAAGCCAGGCGATGAGTTCTACGCTGCCTTCAAGCAAGAATTCAACGGCGAGCCTGAAACCGATGCTTCAATTCTGGCTGGCGGATCTACCAAGGTTCGTGGTCAGGTAGTTAAAGAGCCGGGCGCTGACAAAGCCAAAAAGAAATAGGCTGAAACAGCGAAAGGCAACCAACAAGTTGCAGAGAAGCGCTGGGGATTTCCCCGGCGCTTCTTAGCAAGGACTGAGCGGTTATCCGGAGCAAAGACTCTGCTTGCAGCCGTCTTTGCGCAGGGTGACCGCTCAGTCTTTTCACCCGGAGCACAACTTATGAGCGCGCCTGGACGGGTAAGCGGCGTGCATGCAAAGGAGAAGGGAGCCGCTGATGCGACTCCCTTTTGGCTTCCTGTTATTTGTCGTTATCCGGCTTAGAAATTACCGGACATCGGATGACCGCCGCCTGCAATCGTCACTGGAGCGTCCAGTTGAAGCTGCATGGCTGTTCCCGACGGGATAGTCACTTCCTTTCCTTTTCTCATGATCAAGCTTTGTGCGACCCCGGCGCCGGCACCAATTGCGGTACCAGACCAGGCGCCTCTTCCTACACCGCCTCTGCCGCCGGCGATAGCACCAACTGCGGTGCCCAGTGCGGCGCCCGTTCCTGCGCCGATCGCTCCACGGATGGCTCCCTGACCAACTTTCGTCTTCCAGGTTTCGCCTCTCAGTGTATCGTCTTGATCGCTGCCGCCATCGGTGTATTTGCCGATGCCGCCAACAAGGTGAGCGGTGATGGGTGTTTCAATACCATCGGGAGTGCGCAGGCGGTTGAACTTGATGGTCAAGCTGGATGCGCGTCCGAAGTATCTGCCTGCCGAAGCATCAGTTACAGTGCCGATTACAAGCGAGCCGGCAGGAATTTGCGAGTCGCCCAGCATAACGCTTTGATTAATTGTTGCTTGAATCAAATCGCCGGGTTTGGCTACTTGAGTCGAAATAGCTGTTTGCAAATTGATCGGAATGGTCAAACCGGCCGGTGCATAAGCTACGCGACCCTGGCGGAAACCTTGCGGTGCGCCATATCCCTGCGGAGGAGCGCCATAACCACCTTGCGGCGGCATTCCATAAGTTGCTTGTTGCGGAGCGCCATAACCTTGTGGTGCGCCGGTTTGATAATAGTCAGTGGGCGGTTGTGCAGTCGCCGAATAAGACTGTTGTCTTTGCGGTGCTTGAGCCACTGCCGGTGCGCTCGAGCTATATTCGCCGGTGAGCTGAGCAACGTAGCTTTCTACACTGGCCTGGTCGACCAGGGTGTTGCGCAGAGCGTCTGCCCATCTCTTCGCCAGGAGTGCCGGTGTCGTGCCGCTGGCTTTAGCATTGGCTGCGTCGACTTCGACAATTTTGTAGCCGCCCAAAGTGATGACCGGGCTGCCTTTTACATAAGTGATGTTGACTGAAGACGGGCTGCGATCTTTTGATGCTACAAGAGCGTTGTCCAGATTTTTTTGGATTACTCCAGCGCGGGCTTCGGGGCTCATGCCGCCTACAGCCACCTTGCTTGAGATAACGGGAACACCAGCGACATGAACGTCTGCACTCGCTGCCAGCACCGAGAGTGGTGCGATTAGGAATGCTTGGCTCAGGACTAGAGCGCCGGCGACAAGTCTGCGTTTAGAAGAATTGAACGAAGTCATCTTATTTTTTCACCTTGCCAGAGTTTTAGTTCGAGTCCAGTTACAGGCTGTTTTCAGGGAAACTGTCATACCTGACCTAACTGAGAGTCATCAGGTGCCTATGCAGCTTTCCTGTGCTTCACGAACCCAGAGACAGCAAAAAGTTTAGCAATGTTCCCGAAGGACTGTCTGAGAGTCGGCTAAGACCTGTTGGAAACTTTGAAAATGCCCGAGACCAGACGTTTTGCAGCTAGTCCTGAGAACCCTGCCGGCCGCCCGATAATAGAGTTTTTCACTGCCGGGAATGCGCGTCCATTGGACGGGTTTAACTCGCTCTAAGTGTCGATGGCTACTATATAGAAGATGGACAAAAACGATCTCGATAAACCCGGCCTCGGAAAGACGGCGTTCATAACCGGCGCCAGCAGGGGTATTGGACGGGCGCTTGCCGAAAGGCTGGCGCAGGATGGTTTTGACATTGCACTTTTTGCCCGCAGCGAAGATCTCCTGAGCAAGCTCGAGTCTGACTTGAAAGCACTGGGCGTGCGGGCTGAGGCTTTTCGGGTCGATGTTTCCGATGCTCCTAGTTTCTCTGAGGCGCTCGAGAATGCCCGCAGGAAATGCGGCGCACCTGCCGTTTTAGTCAATAATGCGGGCGTTTATTACACCCAGAGCGTTGAAGGGCATTCCATCGATCTTTTCAATGAAGTGTTGGAAACGAACCTGACAAGCGCGCTCAATGCCTGCCAGTTCGTCGTTTCCGACATGAAGAAAAACTCCTGGGGGCGGATCGTCAATATATCTTCTATATCCGGCAAGGTTGCCGAAGCTTTTGGAGCCGCTTATTCCGCCTCGAAATTCGGCATGATCGGCTTGACGCAAGCGTTGGCTCTGGAAGTCGCCGAGCACGGCATCACGGTGAATGCCGTCTGCCCCGGCTGGGTGGCGACCGAGATGACGCGCGCGCAACTCAACGATGAGAAATGGTGTGCGCTCAATCATCTGGAAGTCAGTCAATCAGAAGAGATAGCCCGGCTTTCCGTTCCTCAAAAACGCCTAATTCAGCCCGAAGAGGTGGCACATTTAGTATCATTTTTGTGTAGCGAAAATGCTCGCGGTATAACCGGACAGTCAATAAATATATGCGGAGGTCTTTCCCTCAATTGAGAGCCGAAACTGCAAAATTGGTGGAAAGAGCCCACGAGAAGACCTCCTGGCCCACGGTTGAAATTGACGGCATGCTGCTCCTGCAGGCGCCCGGTCTGTCTGGTCATCGCCTCAAACATGCCTTTACGACACGCAAAGGCGGCAATACTCCTGCGCCTTTCGACTCGTTCAATCTCGGTCGCCACGATGCTGCCGCCCAGTGCTGGGACGACGCGCTCGAAAATAGAAAGAAGCTTTGCGCTGCCCTGGCTATGCCTTTTAACGAATTGCGCGTGCCCGGTCAAGTTCATTCGAAAAGAGTCGTCTTTGCCGAAGATTCCCATCAGTTGAAGGAAGTCGACGCCGTAGCCACGGTTTCGAGCAATGTGCCGGTACTTTTGCATTATGCAGATTGCGTGCCGATCATCATTTTCGACCCCCGCCGCAGCGCTCTGGCAGTCGTTCATGCCGGCTGGAGAGGGACGGCGGCTATGATTGCCAGCGAAGCCGTGACTGCGCTGGTAACACGCGCAGGCAGCGAGGCCTGGGACTTGATTGCAGCAGTCGGTCCGGCAATCGGCAGTTGCTGCTACCCGACATCTTTCGAGGCTGCCAAAAACCTGGCATCTACCGTTACCGATGGTGAACTGTTTATCACTTTGCGGGATGGTCAACCCTGTCCGGATTTGCGCGCAATTAATGCTATGCAGCTCTTGGAGCGCGGCATCAGCACCGTGGATGTGTCTGACCTTTGCACCGCCTGCAATCCCCAGCTCTTCTACTCTCACAGGCAATCCGGCGGTTTGACGGGCAGGCAGGGCGCCATAGCCTGTTTGATTTAGGCGGAAACCCAATAGGGCCGCAGTTTTTACCGGTTTGATCTTTCAGGAAACCGTCAAACTGCCACTTCCTTTACAATCCATATATGAAAGGTTTTGGCAAATGGTTTATGCTCAAAATATACATAGGTTTCCTGAGTAGACTAAGCTAGGCGCGCATTTTCGCGTCCTATAGAAGCAGAGACTCTGATCTTGCGACAAGAAAAGAAAGATGTGTTTGCCGAAACGACTGCCAAGTTGTGCGCCCGCGTCTTTTTTTTCGGAAATCCGCACCGTTCAACTGCGCTGCTTTGCTGTTCGATTCTCTTCTTCAACTGCGTAGCGCCTGCGTCTTTCGCCCAGAGTACAAGCAATTCTTCCTCGGCCTCTGCCGGCACAAATAAGCCTTCCGCTTCGACACCGGATATGGTGGCACCGGTTTCGCCACCACCTGTGGCGCCACCAATTTCCAAAACCGTTAGCGCCAAAAGTGATGCCAACTCAACAAGTTCGGGCTCTCCGCCTGGCTCGCAGCCAGGCTCGAAGCCTGGCTCGAAGCCTGCCTCGAAGCCTGCCTCTCAGCTGCTGTTGCAGCCGCAAGTGCCGAAGATTGCCGAACCCGCTGTTGCACCGGACCTGTCTAAAAACGCCGGCGCGCAGCCGGGTGCTCCCGCGGAAGATGGCGCAGGTTCTGCCGTCGAGAAGTATCCGGCAGTTGCAAATCTCGAAGTATTGACCTTTGGAGAAACGCATCCGAAGATGGCGATTAGCGATCGATTGGCGAATTTGGAAACGACAGTTTTCAAAGTCACACATCCTACCGATTCTCTTTTCGCGCGCACTGAGCGGCTTCAAAAGACTCTGGTCGGAAGCGAAGGACCCTCTGCGTATGAAAGTCCTCAGTATCGCCCGCCCGATTTGCCTTCATATGCGCGCATGCCTCCACCTGCGCAGCCTGCACCGACTCCGGCACCCTCTCAAGGTTGGGCTGACAATGCGCGGCGGCAGCCAACCTCCACCGGCAATCCGGGCGAGGGACAATATGCGTATTTCGAAGAAATTGCCGTGCTGCCGGAAAATCGCGTTGTCGTCAACGGTCAGCAATTGCAAGACTATTTCCTCGAGATGGTCAATACGGAGAGGCGCAAAGTCGGCTCTCCTCCGCTTGAAATAGATCCGATTGCGGAAAAGCTGGCGACCGAGCATGTCACGCAACTGGCTGAGCGTGCTCAGATATCGCACAGCAATGTGAAGGGTGAGAATCCGGATCGCCGCTATACGTTATTGGGCGGTACTGATGCCGTTACTGAAAGCCTTGTCTCTTTGAAGAGCAGCGAACTGGGCAGCAAACGAATGTATCGCGGTGCTGCCGCAAAATTGCTGAAAGTGCTCATGAGCCACCAGGATGACAGAGATGCACTCACTTCGCATGATTCGACGCATGTAGGTTTTGCCGCCGAGTGGACTGCCGATCGCTCGCGCTTGATCGCTTGTGCTGAGCTTGTTTCCAAGCATGCCATCATTCACCCTACGCCTACGGAAGCCCGCCTGGAAGAGAAAATCGATGTAAAAGGCGTGATGACGCCACCATATCAATTCGTGCGAGTGACGCTTGCCTGGGAAGGAGGCAACAGCAATCTCGCCAGTGTCGCCGATGAGTCGGAAGAGGCATTGCCATATTTCCCTCCGCTGGACTATGTCGCTTACCAAAGAAAATCTGAAAGCGGGGGTCACGATCGGGCAATCATGATTCTCAAAGGTGTGGGAATAGCAGCCGCGATTGCAGGCGGCGTATTCATGCCGCCTATTGCCTTAGCTGCACCGCTCATTGCTGTTTCGGGCTCCGGTTCAGGAGAGCACAAACCGGCTTCTGAAATTCCGGTAAAAGGCGGTGTGAAAGTCGAGGGCAATGTTTTCGAGACGAAAGTGCCGCTCAGCAATGAGAATAAGGACGGGCTATACTACCTTACGGTGTGGGGCGCCGAAGGACAGGGAGCAAAACCGGTACCAATTTCCCGAAGAGTCATATATGTGAGCGGCGGCAAGGAAGAAGAACCGAAGACCATTACCAATTCCGATACTGGGGAAGTGACCGCCGAGGATGCGTCTAAGAAGGACGTCAAAAAGAATGAAAAGAAAGCCAAGAAGAAAAACAAATCAGCTCAGCCGTCCAGTTGAGCTTTTGGCGTTTCTTCTTGCTGCTGTCACCGCATCCGGTGCCAATTCGGCTGCCTGCGCGGGCAATGATGCGGCGCCACTGCCGCCGGTATCACCGCAGCCTGCCGATTGGCCGATGCCTGCTCCGACATATCAGCCGCCACCCAGGCGCCCTCTGCCTCCGCAATACGGGCAGCCATATCAAAGCGGGACGAGCACAACCCAACTGCAAACTGGAACAAACACAACACAGTTACAGACCGGCACGCAAAGCACGACGTTGCAAACCGGAACGCAAAGCACTACATTGCAAACCGGAACCGCCAGCACAATGTTGCAGACCGGAACTGCAGGTACGCTTATTCAGAGCGGCACGGCATCAAGCATCATCCAGGGCGGCGTCAACAAAGAAGCGGGGCCGGTGAACATCCTGTTTCTTCTGGACGCGTCTTTTAGCATGAAAGAAAAACTCGATGGCAGCATGCAGAAAATGGATGCCGCAAAAATGGTTTTGCAGCAAGCATTGGCGCGCGTGCCGTCCGATGTGAATTTGGGCCTGCGGGTTTTCGGGCAGGGCTACACCGGAGACAACTGGACTGATTGCAAGCAAAGCGCATTATTAGTACCACTCGGGCAGGGAAACCGGCGATCGATCATCGAGCGTGTCAGACAGATCCATCCATATGGACTGACACCACTGGAGTTCGCCTTGCGTCAAGCGGCGGAAAACGACCTCTCCGGTTTGAACGGACCGAAAACACTGATTTTGATCTCCGACGGCGCCGACACGTGCGGCGGCAATCCATGCGAGTTTATAAAACAGTTGCCGCGCATGGGCATCAAATTGAAAGTGGATATTGTCGGGCTCAGTCTCGGGCACAGACCGGAAGACATGATCGCGCGGCATCAACTCAATTGCATCACGGAAAATTCCGGCGGCAAATATTATGACGCGAAGACCGCAGCACAACTAATTGAAAGCATCTCTGCCAGTGTGAATAAAGCAATTTCCGGGCGCGTCATTATCAAGCCGGGTCAGCCGGCCACCAATATCGATACTCCTGTAGAGTTGCAGGAAATTCAACTGCCCACGCCGTTGAAAGCGCCAGAGGCTCAGCCGCTCAAAGCCGATCCGCCGCAGCCGTTGCCGGACGGCAAATAACCGTTTCCGCAAATTCTAAATTTCAAACTTTTGCAGTATGTCGCAACGCTTTGTTGATGATATCGATGGCTCTTTCAACATCTTTCTTTTCGATGCCGTAATGAGTAACCATTCGCATGCGGTATCGATCGATTGTGTTGGCGAGCAATCCGTTTTCTTTCAGCGTCTTCGAAAGAGCGCTCACATCGCCGGTTTTCAATTTGAAAAACACCATGTTGCTGTGCACTGGCTCAACATCAATCTCGCAAATGTTTTTCAAACCATCAGCCAAAAGCCTGGCATTCTCGTGATCTTCATGCAAGCGCTCGACCATTGTGTCTAAAGCAACGATGCATGCTGCAGCAAGAACTCCCGCTTGCCGCATTCCACCGCCGACGAGTTTTCTTGCTCTGTGAGCCTTTTTGATGAAGTCTTTTGAGCCGGTGACTATTGACCCGACAGGCGCAGAAAGTCCTTTGGAGAAACACATCTGCAATGAATCGGCAGCATCGACAAGAATTTTCACATCAATATTGAGAGCGGTTGCGGCGTTGAAAATCCGTGCGCCATCGACGTGCATGAGCAAATTGTTCTTGCGGCAGAGCGCGCCCACCGAGTTCATATATTCCACTGAAAGTACGCGCCCGTCTTGCGTGTTTTCAAGGCAAACCAGACGCGAAACAGGGCAGTGCTGATCGTCGAAGCGAATTGCTGCTTCGATTTGATCCAGCGGCAGCATGCCGTCTTTGGCGTTGTCTATCGTCTGCGTGTGAATGCCGCCGAGTGAAGCGGCACCGCCCTGCTCCCATTGAAAAATGTGATTGCATTTGCCGACTATTATTTCGTCGCCGCGCTGACAATGAGAAAGCAGTGAGACAAGATTGCCCATCGAGCCACTGACAACAAAGAGTGCAGCTTCCTTGCCGAAAAGCGCGGCGCACTTTTCTTGCAAGCGATTGACCGTTGGGTCTTCGCCATAAACATCGTCGCCGACGTCCGCTTTCGCCATTGCCTCGAGCATGGCGGCTGAAGGTTTTGTCACCGTGTCGCTGCGTAAGTCGATCAATTAAATGACTCGCAAAGAGGTGCAAACAACTGGCGAAAATCCGCTTCTAAAGCTCTAAAGCTGATTTTGCGGCGCTTGAGAAATGCTCATTTTGGATGTCACGTTGCGGGTAACGATGTCCGCAACCGAACCATACTGGTCGATGATCAGCGCGGGATAAATTCCCAGCGCCAGAATCGATAAGCACAGAGCCCATCCAACGAACTTTTCAGTCGGTCTGGCATCGGATAGGTGACCTTGCCACTTGGCCATCAAATCGCCGAAGAACAGCCGCTTGAAAAGCCAGAGCATGTAACCGGCGGTAAGGATGACGCCAGTGGCGGCAATAACGATGGCAGTTTGCACCATTTGGTGATGGGCTGCAGAGACGCTTGCCATAGGAGATGTATATGCGCCGTAGAAAACCGCAGCTTCGGCAACGAAGCCGGAAAGCGCAGGCAGACCGAGGTTGGCCATTACAGCGAACATCCACATATAGAAGACGTACGGCATTTCCTTAACGAGACCGCCGCCGATTTCGTGAATGTCACGAGTATGCGTGCGCTCATAAACGACGCCGACCAGGAAGAACAAAGCGGCTGAAATGACGCCGTGGCTGATCATCTGGAAGATTGCACCGTTGACCGCCGCTGCCGATAGCGAGCCGATTCCAAGCAGAACGAAGCCCATGTGGCTGACACTTGAAAAGGCGATGATGCGCTTCATATCCGTTTGCACAAGGCAAGCCATTGCCGCCCAGACAATATTGAACGCGCCCAGAAGCATTATCCAGTGACCGTAGTCGACGAATACTGTTGGGAAAAAGTCCATGCAGATTCTGACCAGACCGTAAGAGCCCATCTTGAGAAGCAGACCGGCAAGAATCATTGAAATCGGAGTCGGCGCTTCAACGTGCGCAACCGGCAACCATGTATGGAATGGGAAAGACGGCAGCTTGATGATGAACGCCAGGAAGAAACCGAGGAAGGCGATCAACTGCGCTGTCTTCGGAAGCAAAGGTGCGGCCTGCGCCAATTTGACCATGTCGAATGTAGCCAGAGCCGGATTATCTATTTGCAACGAGAAGTAGAGATAGAGAAGACCACCCAACATCAGCACGCCGCCGAAGAAGGTGTAAAGAAGGAATTTCATCGCTGCATAATCGCGTCTGGGACCGCCCCAGATGGCAATCAAGAAGTACATGGGAACCAGTTCCAATTCGTACATGACAAAGAATTGCAACAGGTCAAGAGATACGAAAACTCCGAGAATGGAAAGAGTCAGCAGCATGACGAAGCTGTAGAAGAGCTTCGGACGGTTGTCGCCAATTGACTCGGAGGCGAGCACCGCAGTCAAGGTCACGAATGCAGTGAGGACAACAAGGCAGAGGCTGAAACCATCGACACCCACGTGATACTGGACGGGAAATGGAGTGGTTATCCAGCTATAGATTTGTTCGAATTGATATCCGCTAGTGCCTGCTTTGAATGACTTCATCGCCACCCCGGACAGGGCGAGCATAGCGACACTGAATGCGATAGCCAGCTTGCGAGCCCACTCCGGCGGCATTAGCGCGATGGCTAAAGAGCCGATGAGAGGTGTCAAGAGAATGGCTGTGAGAATCGACTGAGGCTGGTCCACTTCAAACTCCGATGGAAAATCTGATGACAGATTCTAAAAACGTGCGTGAACAGTATATCGGGGTGTCGCGCGCCATGCCAGGAAGAACCTCTAAAAACGAGCTTACTGAACAGTTATTGAAAAGAAAAATCTTTTCACTCTCACAAAGTTGCTATTTATCAACCGTACTTAATCCGCAGCCAACGTCATGGCTCTAATATTGATGGTGCTAACTGTTGAACTCGGGTGAAAAACCTCTTGGGAACGGCATGTGCAATCAGGTGAATCAAAATAGATCTCTTGAGATTTCTTGATTTCGGCAACTCAAAAAAATACGCAGTGATGCGGAACGATAAAAGGATGGAGTCGTGGAGCAATCAATAGATTACTGGCGTCAGGTAATCGAACTCTCACCGTGGATCGTCGCGGTGCCGTTTCTCGTGGGATTCGGCATTATCGTGCTCAATACACTTGTCGGGTCGAGTACCAAACTAGTCAAGACTCTATCCATGGTGGCATCGATTGGTGGTGTGGTCTACGGATTCATCCACTCGTTGATGATCTTCTACGCGCTGTGTAAATTTCCCGAACTGGGACCTTGGGTGAAGAACGTTCCTTATTTCACCTCCGCCAGTTTCACTCTCACCTTAGGAGTGCTGGTCGACAATCTCTGCGCATTTATGTTGATTGTCGTCACCTCTGTAAGTTTGCTCGTTCAGGTATATACGCATGGATATATGCGTGAGGATCCTGGTTATTCGCGCTTTTATTGCTATCTGAGTCTGTTCACTGCGTCCATGCTCGGATTGGTTGTTGCCACCAACTTGTTCCAGATGTATTTCTTCTGGGAATTGGTCGGCGTTTGCAGTTATTTCTTGATCGGTTTCTGGTGGTACAAAAAGAGCGCTGCCGAAGCCTGTCTCAAAGCATTCGTTATAAATAGAATCGGCGACTTCGGATTTCTCGTCGGTGTGTTGTGGTTCTTTGCGGTCACATACAACATCTGGGCCGGACATCCCGTGCTTCAGTTCTACGATAAAGGCGGTTTCGATATCGCCGGTGCCATTGAAAAGGCGTACATAGCCAAGCAATTGGATGTGCAAACTCTGGCATTTATTTCCATGGTCATGTTCATGGGACCGATGGCCAAGTCTGCGCAGTTCTTGCTTCACACCTGGCTGCCTGATGCGATGGAAGGCCCGACGCCAATCTCCGCACTCATCCACGCAGCAACAATGGTTGCTGCCGGTGTCTACCTTGTTGCTCGCGCATATCCTATCTGGCAATCTCCCGATGGTTCGCCCGGCGGTCTGGGACTGGGTTTTGTCGCGTTTATCGGCGCGTGCACTGCCTTTATGGCCGCCACGATTGCCATGAGCCAATACGATATTAAGCGGGTGCTTGCCTGGTCGACTGTGTCTCAGCTCGGCTACATGTTTGTAGGCTTGGGCGCCGGGGCGTTTACCGGTGGTTTGTTCCACCTCTTCAACCATGCGTTTTTCAAAGCCATGCTCTTCCTGTGCAGCGGTGCCGTCATTCACGGACTGGCCGGCGAACAGGATATTAGAAAGATGGGCGGACTGAAGAAGAGCATGCCCTGGACGGCTGGCTGTTTCTTGATAGGAACTCTGTCTATTTCAGGATGCCCGGGCTTGAGCGGATTTTTCTCCAAGGATGAAATCATCGCTTCGGCTACGGCGATGGATCCTTTGTTGGGCGTAGTAATGATCCTGACTGCAGGATTGACCGCGTTCTATATGTTCCGCGTTTACTTCATGACTTTTGAAGGTTCATACAGAGGCAATGCGCATCCGCATGAATCCCCACCGGTCATGATCGCCCCGCTGGTAGTTTTGGCCATACCTTCAATCTTCAGCGGTTATCTCGGTTTCAATTTCAGCAGCTTGTCGAGTATCTCGTTCAGCGGCGAGCACGGCAAGGCATTCGCGAATGCTTTCGGCTCATTTATCTACTTCAAGCAGCCTGTGTTTGAAGGCATCAACGGAGTCGTCATGCTTTCCTCAATCGGGTTGGCAGCGGCAGGTTTCATCATCGCATACATGATGTATGTTGCCGGTTCCATCAAGTGGAATCAAGCGATTGCAGAGAGCAAATCGGGGTTTGTGCAAGGGCTCTATCAGTTCTCTTTCAACAAATGGTATTTCGACAATCTCTATATGGGAATCTTGCAGAAGGGCATTCTGCCTGCATTTCAGACTATGTGGAAACTCGTCGATATGCTAATCGTGGACAATATCGTTAATGGTGCCGGAATGCTCGCGCGTGGAACCGGCGAAAGCCTGAGATATGCGCAAAACGGCAGAGGGCAATACTATGCTCTGGTGATCTTCGGCTGGGTTGCCGGTCTCACCGTGTTGGTATTTTTCTTGCGATAAGCGGTTGATTCGAATTTTGTGATTAGGAGAGGCTAGAGGCAAATGGGTTCAGACCACGGGCACGACCACAGTTCTTGCAGTCACGATCATGGTAAAGAACATGATCACTCACACGATCACGAACATGGTGCTTGCTCTCACGATCACGCCCATGACCATGGTCACGGACACGGCGATGACCACGGTCATCACGGCGGCGAGGAATTCGTTCCTGCCGGCAGCGTGCACGATCAGTTCTTGCTGCTCTGCGCGGCGGTCTGCGGCTTCGGCTTGTGCTGGATGATGTATTTCTGGATGACCGGCCTGCCTTTGGCAGCCGTTACCGAACATGGAGAAGGCGCAGCCCATCACGAAGTCATGGATGAAGCAGGGTTGAAGCAGGAAGGCGAACACGGTTCGGAAGCCGTGAAGACCGATTCGACCTCAGCTCCGCATGGCGAAACATCGACCGGTTCTGTCGCTCCGGCTACAGAGACGGCTGCACCAGCGCCGGCGACCGAAGCGGCTCCCGCGCCCACGGGCGAAGCCGGGCACGGCGCTGAAGGCGCCAAGGAAAGCGGACACTAACAGTCCCCCGTTTCAACGATAGAAATCTTAGAACTCAGGTACTTAACATTAGCTTGTCGCTTGCCATCTGAAGCGTGGCTTATGATACCCTTTAACTTGGCCAGGAAAGGCCCATTGAGGCGGCGTTTTAGCTATGCCGTCCAGTGCTGTCTATCTTATAGACCCGTCGCATTGCGGGTTTCGGGGTTCGAAGAGAGCGGTAGAGGGAGTAAGGATGCAAGAAGTCACTATTGGAATCGCAGGCGCAGCCGGTGATGGTCTCGATAAATCGGGCGATACACTGGCGAAAACTTGCGGACGGCTGGGTCTGCATGTATATGCATACAACAGCTATCAGTCGATCATTCGCGGCGGGCATATTTGGCTGCGCGTGCGCATCGGCGATAAGAAAGTTTTGAATCATGGCGACAATTTGAATGCCGTCATTTGCCTTAATCAAGATTCACTGGAAAGGCATGCGCCTGAAGTAAATGAAGGCGGTGTAATCATCTTCAACTCGGATAAGTTGAAGCTTGATCCGACATTGGTTCCGAAGGGTGTGCAAACCCTCGGCCTGCCGATGAAAGAAATCTGCAAAGAAGTGGAAGCCGAGCACGGCGCACTTCAGCCGATCATGCAAAACACCGTCGCGGTCGGCGCGGTGCTTGCCATTGCCAAACTGGGCTTGGAAGAAGCCTCGAGTGTCATGGCTGATACATTCGCTCACAAAGGCGACAAGGTCATCAACTTGAACGTTTCGTTGCTGAAAGTAGGCTACGAATACGCCGAAAAGAATGCCAAAGCAATCACCAAAGACTGGACGTTCTCTAAGAAGAGAAGACCGTTCGTTACCGGCAACGAAGCAATTGCATTCGGAGCAGTAGCGGCAGGTTGCAAATTCTATTCCGCATATCCTATGACACCGGCCTCGACCATTCTTCACTGGATGGCTGCTCACGCGCAGCAAGTCGACGTTTGCGTCAAGCAATGCGAAGACGAATTGTCCGTAATCAATATGGCAATCGGTGCCGGTATCGCCGGCGTGCGTTCCATGTGCGGTACTGCCGGCGGTGGCTTTGCTCTGATGACTGAAGCAATCGGTATGGCAGGCATCATGGAAGTTCCAGTCGTATGCGTCGAAGTTCAGCGCGGCGGTCCTTCAACCGGCTTGCCAACGAAGACGGAACAAGGCGACTTGTTCCAGGTCTACGGAGCATCGCAAGGCGAGTTTCCGAAGATCATCGTTGCTCCCAGAAGCGTTGCTGACGCCTATGACACTACTGTCAACGTCTTCAACCTGGCAGACAAGTTCCAATTGCCTGTCATGCTGATCTCGGACCTGCTGCTTTCTGAGCACCCGGAAACCGTTGATCCTGAAGCCTTCTACAGCGACATCAAAATCGATCGCGGACAAGTGGTTAGCGAATGGGCCGAATCGAAAGGCAAATTCAAACGTTTTCAATTCACTGAGTCCGGCATCTCTCCCAGAGCCTTGCCCGGAACCGAGAATTGCAATTTCGTTTCTGCAACCGACGATCACGATGAAGAAAGCATCCTCATCTCCGACATGTTCACTTGCGAGCCAATCAGACGCAAAATCAGTGAAAAGCGTTTTCGCAAAATGGACAATTTGCTCAAGGAAATTCCGGCACCCAAGCTGGAAGGTCCTGCTGATGCCGACGTTACGCTCGTCTGCTGGGGTTCTACCTCAGGCGTCGTAGAAGAAGCCGCTGAGATCTTGACCGCTGCCGGAGTGAAGACCAACTTCCTGGTACTTAAGTGGATCGTTCCGTTCCACGCAAAGGAAGTACAAGAAATCCTTTCAAAAGCGAAGAAGAAGATTTCAGTCGAAGTCAACTTCACCAGCCAAATGGCCCGCTACATCAAGATGGAAACCGGAGTGTCGATGGACGGACACGTCAATCGCTACGACGGCGAGCCGCTTGAACCGAAGGAAGTAGCTGGTCGTGTGCAAGACATCCTCAAGGGCAAGAAGCTCGACCTGGATGTTTCAGAAGAAGATGCAAAACAAATTGCATATCACTACCTGCGTACGCACTACGCAGAAAAACTGCGCCCGACCAAAGTGGTGCAGGAATCGGCCAACGGTCACGGTGAGCCAGTCTGGAGCATCGAGCTGACCGAAAGAGCAACCGGTAAGCAGGGCGGCAAAATGAAAGTCGGCGTGCACACCGGAGCTACTTATTCGTTTGAAAAAGAACCGGTCGAAGCGAAGTAGGCACACAGGCAATTATTTAAGAGGTAGAAATGGCTACTGTTATTGAACTTCCAGTTGAAACATACAAAGGACCAGTCGATCCTGACTGGTGCCCAGGTTGTGGGGATTTCGGCGTATTGCGCTCTGTGCAAACTGCAGCGGGCAAATGCGGCGTTCATCCCAAAGACCTGCTCGTCGTATCAGGCATCGGTTGCTCATCCAACCTTCCTGGTTTCATTCACGCATACGGTATTCACAGCTTGCACGGACGCTCCGTACCGGTTGCAACCGGTGCTCACCTCGCCAACACCGATTTGAAAGTCGTCATCACCGGTGGTGACGGTGACGGATACGGTATCGGCGTCGGACACTTGATTCACGCGATGCGCAGAAATCTCGATGTCACCTATGTTGTAATGGACAACCAGATTTATGGTTTGACCACCGGTCAGGCTTCGCCTACTTCCGCCAAAGGCGTGAAGACGAAATCGACTCCGGCAGGCAACTTCGAGTCTCCGCTCAATCCGCTCGTAATGGCGATCACCTCCGGCGCAACTTATGTTGCCCGCGGTTTCTCCGGCGAGCAAAAGCAACTCGGTGAGTTGATCGCAGGCGGTATCGCACACAAAGGCTTCGCACTCATCGATGTGTTCAGCCCATGCGTAACCTACAACAAGATCAACACCTACCCATACTTTAAAGAACGCGTCTACAAGCTGGAAGACGAAGGGTACGAGCCGACCGACTTCTACAAGGCTATCGAGAAAGCGTATGAGTGGGGCGACAGAATTCCTCTGGGCGTCGTCTACAAAACCGAGCAAGAGACTTACGAAGACAATGAGCCTGTGCTCAAGAAAGGTCCATTGGTCAAACAAAAACTCGGCATTCCGAAGAATGTGCACCAGGCACTGATCGACGAAATGATCTAGTTCACAGGTTGATCAAGTTCGAAACTTTGAAACGCCGGCACCCAATGGCCGGCGTTTTTCTTTGACTTACTCCGGTACTCTTCTTGGTCCGCTTGAGACAAAGAAAAATCTATCAAGAGATATAGGTTTGTCTGTGCGGCTTCCCCACTGGTTGTCCAGCATTACGGTGCCCGTGGTTTTGTCGAAGTCCTTAATAACCATTGCATGCCAGCTCTGTCTGGCGGATGTGTTGCGAGCATCTGCGGCTATGGGATCGCGCGATGAATTGACCACAGTGATGACTGGAAGCCTTCCTGCTTCCTTGAGTTCCGTGAGCCTTGCGGCGAGCGATTCTGGACTGTCAAAACCCACGAAGTTCGCACTGAAGTGTTCACCTGCGATGCTGTTTGCCAGAATTAGATCGGAGCGGTCATCTCCAGACATGAGTCTAAAAGCGGACCTGATGCCGGCTTCATAAAGGCCACCGAAAATTCTTCTTGTGCCGTTTCCATCAATAATCTCCTCACGCACGCCTTCTCCAGCACCCGTCGTTTGCTCGAATTTGAGATTTTCGCCTGCTAAGACTGCGGATAGCGCGCCGACTTGAAACAGGTGCGAAGCGTAGCTTCTGTGTATTTCCTTGGGAAGGATGGACGATGAGTGGCCGATGGGCTTGAGGTTTTGCTCAGAAAATTCAATCGTGCGCCCGCTGCTATCTTGGAATTTGCCCGTAAGGGCGATATCGGAAACGACTTGCGCGACACGCGAGGGCTGCGTTGCATACATTACATTCTCGAGTGAAGCAACACTGCAGGTATTCAGCTCGCCTTGATCTACAGTAGAAGGTCTTGCTGCTTGCGAAATGACTTGCAGAGCAAGTGCTTTTCTCGCCTCTGCCGGCAGTTTCGCATCAGGTCCGCCCTTCAGCATAGCGCTCAAAGCCGCGTATGTGCCTGCTACTTCCGATGCCGGCAAGTTCGACATGGCAGTGCGATCTTCAAAGCGCACCATCTCGGCTTTGAATCTTGAAAGCAAGAGAGGGTCAGTTAAGTGCTTTCTTGCAAGTTCCATCAACTCTGCGCGCGGTGCGCTCAAAGCCTCATCCGAGCGGAAAGTTTGAATTCGATCGCTGTCTTTGTCCTTTACCTGAATTTCTCCTGCCAGGTTCTCTTTTACAGTCATACGTCTTTCCGGCTTTGGATCGAAATGAACAGCAGTACTGCCGTTCTCGTCGAAAGTCATCTTCATTTGAAGACCGTTCCTGCTTTGCTCGATTTCAGTGGTTCGCCCTGCTGGGTCCTTTCGTGTGACGAGTTCCCCGTCAGCAACTTTTTCAGTGACGACGGTGCTATTGTCGCTGCGTGTAAGGACCTTGCGACCGGTGGCGTGATCTATGGTGGTGGTATCGCGCGTAGTGTCCTCAGTAATTATTTCGGTGTTCCCCTCTTTTATGTGGGTTATACCACCCGGTTTTCGCTCGATTTTAAAACCTTCGCCTTCCACTGTCGTAATGCCGTTGAGCGTCGCTTTAACTTGCAAGCCGTCTCCAGAGTAGCGATACCATCCGCTTCCCATTCTCTCCGGAAGCTTGAGTGCGCTGCCGGCGGCCGGTTCGATTCCCGAGGGCAAGTTATTTATCGCGCGCACAGCATTCAGGAAAGCTTTTCGCTCTGCAGGACTTGCATCGGCGCTCAGTCTTGCGGCGGCAATCGACTCCAGCGTGTCACCCGCTTTGACCGTCAAAGACTTCTCCGGCGTAAACCCTTGCCCGAGAGCGGTGGCGTCCAGGGACCGCGGAAATATATCGCTACCTGTAGACGATTTGAGCACCGCCAGGTCAAGCCGGGGATAAAGGGCCGCAGTGTCAAACTCCAGGCTGGCGGCAAGTTTATCGATGCGCTCGGAAGAGGCAGATGAACTTGCTTTTGCACTATCCTCATAAAGGGATTTGAGCTCATCGCGGAACGGCGAGGATGCTTCAATTCGTGATGCAGCACGAGGAGTGTCGACGTGTTCGACAGAATCTGCAGGCATTTAGAACCTGTATTTAGTAAATAGAAACGAGGAAGCTTGAAGTCCCTAATCTTATTGCTCGATCGTTACCGCATCGTGACCGGTCTGCTCAGCTTCCGGTTCGGCGAATACCCAGGTCCCGAACTGGTTGAATCTGGCGTCTTTCAGAGGATCGAATCGGTCGCACTCGAAGCGTCCCAGAAGATAAGTCTGGTTTGTGATAGAAGATGTGAATTGCAACGAGCTAACGACATTCCAGGTCAGGTTCTTGACCTGGTACTCTAGAAACTCATAAAGAACCTCTTGGACAAACTCGAGCGGAATCAAATCGTGAGGAATTTCCGCGTCAGGATATCCCAACGAATGCATTCCGACGGAGAAAAGAAAGCCGTTGGTCTCGTCGTTGTAAACCTTGCAATATGCGGCACAGACGTTGGCGGACGTTTCTTCAGAAGCGCAGTTGAAAATTTCTTCGCAAGCGTTTACTTGATTGGAATTTCTAATCAGCGCTACCGGCGCATTTATTGCGCGCATGAGCGGATCGAGTGTGTGCAAAAGTTCCGACGCTACCTGATACTGGTTTTTTGTGGTTTGAGCAAATTCGAGATTGGGCGCCTGCAGGTGAAAAAAACCGGCATGATTAGCTACTTGTTCAGCATGAAAGAAAGCGCGCGTTCCTTTTGTCAGTTCGATAATCGAATCCGCCCAGACCGGATTTCTGTCGAGAATTTCCATATCGTAAATGACTGAACCGTGCCTTCGCAATAATGTTTTTCCATCTGTAGAAATGTCCCGGCGTTTAGAAATTTTGATGAAAATCTCTGCCGGGTCGATAGTCGAAATCGGCAGCATAACGGAGATGCGCTGGCGTATCGGCGGGCCAGGGTCGGGATTTTTCGCATCGAGAAAGCGAGTTTTTGCTTCCTCAATCTTTTCCCAGTCGATTGATGTTGACTTGGGATTGGCATCGTAAACTTCTTCGGCTTTATCGACATCAGCCAGTGCAGAGTTGTAGTCTTTGCGCGCGAAGTGTGCCTCAGCGCGAATTAGATAAGCGTCAATGGACGGCTCCAACTCAATCGCCGCACTCAGTTCCACCAGCCCTTGTTCGAAGTCACCACGCGCAAGAGCATTTTTTGCTTCTTGCAGTCGCTCTTTTGCCGCTTCCAGCAATCGAAAATCTCCGCGTTTCTATGAATCGGCCTTGGGTTGATTGTTCATTTGATCCAATTGACCTTTCGGTTGTTCCAAACGCACAAGCATCATTGGCTGGGTATTAGTGGCACTGTAGTGAACCAGCACAGGCGCATCGTCTTTGGTCAGATCGGCAAGACTGGTATCGAATACGGTTGCGTTGTTTTGTCCGAGTGTGAATGAGATTCGCTGAGTCTTTTTGTCTAGAGAGCCATATATCGTAGATGACTCATTGGTCAATTGATTGAAATAATTCCCTCTCACCGTGCCTTCTTTGTTGATTGCCATCTGGAAAAGCATGGTGGAATCTGTCTGTCCAGGCTGAGCCAGTGAGAAAACACCGAGCGCCTGCCAATTTTTCGGATCTGTGGCGCCGCCATCAGAGCTGTCGGCTGAATAGTCCTGATAGCCTTTCGATGCAAGACCGACGGCTTGATTGTAATAGTCCGCAGTGCTGCTGCCAGTCGGTGTTCCGTTGATATAAACGTTGTCGCCTTCGTAAGTGACATTGCTCACGCTGGTAGGGCTGTTGTTATTGCTGCCGCCACCGCCACCGCCACCACCGCTCATGCCGGCCATCGCGGCTATACCCAGAAATGAAGTGAGCGAAGTCAAACCCATGCAGGTCCAGGCTGTGGCCGCCGACCATCCGGGGCAGTACCAGCCGCCCGGGTAGCCCCACCAGGCACCATGCCCGTAGCCGTACCCGTAGCCGTATCCGCCCCAATGTCCGTAGCCACCCCAGTGATTGAAGTTGTTTACGTTGTAATTGTTGAACGAGTTGCGGACGCTGTTGTTGTTGAAGGTGTTATTGGTTTTATTCCAATCGTGAAAATTATTGTTGTTGAAATTTCCGTTTTTGAAATGGGACAGATTGCTGAATCCGCCGTCATTGTGATTGCCGCCGCCCCAGTTCGGATGATTGCCGCCGTCAAATCCGCCGCCGCCGAAATTTCCTCGATTGGTGAAATTACCTCTGTCACCGAAGTCGCCACGGTTAAAGCCGGCACCGCCGAACTCGCCGCCGCCCCTGCTTATTCCGTTGAATCCGCCGCCGAAACCGCTGGCGCTTCGATCTCCAAAACCGCCACCGCCTAATCCGCGGTCACCAAATCCACCGCCTCCGAGCCCGCGGTCACCGCCACCGAAGCCTCTATCACCACCGCCGAAGCCTCTATCACCGCCACCGAAGCCGCGGTCACCACCGCCGAATCCGCCACTGTGAAAGCCACCGCCACCTCGGAAGCCACCAAATCCGCCACCACCGCCACCACCGTGAAATCCTCCGCCTCCTCCAAATCCTCTTGCATAAGTGGGAGGCACCATAAATGTCAGGCTCAAGCAAATAGCTGTGAGAGCGGCAAGTCTTCGCATGGGAGTAATTCCTGTTTTCAAATAAAGGGTTTGTGCAGGCGTTTGCAAAATCGTTCTTACTGGCTTACTCGCTTAACGGTAAGCGGCTCAGTGTCGGCAAACGTCAGTCCATCAACAGTTCGTCTCATCGATTGCCATTGGAAGGAATTTTTGTCGACTGAAGAAATCACATTGGTCGCTGTGGAATTCCAACCTGATTGCTCTACGCCTTCAGCATTGATGATCCATTTATTGTCTTGCTTGCGCCATCTTCCGTAGCCGAAGCCGCCGCTGGAGTCGAAGTGCCAGGAGATAATTTGATCTCTGTTGGGATCCCAGCCGATTACTTGCGTGTCGATTTTGGGAGTTTCGCCGGCTTTGGCGATCAGATATTTAAGGTGGAGGAAATTGCCGTTGCCGACTTTCTCGGCTGTCATCCGCACTTTTTCAGTGCCTCTCTCTGCGACCCAGTCTCCTACTAACCAGTCGAGGTCGGACAATTTCGCTGCCGAACCTTTGGGAGTTACTGTGGTTTCAGTAGCCGACTGAATTACCCAGGTGCCGTTTTGGTTGGTGAGCAGCATGGTGAATCGTGCGTCGGTACTCTTTTGATTGGCGATCTGTCTGGTTGTAGAACCTTCGATCCAGGCGGTGTCGTTGCCGATCAATCGGATCTGGTGGGGTTCCAGCTTAAGTGCGCCATTCAGCTCCGGACTGACATGCTTGGCAAAATGCTCTTTTAGCGATGGACGACCGACGACGCGCAGTCCGTCTTCATTCACATAGGAGCCGTCTAAAGCGAAAAAGGAAGCCATTTGCTCGGCGTCTGCTTTCATGGCGGCAGCGGCGAGGGAGGAGAGTTGGTTCTTGATGGCGCTTTCGGCGTCGCCTTGAGTGACCGTCTTAGTCTCGACGGTGGTCTTCTTGCTCTTGCCTGACTTCTTGGCGCAAGCAGCTTGGGGCGCCATATAAAAGAAATTGGCAGTCAGGGCTGCTGATAATGCGGACAATATAAATAGGTTTCGCTTCGATTGATTCATCGCTTCCTCGTCTTTGCCGAAATTGGATGTGATTATCCGCCGCAGCTCGGCACTGGCGGGCAAGCGAAAATAGTAACCGCTTGAAAGTGCTTGTGGACAGCCGGTTACATGCCTTTTATGTGAGGAACTTAACATTATGGTAATTTCACCATTGCCATTTAATGTTGGAAATGAGATTCTTACAGCATCCAAAGCGTTGCGTCCTACTTTTCACTTTTCCGATGATGTAAAGAGTCATCTGAAGGAGCTTTTCATGCCTCAATCTATGGATCGTTCTCTCATCGCCAGCACCGCGCGCGCTCGTCGAGTCACAAGAGAAGAAGTGGTCAAACTCAAAGTCGCCTCCGAACCTAAAGGCGTCCAGTCGCTCTTTCGCGGCGTCGGAAATTTTTTCAAGTCGATAGGGCTTATGCTCTCGGCAAAACCTTCTGCAAAAGCAGCAACATCGTGCAAAACATCCGGGCATGTAATGCCCGCCTCTGGCTGGCAAGCTGGTAAATTTCCGCACTGTGTCGATTGCGGTAAAAGAATCGACGACCCGACCAAATTGAGAAATTCGGTCTGGAAAAAGTAACTCGCGGTTGCACGGCGAGTATTGAATGAACCCACCTATTCAGGTGGGTTTTTCGTCATCGTCCGAACCTAAATGCGAGCCTTGGTCGGGTTTTTCAAATCGTTCGAATTCTTGATGCTGCCTTGCGTGTCACCGGAAGCCTCAGCTTCCACTTTATCGGAAAGGCTAAGCTTGGTGCAGGGCGCCAGAACAAGCGTGAGGTCGATAGATGAATGCGGCTCGACCATTACATTCACAGGCCAGGTCGTCAGACCGGGAAGCTTTTCTTTCAGTCGGTCGGTGAGTCCGTTGTCGGCGCGATAACTCATTTGCACGATCTGCTCGTGCTGGCAATCAGCCATGTCGCCGCGCATTATGTAACGAACCCTGTATCCAAGCCCATTCAAAGCTGTTTCCAGGCTGCGTGCTTCATGCTCTTGCCCGCGCGGATACTTGATAGTAATGCGGACGGGACGCTCGGTATCGTCACTGTATGTGGTGGCAGCCGTGGCGGCGTCACTGCCATAATCCTGGCGTTTTTCTTCTTGCTCGGCGACGCTGATTTTCTCATTGAGCAAGCGGCTGAACACAACAGAGCAGGCTTCCGGATCGGGAATCCAGTAACTGCCGCCGTGGATGTATTCGGCATGACCGGGCAAGGTGGCGGTTTGAACTTGATTAGGTTGAATGTCTTTGCCGAAGGCTGCAACCTTGGCCATGTCCTGAGCGCTTAAATCAGTGACCACATAGTCGGTGGCAAACTTGAAGATGTCCGGCAATTTGAGAACTACGGAAGGCTCTTTCAGTTTCTTCGTAACCTGTCTCAAGAACCACTGCTGGCGCTCGATTCTGCCGATGTCACCTTTTGGGTCGTGGCGAAAACGCACATATTCTTCAGCTTGTACGGGATCGAGCGTTTGCAATCCCGGTTGTAAGTCGACATACAATCCCGCGGCTCTGTCCCGGTATCTCATGCGCTTTTCGACCATTACTTCGACCGGGCCGAGCGCATGAAACAGTTTTTTCAATCCTTCCGTGTCAACAACGACATAGTGATCGATCGGCACGGCAAATGCTTCCTTTACCGCATCTACAGCCAACTGTGGTCCGCCCAATGCGTGCGCTGAATTGATTTTGTCGATGCCGTGAGGCCCTGGCAGTTTCACTCTGCTGTCACGCGGTATGGAGACGATGCCCACGCGTTTCAAGTCCGGATCGATGTGCACCAGCATCATGGTGTCCGAGCGCGTATTGAGAAAACGCTGCGCATGGCGACCGTTCGAATCGACGCCCATGCACAGGATGTTCATGCTGCGATCGAGTTGCGGCAGAAGCGAAATCTTGGGCAGGCTGGGAAATGATGAAGGTTGCTTGGGCGCCTGTTCTTCAGCGACCACAGCAGGCGCCACCCGCGCGCCCGGCAAGTAAGGGAAGATCGGACGCTTGGTGTAATGGATGATCGTAAGCCCGACCAGCACTCCAAAGAGTGTCGCCGCCAACATTTGCCCGGCAGTCGGTTGATCGGTGTATCTGCTGCTCACCAAAGTATCCCGTCTAAACTAAATACAGAGAGGCTAATATTTACAACTTGCCTTCTAAAAATCTTATCCCCAACATCTGTTAGCTATACTGAACACACCAGAAGTTTTCAGATAGATTTTACGAGGACTTATCAGAGGAGCTCCGCCGTGCAGCTATTTCTCGACACCGCAAACGTGGACGAAATCAAGGAAATCAACGCCTGGGGCGTGCTTTCCGGTGTTACTACCAATCCGAGCCTGGTCGTAAAAGAGGGCAAGGACTTCAAGAAAGTGGTTAAGGAAATTTGCAGCATCGTTGACGGACCAGTCAGCGCCGAGGTTACGGACGAAGACGTCGAGGGCATGGTCAGGCAAGGCTTGGACATCGCCACCTGGGCGGAAAACGTGGTCGTCAAATGCCCACTGACCGCAAATGGCTTGTCTGCTACGTCTCAACTCTCGAAGAAGGGTATCAAAGTCAACGTAACTCTTTGCTTTTCGGCAAACCAGGCGCTTCTGGCAGCTCGTGCCGGCGCCTACTTCATCAGCCCGTTCGTCGGACGGCTGGATGACATCAACCAGGACGGCTCGGCTCTCGTTGCCGAAATCGTCGAAATGTATCACATGCAGGGATTGGAAACCCAGGTCCTGGCAGCTTCCATTCGCACTCCCGTCCATGTGACCCAGGCGGCACTGGCAGGCGCTGACGTTGCGACCATGCCCTACAAAGTATTCAAACAGTTGGTAAAACACCCACTTACCGATGCCGGAATGGCTCTGTTTGCCGCTGACTGGGCAAAAGCCAACCAGCCTGTTTCTGCCAAGAAGTAGGAAAGTCCGGACTGGATGGACGTCTCAGTGCAATTTGCGGTGACTGGGCTGTTTAACCTTGAAATTCCGGGGTTTAAACGGTTTTGTACTGGCGAAATCAATGGCATGATGCGAAAATCGGCTCATGGTGCCTACCGATAAAGGGTAAATGTCGACCAAGATTTCCACGATGTCTGAGCAGTCCGAGGGCCCTAGCGGTTTTATAGAGCTGGACGGGCAGATGTTCGTTGTCGACTACGGCAAAATTTGCGCGGCTGACGGCGCAGTGGTCGGATTTCTCTTCGAAGACGGCTATTTGAAAGGAAACTTTGGTCCGGTCACCGAGAAAAACGGTCTGGTTGCCATTGACGACATCGAAGGCTGCATCTTTCGCGGCATCGATTCCTCCGGAATGGAATTGGATTTGCCGGGAGTGCGAGTCGGTCCGGATGGAACATTGAAGTACAACGGCGTGGTTTTAACAGTCATCAATGGACGACTGGCGACTCAAAATCATCGTCTTGTCGGCGAATTCGATGACGAGGGCGAAGTCTACGTGCGCGACCGCGAGCTCAAAGAGCCGCGCAGAAAGCTTGATGAAACTACACAGCTCAATTTGTATTTTGAAGGAAACAAATCGGACGGCTCGGCTTTCACTCATGAATTCGGGCGTCCGCTTTACAGGAAAAACCTTACTTATTCGGACAATGAAATCATTCGCTATTTCGATGATTTCGACAAACTGAACACTCCGCAGAAGCAATATGTCATGGAAAGCATGCGATTGTGGGCGTCTTGCGGTCTTTTGCAAATCGTGCGCAAGAGCGAGGGCGTTGCCCAGTTCGGCAACGTGCGACACGGCGCCGCCGGTGTTACGGGCGTGAGACACGGCAATGTCACGCTCGATAAGGAAGAGTTCGAGAAAGAAATTATGCTCTACAAGCGATTCGGCCCGCTGGCCGTCATCGCGATTAGACTGCAGCCTTATGTCGAAGTGCGCGTCAATCTTGTTGTGTCGCACGAGTTTGGGCACCAGCTCGAATTTGTGCTCTCACAAGCAACGCAGACTTTGATAACCGAACTTTACGAGAAACATAAAGCGAAGAGCGCACGCCATTATCCTCTACCCAACGGATACGAAGGTTATGCAGAAGTGCTGACACCGCAGCAGGTGCATCAGCGTGTTTTCATTTCCGGTTATGCACGTACAAGCATGCACGAATATTGGGCTGAATGTGTGGCGGCATTTTCGGTGCGAGACAGCCGAAAGATGCTCAAAGAACTCGATCCGGCGGCTTACGCAATACTTCGCGAAGTGGTCACCAATCCGGCTAAAATGATAAGACCGGTATTTCGCGAACAGATAATGGACTTACAAACAAGTTTGAGAATTGGCGGCGAATACACAGAAGAATTGCTTGCTGAATAAGTAAATACGATGATGGGCAAAGTGAGACGTACGAGAGCGAAGACGGAAGCATTGTTCTTTGCAATGACCTTGTCCGGAAGCGTCTGCTTTCCTCCAGCTTTTTGCGCGCAGCCGCAGTTGCAGCCGGTGTTGAAAGCGATCGATCCTTCCGAAGCGAAGATGGACACGCCTGTGCCGCAGCCTGCTGCGCAAAATCCGAATCCGTTGGGTCGCATCAACGGACAGCCGGTGAGCCGTGGTGGCGGACTGAGCCGCAGCGACGTCAATCAGTCGGATTCCGATTCGTCCGGTCCCAATTACAACTACACGCCGTACAAGTCTCCTGATTATTCGAACTTGCAACCGCAACAGTTTCCATCAGACTCACAGATACCTGAGTTCGGCAAGCCTTTGCCTGATTCAACAAACAGCGGGGCCGGTAATGCCGACGGCAATGCCTGGACTACAAACCGCTACAGCAGCCAACCGGCACAATCCCAGAGTGCATCTGCTGATGAGACGCGCATCACTAAATTGGAACAGCAAGCCTTTGGTTCGACCTATCCCGAACATGAAGTAGACGACCGGCTCGATCATTTGGAAAAGGAGATTTTCGGCGCGCCGACGCAAGCTGCGCCTCCTGAGCGCCTGGCGCGTCTCGAGCAAAAGCTGGGCATGAAGAGTGCATTCGGTCAGACTCCATCTGCGAATTCTCTGGCGCAAGGAGCTATTCCGCAGAAGGCTGCCAGCAATATGTATCCACAGAAATCCGCGCCGCAACTGCAAGCTGAAACACCACAGATGGCAGCGGTGCCACCAACTTCTTTCAGTCAGCCGAATAATTTCAACTCTCAAAATACAGCGGGCCCGCAGCCGAATCAGCTTGCTTATGTCCCGCCGCAGCAGGCCGGTCCGTCCGCGAGTTTCGGTCAGGCTCCCAGTCAAAGCCAGCCGTGGCGCGCCGGCGGCACTCCTTCATCGGGCGTGCCTCAACAACCTCAAGCTTCCGCCAACTGGATGATGCCGCGAGGTAATTCTTCGCAGCAAT
>Ga0268299_1001704_pt1 | contig 34324 bp, 30 predicted proteins | sample NOBtaG_FD_193484 | JGI IMG/M metagenome (GOLD analysis project Ga0268299, IMG submission 193484) | Activated sludge microbial communities from bioreactor in Nijmegen, Gelderland, Netherland - NOB reactor | ecosystem: Engineered > Bioreactor > Aerobic > Activated sludge | place: Netherlands... | reverse complement strand
GCCGCCGAGAAGAACGCCGTCACCGGTGTCGGCGAGCCCTCGTAGACGTCCGGCGTCCACATGTGGAACGGAAAAGCCGAGACCTTGAAGGCCAAGCCCACCATCACGAAGACGATGCCGATGATGACGCCGACATTGCCGGCGTCCTTGGCGGTCAGCACCGTGGCGAGCTGGGTGAAATTGGTCGAGCCCGAGAATCCATAGACCAGCGACGAGCCGTAGAGCAGCATGCCGGAGGCGAGTGCGCCCAGGACGAAATATTTGAGCCCCGCCTCGCTCGACTTCACCGAATCGCGCCGGAACGCGGCCACGACGTAGAGCGACAGGCTCTGGAGCTCGATGCCCACATAGAGCGCGATGAGGTCGTTGGCCGAGATCATCATCATCATGCCGAGCGTGGCCATGAGGATGAGGACGGGAAATTCGAAGCGCGCGATGCCCTCGCGCTGGTTGTAGCCGATCGACATGACGATGCCGAAGGCCGAGGCGGCGAGCACCAGGATCTTGACGAAGGCCGCGTAGAGGCTGGCCGAGAACATGTCGGCGAACAGCAGCAGCCGGCCCGTGGCGGGCGAATAGACGGCAACGAGCACCGCCGTCACGATCAGCACGACGACGGCGAGCCACGAAACGAGGCGCGCCGAACCCTCGCCGCGGAACACGCCGATCATCAGCAGCGACATGGCCGCCAGCGCCATGAAGATTTCCGGCAGCGCCGGTTGGAGTTGCACCCAGCTCATTTCGCCCCCGCCACGCCCGGGAAGCACGCCGCGTCGCGCGCGCAGATCGCGGCCTTGAAGTCGGTGACCAATTGCTTGACCGAGGGCTCGATGATCTCGAGGAACGAGGCCGGATAGACGCCCATCCAGATCACCAGCACCACCAGCGGCGCGAACACCACGATCTCGCGGACGTTGAGGTCGGTGATGGACTTCAAATCGGCGCGCACCAGCTTTCCGAAGATCACGCGCCGGTAGAGCCACAGCATGTAGGTGCAGCCCAGCACCATGCCCGAGGTTGCCAGCACGCCCACCCACACATTCGCCTGGAAGGCGCCGAGCAGCACCAGGAACTCGCCGACGAAGCCGCTGGTGCCGGGGAGGCCCACCGAGGCCAGCATCATCACCATGAACACGAAGGCGTATTTCGGCATGCGCTCGACGAGTCCGCCGTAGCGCGCGATCTGGCGCGTGTGCATGCGGTCGTAGACGACGCCGACGACGAGGAAGAGGGCCGCGGAAACGATGCCGTGCGACAGCATCTGGAAGATGGCTCCCTGCAGCGCCTGCTCGCCCATCACCGCCTTGTCCTTCAACTGGTGCGTGGCGGCGAAGATGCCGAGGGTCACGTAGCCCATATGCGCCACCGAGGAATAGGCGACGAGCTTCTTCATGTCCTCTTGGGCCAGGGCCACCAGGGAGGTGTAGATGATGGCCACGATCGAGAGCGCGTAGATCAGCGGCGCGAAATAGATCGAGGCCTCCGGGAACATGGGCAGCGAGAAGCGGAGGAAGCCGTAACCGCCCATCTTCAGCAGCACGCCGGCCAGGATCACCGAGCCCGCCGTCGGCGCTTCCACGTGCGCGTCCGGCAGCCAGGTGTGCACGGGCCACATCGGCGTCTTCACCGCGAAGCTGGCGAAGAAGGCGAGCCAGAGCCAGATCTGGAGGCTCGAGCCGAAGCCCTTCTCCTTGGCGAAAGCGAGCAGCGCCGGAATGTCGGTGGTGCCGGCCGCGACGTAGATGGCGAACATGGCCAGCAGCATCAGGACCGAGCCGAGCAGCGTGTAGAGGAAGAACTTGAACGCCGAATACACCCGGCGCTCGCCGCCCCAGACGCCGATGATGAGGAACATCGGGATCAGCACGCCCTCGAAGAAGACGTAGAAGGTGAAGAGATCGAGGGCGCAGAAGGTGCCGATCATCAGGGTCTCGAGCACCAGGAACGCGATCATGTATTCGCGGACGCGTTCCTTGACCGCCGTCCAGGCCGAGATGACGCAGAGCGGCGTCAGCAACGTCGCCAGCAGCACGAAGAACATCGAGATGCCGTCGACGCCCATCTTGTAGTTGAGCGTGCCGCCGCCGGGCAGCGCGAACCAGGAAAGCTGCTCGACGTATTGGAAGCCGGGCTTCGACTTGTCGAAATTTATCCAGATCAGCAGCGAGACCAGGAACGTCGCCAGCGACGTCCAGAGCGCCATGTAGCGCGCGTTGCGGTTGGTCGCCTCTTCGTCGCCGCGCACGAGGGCGAGGATGAAGACGACGCCCACCAGCGGCAGGAAGGTGACGACGGACAGGAGCGGCCAGCTTGCCATCGGCCTTAACCCAGCACGCCGACGAGCTTCAGCGTCACGAACACGACGACGCCGATCAGGATCGCGAAGGCATAGTGATAGACGTAGCCGGTCTGGAGGGCCGCGATGCGCTTGGCGGCCATCAGCGTCGTCGCGGCGACGCCGTCGGGGCCGAAGCCGTCGATGATCTTGCCGTCGCCCTTCTTCCAGAGTTGGCGCCCGATCCAGAACGCCGGGCGGACGAAGATCATGTTGTAGAGCTCGTCGAAGTACCACTTGTTGAGCAGGAATTTGTAGAGCGGCTCGTTCTGCGCCACGATCCGTTCGGGCAGGCGCGAGGCGGTCTTGTAGGCGTAGAAGGCGAGCGCGATGCCGAGCACGCCGACGATCGTCGGCAACAGCGCCACCCAGGCCGGGGAATGATGCGCGTGCTCCAGCGCCTTGTGCTGCGCCAGGATCTTGATCGACGGCCCCCAGAAATTCTGCCAGTGCTCGCCGACGAAGGCCTTGTAGCCGAGATAGCCGGCCGCGACCGCGCCCACCGCGAGCACGATCAGCGGGATCATCATGGTCCACGGAGTCTTCTCCATGTGGTCCCAGGTGTGATGATCGCCGCGATAGGGCGTGTGGAAGGTCATGATCAGCAGGCGCCAGGAATAGAACGCCGTCATCAGCGCCGCCGCGATGCCCATCCAGAACGCGAAATAGCCGATATTGGTCTCGGCGCCGAAGGCCGATTCCAGAATGATGTCCTTGGAATAATAGCCGGCGAAGAACGGGATGCCGGCCAGCGCCAGGCTGCCGATCCACATCAGGATGGCCACGCCTTTGATCTTGGTCCAAAGGCCGCCCATCTTGCGCATGTCCTGCTCGTGGTGCATCGCGTGGATCACGGCGCCCGAGCAGAGGAACAGCAGCGCCTTGAAGAAGGCGTGCGTCGTCAGGTGGAACATCGCCGCCGGATAGGCCGAGACGCCGGCCGCGAAGAACATGTAGCCGAGCTGCGAGCAGGTGGAATAGGCGATCACGCGCTTGATGTCGTTCTGCACCAGGCCGATGGTGGCGGCGAAGAAGCAGGTGACGGCGCCGATGACCGTGACCAGCGCCAGCGCGTCGGGCGCGTATTCGAACATCGGCGACAGGCGGCACACCATGAAGACGCCGGCCGTGACCATGGTCGCGGCATGGATGAGGGCCGAGACGGGCGTGGGTCCTTCCATCGCGTCGGGCAGCCAGGTGTGCAGCAGGAACTGGGCCGATTTGCCCATGGCGCCCACGAACAGCAACATGCAGGTGATGGTGAGGGCGTATTGCCCGTCCACGAGGATTCCGGCGAACGAAACTTGCTTGCCGGGAAGCTGCGCGGCCGCCGGCAGCACTGTGCCGAATTCGAGCGATCCGAACAGCATGAACACGGCGAAGATGCCGAGCGCGAAGCCGAAATCGCCGACGCGGTTGACGACGAACGCCTTGATCGAGGCGGCGTTTGCCGAATCGCGGTCGTAATAATGGCCGATGAGGAAGTAGGAACAGACGCCCACGCCCTCCCAGCCGAAGAACATCTGGACGAAATTGTCGGCCGTCACCAGCATCAGCATCGAGAAGGTGAACAGCGAGAGATAGGCGAAGAACCGCGCGATCCCGGGATCGCCTCGCATGTAGCCGATCGAATAGAGGTGGATGAACGCCGAGCAGAAGGTGACGACGAACACCATCACCGCAGAAAGGGTGTCGAACCGGAGCGCCCAATTGATCTTGAGATCGCCCGAGGCGATCCAGGTGAAGACGCGGATGGTGACGGGCTCGGGATTCGGCGTCGAGGTCACCTGCCAGAGCACGATGGCGCCCAGGATCGCCGACAGGAACAGCAACCCGGTGGTGACGAATTGCGACAGGCGGTCGCCGACGAGGCTGCCGAACGGGCGCGTCCCCAGCAGGCCCGCGACGACGGCGCCGACGAGCGGCAGGAAGATGGCGGCGGTGTACATCGGCGGGGACTCAGCCCTTCATCACGTTGATGTCTTCCACCGCGATGGAGCCGCGATTGCGGAAGTAGATGACGAGGATGGCGAGGCCGATCGCGGCCTCGGCGGCGGCCACGGTCAGCACGAACATCGCGAAGATCTGGCCGACCAGATCCTTGAGCGCCCAGGAGAAGGCGACGAGGTTGATGTTGACGGCGAGCAGAATCAGCTCGACCGACATCAGGATGACGATCACGTTCTTGCGGTTGAGGAAGATGCCGAAGATCCCGATCGTGAACAGGATCGCCGCGACGGTGAGATAGTGCCCGAGGCCGATTTCCCACATGGTCAGACGCCCTCCCCCGGCTTGACCTTGACCACCTGCATCGATTCCGCGCGCGTGCGCCGGAGCTGCTTCGAGATGCTCTGGCGCTTGACGCCCTCGCGGTGGCGGAGCGTCAGCACGATGGCGCCGACCATCGAGACGAACAGGATCAGGCCCGCGGCCTGAAACAGGTAGATGTATTTCGTGTAGATCAGGCGGCCCAGCATTTCGGTGTTGGTGATGCCGCCCTGGCGCGCGATCGGCTCGGCGATCGCGGCCTTGCTCTCGGGCAGCACGACGATTCCGGCCACCACGAGGAGAAGCTCGACCAGCAATACGACGCCGATGAGGCCGCCGATGGGCAGATATTTGACGAAGCCCTGGCGGAGCTCGACGAAATCGATGTCGAGCATCATGACCACGAACAGGAACAGCACCGCGACGGCGCCGACATAGACGATGACCAGGATCATCGCCAGGAACTCGGCGCCCATCAGCACGAACAGGCCGGCCGCGTTGAAGAAGGCGAGGATCAGGAACAGCACCGAGTGCACGGGGTTGCGCGCCGTGACCACCATGATCCCGGACGCCACCGCGACGGCGGCGAAGACGTAGAAGGCGAGCGCTTGGAGGACCATCTCTCAGCTCACCGGTACGGCGCGTCCAGCTCGAGATTGGCGGCGATCTCGGTTTCCCAGCGGTCGCCGTTCGCGAGCAGCTTGTCCTTGTTGTACATCAGCTCCTCGCGGGTCTCGGTCGCGAATTCGAAATTGGGCCCTTCGACGATGGCATCCACCGGGCACGCCTCCTGGCAGAACCCGCAATAGATGCACTTGGTCATGTCGATGTCGTAGCGCGTGGTGCGGCGGCTGCCGTCCTCGCGCGGCTCGGCCTCGATGGTGATGGCCAGCGCCGGGCACACCGCCTCGCAGAGCTTGCACGCGATGCAGCGCTCCTCGCCGTTGGCGTAGCGGCGGAGCGCGTGCTCGCCGCGGAAGCGCGGCGAGAGCGGGCCCTTCTCGTAGGGATAGTTGAGCGTCACCGGCCGCTTGAACATGTATTTGATGCTGATGCCGAGCCCGCGGATGAGCTCGGACAGCAGCAGCGAACGGGCGCCGCGATCGAGTGCGGCCATGTCAGGCCTCCATTTCCCGCCGCGTCATTTCGGCAGCGAGTCGGTGTAAAGCAGGATGCCGGCGTAGACGATCACCGCCGCCAGGGTGAGCGGCAGGAACACCTTCCAGCCGAGGCGCATCAATTGGTCGTAGCGGTAGCGCGGGAAGGCCGCGCGCGCGAGGATGAACATTAGCAGGACGAACGACACCTTGAGCGCCAGCCAGATCGGCCCCGGTATCCAGTTGAGCCACGAGACCTCGAGCGGCGGCAGCCAGCCGCCCAGGAACAGGATCGACGTCATCGCCGACATCAGGATCATGTTCATGTATTCGCCGAGGAAGAACAGCGCGAAGGTGAAGGCCGAATATTCGACGCTGTAGCCCGTCACCAGCTCGGCTTCGGCTTCCGGCAGATCGAAGGGATGCCGATTGGTCTCGGCCAAAGCCGAGATGAAGAAGATCACGAACATCGGCAGCAGCGGCAGCCAAAACCAGTTCCAGAAGCCGCCGCGCTGCGCCTCGACGATGGCCGAGAGATTGAGCGAGCCCGCGAACAGCAGCACCGTGATCAGCACGAAGCCGATCGACACCTCGTAGGACACCATCTGCGCCGCCGAGCGCAGGCCGCCCAGGAACGCGTATTTCGAATTGCTCGCCCAGCCCGACATGATGATGCCGTAGACGCCGAGCGAGGAGATGGCGAAAAGATAGAGCACGCCGACATTGATGTCGGAGATCACGAGCTTGCCGCCGTCCCACATGCCGAACGGGATCACGGCCCAGGCGACCAGCGCCAGCACGAAGGTGAGCAGCGGTGCGATGATGAACACGACGCGGTTGGCGCCGGACGGGATGATCGTCTCCTTGAAAATGAGCTTGATCCCGTCGGCGATCGGCTGCAGCAGGCCGAAGGGCCCGACCACGTTGGGCCCCCTCCGAAGCTGCACCGCGGCGATCACCTTCCGCTCGGCATAGGTGAGATAGGCCATGCCCAGGATGATCGGCACGATCACGCACACGATCTTGACGATCAGGATGACCGCCGGCCACGCGTAGCCTGCCCAGAATCCGGTTTCCATGGCTCAGTCGCCCGTGCCCGTTTTCGGATCGGCCGCCGCCAGCTCGCGCCGCATCGCCGTGCACTGCGCCATGATGGGCGAGCAGCGGCTGATCGGATCGGTCATGTAGAAATTGGCGATCGGGCTCTTGAACGGCGCCGCCTCCATGGCGCCTTCGGCGCCGCCGAACGGGCCCCAGGCCGCCGGCACGATGCGGTCGATGGCGCTGAAGACGGGGCTGCGCGCGGTCAGGCATTCGCGCACCGCGGCCAGCGTGTCGTAGGGCAGGCGATGCCCGAGCGCGTCGGACAGTGCGCGCAGGATCGTCCAATCTTCGCGCGCTTCGCCCGGCGGAAACACCGCGAGCTTGGTGCGTTGCGCGCGGCCTTCGGTGTTGACGTAGGTGGCGGCCTTCTCGGTGAAGGCGGCGCCCGGCAGGATCACGTCGGCGCGGGCCGCGCCGGCGTCGCCGTGGCTGCCCTGATACACGACGAAGGCCTTGCCGAGGCGCTTCATGTCGATCTCGTCGGCGCCGAGGAGATAGACGAGCTTGATGGCGCCGCTCTCGGCGCCGGCGAGACTGCCTTCGAGGTCGCGGCCCTGCTGGCCCGGCACGAAGCCGACTTCGAGGCCGCCGACGCGCGCGGCGGCGGTGTGCAGCACGTTGAAGCCGTTCCACCCGTCCTTGACCATGCCGAAGGCTTCGGCGAGGCGGCGGACGGCGGCGAGCACGGCGGCGCCGTCCTTCCGGGCGAGCGCCCCCTGCCCCACGATCACCATCGGGTTCTTGGCGCCCTTCAGCGTCTCCGCGAAATCGCTTTTGCCGTCGGCGAGCGTCTTCAGCGTGTCCGGGCCGGCGCCGAGATAGGTGTACTTGAAGGTGAGGTCCGCGCGTTCCCCGATCACGGCCACCGGGAACGTGCCGGCCAGCCAGCGCTTTCGGATGCGCGCGTTCAGCACCGGCGATTCGAGGCGCGGGTTGGTGCCGACCAGAACCAGCGCGTCGGCCTTCTCGATGCCGGCGATGGTGCTGTTGAACAGCCAGCCGGCGCGCTCGCGCGGATCGAGCTTGGCGCCGTCCTGGCGGCAATCGATGTGGCGCGAGCCCAGGCTCGCCATCAGCTCGCGCAGCAGCGCCATGGATTCGCAATCGGCGAGATCGCCGGCGATGGCCGCCATCGCCTCGCCCGAGGTCGATTTCACGGCCTCGGCGACGGCGGCGAAAGCCTCGGCCCACGACGCAGGCTGGAGCTTGCCGTTGCGCCGCACATAGGGCTGGTCGAGGCGCTGGCGCTTCAAGCCGTCGTAGATGTGGCGCGACTTGTCGGACAGCCACTCCTCGTTCACGTCCTCATTGAGGCGCGGCAGGATGCGCATCACCTCGTTGCCGCGTGCATCGACGCGGATATTGGCGCCGAGCGCGTCCATCACGTCGATCGATTCGGTCTTCCGGAGTTCCCACGAGCGCGCGGTGAAGGCGTAGGGCTTGGAGGTGAGCGCCCCCACCGGGCAGAGATCGACGACGTTGCCCGAGAGCTCCGAGGTCAGCGCCCGCTCGAGATAGGTCGTGATTTCCATGTGCTCGCCGCGGCCGAGCGCGCCGATCTCCTCGACGCCGGCCACTTCGGTCGCGAAGCGGATGCAGCGCGTGCAATGGATGCAGCGGGTCATGATCGTCTTGACCAGCGGCCCCATGAACTTCTCGTCCACGGCGCGCTTGTTCTCGTGATAGCGGCTCTTGTCGAAGCCGTAGGCCATCGCCTGGTCTTGGAGGTCGCACTCGCCGCCCTGGTCGCAGATCGGGCAATCGAGCGGATGGTTGATGAGCAGGAACTCCATCACGCCGTTGCGGGCCTTGGTGACCTTCTCGTTGTCGGTGTGCACGACCATGCCGTCCAACACCGGCTGGGCGCACGACGCGACCGGCTTCGGCATCTTCTCGACATCGACCAGGCACATGCGGCAATTGCCGGCGATCGACAGGCGCTCGTGATAGCAGAAATGCGGCACCTCGATGCCGAGGCTCTGGCACGCCTGCAGCACGGTCATGCCGTTGGCGATCTCGACCACGCGGCCGTTGATGGTGAGCTTGGCCATCGCGTTACTTCTGCTCTTGCTTCAGCGTCTTCAAAGCCGCGATCGCTTCTTCCGCGTTGCCCTTGGCGAGCGCGTTGTAGGCCGCGATCATGTGCTCGACGAGGACGCCGTCGATGCGCGTGCCGCTCAAGCGGCACTGGCGGAGCGAGGCGCCGGCGAGATTGGCGTTCGAGAGATTGAGACCCGAGAGATCGGCGTTGGCGATGCGCCAGCCCGCCATGTTGACGTCGTCGAACGAGGCACCCGCGAAGCTCACGTTCTTGAAGCCGCTGCCGGCGAAGGTGACGTTCTCGAACGTCGACCCGGCGAAATCCGCGCCCGTGGCGTCGAGCCGCTCGATGACATTGTGGAGCTTCATGGTGTCCATTTCTTTAGGCCGCTTTCGCCGGTGTAGCCGACGTCTTGCGCGCCAGGATGCGGCGCTCGAGCTCGGGGCGGAAATGGCGGATGAGGCCTTGGATCGGCCACGCGGCGGCGTCGCCGAGCGCGCAGATCGTGTGGCCTTCCACCTGCTTGGTCACGTCGTGGAGCATGTCGATCTCCCCGATCTCGGCCTCGCCTTTGACGAGCCGTTCCATCACGCGCCACATCCAGCCGGTGCCCTCGCGGCACGGCGTGCACTGGCCGCAGCTCTCGTGCATGTAGAATTTCGAGAGCCGCGCGATGGCCTTCACCACGTCGGTCGATTTGTCCATCACGATCACGGCGGCGGTGCCGAGCCCGGATTTGACCGCGGCTAGCGAATCGAAATCCATGAGCTGGGTGTCGCACACCGATTTCGGCAGCAGCGGCACCGACGACCCGCCCGGAATGACCGCCAGGAGATTGTCCCACCCGCCGCGCACGCCGCCGGCGTGCTTCTCGATCAGCTCGCGGAGCGGAATGCCCATCTCCTCTTCCACGTTGCACGGCCGGTTCACGTGGCCGGAGAGGCAGAAGAGCTTGGTGCCGGTGTTGCGCTCGCGCCCGAGCTTGGCGAACCAGGCGGCGCCGCGGCGGAGAATGGTCGGCACCACGGCCACGGTCTCGACGTTGGTGACCGTCGTCGGGCAGCCATAGAGCCCGGCATTGGCCGGGAACGGCGGCTTCAGGCGCGGCTGGCCTTTGCGCCCCTCGAGGCTTTCGAGCAGGCCGGTTTCCTCGCCGCAAATGTAAGCGCCGGCGCCGCGGTGGACGTAGAGATCGAAATCCCAGCCGGATTTCGCCGCGTTCTTGCCGAGGAGGCCCGCGGCATAGGCTTCGCCGATCGCGGCCTCGAGCCGCTCGGCCTCGCGGAAGAATTCGCCGCGCACATAGATGTAGCCGGCATTGGCGCCCATGGCGAAACCGGCGACGAGGCACCCTTCCAGCAGCTTGTGCGGATCGTGACGCATGATATCGCGATCCTTGCAGGTGCCCGGCTCGGATTCGTCGGCATTGACCACGAGGTAATGCGGGCGCCCGTCACGCTTGTCGTCGGGCGGCATGAACGACCATTTGAGGCCGGCCGGAAAGCCGGCGCCGCCGCGCCCGCGCAGGCCGGACTCCTTCACCTGCTGCACGATGCCGTTGCGCCCGAGCTTCAAGAACGCGGCGGTGTCGTCCCAGTCGCCGCGCTTCACGGCGCCGGCCAGGCGCCAATCCTGGAAGCCGTAGAGATTGGTGAAGATGCGGTCCTTGTCGTCGAGCATGGCGGCCTCAGGCGGCGCTTTTCGCGGCTTCGAGCCGCGCTTTGAGATCGTCCATCGCCGAATTCCAGCCGGCAAGATCTTCGGAATCCTCCCAGAACTCGCGCAATTCCGATTTCTCGCGGATCGCGGCGATCGCCTCGATGGTCCTGGCGACCAGGGCCGCGTCGGGCTTCGGCTTGCCGCCGATCCACGCCTTCGCGTCGGCCGGCAGATCGCCCGCGGGTTTTCCCGCCGCCGCGGCCACGATCTCGGCCGCCGCGATGCCTTCTTCGCAAACGTCGGCGTCGAGGTAGTCCGCCTTGTCGGCCATCACGGCGTCGATGGCCCCCGCCACGCCCGAAAAATCCGTGTACTCGGCCAGTTCGGCGACCCACTCCATCGCGGCATCGTTGTCGAAGCTTTTCGGACCGTGGGCGCCCATGATCGATACCTCGGCTGCAAATTGCTTCAAGAATTGCGGAATTCGGCGAGCGTCGTCGGCCCGCCCGTGGGTTCGGACGCGTGCCGCCCCGCCTGGGGCCCCGCCTTCGGCCATTCGCCGGCCTTGAGCTTCTTCAGCACGGCTTTGACGTTGTCCTTGTTCAGGTCCTCGAAGAAGTCGTCGTTGACCTGCACCACCGGCGCGTTCACGCAGGCGCCGAGGCATTCCACTTCCATCACCGTGAAGAGCCCGTCGGCGGAGGTTTCGCCCTTGCCGGCGCCGGTCTCTTCCTTGATCGCCTTGAACACGTCGTCCGAGCCGCAGAGCCAGCACGGCGTGGTGCCGCACACCTGCAACAGGTATTTCCCGACCGGCTTGCGGTTGATCATCGTGAAGAACGACGCCACCTCGGTGACGCGGATCGGCGCGAGCTCGAGGATGCCGGCGATGTGCTCGATCGCGGCCTGCGGAACCCAGCCGTGCTGGCGCTGCGCGAGATCGAGCAAGGCCAGGACGGCGCTCGCCTGGCGGCCGGGCGGATATTTCTTGATGAAGGCGTCGGCCTTGGCACGGTTCTCCGGCGTGAAGGACCAACTCTTCGGCTCGTCGGCCGCGATCGACGTCACTGTGGCGCTCACCGGTCGATCTCCCCGAAGACGACGTCCATGGATCCGATGATGGCGACGAGATCGGCGAGCATGTGGCCCTTGCACATGAATTCCGACGCCTGCAGGAACGCGAAGCCCGGCGCCCGTATCTTGCAGCGATAGGGCTTGTTGGTGCCGTCGGCGACGAGATAGACGCCGAACTCGCCCTTGGGCGCCTCGACCGCGGCATAGGCCTCGCCGGCCGGCACGTGATAGCCCTCGGTGTAGAGTTTGAAATGGTGGATGAGCGCTTCCATCGAGCGCTTCATGTCGCTGCGCTTGGGCGGCGCGATCTTGTTGTCGTCGACCATCACCGGGCCGGCGGGCATCTTCTTGATCGCCTGGCGGATGATCTTGAGGCTCTGGCGCATCTCTTCCATGCGCACCAGGTAGCGGTCGAAGCAGTCGCCGTTCTTGCCGACCGGAATATCGAAATCGTAGGTCTCGTAGCCGTCGTAAGGCTGCGCCTTGCGCAAATCCCAGGCGATGCCCGAGCCGCGCAGCATCGGGCCCGTGAAGCCCCAATCCTGCGCGTCTTCCGCCGACACGACGCCGATATCCACCGTGCGCTGGCGGAAGATGCGATTGTCGGTGACGAGATTGTCGATGTCGTCGACGACCTTCGGGAACTCGTCGGCCCAGGCGAGGATGTCGTCGGTCAATCCCGGCGGCAGGTCCTGATGCACGCCGCCCGCGCGGTAGTAGCAGGCGTGCAGGCGCGCGCCCGAGGCACGCTCGTAGAAATTCATCAGCTTCTCGCGCTCCTCGAACGCCCACAGCATCGGCGTCATGGCGCCGACGTCCATGGCGAAGGCCGGAACGTTGAGGAGGTGATTGAGGATGCGCGTGATCTCGTCGAACAGCACGCGGATCGTCTGGCCGCGCGGGGGCACCGAGAGGCCGAGCAGCTTCTCGACGGCGAGCACGTAAGCGTGCTCCTGGGCCATCGGCGAGACGTAGTCGAGCCGGTCGAAATAAGGCAGCGCCTGGAGATAGGTCTTGTATTCGATGAGCTTCTCGGTGCCGCGGTGGAGCAGGCCGATGTGCGGATCGGCGCGCTCGACGACCTCGCCGTCCATCTCCAGCACCAGACGCAGCACGCCGTGCGCCGCCGGATGCTGCGGCCCGAAATTGAGGCTGAGATTCTTGATCTGCGGCTCGGCCATTACGGCTTGGCCTCCGCCGGCTTCGTCGCGTCGCCGTCCTTCGTCGCCTTCTCGTCGCCGGGGAGAAGCGGCGTCATGCCTTCCCACGGCGAGAGGAAATCGAAGGTACGGAATTCCTGGGTGAGCTTCACCGGTTCGTACACCACGCGCTTCTGCTCCTCGTCGTAGCGCACCTCGACGAAGCCGGTGAGCGGGAAGTCCTTGCGCAGCGGATGCCCCTCGAAGCCGTAGTCCGTGAGGATGCGCCGGAGGTCCGGGTGGTCCGAGAACATGATGCCGTAGAGATCCCAGGCCTCGCGCTCGTACCAGCCGGCGCTGCTGAACACCGGCGTGACCGAGGGCACGGGCGTGTCCTCGTCGGTCATGAGCTTGATGCGCAGGCGCTGGTTCTGCGTGATGCTGAGCAGGTGGTAGACGACGTCGAAGCGCTGCTCGCGGTCGGGCCAATCGACGCCGCACACGTCGAGGAGCGTCGTGAAACGGAAATCGGGATCGTCGCGCAGCGTCCGCAGCACCTTGGCGATGGCGGTGCGGCTCACCGTCACCGTCAGCTCGCCGAGCCTCACCTCGGCCGCCACCACGTCCTGCGCGAACTTGGCGCGGACCGCGGCCGCGAGATCGTTCAATGCTTCGGCCATTGCTGCTAGCGCGCGAATCGGGTGGTGCGCAGGATCTTCTTCTTCAGCTGGAGCACGCCGTAGAGCAGCGCCTCCGCCGTCGGCGGGCAGCCGGGCACGTAGATGTCCACCGGCACGATCCGGTCGCAGCCGCGCACCACGCTGTAGGAATAATGATAATAGCCGCCACCATTGGCGCACGAGCCCATCGAGATGACCCAGCGCGGCTCGGCCATCTGGTCGTAGACCTTGCGCAGCGCCGGCGCCATCTTGTTGCAGAGCGTGCCGGCCACGATCATCACGTCGGATTGGCGCGGCGACGGCCGGAACACGGTGCCGAAGCGGTCGAGATCGTAGCGGCTGCAGGCGGTGTGCATCATCTCCACCGCGCAGCACGCCAACCCGAATGTCATCGGCCACATCGAGCCGCTGCGACCCCAGGCAACGAGATCGTCGAGCTTCGAGAGCAGGAAGCCGCGATTGGTGAGCTCGCGGCCGAGAAAATTGTCGAGCGTCGCGGTGTCGGGTTTCGTCAGTGCGGCGGATGTCGTGGTCGCTTCCATCGGGGTCACTCCCATTCCAGCGCCCCTTTCTTCCATTCGTAGACGAACCCCACCGTCAGCACGCCGAGGAACACCACCATCGACCAGAAGCCGAACTCGCCGGTCTCGCGCAGCGTGATCGCCCAGGGAAACAGGAATGCCACCTCGAGGTCGAAGATGATGAACAGGATCGAGACGAGGTAGAAGCGCACGTCGAACTTCCCGCGCGCGTCGCCGAAGGCCTCGAAGCCGCATTCATAGGCCGAGAGCTTCTCGGAATCGGGCTTCTGCCGCGCCAGCAGATACGAGGCTAGGGTCAACAGACTCGCCACGCCTGCCGCGATGCCGAGGAAGACGACGATCGGCAGGTATTCTTTCAGTAGTTCGGTCATCGCCGCCTGTCACGCGTGCCGCTTCAGGGCGCCACCCCATCGCCTCGAGGCTCGCCCGCTTCAAAAGCGCCCGCCGCCCCCGGTGCCAAGGGGGCGCATCGCGCTTCAGCTTGTCGCGGGCACGGCCCGAGGAACGCGAGAGCCGTGTTGCAGTGCCAAAAATGGCAGACGCGGCGGTTTATAGAGCCGCCTCTGGGTAAAGGAAAGGGTGAAGACGCCGCGTTCCAGGACCGATGCGCGCAGCGCATAAGGCGCTACGAAATCAGGGCATTTCGGTGGAAACCGTGGCGGGAGCGACGGGGCTCGAACCCGCGACCTTCGGCGTGACAGGCCGACGCTCTAACCGACTGAGCTACGCCCCCTCTTGACGGGGAAAGCGGGAGATAAGGGGCACGGTGAGGCCTGTCAAGTTTGCAGCGCCGTACATGTGAGCGGCCCGGAAGCGCGGAGTAGATTCGGGACGCGGGATCGCCGCTTTGGATTCCGCGCCGAAATCGAACGCCCGACTTTATCGGCGCCGCCTCTGGCGCGGCGCATCGCACTAATTTAACCTTGGAAAGGGATCCACACGGGAAGGCACTTGCCACTACGCCGGCCCTGACGTATCGCGATCCTACCGGGGCGCGCCGTTCCGTGTGCGCCCGCACATCTCACCCAAACATCGGTTCCGTCACATGCGTTCGTTCACGCGCGCCGCCGCCGCTATCGCCGTTCTCGCGGCCGGAGTGCCCGCCTCGGCGCAGGCGCCGGCATCGCCCGGCGACGGCTCGCTGGTGTTCAATCCCGACATGCGCCAGTGGGCCCATCGGGCCGCCGGCGTGCCCTGGTTCTGCACGGCGGACGGCCGCTGCGTTGAAATCCGCTTCGACGGAGTGGCGGCCGGGCAGATCGCGACCGCCGAAATCGCGGGGCTCGGTTCTTCGGGCGGCACGTATTACCTCGCCTTGCGCCACGGCGAAATTGCCGGCGGGCGGCAGCAGGCCTTCCGCTGCGTGGCCGAAGCCTGCGCGCCGTCGGAATTGCCGCCCGGCGATTTCGCCTATCTCGGCACGCATTCGCTGACGCTGCAAGGCCTCCTTCAAGGGCGGCTGGAAACCCGCACGGTTATCCTGGCGCGCGCCGCCGATGCGCCGGAACGCTCGCGGCTGATGCTGTGCACGGACCGCGCCTGTACGGACCAGGCGCTGACGCGCGACAATGCCGCCGACCTCGTCTTCCTGGGCGCCGCGGCGACGGAGGGGCGCAACCGCCTCTGGCTGCGCGCGCGCAGCGGCGCCGTCGTCGGCTGCGCCCCGTCCGAAGCGGCCGGCGAAGACCGCCTCGATTGCCGGCCCACGGCGATGGTCTTCCCCGCCGGCGACGCCTCGCTGGTGTTCAATCCCGACATGCGCCAGTGGGCGTATCGCGACGCCGGCGTGCCTTCGTTCTGCACGGCCGGCGGCCGCTGCAGCCCGATCCGTTTCGACCGCGTGGCGGCCGGGCAGATCGCGGCGGCCGAAATCACGCCGCTCGGCTTCGCGGGCGGCACCTATTACCTCGCCTTGCGCCGCGCCGATCTCGCCGGCGCGCGGCAACAGGCCTTCCGCTGCGTCGCGGACTCGTGCGCGCCCGCGGAGATGCCAGCGGGCGATTTCGCCTTTCTCGGCACGCATTCGCTGACGCTGCAAGGCCGGCTGCAAAGCCGGACGGCGATCCTGGCGCGCGCCGCCGATGCGCCGGAACGCTCGCGGCTGCTGCTGTGCACGGACCGGGCCTGCACGGAACAGGCGTTCACGCGCGACAATGCCAACGACCTCGCCTTCATGGGCGCCGCGCCGATGGACGGGCGCAACCGCCTCTGGCTGCGCGCGCGTAATGGTAGCGTCATCGGCTGCGCGCCGTCCGAGACGGCGGGCGAAGACCGCCTCGATTGCTCGCCCACGGCGATGGTCTTCGCCGATCCCGTCGCGCCCGCGACCGCGGACAACACCGATTCCGATGCGCAGTCGATAACGGCCGCCATCGAAGACGCGATCCGGCGCGGCAACTGGGCCGAGGCCGATCGCCTGATCGCCGAGGGCCGTTCGCGCTTCCCGGCGCAGCCGCAATGGGCCCAGTTCGAGCGGCGCCTCGTCCAGCTGCGCGCCGACCGCGACGGCCGCGCGCGCATCGCTCAGGCGCGCCGCTTGGTGGCGGATGCGCGCCGCTACGCCGAGGCCGGCGACTACCGCGCCGCCGAGGCCGTGCTGCAGGAGGCCGCGGCGCTGGCGCCGGGTCTCGCTGACATCGCCCAGGCGCGCGCCGAAATTTCGCGTCTCCGCGCCGAACGGTTCCAGCGCTTCCGGGAACGCAGCCAGTTCGTCGCCGCGATCGAGCAGGCGCTCGATGCGTTTCGCCTGTGGGAGGCCGAGGGCCTGATCGGCGAAGCCCTGCGTCGCTTTCCCAACGATGCCGACTTCCGCAATTTCGAGCGCCGCGTGAGCCAGTTGCGCGCGCAAGCCGAGTGGCAGGGCCGCCTCAACCGTGCCGCCCGGCTCGTGGCGAGCGCACGCGATGCCATGAACCGCCAGCAATTCGACGAAGCCGAGCGCCACCTCGACGCGGCCGAAGCGTTGGCCATGGGGCTGCCCGAAATCCGCGCCGCGCGCGCCGATCTGCGGCGCCTCAGCGCCGCGGCCGATGCCCGCGACGCCGAGATCCGCCAATTCACGGTCGACATCGAGGCCGCGCTGGCGCGCAATCAGTTTGCCCAAGCCGACCGCATGCTGGCCTTCGCGGTGCGCCGCCATCCGGCGCATCCGGGCTGGGCCGATCTCCGCCGCCGCATCGATCGGGCCAAGGCGAGCGTGCCGCCGCCGACCGCGCCGATCGTCGCCAATGCGCGGGCTGCGATCGCACGCAAGGATTGGGCCGGGGCCGAGCGCTTCGTCGCCCAGGCCGAGCGATTGGACGCGGCCAATCCCGATGTTCGCCGGGCGCGCGCCGAATTGACGGCCGCCCGCGACGCCGCCGGCCGTCAGGCGCTGAATTTCATCAACACCGCCCGCACCGCCATGACGCGCCGCGATTGGACCACCGCCGAAAGCGCCGTGGCCGCGGCCGAATTGGCCGATCCGCAAAACCCGGCGGTGCTGCAGGTCCGCCGCGATCTCAACGCCGCCCGCGGCTCCGCCGCCGGACCGGCACTGACCTTCGTCAATGCCGCGCGCGCGGCGATGGCGGCCAAGGATTGGGCCGCGGCCGAGCGCGCCGTGGTCCGGGCCGAGGCGGCCGATCCGTCGAATGCAGCGGTGCGTCAGGTCCGTGCCGATCTCAACGCGGAGCGCAGCAAAGCCGCCGCGCAAGCAATGGGCTTCATCAACGGTGTCCGCGCCGCCTTCGCCGCCAAGGATTGGGCGACGGTCGAGCGTGCCGTCCAACAGGCCGAACTTGCCGACCCGCAGAACCCAGATGTCCGGCGGGCCCGGAGCCAGCTCGACACCGCCCGCACCGCCGCCGCCACGCAGGCGAACGGCTTTATCGCCACGGCCCGCGCCGCCATGGCCCGCCGCGATTGGCCAGCAGCCGATGCGGCACTGGCCTCGGCCCGCGCGGCCGATCCGACGAATCCCGCGGTGCTCAAGCTCCAGAGCGATCTCGCCGCGGCCAAGGGTGCGCCGCCGCCGCCCAACGCGGCGCCGCTCATCGCCGCCGCACGCGCCGCCATCGCCAAGAAAGATTGGGCCGAAGCGGACCGCCAGATCGCCCAGGCTGCGCGGCTCGATCCTAAGGCGGCCGCCGACGCCCGCGCCGATCTGGTCAGGGCGCGCGATGCCGCCGCCACGCAGGCGAACGGCTTTATCGCCACGGCCCGCGCCGCCATGACCCGCCGCGACTGGCCGGCGGCCGATGCCGCACTGGCCTCGGCACGCGCGGCCGATCCGACCAACCCGGCGGTGCTCAAGCTCCAGAGCGATCTCGCCGCGGCCAAGGGTGCGCCGCCGCCGCCCAACGCGGCGCCGCTCATCGCCGATGCCCGCGCCGCCATGGCCAAGAAAGATTGGTCTGCGGCGGACGGGCTGATCCGCCGAGCCGAAGGGCTCGATCCCAATGCCCCGGCGGTCAAGGCCGTCCGCGCCGATTTCACGGCTGCGCGTAATGCGGCGGCGACACAGGCGCAGGCTTTCATCAACGTGGCGCGCGCCGCGATCGCGCGGAAGGATTGGGTTGCCGCCGACCGTGCGGCGGCCGATGCCGAGCGGGCCGATCCCCAGAGCGCCGCGGTGCGGCAGGTCAAGGCCGATCTTGCGGCCGCCAAGGGCGCAACGCCGCCGCCGATTCCGACGGCGCCGCTCATCGCCGATGCCCGCGCCGCCATGGCCAAGAAAGATTGGGCTGCGGCGGACGGGCTGATCCGCCGGGCCGAAGGGCTCGATCCCAATGCGCCGGCGGTCAAGGCCGTCCGCGCCGATTTCACCGCGGCGCGTAATGCGGCGGCGACACAGGCGCAGGCTTTCATCAACGTGGCGCGCGCCGCGATCGCGCGGAAGGATTGGGTTGCCGCCGACCGTGCGGCGGCCGATGCCGAGCGGGCTGATCCTCAGAGCGCCGCGGTGCGGCAGGTCAAGGCGGATTTGGCGGCGGCCAAAACCGCCGTTCCGCCGCCCGCCCCGACCGCGCCCCTGATCGCCAACGCCCGCGCCGCCATGGCGAGAAAGGATTGGCCTGCGGCAGATGGGCTGATCCGCCGGGCCGAAGGGCTCGATCCCAATGCCCCGGCGGTCAAGGCCGTCCGCGCCGATTTCGTCGCCGCTCGCAACGCGGCGGCGGCCCAGGCGCAGGCTTTCATCAACGTGGCGCGCGCCGCGATCGCGCGGAAGGATTGGGTTGCCGCCGACCGTGCGGTGGCCGATGCCGAGCGGGCCGATCCCCAGAGCGCCGCGGTGCGGCAGGTCAAGGCGGATTTGGCGGCGGCCAAAACCGCCGTTCCGCCGCCCGCCCCGACCGCGCCCCTGATCGCCAACGCCCGCGCCGCCATGGCGCGAAAGGATTGGCCTGCGGCGGATGGGCAGATCCGCCGGGCCGAAGGGCTCGATCCCAATGCCCCGGCGGTCAAGGCCGTCCGCGCCGATTTCACCGCGGCGCGCAACGCGGCGGCGGCGCAGGCGCAGCCTTTCGTCAACGCCACACGCGCCGCCATCGCAAGCAAGAACCAAGCGGCGGCCAAGGGCAACCTGGCCCGGGCCGAAGCGATCGATCCCTTCGGGGCCGAGGTCCTGCGCGCCAAGGCGCAAGTGAAAGCCGTGTGGCCATGAGTGGCGGCGCGGACGAATCCCCGCACCGCGTGCGCGTCCATCCTTCGAGGCGCGCAAGCGGCGCGCACTTCAGGATGAGGCTCGTTCGTTGCGGCAAAGCCGGCTTCGTCCCGAGGTGCGGCCACCCCTGAACTCTTGTCGAAGGGTGCAGCGGCAGGCTATTGCCCGGGTCTTTCGATCTTCGTCAGCCGCCATGAATGGCCCGCGTGATTGCCGCAGGCCGTGAGTCGCGGCTGATTGTCGTCGGGGCCGCTCTTTCGCCGCCGGACGCTTCGTTCTACGCTGACAGTGCGCGCTTGGAGCGCGGGAGAAGCGCGATGATGCCGTCGCCGCTTGGTCGCCGCCGGATGCCGCTTGCAGGCTTGGCGTTCCCGCTCTTGGCGGCCCTCGCCCCGGCCGCGGCGCAGACCGCCCCCGCGCAAGACAAGCCGCGCACGACGCTCGTCATCGGCATCTCCCAGGCGCCCCACACGCTCAACCCGCTCTATGCCGGACAGGCCGCCGTCACCTACGTCAACGCGATGATGCGGCGCCCGCTCCTCGTCTACGACAAGGACTGGAAGCTCGTCTGCCTCCTCTGCACCGAGGCGCCGAGCCCCGCGAACGGGCGCCGGCGCAGCACGCGGCTGGCCGATGGCAGCACCGGCATCGCGATCACGCACACGATCCACCCCAACGCGACCTGGGGCGACGGAACGCCCGTGACGACCAAGGACGTCGTGTTCACCTGGGAAGCCGGCCGCCACCAGGATGCCGGCGTCTACAACCGCGCGTATTTCGCCAATGTCGAGCGCATCGACGTCGCCGACGACAAGACCTTCACCCTCCATTCGCGCAGCGTCGATTTCCGCCAAGTCTTCCTGTTGCCCGCGCATCTCGAGCGCAAGGTCTTCGAGGAAGACCCGCGCACCTACCGCACGCGCACGCGCGCCGACCGCGAGGCGACGAATCCCGGTCTCTATTACGGGCCGTATCTGATCGTCGAATACAACGCGGGATCCGAGATCGTGCTCGCGCCCAATCCGCACTGGTTCGGCGCCAAGCCTCATTTCACACGCATCGTGGTCAAGGTCGTGGCGACGACGGCGGCGATCGAGACCGAGCTCGTCGCGGGCGGCATCGACTACATGGCGGGCGAGATCGGGCTCGCCATCGAAGAGGCGGTGCTGCTGGAGGCGCGGCACCCCGGCCGCTTCCGGTTCGTCTACAAGCCCGGCTTGGTCTACGAAAATCTCGTCGTCGACCTCCGGCACAAGGCGCTGGGCGACAAACGCGTGCGCCAGGCGCTGCTGATGGCGCTCGACCGCCCGGCGATCGCGGCCGCGGTCTATGGCGGCCGGAACCCGGTCGCGCACAGCTTCGCGCTGCCCGAGGAAGAGATCGGCGAAGCCGGCATCCGCCGCTATCCCTTCGATCCAGCGGCGGCGCGCCGCCTCCTCGACGAGGCCGGCTGGAGCGACATGCGTGACGGCGTTCGCCACGACCGCGCCGGCGAACCCTTGGCTTTTACCCTTGTGACGACGGCCGGCAACCGAGGCCGCGCGGAAACCCAGCGCCTCATCGCCCAGCAATGGCGCGCCGTCGGCGTTTCGGTGCGTCTCGACAGCGCGCCAGCCGACACGCTTTTCCGCACCGTGCTGCCGCAGCGGAAATTCGGCGGCATGGTCCTGGCCGCCATCATCCGCACGCCCTATTCGGAGCTCGAGTCGCATTTGACCACGGCGAACATCCCGACGCCGGCCAACAATTTCGCGGGCCAGAACTATTCGGGCTTCCGCGGCGTCGACGATCTCTTCCGCGACCTCCGTTCGGGGCGCGGTGCGCCGGCCGAACTTCGCGTCACGCTGCAGCGGCGCGTCACCGAAGAGCTTCCGCATCTCCCGCTCTTCTTCCGCTCCGAGGCGCACATCGTTCCGCCCTGGCTCGAGGGCGTGGAACCCACGGGCCACAACGCGCCGGCAACGCATTGGATCGAGCAATGGCGGGCCAAGTAATCGGCGCATTTCCGGCCGCGTTAACGAAACGTAAACCCATTCTCGATAGTAAAATCCTAACCGTCCCGATCCGTCCGGATTTCGGAGCGACGTTGCTTCGGCACCGTCGCCGTGCGGGCCCCTTGCGGTCCGCGCCAAGGTTGGGCAGGGGACGCCCGTCCATGGGCGCGCAAGGCGGTTGACCGTGCATTTCGACAAGGACACCACTTCCGGGACCGTCGGCGCCTTGGCCGCGCGTGCGCGAGCGCCATCGGCCAACGCGCGCCTGGAAGCGGAGGAATCGCTTCGCGCGCAGGCCAAGATCCTGGAAATGATCGCGTCCGGCGCGCCGCTGACCGTGACGCTCACCTTTCTCATCGACCTGATCGAAGCGCAGATGCCGGGCGCGCTCTGCTCCGTCCTGCTGCTCGACGAAGACGGCGTCCATCTCCGCCACAGCGCCGCGCCGCGACTGCCCAAGAGCTTCGTCGCCGCCGTGGACGGCCTCGCGATCGGGCCCGGCTCCTGCGGCACGGCGATGTCTTTCGGCCGGCCGGTCGTGGTCGAGGACATCGCCGCCGATCCGCTCTGGAAGGAATTCGCCGCCCTCGCCCTGCCCCTGGGCCTGCGCGCCTGCTGGTCGACGCCCATCGTCTCGACCGACGGCAAGGTGCTCGGGGCGTTCGCCAATTATTATCGCGAGGTGCGTAGCCCCGAGCTCGGCGACACGCGCCTCATCGACCTCGCGGTCCACATCGCCGCCATCGCCATCGAGCGCAAGCACGTCGAGGCCAAGCTGCGCGCCAACGAGAAGCGCTTCCGCGACTACGCCGAGATCGCGTCGGATTGGTTCTGGGAGACCGATACCGCATACCGCCTCACCTTCATGTCGCAGGGCCCGTCCGGCATCGCGGAAATGGGGGCCTCGCCCATCGGCAAGACCAGCTGGGAGATCAGCGCCGACGCGGACGACGAACGCGCCAAGTGGGACGCGCACCGGGCCGTGCTCGACGCGCGCGAGCCCTTCCGCGACCTCGTCATCAAATGGAGCGACGGCCGCGGCGGCTTCCGCTTCGTCTCGGCCAACGGCGTTCCCTTCACCGACGCCAACGGCCGCTTCGCCGGCTACCGCGGCATCGCGCGCGACGTCACCGATCAGGTGATGACCAACCGCACCTTGATCGAGGCCAAGGAGCAGGCCGAGATCGCGAGCAAGGCCAAGAGCGAATTCCTCGCCAACATGAGCCACGAGCTGCGCACGCCGCTCAACGCCGTGATCGGCTTCGCCGACTTCATCGACCAGGAGCCGCTGGGCCCGCTCGGCAACCCGCGCTACCGCGACTACGTGCGCGACATCGGCCGCAGCGGCAAGCATCTGCTCGATATCATCAACGACATGCTCGACGTGGCGCGCATCGAGGCCGGCAAGGCGGTCATCGACGAACACGAGTTCCGCCTCGAGCAGGTCATCGACGAGGTCGTCAAGATCATGTCGCGCCAGATCGAGCGCGCGCAACTGACGCTCGACCTGGCGCTCGATCCCGCGGCGCCGCGCCTGCGCGCCGATCCGCGCGCGATGCGCCAGATTCTGCTCAACCTGCTGTCCAACGCCGTCAAGTTCACGCCCGAGGGCGGGCACATCGTCATTTCCCTTCGCCGCGATCCCGGCCGGGGCCTGACGCTCGCGGTCCGCGATACCGGCATCGGCATCGCGCCCGACGACGTGCCCAAGCTGATGAAGCCGTTTGCCCAGCTCGACAACGTCTACAAGCGCAAATACCACGGCGCCGGGCTCGGCCTCACCCTCGTGCGCTCCTTCACCGAGCTGCACGGCGGCACCGTTGCCATCGAGAGCGTCCCGGGCCGCGGCACGACCGTGTCGGTGACGCTGCCTGAAACGCGGATTTGCGCCGCCTGACGGCTCCGGCAAGCGGCCGGGACGCGGTTGCGGCGCACAATTGCGCGCAGCACCTCTTGTGAGAATTCATGCCCCTTTGGACCGCGCCGCGTTATGCTTAATGGCCCGGCCCACCAGCCGCGGGCAGATGGGTGCCATGACCGTCAAGATCTCGCCGCGCCTCGCCTCGATCCTCAACACGGCGCCTTCCCCGGCGGCGGCGCAGCGTCTCTGGCTGGCCGCCATCGACGGCGACGGCGACGCGGCGCTCGCCCTCGTCAACATGCTCTCCAAGCGCAATCGCGGCCGCCTCGTGGCCGAGCTCGGCCACGCGAAGGCATCGCCCGCGGTCTTGCGGCCCGCCTTGCAGGCGGCATGGACGAGCAACCACGCGCAGCTTCTGGCGGCGTGTCCGCCGGGCCGCCTGCTGCCGCTGTTCAAGCGCGCCGCCTTCGACACCTCGCATTTGCCCGAGCAGATCACCGTCTATCGCGGCACGCGGGCGCGCATGGCCGAGGCCGCGCGCGGCCTGGCCTGGTCCAAGAGCCGCGAGCGCGCCGCGTGGATGGCGCTCTGGGAAGGCCGCATCGGCGGCGGGCGCGTGCTGCCGCCGCCCCGGTCCGGCAAGCCGATCGTGATCCGCGCCAGCATCGAGCGCTCGCGGGTCTTGGCCGCCTTCAGCGGCGGCGGCGACACGGAGATCGTCGTCGCCCCGCCCGTCCCGGCCTCGCTCGAGACCGACGACCAGGCCGAGCTGACCAAGCTCGCCCGCCGCGCCGGCCCCCTCGGCCTCAGGGCTTAGATCGCGCCGCCGGCGCGGAATAGGGCGCGCGCGTCCGCGATCCGAGTCGAAACCTTGCCCGTGAACGACATGGAACGCCGCCTCCGGTGCTCTGTTCCTGTCGGCCGGATAAATCGTCGCCGACGATATTCCAATACCTCGTCTTCAGGCGGGCAGCGCCACTTCGAGCAATTCGAGATCGGCGCTGCACTCGGACAGCGAATGCGCGAGCTTGGCGGGCATGGTGACGGCATCGCCGGCCGCGAGCCGTTCGGCGGCCCGGCCCTCGGCCTTCAACACGGCGCCGCCCGCGAGCACGAACAGGAACAGGAACTCGCCGGCGTGGCTCACCGTTTCGCCCTTGGTCGCCCCGGAAACGCGCGCCACCTTCACCCCGGCGAGGCCGCCGGTGGCGGCGCCGATGCCGGTGTCGCGCGCCGTGAAGCCCTGGAGCCGCCATGGCCGCCATTCGGCCTTGGCCGCCACGTGAAGAACGAAGCGCTGCCCCGAAAAATCATGCCCCGGATCGAGGCCCGCATTGGGCAGCGGCATGTCGTGCTCGACGCAGGTCATGTGTTCCGCCGGGCAGCCGATCTCGATCACTTCGAGGCCGGGCGAGCTTTCGAGCACGCGGTGGCGGATCTCCGGCGGCTGCAGCACGCAATCGCCCGCCTGCATCACGAACGCCGGGCCCTGGTCCTCGTACACCAGCCGCACCCAGCCTTTGTAGCAATAGATCATCTGGAAGCGGATCTTGTGGAAGTGCACGTAGTCCGGCACCGGCCCGCCTTCGGGGATGCGGATATGCGAGGCGATGAAGCGCCCGCCCTCGCGCTCGGGAATGAGATCGCGATAGAGCATGCCGGCACGGCCTACGCCCCAGCTCGCCCCGCCCGCCATCTTCGCGACGACGAGGCGTTGCGCGAGCGGCGGCATCGCCAGCGGCGGCTCGGTTTCGGCGAACACGATCCGCGTGCCGTTGGGCGCCGTGAGCTCGCGGGCGCCGGCGCCGATCGCCGACGCGAGCGCCGCCGGATCGCGCGCCAGCAGACGCAACATTCCCGGCACCCCGCTGCCGTTGCGCTCGAGGCGGAGACGCAGCCCGTGACCGGAGACCAGCGCCGTCGCCGGATCGTCGGCCGGAAAGATCGCGTCCATCCGGAAGCCGAGCCGCTCCAGGAAGAACTTCACGGTCGCGTCGAAATCGGGCGCCGGGAGAACGAGCTCCGCGGCTTCGATGCGGGGCGGGGATTTCATGTCCATGTGAACGAGCCTCGTGATCTTTCGGTTGGGGCGCATTCGCAAAAATCACAACAGAAGAACTTCGCACTACTTCATGAAAGAGAAAGCCACGCGCAGTCTCGCTCGGTAAGGCGGCGCGATGAACGGGCTTTTTAGCATATCCATCGAACTCCAATCCAAACCTGAATGACTACGCAACACCTCGCCAGGATTGAGAAGATGCATGCGAATTTGAACGTTAGGATCGTTCGCCTTCTCAAACTCTTTCTTGAAATCATCCTCACTAAACTGCATGTGCAGGCGTGGAATTTCTCTCCGCGAATCCCATGCAAATTTTAGCTTTTCAACCCCGTCATCGATTCCATCACTTTCCCATTTCCGTACCCACCAAGCGTAGAGATCGGCCGCCTGTAGCGGCAAATCTAGCTTGTCGTCTCTATAGAGAGGGGTCTTTCCCATGAACCGCCGGAATTTTGGCTCGGATGCGAGTTTCATGGCATCCATCCAACCCTGAAGAATCACCGCTTTTTCGGTCTGGTCGTCGAAGATAAAATCAATTGGAAGGTCGAGCCCGAGACGTTCTTGATATTGCGCGAATCCATCAATGATCGCTTTGAATGCAAAGTAATAAGGATTTTCGAGTTCATGGAGATTGACGAAGTTGGGCGGCCAATTGAATTCTCGAACGGCTTTCACCAATCCAGGCATATCGATTACACAAGAAACCGCAGCAGTTACGTGACGTTCGATCACGCGATAGAACCACGAACTCCGCTCAAGTCTTTCTGATGAGCCAGCCATTTCGCTCATCTTAAAATATTCAAGCGACGGCCTCATGCCGAGTAGCTCCCTCCATTCATTGCTGAATGCAGCCCATATCTCTGCGGGCGCGACGTAGCCAGCAAGGACAAACTTGCCCCCGCTTCGACTGTCGTCAATGTAAGCCTGAAGGGCCATCGCCTTCTGCCGGTCAACCACGCTCCAAGGCGGCGCGATAGCGCCGTCTGTGTCTGCGAAACCCGTCATAACTCATCGCGAGTCCTTTCAGCGTTTGGAGCCTTCGAATCGCATACTCAATATACGCTGAATATTATAAAGTTCTCTTTTTGTTCTTGACTCTCCCCTGGCCGCGTGGCAGGACTCGCGCTCCATTCATAAAGAGCCTCTCCGCCGATGCCCCGCGCCAGCACCCATCGCCTCAACCTCCCCTACGCCACCGTCGGCCGCTACACGGGCAGCGGCGACAAGGATTTCCCGTGGCTGCTCACCATGGAAATGCCGCGCGGCAGCGGCAATTGGCGCAACGTGGCGGTGAACGCGGATCAGTTCCGGATCGGCTCGCAATACGAGGCTGCGCGCAATCGGCTCAACGAGGCCATGCGCGAGCGCGACGGATACCGCCGGCCGCCGGCCGAGCCGCCGCTCGATGCGGTCGAGCCCCAGGACAAGCTCACGCCCCGGCAGGCGCGTTTCTGCGAACACTACGCGGCGCGCCCGGTGGCGACGCGGGCAGCGATGATGGCCGGTTACTCCACACATTCGGCCGCGTCGCAGGGCTGGAAGCTGCTGCGCCATCCGCTGGTGTTGGCGCGCCTCGCGGAATTACGCGAGGAGCGCAAGCTCCGCTACCGCATCGAGCCCGACACGCTGCACGACAAGCTCGAAGCCGTCTTCTTCGAGGCGCTGGAAAGCGGCAGTCACGGCGCGGCGATCGCGGCGCTCAAGTTCCAGGCGGCGCTCGGCGGCCTGCTCCCCAAGCCGCGCGCAGGTGCTCCGAAGGCGGAGAAAGACACCGACGAGGGCGAGAAAAGCAAAGACGAGGGATAGAAAAGGATAGAAAAGGATAGAATTTCGCGCTTCGCGCCGATCTATCCCTTCATGGCCCTTTCTATCCCCGGCCTCACATCCCCATCCGCGCGCGCACCGCCCGGTGAATCTTCGTGCCCGGATCGGCGAGTTCGTGGATCACGTCGAAATGATGCCGGGCCGGAATTTCGAGCGCCGTCACCGGGGCGCCGGCCTTGGTCATGGCGGCGGCGAAATCGCGCTGCTGGCGGATGAAGTCCGCCGTCTCCGCGGCGCCGACGGCGAGGGTCAGCGGCGGCACCGACTTCTTGACGTAGAGCATCGGGCTGTTGCGCCGCGCCGCGGCGGCGTCGAGCATGAGGCCGGCATTTTGCGCGCTCAAGCGAATCGGCTCCAACTCGTACACGCCCGAAATCGCGGTGGCGCTCTTGATGAGGTCCTTGGGCAGGCCGGGCGCGAAGCCGTCCCACTCGGTCAGCGCCGCCATGGTGGCGAGATGCCCGCCGGCGGAATGCCCGGCCACGTGAATGCGCGCCGGGTCGCCGTTGAAGCTCTTGGCCTCGCGCCACGACCAGGCGACGGCAGCGCGCGCCTGGCGCACGATCTCGTCCATCGCCACCGTGGGCGCCAGCGTGTAGTCGACGTTGACGACCGCGGCCCCCGCCGCCGCGAACGGCTCCGCGACGTAGTCGAAATCGTTCTTGTCCAGGCGCTGCCAATAGCCGCCGTGGATGAACACCAGCACGGGCGCGCCCGGCTTCGGCGCGGGGTAGACATTGACGCGCTCGCCGTGCGTGGGCCCGAACGGCACGTCGAGCCGGACGGGGCGCATGGCGCGCACCACGGCGCTGCGGCGCGCGCATTCGGCGAGACATTCCACCGCGTCGGGCACGGCGGCGCGGAGATTGTATTGGGCGTCGAGCCCGGCCTGATCGTAGTCGAGGAAAACCTTGCTCATGGCACCATCAATCTGCCGCCGTTGATGTAGAGCGTCTGCCCGGTCATGAAGCGCGCGCCCGGGCCGAGCAGGAACAGCATCGGCCCGATCACGTCGTCGACGACGGCGATGCGGCCGAGCGGGATGGTCGAAAGCATGCGCGCCATGTCCATGTCCTTGACCATGATCTTCTTGCCGCTGGCGCGCTTGGGATCGTCGCCGCCGCGGCCGGTGCCGCCGCGCAGGAATTCCGTATCGACCGCGGCCGGCGCGATGCAGTTGACGCGAATGGCGGGCGCGTTCTCCTTCGCGAGTCCCTTGGTGAGCGCCACGATGCCGGCTTTCGCGGCCGAGTAGGTCGCGGTTCCCTTTTCCACCCAGGTGGCGAGGCCCGAGGCCACCAGCAGCACGGCGCCGCCGCCATTGGCGCGGAGCAGCGGCAGCGCTTCCTTGAGCGCCAGATAGGCCGAACGGAGGTTGACCGAGATGCCCTCGTCGAATTCGGCCGGCGCCAGCTCGTCGAGATTCACTTGGCGCGTCATGTAGCCGGGCAGATGCACGAAGGCGTCGATCTTGCCGCCCCAGCGCTTGCCGAGCGCGGCGAAGGCCTTCTTGGCGGCGCCGTCCTTGCGCGCATCGTAGGGAATGGCGAGCACGCCCTTCGGGAGCGCGTGGCGCTTGATCGCCGCCGGCAGGTCGATGACCGCGACCTCGGCGCCGAGGCCGGACGCCACCTCGACGAAGCGGCGGCCGATGCCGCCGCAGCCGCCCGTCAACACGATCCGGGCGCCCTTCGCCGGCGCCAAGCGCGCGAAATCCACCGCCGGCAAATCGGCCATGTCGTTTCCTCCCTCGGTTCCTCGACGCGTGCGTTTGCACGCGAATCCGCGCCGCCGCAAGCCCCTATTCGGCAGACCGTCCCATCGCCGCTGCACAGGCCGCCTTGTGCTCCTGGGCGAACACGGCATAGGCCTTGGCGGTGACGGTGAGCGTCGCGCGCTGCGCTTCGGTGAGATCCCGAATCTTGCGCGCCGGCGTGCCGCCCCAAAGCTCGCCGGCGAGGACGCGCTTCCGCGGCGCCACCAGCGCGCCCGCGGCGACCATGCCGCCCGCCTCCACCAGCGCCGCGTCCATGACCGTGGCCTTGTTACCGACGAAGCTGCCGCTCTCGAGCGTGCAGGCATGGATGAGGCACATGTGCCCGACCGTCACGTCGTCGCCGATGAAGGTGCCCTGGATGCGGCTGTCGATGTGCACCACCGTGCCGTCCTGGAGATTGGTGCGGGCACCGACGCGGATCGGATTGTAGTCGCCGCGCAGGATGCAGCCGTACCAGATCGAGCTGCCGGGCCCGATCACGACGTCGCCGATGATGGTGGCATTTGGCGCGACGAACGCGTCGGGCGCGATCACCGGCGTCTTGCCGGCGAAAGGTATGATGAGCGCTGCCATTTGCCGCGAGTCCTATTTGCCCGACCGATCTAGCACCAAGCGGGAACGCCGGAAACGCCGAAGCCGCCCGCCAGTACAGATTCGTGACTTAAGCATCGGGCCGCCGGTGGTAGAATAACCGCATTCCGCAATCCGGGGCCGCGGATACGCGTTCAACTTCCACAACGGAGTGTCTCATGGCTCGCATCGTCTCCTTGGTTGCGGCCGCGGCGACCGCGCTGCCGCTCGCCTTCGCCCACGCCGATACGCCGCCCAGCAAGGAACAGCTCGGCAAGGTCGAGTTCCCGGTCTCGTGCGCCGCACAGCCGGAATTCAACCGCGCCGTGGCGCTGCTGCACTCTTTCTGGTTCCTGCCGGCCAACAAGGCGTTCCGCGACATCGCCGCCAAGGACCCAAGCTGCGGCATGGCGTGGTGGGGCGTCGCGATGGTGACGCTCGGCAATCCGCTCGCGGGCCCGCCCTCGCCCCAGGGACTGAAAGTCGGGCTCGAGGCGGCCGACAAGGCCAAGGCCGCGGGCGCCAAGACCGAGCGCGAGCGCGATTACATCGCCGCGATCGATCTCTTCTACCGCGACGCCGACAAAATTCCGCACCGCCAGCGCGCCCTCGCCTACGAACAGGCGATGGAGCGCCTCGCGGCGAAATATCCGCAAGACGGCGAAGCGAAAATCTTCTACGCCCTGGCCCTCAACATCACGCTCGATCCGGCCGACAAATCCTACAAGAACCAGCTGAAGGCGGCGGCCATGCTCGAGCAGGTGCTCGCGGCGCAGCCCGAGCATCCCGGCGTCGCGCACTATCTCATCCACAGCTACGACTTCCCGCCGATCGCCACCAAGGGCCTCGGCGCCGCCAAGCGCTATTCCAAGATCGCGCCGGATTCGCCGCATGCCCTCCACATGCCCTCGCACATCTTCACGCGCGTCGGGCATTGGAAGGAATCGATCGAGTCCAACCGCGCCTCGGCCGCGGCGGCGATGAAGGAATACGCGGCGCAGCCCTCGGGTGCCGCGGTCAGCAACGCCTATCACGGCTACGATTACATGGCCTACGCGCATCTCCAGCTCGGGCAGGACAAGGCGGCCAAGGCCCTGACCGAGGAGATCGTGAAAATCCGCAAGATCGACTTCACGCATTCGATCGGCGTCATCGCGGCGCCCTATGCCATCGCCGCCATCCCCGTGCGCTACGTCCTCGAACGCGAGCAATGGGCGGAGGCGGCGAAGCTCGAAGTGCCGGTGGTCGAGCTGCCGTGGGAGAATTTCCCGCAGACTTCGGCCATCGTCGCCTTCGGCCGCGGGCTCGGCGCCGCGCGCAGCAAGGACGTGACCACGGCCGAAGCCGCGCTCGCGCAGCTCAGAATCCAGCGCGACGCCTTGAAGTCGATGAAGCAGGGCTATTGGGAGAACCAGGTCGCGATCCAGATCGCCGTGGTCGAGGCGTGGATCAAATTCGCGGGCGGCAAATCCGAGGACGCGATCGCCGCGATGCGCGCGGCCGCCGAGGCCGAGGACAAGACCGAGAAGCACCCCGTGACTCCCGGCCCGATCCTGCCCGCGCGCGAATTGCTGGGCGACATGCTGCTCGAGGCCGGCAACGCCAAGGAGGCGCTCGCCGCCTACGAGCATTCGATGCAGGTCGAGCCCAACCGGTTCCGCGGCCTCGCCGGTGCCGCGCGCGCCGCCGAAGCGGCGGGCGAGAAGGCCAAGGCGAAGCAATACTACGAGCGCCTGCTCGCCCTCGCCGCCGATGGCGACGGCGACCGGCCGGTGCTCAAGCACGCGCGGGCTTTCGTCGGCGCGAAGTAACGCTCAACGCCTCGCGCGCGTCCATCCTTCGAGGCCCGCCCGGAGCCGGGCGGGCACCTCAGGATGAGGCTGATTTGTTGAAATAAAACTGGCCTCATCCTGAGGTGCCGCCGCTCTTGCGGCGGCCTCGAAGGATGGACGCGGGCGAGATTCCGCGCGCCGCCTCTCTCGAATCGGTTGCCGCCCTACGGAAACAGCGGCTGCTGCTCGAGGCTCGTCGTTTCGGGGATGCCGAGCATGGCGTTCATGTTTTGAATCGCCTGGCCCGACGCGCCCTTGACCAGATTGTCGATCACCGAAATCAGGATCGCGCGGCCGGGGATGCGGTCGGCGAACACGCCGATCCAATCGTGGTTGGAGCCGCGCACATGGCGCGTGTGCGGCACCACGCCCTTCGCCACGATGCGGACGAAGGGCTCGCCGGCATAGCGCTTGGCGAGCGTCTCGCGGAGGTCGTCGGCCGTGGCGCCGTCGTGGAGCTTCACGTAGATCGTCTCCTCGATGCCGCGATTCATCGGCATGAGGTGCGGCGTGAAGTTGACGATGATGGGCTTGCCGGCGGCATCGCTCAAACCCTGCTCGATCTCGGGCGCGTGCCGGTGGCTCGCGATGCCGTAGGCATGGACGCCCTCGCTCACCTCGGCGAAGAGATTCGCCTCCTTGGCCTCGCGCCCGGCGCCGGTGACGCCGGACTTCGCATCGATGATGATGTCGCCGGTCTCGATGGCGCCCGCCTCCACCAGCGGCACGAGCGGCAATTGCGCCGCCGTGGGGTAGCAGCCGGGGTTGGCGACGAGCCGCGCCTTCCGCACCGCCGCGCGCGCGAGTTCGGTGACGCCGTACACCGCCTCCTTCTGCAGCGCCGGCGCCTTGTGCTCGTGGCCGTACCACTTGGCGTAGGCGGCCACATCGTGCAGGCGGAAATCGGCCGAGAGATCGACGATCTTCAAGTGCTGCGGGAGCTTGGCGATGATCTCCTGCGTGGTGCCGTGCGGCAGCGCGCAGAACACCACGTCGAGCTCCGACCAATCCGCGTCTTCCACCTTCACGAGTTTCGGAAGATCGACGCCGGCGAGATGCGGGAAAACCTCGGCCACGGCCTTGCCGGCCTTGGCGTTGGCGGTGAGGAGGCGGATCTCGGCCTGGGGATGGCGCGCGAGCAGGCGCAGCAGCTCCGCGCCCGTGTAGCCGCTGGCTCCGAGGATACCGATCCGGACCGCATTGCTCGACTTCGCCATGTTCGCCTCTCTCGCGGGCCTGGCCCGTGCCTCTGGCACGAGTCGCGGAACCCACTATTGTCGCCCCGCCTCAACCAAGCCGGCCAGAAGCGCCGGGACGGAGCGCCGTGGCCAGATACACCGAGAACGTCATCGTCGACAAACCCTTCGTGGACGTCTGGCGCGCCGTGCACATGGCGCTGACCATCCACCGATGGAATATCGTCAATGTGCGCGACAACACCTTCTTCCTCAAAGAGCGCATGTCGTTCGAGACCATGCTGTGGCGCAACCCTTGCCGTTTCGGGGTCCATGTGCGCCGCGAGGACGACACGCGAACCCTCATCATGTTCATCGGCTCCACCCTGGGCTTCGGACCGCTGCCCAAGCGGCGCCTGCGCCAAGTGACCGCGGGCTTGAAGGCCCAGATTCTCGGCGTCATCGATCAGCTTCCCGACGCGCCGCCCGAGCCCGCCGCACCGCCAGCCGCCCCATAGACGAAAGGGCTGCCCAAAAACGAAAAGGCCGGGCGCTGGTGAAGCGCCCGGCCTTGATCGGCCGTGAACGGTTCTCTGGAGAACCGTTAGCGCTTCGAGAACTGGAAGCGGCGTCGCGCCTTGGCGCGGCCGTACTTCTTTCGCTCGACGGTCCGCGCGTCGCGCGTCAGGAACCCGCCCTTCTTGAGCACGGGGCGCAGGCCGGGCTCGAACAGCGTCAGCGCCTTCGAGATGCCGTGGCGCACCGCGCCGGCCTGGCCCGAAAGCCCGCCGCCGGCGACCGTGCAGACGATGTCGTATTGGTCGCGCCGATTGGCGACGCCGAACGGCTGGTTGATCATCATGCGCAGCACGGGCCGCGCGAAATACACCGCGATGTCCCGGCCGTTGACCGAGATCTTGCCGGTGCCGGCCTTGAGCCACACGCGCGCTACGGCGTCCTTGCGCTTGCCGGTGGCGTAGGAGCGGCCGAGGCCGTCGACGCGCGGCTTCACCGCCTGGGGTGCCGCCTGCGGCTCGGACGGCTTCGCCGGCTCGGCGCCGGGCGCCCGCGGCATCACATCGGCGAGCGTGCCGGTGGTTTCGGTCTGGCTCATGCCGAGGCCCTCTTCACGTTCTTGACGCTCATCTTGGCGATATCGAGTGGCTGCGGCTGCTGGCCTTCATGCGGATGGTTCGGCCCGCCGTAGATTTTGAGGTTGCCGAGGATCTGCCGCCCCAGCACGCCGGCCGGGATCATGCGCTTGACCGCCGCGGTGATGACGCGCTCGGGGTGCTTGCCCTCGAGCGTCTTGCCCGCATAGGTGTATTTCAGGCCGCCGGGAAAGCCGGTGTGGCGCCAATAGGCTTTCTGCTGGCGCTTCTTGCCGGTGAGATGGACCTTCTCGGCGTTGACGATGACGACGTGGTCGCCGCAATCCATGTGCGGCGTGAACGTGGTCTTGTGCTTGCCGCGCAGGATGTCGGCCACGATCACCGCGAGGCGGCCGAGCACGGCGTCCTGGGCGTCGATCAAGACCCACTTCTTCTCGATGGTCGAAGGGGTTGCGGTGAACGTCTTCATGGTGCGCATTCCGGGCGAAAAAACCGGGCGCCACAAAGCGCGGCACCCGGCGAAACTGGAGCGCAATA
>Ga0268299_1001703_pt1 | contig 34339 bp, 30 predicted proteins | sample NOBtaG_FD_193484 | JGI IMG/M metagenome (GOLD analysis project Ga0268299, IMG submission 193484) | Activated sludge microbial communities from bioreactor in Nijmegen, Gelderland, Netherland - NOB reactor | ecosystem: Engineered > Bioreactor > Aerobic > Activated sludge | place: Netherlands... | reverse complement strand
CAACTTCGGCGCCGGCGTGCGGGCCGGCGGCTTCTACGAGCCGCACCAGAACATCTCCGGGGAGGACGACTGGGGCGGCTTCGTCTCGTATCAGTTTCTCCCGTTCGCCGAGTTGAACGTCAACGCTGGCAAGCACGACTTCGTCCTCGTCCGCCTGATGATCTCGTATGCCCTCGAGCGCCCCTGAGGAGCCCTCGCCCCAGCCGCGTCCGGTGACGCGCACCGAAGCGCTGATCCCGATCGTCAGCCTGATCGCGCTGGTCAGTCTGTCCTTCTATCTCTTCGGCGACGCCGGCGCGCTCGGGCCGAACCAGATCGCGCTGGTGGTGGCGACGATGATCGCCGTCCTCATCGGCTGGCGCTGCGGACACTCGCTCGAGGACTTGCAGGAGGCCGCCGTCCACAGCGTGTCGTCGGGAATCGGCGCGATGTTCATCCTGCTGGCGGTGGGCTCGCTGATCGGCACCTGGGCGATGAGCGGGACGCTGATCGCCATGGTCTACTACGGCCTGCAGTTGCTCCACCCCAACTACTTCTACCTGACCGCGGCGGTGATCTGCGCCGTCGTCTCGCTCAGCATCGGCAGCTCGTGGACGGTGGTGGGCACGATCGGCATCGGCCTGATGGGAATCGCGCTCAACATGGGCCTCAGCCCGGAGATCACCGCCGGCGCGATCATCTCCGGCGCGTACTTCGGCGACAAGTCGTCGCCGCTGTCCGACTCGACCAACCTCGCCGCCGCCGCTGCCGGCGCGGACCTCTACACCCACATCCGCGAGGTGCTGTGGACCTCCGTCCCCGCGATGGCGGTGGCCCTGACCGTCTTCTGGTACCTGGGCGAGCCCGGCGACTTCGACGCCTCGGCCAAGATCAGCGCGATCAGCGACCTCTTCAACGTCTCGTGGGTGCTGTTCCTGCCGCTGCTGGTGGTGATCGCTCTGGCGGTGATGAAGATGCCGCCGTTCACGACCATCTTCATCGGCGCGCTCGCCGGCGGCCTGCTCGCGGTCTTCGTCGTGCCGGACCGTGTCATCGCCTACGCCGAGGCCGAGGAGCTGCCGCGGGCGATCGGGCTGCTCAAGGGCGTGTGGCTGGCGCTGGCGGACGGCTACCGCGCCAACACCGGCGACCCCGCGATCGATCGGCTCGTCTCGCGCGGCGGCATGGAGAGCATGCTGGGCACGGTGTGGCTGATCATCACCGCCCTGGCCTTCGGTGGCGTGGTCGAGAAGGCGGGCGTGCTCGACCGGCTGATCACGCCGATCATCGCGTCGGCGAAGTCCGCCGGCTCCCTGGTCGCGTACCTCATCACCGCGGTGATCTCGACCAACGTCATCACCGCCGACCAGTACATCGCCATCGTCCTGCCGGGGCGCATGTTCAAGTCCGCCTTCGAGGCGCGCGGGCTGGCGCCGGTGGTGTTGTCGCGCGCCATCGGCGACTCCGGCACGGTGACCTCGGCGCTGATCCCGTGGAACAGTTGCGGCGCCTACATGGCGGCGACGCTGGGGGTGGCGACGGTGAGCTACGCGCCCTTCGCGTTCTTCAACATCCTGAGCCCGCTGATCGCCGTCGCTGGCGCCTACGCCGGCGTGCGCATGCTGCGCGCCAGCGGCGCTCCCGCGGGCGAGGCGTGAGTCGGGCCCGACCGGGGCGAGCGCCGCGTGCCTGAGTACGGCAGCCTGCTGCAGGCGGTGATCGCGCTGATCGCGATCGCCAACCCACTGGCCGCGGTGCCGGCGTTCCTCGCGCTCGTGCCGGCGCGCGATCCGCTCGCGGTGCGCCGGGCGGCGACGCGCGTCGCGCTCGCCGTCTTCGCCATCCTGCTGGGCGCGGTGCTCGGCGGCACCCTGGTGCTCGAGATGTTCGGCATCTCCTTCGCCGCCTTCCGCGCCGGCGGCGGGCTGGTGGTGATGCTGACCGGTCTCGACATGCTACGCGGAGAGAGCGGGGAAGCGAGCGAGGAGCCGCCCGCCGGCGCCGCCGTGCACCTGATCGTGCCGGTCGCCATGCCGCTGATCGCCGGTCCCGGCACGATCATCACCGCCATGACGATGGCGGCGCGCGCGGCCTCGGCGAGTCGGCCGTCGGCGCTGCTGCTGGCGGCGTCCGCCGTCGCCGGCTTCGTGTGGCTGGTGCTGGCGCTCTCGGGCTGGCTGCAGCAGCACATCGGCCACCGCGGCCAGGCGATCGTCGCGCGCTTCATGGGGCTGGTGCTGGTCGCGATAGGGGCGCAACTGGTGCTCGGCGGCATCGCCGATTTCTTCGGCCTGCCGGTCGCGCCGAACCGCTGAGACCGGCGCGGAGGTGAGGGTCGAGATCGTCGTCGGTCGGGGACTAACCTCGATCCGAAAGAGTCCGAACAGAGATGAACGAGGATGGACGGAGATGGGCCGGGATGGTCGGCGTGGCGCCGTCGTCCGTGCATCGACGCATCTCCAGAAATCCTCGTTCATCTCCGTTCATCCCCGTTCCTCCTCGACCAGCACCCATTTGCATTCTCTCCGGGCGCCGCTGTCGGCGGCATGACGACTCTGTTGTTCTTCTTCGGATTGGGGCTAAACCGCCGCCCACCGGCGGCCCCTCTTCCTGACCCTCGACGAGGTGCTGGCGATTCACGCTCATCGGGCAGGCGATCGAAAGCCGAGGTCGCCGTCTTCCTGCGCCAGCGCGCGATCGTGTCACCGAATCGCTCCTAGAGACGAGGTTCTCGCTCGCCCAGGGCCCGGCACCGCCGAGGAGCCTCAACCCGGCGCAGCGCCGGCGCCGCGCGGCTCAGCGCCGCGCGGGAGTCGGGTGGACCTTGTAGACGATCGCGTACAGCACCGGCACGACGATCATCGTCAGCACGCAGGCGCCGGCGAGGCCGAACATGATCGTCACCGCCATTGCGCCGAAGAACGCGTCCTGCAGCAGTGGGATCATGCCGAGGATCGTCGTGCCCGCCACCAGCAGCACCGGTCGCAGTCGCGCCACGCCGGCGGCCAGGATGGCGTCGTAGGGCGACTTGCCGCGGCCGATCTCGAGGTAGAGCTCCTCCATCAGCACCACCGAGTTCTTGATCTGCTCGCCGCCCAGCGACAGCACGCCGAGCAGGGCCATGAAGCCGAACGGCAGCCCGGTGAGCAGCATCCCGACGGTCACGCCGATGATCGCCAGCGGCACGGTCAGGCAGATGATCATCGAAGTCCGCATCGAGTTGAAGAGACAGACGACGATGAAGACCATTGCCAGCAGGACTCCGGGGATCGATTCCGCCAGGGCGGCGCGCGCGTTGCCCGAATCCTCGAACTCTCCGCCCCACTCGAAGGCGTAGCCGGGCGGCAACGGGATCGCTTCGATCGCCGATCGCACCCGGTTGAACAGCGCGCTCGGCAGGCCCGAACGCGGATCGGCGTGCACGGTGATGGTGGGGATGCGGTCGCGCCGCATGACGACGGGGTTCTCCCAGCCCGTCTCGATGCCGGTGATCACCTGGTTCAGCGGGATCATGCGGCCCGCGACCGGGCTCCAGATCTGCATGCTGTAGATCGCGTCGATACTGCGCCGCTCGCCCTCGGGCGGACGGGCGACGATCGGCAGCAGGCGCGTCTCCTGCGGGAAGACGCTCTCGGCGCCGCTGCCGGGCTCGCGGAAGAAGCCGACGACGCGGCCCTCGAAGCCGGTCTCGAGCGCCTGCGCCACCTCCACCCGGGTGATGCCGTTGCGGCGCGCCTGCACCTCGCGCAGGTCGGGCTGGATCGCCTTCTCCGGCTCGCGCCAGTCGTCGCGCACGCCGACCGCGCCGCCGTCGGCGACGATGACGCTCTTGGCCTGGTCGGCGAGCTGACGCAGCACCGCAGGGTCCGGGCCGCTGAAGCGCGCCTGCACCCGCCCGCCCTTGCCGGGGCCGAGCAGGAACTTCTTCGCCACCGCGTTGGCGTCGGGGTACTGCTCGTCCAGGTAGGTCTGCACCGCCGCCAGCACGCCGTCGATCTGCCCCTCGTCGTCGACCTGCACCAGGAACTGCACGAAGGCGCGGTTCTCGCGCTCGGGGGTGTAGACCAGCAGGAAGCGCAGCCCGCCGCTGCCGACGAACGACGAGACGTGCGTCACGCTCGGCTGCGCCAGGAGGAACTCCTCGACCTCGCCGGCGAACACCTCCGAGTCGTGGATGTGCGAACCCGCCGGCAGGAAGACGTCGACCAGGAACTGCGGCCGGGTCGCGGGCGGGAAGAAGTTCTGCGGCACCTTGCCGAAGCCGTAGATCGCCAGACCGAAGAGCACCAGCACGACCACCAGCACCGCCCAGCGGAAGCGCAGCGCCGCGATCAGTAGACGGCGATAGCCCTGGAAGAAGGCTCCCTTGTACGCCGCCTCGGGATTGCCGCCGCCGGCGGTGGGCTTGAAGAGCGCATAGCCGAGCAGCGGCGTCACCGTCACCGACGCGACCCAGCTCAGCGTCAGCGAGATGAAGATCACCCAGAACAGCGAGTTGGTGTACTCGCCGGTGTTGTCCTCCGAGAGGCCGATCGCGGCGAAGGCGACGATGGCGATCGCGGTCGCGCCGAACAGCGGCCACTGGTTGTGCTGGATGACGTCGCGCACGACCTCCATCCGGTCCCGACCGCCCTCGATGCCGACCTTGATGCCCTCCGTCATGACGATGGCGTTGTCGGTCAGCATGCAGAGCGCGATGATGAAGGCGCCGAGCGAGATCCGCTCGAGCAGGATGCCGCCCATCAGGTCCATCACCAGGAAGGTCGACAGGATGGTGACGAACAGCACCAGCCCCACCGAGAAGCCGGCGCGCACCCCCATCGCGATCAGCAGGACGACGAAGACGATGGTCACCGCCTTGATCAGGTTGAAGACGAAGCTCGAGGTCGCGACCTCGACCGCCTCGGGCTGGAAGTTGATCTCGCCGATCTCGATGCCCAGCGGCTGCAGCGGGCGCAGCGCCTCGAGCTTGGCGCGCATCGCCTCGCCCATGGTCACCACGTTGCCGCCGCGCACCGTCGAGATCCCCAGGCCGATGGCCGGCTTGCCGTCGAAGCGCAGCAGCCGCCGCGGCGGATCCTGGCCGGCGCGCTCGATCGTCGCCACGTCGCCCAGCGTCAGTTGCGCCCCCGAGCCGCCCGCGCCCACGACCAGATTGAGCATGTCCGACGCCGAGTCGAAGGCGCCCTGCGGATCGACGACCGGATACTCGTCGCCGACCCGGACGCGCCCGCCGTCGGCGGCGACGTTGCGCGACTGGAGCTGCGCGTAGATCTGCTCCTCCGGGATCCCGAGTCGCGCCAGTCGCTGGCGCGACATCTCCAGGAAGACGACCTCCTGCTGCTCGGCGAACAGGTCGACCTTGTTCACGTCCTCGACGGTCTGCAGCTCGCGTCGCAGGAACTCGGCGTAACGGCGCAGCTCGGCCTGGGTGTAGCCGTCGCCGGTGATCGCCAGGAACACGCCGTAGACGTCGCCGAAGTCGTCGATGACCATCGAGCGGCCGCGCACCGAAGGCGGCAGCGACGCCTGCACGTCGTTGATCTTGCGCCGCAGCTCGTCCCACACCTGCGGGATGGCGTCGGCGTGGAAGCGATCCTCGATGATGGCGCTGACGACCGAGCGGCCGCGGGTCGATTCCGACTCGACCCGCTTGACCTGGTCGAGCTGCTGCACCGCGCTCTCGATCGGGTTGGTGACCTCCTTCGCCACCTCGGCGGCGCTGGCGCCGGCGTACGGCGTGATGATCAGCGCTTCCTTGATGGTGAACTCGGGATCCTCCAGCCGACCCATGCGGGCATAGGCGACCAGACCGCCGAGCACCGCGATCGCGGTCGCGGTGATGACGATGCGGCTGTTGCGGACCGAGAATTCGCCGACGTTCACGACGGGCGCGCTCCGAGTGCGTCGCCGAGGTCGCGCACCGGCATCCCCTCTCGCAGGAAGCGGACGCCGGCAACGGCGATGCGGTCACCCGGTTGCAGCCCTTCGACCACCTCGATCTGGCCGCCGGTCGCGGCGCCCAGCTTGAGGACCCGCCGCTGGGCGACCTGCTCGTCGGTGATCACCCAGGCGACGACCTCGCCGCTCGCATCCTTGCCCACCGCGGTGATCGGCACCAGGATCGAATCGCCGAGAATGCTCGCCCGCCGGTAGGTGATCGCCACGGTGGCGGTCATCCCGGGGAGGGCGGTGATCCCGGGCGGAACCTTCATCGCCACCCGCATGCGGTAGGTCTGCGTCGTCGGGTCGGCCTGCTGGGCGATCTCGCGGATGTGCACGGGGAACAGCACGCCCGGCGCGGCGCTCAGCTCGGCCATCATCTGCAGGATGTCCGCCGACTGGATGTCGGCCGCCATCAGCCCCTCGGGAACGTCGACCGCGATGTCGATCTCGTCGACGTCCTGGAAGCGCACGATCGGCTGCTTGGCGCGGACGTTCTGGTTCGGCTCGACGAAGCGCTGCGCGATCACGCCGTCGTACGGCGCCACCATGGTGCTGTCCTGGAGCTGGATGTTCGCCTCGACCACGCGCGCCTCGAGGCCGCGGATCTCGGCTTCCATCGCCGCGATGTCCTCGACCCGCCCGGTCGCGCCCTTCTCCAGTTGCTCGCGGGCGGCGGCGTGCTCCTCCTGGGCGACCAGATAGGCGGTGCGCACCTGGTCGAACTCGCGCCGCGAAATGGCGCCGCTGGCGAGCAGCGAGGTGAAGCGGCCGAACTCCGTGCGGGCGTTGACCAGCCGCGCCTCGGCGGCGCGCACCTGCGCCTCGAGCCGGCGGCGCTGTTCGGGGCGCTCGCCGGCGCGCAGCCGATCGAGCGCGGCGCGCGCCTGCTCGAGCTGGCTCTGCCGCCCCTTGAGCGCCGCCTCGAACTCGTCCTGCCGCAGGCGCGCGATCAACTCGCCCTTGGCGACGTTCTGGCCCTCGCGCACCGGCAGCTCCGCCAGGATGCCCGGCACCTGGAACGCCAGCTCGACCCGCCGCGAGGCCTCGACCGTCCCCGGCAGCAGGCGTTCGCGCGGCTGGCCGCCGGCGGTGACGACGGTCGTCTTCACCGGCCGGATGACGGCGGCGGCGGGCGGCTCGGGTTGCGCGCAGCCGCTCAGGAGCCACAGCCCCGACAACGTGATCGCGATTGCCGCGAACTGCGACTTCCTGTGCGGATCCATGCCGATTTCCTTCTCGGCCGGCTAGATACTGAATGGGGAGAGGTGGGGCAAGTGTTACTTTTGTCACTTGACGGAGGCTGGCCGCAATGGCAGTTGGGCCCATGCTCAGGACGGCCGAGGCCCCCCGCCTTCCGCTTTCCCTCCTCGCGGCCGCCGCGATTCTGGTCGCACTCGCCACCGGACCCGCGTGGGCACAGGAGGCCGACGAGCTGATCGAGAACGAGATCGTCGCCGAGGCCGGCGCCGAGGGCGTCTCGCTGAGCGCCCAGGGCGGCTTCGTCTACCAGGGCGACGCCGATCTCGACGGCGGCGGCAGCATGCAGGCGTTCCGCTACGACCTCGGCGTCGCCGGCAGCACCTCGCTGACCGACTCGCTGCGCTGGGGCAACACCTTCTTCTTCAGCGCCAACGACTACGACTTCGACGGCGGCGGTGTCGGCTTCGCCGCCGGCGATCCCTGGGGCACGGCGCTCACCATGCGCTGGAGCTCCGAGCTGACCTACGATCTCGACGAGAAGTGGGGGGTCAGCGCCGGCGGCATCTTCACCTTCGCCCCCGAGTCGGGCGCCGACTGGGGCGACAGCTTCACCGGCGGCGGCCTGCTGGCGGTCGAGTACCGCCACAGCGACACGCTCTTCACCAGCGTCGGCGTGGCGGTCGTCACCCAGATCGAGGACGACCCGGCCGTGCTGCCGCGCATCCTGGTGAACTGGCTGCCCACCGAGGACTGGGCCGTGCGCGTCGGCTCCGTGCCCGCCAGCGGCGGCGCCGCCGCCGCGGTCGAGGCGGCCTATCGCCTCGCCGAGCCCGTCGACCTCGGCTTCGGTGTGATCTACCAGGAGCGGCGCTTCCGCCTGGACGACTCCGGACCGGCGCCGGACGGCGTCGGCGACGACCGCAGCCTGCCCGTGCGGTTGCGCCTCGGCTGGCGGATCCTTCCCGAGCTGTCGCTGCACCTGCTCGGCGGTGTCGCCGTCGCGGGCAAGGTCGAGCTCGACGACCGGGACGGCAATCTGCTGCGCAAGGCGGACTACGATCCGGCGGCGTACGTCGGCCTCCGCGTCCTGGGCCGCTTCTGAGCGGGACTCGCGCCCAGCACGCGCGTCGGTCGAGCTCCAGTTTCACCTTGACCCGGCGGATCGATTCTGAGACAGGCTCGGGCCCAGCAATGGGAAAGCAGGAGGACGCAATGAAGCGATGGACGAGTGTGGGTCTGATGGCGGTTGCGCTCGCGGGCTGTGTGACGCAGCAACCCTGGACTCCGACGGTCGACACCTTCAACAACGATGCGCGCAGCCAGTACGTCAGCCGCGACATGGAGGAATGTCGGCGGCTCGCGCACCAGGTGTCCGGCGATGCCCAGCAGGCCGCGGTCAGCGGCGCGGTCACCGGAGGCCTCGTCGGCGCCGCGGGCGGCGCGGCGATCGGCGCCGCCTTCGGCAGCGCCGGTCGCGGTGCGGCCGTGGGAGCGGCCGCCGGCGGCATCGGCCGCGGCGTGCAGCAGGCGCAGCGCTCGGAGAACGCCTTCCGCCAAGCGTACGTGAACTGCATGCGGCAGCGCGGTCACACGGTGATCAACTGACGGCAGTCGCGTTCGCACCCGACTTCGCCTCGGCCTGCGCGCCGAGGCCCGGCCGAGGGGCAATGGAGGAATCGAAATGAGAACCCGTATCTGGATGACCCTGGCGATTGCCGCGGCGGTGGTCGCCGCCGCCCCGGCGCCGGCGCACGCCGTGCTGGCGGCGGCGCTGCGCTACGCGATGGAGGCGAACCTGGCGGCCTACAACCGCGAGGACGTCGCCGCGACGATGCAGACGATCGACAGCCGCTCGCCCGACTACGACAGCACGAAGAAGGCGATCGAACAGCAGTTCAAGGACCAGGACGTCACCGCCGAGCTGGTCTCCTTCGACTACATCGGCCACGACGACGAGTTCGGCGTGGCGCGCGCCAAGGTGAAGACCACCGCCAAGGGCAGCGGCGGCGACTTCACCAACAACACCGTCGACGCGATCTTCCTCTTCCACCAGGAGAACGGCACCTGGAAGCTGTGGAGCGAGCAGATCCTGGCGGTGCAGATGCCGTAGGTAAACCGATCTGAAATGACCTGGAACAGAGATGAATTGGGATGATACCTGAAGATGGGACGAGATGATCCTGCCGTCTGAGCTCGACGCGGAGCCCTTCGGCAGTCGGCATCTCGAGCATCTGAAATCGATCCCCGTTCATCTCTGTTCCTGACTTCGGATTGGCAGGGCGTTCGCGGTCAGAACGCGCTCGCCGTCGGCGCGATGGACGTCGAGCATGCCGCGCTCGATCGTCCAGGTGGTCGCCGTTTCGAGCGCCGCCAGGAACTCGCGCTCCTGCTGCATCACCCCCTCGCCGGGACAGTTCTTGCGGGTGGCGGCGAGGGGGCCGATCCGTAGGCCGCTCGCCTCGATCACCGCCGTGCCGTGGAAGCGGTTGCAGCCGGCTTGGCCGGTGACCGCGCCATCGGCGAACGACAGCGTGAGCGTGGTGCCGGCGAGCGGGCTGACCACCGCCTGGCGACCGTTGTTGTAGCCCGTCACTTCCCAGTCGACGCCCTCGAGGCGCGGTGCCGGTTCGGCGACGAACGTCAGCTCGAGGTTTCCCTGGACCAGCGCGAGGCGGTCGCCCTCGGCGCGCACCGCGAACGCGCCCGCCAGGCTCTTGGCGAAGGCGCTCTCGACGCGCGACTCGACCTCCGGACAGGCCATCATCGTGCCCGCGAGCGCGCCGACGGTGAGGCGGTCGGCGGCGAGCGCGTATCCGCCCGCCATCCGGTTGCAGCCGCCGAAGGCCTGCACCCGTCCGCCTTCGAGGCGTAGCGTGACGCCGCCGCGGATCACCGCCAGATCCTCGGGCGCGAGACCGGTGAGTTGCGTCAGCCGCCAGGTGCGTCCTTCGATGCCGCTTCCGGCCGCCGCCACGGCGGCTGGCGCGGCCGGCGGCTGCGCGACGGCGCGCTCGGCACCGGCGCCGAGGAGGGCGAGCGCGGTCAGTGCGCAGCCGACGAGGCGGCGGGCCGCGCTGCGCCGGTGCTGGACGGAGCTCGGGGGGCTGGCGGCGCGCGCGCGCGACGATGGTCGTGTGGATGCCTGCGTCATGGGACCTCCTCTGCCGTGCTCTCGGCCGGCTCCGCCGGCGGTCGATCGCGTCGCGGGATGTTTCTCGGACAGGCGACGCCGCTCTCCTCGCATACCCGATCGGCGTGCTCGATCAGGATGCGGCGCACCTCCTCGATCGCCAGCGGGTTGCTCTGCACCGAGTGGCCGGAGCGCGGGATGATCAGCTCCGAGACGACGCCGTCGATGCTCGCGCTCTCGTAGTCGACGACGCCGTCGCTCTGCCCCTGCGGCGGCGGATCGCCGAGGATCGGGATGATCGAGTGCGCTTCGATCGCGGGATCGAGGGTCGTTCCGTCGAGCGCTTCGACCAGCGGACTGCCCGGCCGCATGCCGTAGACCGAACCCAACGCCGGCCGCCGCGGCTCGAAGCGCAGGTCGTCGGGATTGCCCTGGGCCAGGTCGCCGATCGCACCGCCCAGGGTCTGCGGAAGCTGGACGAAGCGCGCCACCAGAGTGATGAGGCGGCTCTCCGCGAAGAAGCTGCCGCGGTGGGGCGTGCCCAGGAAGATCAGCCGTCGCACGAACGGCAGCGGTTCGAAGAAGAACACCTTGCGCAGGAGGGCGCGCGTCTCCTCGCTCACGTTGAGCTCGTCGATCGGCCGCGAGCTGAGCGTGTCCCAGAAGCGGTCGCCGGACGAGATCCCGGTCATCCGGGCCAGCAGGCCGCCCTGGCTGTGGCCGACGACGACCATCTGTTGCAGCGCCGGATCGCGCCCCTCGGGGTCGATGCGCTGCACCACGTCGGTGAGCGCCTGCCGCAGCCGCATGGCGGAGTAGGGGATGGCGTTGCCGCTGCCGAAGAAGAAGAACCAGAACTGGTAGCGGTCGCGCAGGCGGCGGTTGTTGCTCAGGACGTTGACCATGTTGCCCCAGCGCCCGGGGTTCGACGCCGTGCCGTGGACGAATACCACCGGGATGCGGCCCGGGCGGTAGGGCTCGATGAACGCGATCGGGTCCTCGACCTGGCGGCTGATCACGTCGCCGCGCAGGAATCCGCGCACTTCCCAGTTCCAGCTCTCGAGCTCGGTTAGGGTGTACGCCAGCGTCGCGGTCGGCTCGGCCTCGAGCGGGACGCGCAGATCGCCCACCTCGACGCCGTCGACGTCGTAGTGGCTGTAGACGCGCAGGGACGAGGCGACCTGCCCGTCGCGCACCTGCCCTCTGGGTCGGTCGAGGCGCATCAGCGCAGTCACCGGCAGCTTCATCGTGGCGAAGAGGAAGTCGGCTTCGCCCGAAGCGTCGAGCGGCCGCAGGCTGGCCGCCAGTGGCGCGCCGATGCCGGCGCTGCGGAAGCGCGCGCCGAGGCCGCGGACCTCGAGCTCGGCGACCGGCACGAAGTCGAACAGTTGCCGGTTCGCCCACACCAGGCTCGCTTCGTCGACCTCCAGGTTCAGCGTCCCGAAGGGCAACGGGTAGGCGCCAGAGCGCAGCTCGACGGTCGCGCCGTCGGGCGTGGCGAAGGCGCGCGTCAGGCCGCGATTGTAGAGATCGGCGGCGATGCGCAGCCGCGGGTCGAACTCCTCCGGCCGGTCGGCGGGCGACTCCGGGAACAGGAAGGCCCAGGCGTAGACGACGGCGGCGAGGTAGTGCTCGCGGCGGCGCGAGCGCTCGGCGTGCAGGAAGCTCAGCTCGGCCAGTGCGAAGAGCGTGCTGTTCGCCGCCCAGCCGTCGAGGTGGGTGCGCAGGGCGACGAGGCTCGCCTCCGGCTCGCGCTCGAAACGCTCGGTGAGTCCCCAGCGGTAGAGGACGTTGGCGCTCCAGACGCTCGGCTGGTTCGAGTTGAGCGCGCTGCGGGCGAGCTCGATGCCGACCTGTCGCGCCGAGACGCGCCGGACGCTGACGGGCGGGCCGCAGGCGGTGCCGAGCAGCGCCAGCAGGACGACGACGCTCAGCCTCGTGATCGGGGTCGCAGCCACGTGCGAGCGGTATACGAGAGCCGGAGACGGGATGCGAACGATCTGGAGTGCGGCGGTCTCCGCCGCTCTGGATCGTTCGCCGACCATCCAGAGCGGCGGAGACCGCCGCACTCCAGATGGGTGCCATCGCGGGCGGCTCCGTGGCATGGAAGGGGGCGGATGCGCGCTCTCTCTCGACTGTTCGGCGCCCTGGCGGCGCTGCTGGTGATGGTGGCCGGCTTCCTCGTCTGGCGCCTGGCGCAGGGACCGATCCCGCTCGACTTCCTCACCCCGCGGATCGAGGCGGCGGCGCGCGCGGCCAGTCCGGACCTGACGCTGCAGATCGGCTCGACCGCGCTCGCCTGGGACGGCGAGGAGCGCCAGCTCGAGCTGCTGGCAAACGACGTGCGGATCAGCGGCGGCCTCGCCGGCCAGGGCGCCACCGTGCCGAGCGTGGCGGTGCGCGCCCGCATCGCGCCGCTGCTGCGCGGTGAGATCGAGCTCGCCTCGGTCGACCTGATTTCGCCGACGCTCGAGCTCGAGCGCCAGCCCGACGGCGCGATCCGTCTCGGCCTCGCCGGCGCCGAGGGTACCGGCGGCGAGGTCGACCCGGCGTCCTTCCTCGCGCGCCTGGGCGCGCTCGGCGTGCGCGACGGCACGGTGCGCATCGACGACCGCGTCGCCGGCCGGCAGTGGCAGCTCAGCCAGTTCGACCTCGACGTCGAGCCCGCCGGCGAGCGAATCCACCTCACCACCTCGGGCGAGACCGACGCGGCGCCGCTGCTCGGCACGGGCGCCGGCCAGAGCCTGCCGGCGCGCCTCGAGGTCGAGGCGACCGTCGAACCGCAGGCCGACCGCGCCGACATCGAGCGCGCCCGCCTCGTCCTGCCCGACGCCGAGATCCACGCCAAGGGCAGCGCCAGCGGCGCCCGCAGCGGCACGCCCGCGATCGAGCTCGAGGCGCGAATGGCGTCGTTCGCGACCGACGCGCTGGCGCGCTACTGGCCGCCGGCGGCAGCGCCCGAGGCGCGCGCCTGGGTCACCGCCAACATCTCCGGCGGGCGCGCGCGCGACGCGGTCGTCAAGCTGCGCGCCGGCGGCGGCAGCGGCGCGCCGGGCCTGCAGGTGCAGAGCCTCGACGCGCGTCTCGCCTTCGAAGGGCTGAGCGTGCGCTTCCTCGACACCATGCCGCCGGTGACGGCGGTCGCGGGCACCGCCAGCGCGACCCTCGACGGCGGCGCCTTCTCGGTCACCAGCGGGCAACTGCTCGACGTCGCGGTGTCGCAGGCGAGCGTGCGCCTGCCGGCGAAGCAGCCGCCCTCGATCGCGATCGAGGCGCAGGTCGCGGGTCCGCTGACCTCGGTGTTCGCCGTGCTCGAACGCGAGCCGGTGCGCCTCGGGCATCTGCTCGGCTTCGCGCCGCGCGCCGGCGCGGTCACCGGCCACGTCGCCTTCGCCTTCCCGCTGCGCGACCGCCTGCGCTTCGAGGACCTGGGCCTGGTCGCCAAGGCGGAGGTGCGCGACGCGGCGGTGCCGCGCCTGGCGGGCGACTGGGATCTCGACGGCGGTCGTTTCGCGCTCGCGCTCCAGGGCGCGAGCGTGACGCTCGAAGGCGCCGGCCGGCTGCAGGGCGTGGCGCTGACGGCCAAGGTGAGCGAACGCATCGGCCACGCCGACGCGCTGCGCATCGACGCCCGCGGCGACCTCGACACCGCCGGCTGGAAGCGACTCGGCATCGACCCGCTGCCCTGGCTCGACGGCACCAGCGACGTGCGCGCGCACCTGCAACCGCTCGGCGCGGGCGGGTTGCAGGTCGAGGTCGAGGCCGACGTCCGCCGCGCCGTCGTCGACCTGCCCGGCGAGGCGCTGCACAAGCCGGCGGGCGAGCCCGGCAACGCCCGCGGCACGCTGCGCTTCGAGAACCGCGCGCTCACCCGCATCGACGGCTTCCAGCTCGACTACGGCGGCAACCGCTTCCAGGGGCGCGCCACGCGCGCGCCGGCGGGCGGGTGGCGGACGGTGACCGCGGACGCGACCCTGGCGCCGCGCCAGGCCGGCCGTTCGGCGGCGCAGCTCTCCGCCACCGTCGCGGTCGACAAGCGGCTGGTGGTGCAGTCGCCCGACGCCGGTGCGCTGCTGGCCGCCTTCGGCATGCCCGTGGGATCGAAGGGTACGCTCGGCCTGTCCGGTACGATCGATCTCGACCAGCCCGGCGTGCCGCTCGACGGCAAGTTCTCGGTCCTCGGCATCACCATCACCGACTCGCCGCTGCTGGCGCAGATCCTGACGTACTCCTCGCTGCGCGGCCTGGGCGACGCGATGCGGCGCGAGGGCATCCCGCTCGATCGCGTCACCGCGCTGATCGCGCAGCGCGACGGCGTCATCACCATCCGCCAGGGGGTGGCGCGTGGCAGCTCGCTCGGCCTGCAGGCGAGCGGCACGATCGACGCGAACCGCGACAGCCTCGATCTGCAGGGCTCGGTGATCCCGTCCTACTTCGGCATCAACCAGGGAATCGGCAAGGTGCCGCTCCTCGGCCAGCTCCTCGCCGGCACCCAGGGCAAGGGCGTGCAGTCGTTCGACTTCACCGCCACCGGCACGCTGCAGGAGCCGAAGGTGAAGGTGAGCGCGCTGTCGAGCCTGACGCCGAACGGGTTTGCGGAGTTGTGGCGGAGGTTGGAGTGAGCGTTGGGGAAGGTTGTTAGGTTGTTACGTTGTTAGGTTGTTAGGTCGGACGAACATTCTGACCTAACAACCTAACAACGTAACAACCAACAACCTCATTGCTTCCCTCCCACCCCGAACTGGTCTAACGCGTCCCCATGTTCTCCTCCCGCCGACACACGCCGCAGGGCGCCCGCCGTTCGCTCGCGCTCGCGCGCCACGGCATGGTGTGCACCAGCCAGACGCTCGCCTCGAGCGCGGGGCTGGAGTGCCTGCGGCGGGGCGGCAACGCGGTCGACGCGGCGGTCACGGCGGCGGCGTTGCTGGGCGTGGTCGAGCCCTACAACACCGGCATCGGCGGCGATTGCTTCATGCTGATCTGGAAGGCCGGCGGCGGCGAGGGCGGCAACGGCAGCGCGGCGACCGAGGGCGGTACGCTCTACGGCCTGAACGGCAGCGGCCGCGCCCCCGCCACGGCGACGCTGGAGGAGTACCAGCGCCGCGGTCTGAGCGAGGTGCCGCTGCTCGGCATGCTGGCGGTGACCGTGCCGGGCGCGGTCGACGCCTGGAGCACGGCGCTGGCGCGCTTCGGCCGGGGCTCGCTCGCCGACGCGCTCGCGCCCGCGATCGCCTACGCCGAGGAGGGCTTCGCGGTGAGCGAGATCGTCGCGCGCGACTGGGCGCTGTGCGCGCGCGCCGGCTTTCTGTCGCGCCCCGACGCGGCCCGCACCTTCACGGTCGACGGCGAGGCGCCGCGCGTCGGGGCGGTGTTCCGCCTGCCGGAGATGGCGCGCAGCCTGCGCCTGATCGCCGCCGGCGGGCGCGACGTGTTCTACCGCGGCGAGCTGGCCGAGCGCCTGGCGCGCTACTCGGCCGACAACGACGGGCTGCTGACGCGCGCCGACCTGGAGGCGCACACCTCCACCTGGGTCGAGCCGATCGCGACCGACTACCGCGGCCACCGCCTGTTCGAGCTGCCGCCCAACGGCCAGGGGCTGACGGCGCTGATCGCGCTCAACATCCTCGAGTGCTTCGACGTCGCCGCGCACGCGCTCGCCTCGCCCGAGACCTGGCACCTGCGGATCGAGGCGATCAAGCTCGCCTTCGCCGATCGCGCCCGCTTCATCGCCGACCCCGAGCACGCGCGCGTGCCGGTGGCGGAGCTGCTGTCGAAGGACTACGCCCAGGGGCGCGCGGCGATGATCCACCCGGGCAAGGCGCTCGACGATCCCGCCCCCGGGCCGTTCCGCAGCAGCGACACGGTGTACCTCACCGCCGCCGACGCCGAGGGCAACGTCGTGTCGCTGATCAACAGCCTCTACGGCCCGTTCGGCGCGGGCATGGTCGCCGGCGACACCGGCATCTGCCTGCAGAACCGCGGCCGCGGCTTCGTGCTCGACGCGCGCCACCCGAACTGCATCGCGCCCGGCAAGCGGCCGTTCCACACCATCATCCCGGCGATGCTGTGCCGCGACGGCCGGCCGCTGGTGTCGTTCGGCGTCATGGGCGGCGATGTGCAGCCGCAGGGACACCTGCAGGTGGTGTCGAACCTGGTCGACTTCGGCCTCAACATCCAGGAGGCGCTCGACGAGCCGCGCTTCAACTATCTCGGCGGCCTGGCGGTGGCGATCGAGGACGCCGCCGGCGACGAGATCCGCCAGGGCCTGTTGGCGCGCGGCCACCAGGTCGGCGGCGAGTCCGCCGCCCTCGGCCGCGGCGGCTTCGGCGGCGGCCAGGGGATCATGATCGACCCCGCTACCCGCGTCTACTGGGGCGGCTCCGACCGCCGCAAGGACGGCTGCGCCGTCGGCTGGTGATTCGACCGCGCACCGCCGGGCGTCGGCGGTGGGCCATCTGGAGTGCGGCGGTCCCCGCCGCTCTGGATGGGATCGCGAACGATCCAGAGCGGCGCTTCACGTCGCACTCCAGATGGCGCTCTTGCATTGCTCGCGAGCATTTTGACCGCTAAAGTGCCCGCGTATGTTTCACCGGGAGTACGAGCTGCCGAAGGGGTCGTTCTTCCTCTTCGGACCGCGCGCCACCGGCAAGACGACCTGGCTGCGCGGTGTTCTGCCCGAGGCGCTGTGGATCGACCTGCTGCAGATGCGGGAGGTGCTCGACCTGACTCGCCAGCCGGAGTTGTTCCGTTCTCGGGTGGAGGGACGTCCCGGCAACTCCTGGGTGGTGATCGACGAGATCCAGCGATTGCCGCATCTGCTGGACGAGGTCCATTCGCTGCTCGCCGCGCATCCGAAGCGGTATCGGTTCGCGATGCTCGGCTCGAGCGCGCGCAAGCTCCGCCGGCTCGACGTCAACCTCCTCGCCGGCCGGGCCATCCGCCGCGACTTCTTCCCCCTGACGGGTCGCGAGATGGGCTACGAATTCGACCTCGACGAGTTGCTGGCCTTCGGCTGCCTACCCGCGGTTCGCACCGACGTCGCCGGGGCGGTCGATCTCCTCGACGCGTACACCGCGACCTATCTGCGCGAGGAGGTTCAGCAAGAGTCGCTCATCCGCGACCTGCCCTCGTTCTCGCGCTTCCTCGACGTGGCGGCGCTGGCCAACGCGCAGGTGACCAACGTCGCGTCCATCGCGCGGGAAGCAGGGGTCGCCCGGCCGACGGTGCAGCGATACTTCGAAGTGCTGGTGGACACCCTGATCGGCGTCTGGGTTCGGCCCTGGCGCGCGTCGGCGCGTGTCAAGGAGGTCGGGCACCCCAAGTTCTACTTCTTCGACACCGGCGTCGTCCGCGCCCTCCGGGGGGCGACCCGCGATCGCCTCGAGAGCGCCGAACGCGGCCCCTTGCTGGAGACGCTGGTCCTGCACGAGCTGCGCGCGCACATGGCCATGGCGGGCACCGGGGGAGAGCTCAGCTACTGGGCCACGCCGTCGGGCGGAGAGATCGATTTCATCTGGCGCCGGGGGGCGCGTGCGATCGGTGTGGAGGTCAAGGCGTCCCACCGCTACCGGCCCGAGGAGGCGGCGGCGCTGCGCGAGTTCCTCGCCCGCCGGCGGATCGCCGCGGCCTACCTCGTCTACGACGGCAGGGAGATCCTGAACGATCGCGGCATCGTCGTTCTGCCGGTGCGCGAGTTCATGAAGCGCCTCGCAGGCGGCGCGATCATCCCCTGACCGAAGATCTGGAGTGCGGCGTGAAGCGCCGCTCTGGATTCTTCGCGCGACGATCCAGAGCGGCGCTTCACGCCGCACTCCAGACGGCTACGCCGCGCCCTTGGCGACGCGCTCGATCTCCGCGCGGCGGGCGTCGAAGTCGGCGGCGACCTGCTCGTCGCGGCGGGCGATCTCGTGCAGGTCGACGTCGGCGTAGCCGAGGATGCCCATCTTGCCGTAGGCGGCGCGGATCTTCTCGCCCCACAGGCCGATGTCCTTCATCGCCGGCACGATGCGGGTGAAGAGCGCGGTGCGGTAGTCGCGCATGAAGCCCGACTCGAGCATGTAGGCGGCGCACTCGTCCACCGGCAGGCCGAGCGTCGCCCACACCTCCTCGGCCTGGAAGCGGTCGCGCATGGCGTAGCAGGCCTCGACCGCGAACTCCTCGCGCTCGTCGCGCTCCGCCTGGGTGAGCTGCGGGTAGTAATCGCGCAGGGCCAGGCGGCCGAAGGCGACGTGGCGCGCCTCGTCCTGCATGACGTAGGCGTTCACCGACGCCGCCAGCGGGTTCTGCGCCATGTCGCGGATCGAGGCGAAGGCGGCGAGTGCCAGCCCCTCGATCAGCACCTGCATGCCGAGGTAGGTCATGTCCCAGCGCGAGTCGGCGAGGATGTCGTCGAGCAGCTTCTTCAGCGTCGGCGTGATCGGGTAGGCGAGGCGGAACTTCTCGTGCAGCAGGCGCGAGTACGACTCGACGTGGCGGGCCTCGTCGATCACCTGGGTGGCGGCGTAGAACTTGGCGTCCATGCTGGGGACCTGCTGCACGATCTTGGCGGTGCAGATCAGCGCGCCCTGCTCGCCGTGCAGGAACTGCGAGAGCTGCCAGGCCTGGAAGTGGGTGCGCGCCAGGACGCGCTCCTTCTCGGTCATGCGCAGGTAGGGCTGCGAGCCGAAGATCGGCATCGACTCGTCCGGCATCTGCTCGGGGTTCTCCGGGTCGAGCTCCTGCGACCAGTCGATGCGCTCGCTGGCGTTCCACTGCCGCGTCTTGCCCTTCTCGTAGAGCTGCAGCAGCGCGCCGCGCCCGTCCTCGTACTCCCAGCGGAAGTTGGTGTCGAAGCTCTGCGGGATCGCCCAGTCGGTGGACTCGGCAGGGGTGGCGTAGCGGCTCTCGGTCGACATCGACGGTCTCCTCTTCGCTGGCGTCGGTGCTAGTCCCGCGCGGGCGAGGCTGTCAAACCGCGGCATCGGTTCGGCAGAACAGCGGAGCCGCGACCGTCAGGGAGCGGTTGGCTGCGTTTCCAGCGCGATGCCAACCGCTCCCTGACGGTCGCGGCTCCGATTGGGGTGCGGGGGCGAGTCGGGGCTCAAACGCGCCGCAGCCACACCCGCACGGCGCCGTCGTTGCCGCTGGCGTCGAGGTCGCGCTCCCAGCGCTCGACCAGCGGGGCGCCTTCCTGCTCGAGCCAGCGGGGGATGACGGCGCGCAGGACGCCGATGCCGCCGGGCGTGCCGCGTCCCTTGCCGTAGACGATGCGCACCTGCGGCTCGCCGGCCGCTGCGGCGGCGCGCAGGAAGCGCTCGGTCTCGGCCACCGCCTCCTTCACCCCCAGACCGTGCAGGTCGAGCGTCGGGCTGAGACCGAAGAAGGAGCGGAGCAGGGCGCGCAGCACTCGACCCCCGTCAGCGCGCCACCGCTTCGACGTGGTAGCTGCGGATCGCCGGGTGGTGGTCGATCTCGGCGGTGAAGCGCGCCGTGCCGCCGTCGGGCGGGATGCGGTCGGTGCTCGGCAGGGCGGCCACGCTCACCACCGTCAGCCCCTGCTCGTCGAGCGCGCTCACCTTCACGCTCACCTGCGAGGTCGCCCGGGTGCCGCGGTTGACGAGCGTGCCGGTCAGCGTGATCCGCTTGCTCGCTGAGTTCACCTCGTCGCGCAGATCGATGATCTCGATCCGCACCGTCGGGTCGGGCTGCAGGTCCTCCTCCAGGGTCAGGCTCGGCGTCGGCGGCACCGGCAGCACCGGCGGCGGGGGGGGTGGCAGCTCCGGGTCGCGCAGGCAGCCGGCCAACAGCAGGAGGGCGAGGAGGGGGGGCAGGAGGCGGGGCATGGTTGTAGATAGACCTACCCCCGCCCATCCGCTATCCAGGATCACTTCCCATGACCCCCTTCCTCTCAGAGCTGACCGACCGTGTGCTGGCGGGCCTGGAGCCCAGCCGGGCCGATCTCGGCGCGGTACTGGATCTGCCGGACGACGTCCTGCCCGACGTGCTGGCGGCCGCCTACCGCGTGCGCGAGCGCACCTGGGGCCGGCGCGTCAAACTGTGCATGCTGCGCAACGCCCGCAGCGGGCTCTGCCCGGAGGACTGCGGCTACTGCTCGCAGTCGGTGGTGTCGAAGGCGCCGATCCAGAAGTACACCCTGCAGAGCGAGGACGAGCTGCTGCAGGGCGCGCACGCGGCGGTCTCGCGCGGCGCCCGCCGCTACTGCATGGTCACCAGCGGCCGCGGCCCGAGCGCGCGCGACATCGAGCAGCTCACCGGCGTCACCCGCCGCATCAAGGCCGAGTACCCCGACCTCGAGATCTGCGTCTCCCTCGGCCTGACCGAGTACCAGCAGGCGGTCGAGCTGAAGCAGGCCGGCGTCGGCTGGGTGAACCACAACCTCAACACCAGCGAGCGCTTCTACCCCGAGATCTGCTCGACCCACACCTACGCCGACCGGGTCGCGACGCTGCGCAACGTCGTCGCCGCCGGGCTGCACACCTGCTGCGGCGCGATCGTAGGCATGGGCGAGACCAACGACGACCTGGTCGACGTGGCGCTCTCGCTGCGCGCGCTCGCGGTCGATTCTCTCCCGGTCAACTTCCTCATCCCCATCGGCGGCACCCCGCTGGCGGAGCGCCGCGATCTCTCGCCGGCGCACTGCCTCAGGGCGCTGTGCATGTTCCGCTTCGCCAACCCGGCGGCGGAGGTGCGCGTCGCCGGCGGCCGAGAGCTCAATCTCGGCTGGTTCCAGTCGCTGTCCCTCTACCCCGCCAATTCCATCTTCATCGAGGGCTATCTCACCACCCCCGGCCAGGCCGCCAGCGCGGCGCAGCGGATGGTGGAGGAGATGGGGTTCGAGGTGGAGACCGCATGACCCACCCCACCCTCATCCGCCGCGACGACGTCCGCAACGTCGCCATCATCGCCCACGTCGACCACGGCAAGACCACGCTGGTCGACGGGCTGCTGCACCAGTCCGGCATCTTCCGCGCCAACGAGCACGTCGCCGAGCGCGTCATGGACTCGAACGACCTCGAGCGCGAGCGCGGCATCACCATCCTCGCCAAGAACACCTCGATCGAGTACGGCGGCGTGCGCATCAACATCGTCGACACCCCCGGCCACGCCGACTTCGGCGGCGAGGTCGAGCGCACGCTGGCGATGGTCGACGGCGTGATGCTGCTGGTCGACGCCTCCGAGGGGCCGCTGCCGCAGACCCGCTTCGTCCTCAAGAAGGCGCTCGAGGCGGGCCTGCCGCCGATCGTCTGCATCAACAAGATCGACCGGCCGGACGCGCGCATCACCGAGGTCCTGAACGAGGTCTACGACCTCTTCATCGACCTCGACGCCACCGAGGACCAGCTCGACTTCCCGGTGGTCTACACCAATGCCCGCGCCGGCACGGCGACGCTCGACCTCGAGAAGCCGTCGGACAACCTGCGGCCGCTCTTCGACCTGATCGTCGGCCAGCTCCCCGGCCCGGCGCACGACCCGGCGTCGCCGGTGCAGTTCCAGGCCAACAATCTCGACTACAACGACTACGTCGGCCGCCTCGCCATCGGCCGCATCAAGAACGGCCGCCTGCAGTCGGGCGCGTTCTACACCCTCTGCCGCGCCGACGGCTCGCAGAAGCAGGTCAAGATCACCCAGATCTACGGCTGGCGCGGGCTGAAGCGCATCGAGATCCCCGAGGCCGGCGCCGGCGACGTGGTCGCGCTCGCCGGCATCGAGGACATCGCCATCGGCGACACCATCAGCGACCGCGAGAACCCGAGGGCGCTGCCGGCGATCCGCGTCGACGAGCCGACCATCGCGATGATCTTCAGCGCCAACAACTCGCCCTGGTCGGGTCGCGAGGGCGAGCACGTCACCTCGCGCAAGGTGCGCGAGCGCCTGTTCCAGGAGCTGCGCCGCAACGTCAGCCTGCGGATCGACGAGACGGACGCCTCCGACGCCTTCCGCGTCACCGGCCGCGGCGAGCTGCAGCTCGCCATCCTGATCGAGACCATGCGGCGCGAGGGCTACGAGGTCATGGTGTCGAAGCCGACGGTGGTGACGCGCGAGGTCGACGGCGCCGTGCACGAGCCGGTCGAGCTGCTGGTGATCGACATCCCCGACGACTACATCGGCGTGGTCTCGCAGCTCCTCGCCGTGCGCAAGGGCAAGATGACCAAGATGGGACAGGCCGGCACCGGGCGGGTGCGGCTCGAGTTCAGCGTGCCGTCGCGCGGCCTGATCGGCTTCCGCTCGCGCTTCCTCACCGACACCCGCGGCACCGGCATCATGAACGCCCTCTTCAACGGCTGGGCGCCGTGGCACGGCGACATCCAGGCGCGCACCAACGGCGCCATGGTCGCCGACCGCGAGGGCGTCGCCACGCCCTACGCCTGCTTCCACATGCAGGAGCGCGGCACGCTCTTCATCCCGCCCGGGACGCGCGTCTACGAGGGTATGGTGGTGGGCGAGTACTCGCGCGACAACGACCTCAACGTCAACATCGTGCGCGAGAAGAAGCTGACCAACATCCGCGCCGCCGGCCGCGACGAGAACGTCGTCATCACCCCGCACCGGCAGATGGGCCTCGAGCAGGGCCTCGAGTGGATCGACGACGACGAGCTGGTCGAGGTCACGCCGCAGTCGATCCGCCTGCGCAAGCGCATCCTCAAGCAGAACGAACGCCCGCGCTCGAAGCGCGCCGAGAGCGACGACTGACGACGCCCTGGGCGACGCGCGGTTCTGTTGGTAAGAACGCGCTCATGCACCGGGAGATCCATCGCGGCGGGCATGTCGGCTGGCTGCGCGCCGCCGTGCTGGGGGCGAACGACGGGCTGATCTCGACCAGCAGCCTGGTGGTGGGCGTGGCGGCGGCCGAGCCGAGCAGCGCCGCGGTCCTGCTGGCGGCGGTGGCCGGGATGGCTGCGGGAACGCTCTCGATGGCGGCGGGCGAGTACGTCTCCGTCAGCTCCCAGGCCGACACCGAGCACGCCGACCTGGCGCGCGAGCGGCGCGAGCTGGCGAGCTCGCCCGCCACCGAGCACGCCGAGCTCGCCGGCTTCTACGTCGCCCGCGGCCTCGCCCCGGAGCTGGCCGACCAGGTCGCCACCCAACTCATGGCGCACGACGCGCTCGCCGCGCACGCGCGCGACGAGCTCGGCATCCACGAGACGATGCGCGCCCGCCCGATCCAGGCCGCGCTCGCCTCGGCCGCCGCCTTTGCCGCCGGCGCTCTGCCGCCGACGCTGCTCGCGGCGCTCCTGCCCGGCGGCGCGCTCGCGCCCGCGGTCGTCGCCCTGACCCTGGCCCTGCTCCTTCTCCTCGGCGGCATCGCCGCCCGCATCGGCGGCGCCCCGGTCGCTCGCGCTGCCCTGCGGGTGGCCTTCTGGGGCGCGCTGGCGATGGCGGCCACCTCGCTCGTCGGCCGCCTCTTCGGGGTCTGATCTGGAGTGCGGCGTGAAGCGCCGCTCTGGATGGTCCCGCAGGCGATCCAGAGCGGCGGCGACCGCCGCACTCCAGATGGATTCTCTTAGTCGTGGCGCGCGTGGTATCCGGGCGCATGACCAGAGTCGCCGCCGCCATTCTGCTGCTGCTTTCCCACGCCTCCCTCGCCGCCGCCGCCGCGCCGGCCAGGCCCAACATCGTCTACATCCTCGCCGACGACCTGGGATGGAAGGATGTCGGCTTCCACGGCTCCGACATCCGCACGCCCAACATCGACCGCCTCGCCCAGGGCGGCGCGGTGCTGGAGCAGTTCTACAGCCAGCCGCTCTGCACGCCCTCGCGCGCCGCGCTGATGACGGGTCGCTACCCGCTCCGCTACGGACTGCAGACCGGCGTCATCCTCGCCGGCGACACCTACGGTCTGGCGACCGACGAGTGGCTGCTGCCGCAGGCGCTGAAGGAGGCGGGCTACCAGACCGCCATCGTCGGCAAATGGCACCTCGGCCACGCAAAACGCGAGTACTGGCCGACCCAGCGCGGCTTCGACCACCAGTACGGGCCGCTGCTGGGTGAGATCGACTACTTCACCCACGAGGAGCACGGCGTGCGCGACTGGTTCCGCGACGGCAAGCCGGTCGACGAGCCCGGCTACGTCACCACCCTGCTGGGCGAGGAGGCGGTGCGCGTCATCCAGAAGCACGACGCGAAGAAGCCGCTCTTCCTCTACCTGACTTTCACCGCCCCGCACGCCCCCTACCAGGCGCCGCAGGAGGATCTCGACCGCTACCCCGACATCGCCGACCCGACGCGGCGCGCCTACGCCGCGATGATCACCGCCATGGACGACCAGATCGGCCGCGTCGTCGCCGCGCTCGACGAGCGCGGTCTGCGCGACGACACCCTGATCGTCTTCCAGAGCGACAACGGCGGCAATCGCTCCGCCATGTTCGCGGGCGAGATCGACGTCTCGCAGATCACCCTGCCGAGCGACAACGGCCCCTATCGCGACGGCAAGGGCTCGCTCTACGAAGGCGGCACGCGGGTGGCGGCGGTCGCCAACTGGCCGGGACACATCCGGCCGGGGACGGTCGAGGAGGTGATCCACATGGTCGACGTGTACCCGACGCTCGCCCGGCTCACCGGCGCGCCGACCGCGCGGGCGAAGCCGTTCGACGGCGTCGACGTCTGGGAGACCATCAGCGCCGGCAAGCCCTCGCCGCGCACCGAGGTGGTCTACAACGTCGAGCCCTTCCGCGCCGGCGTCCGCCAGGGGGACTGGAAGCTGGTGTGGGGCACGTTCCTGCCCAGCAGCGTCGAGCTGTTCGACGTCCGCACCGACCCGGCCGAGAAGAAGAACGTCGCCGCCGAGCATCCGCAGAAGGTCGCCGAGCTGCAGGCGCGGGCCGAGGAGCTGGCGCGCCAGAGCCCGCGGCCGCTCTTCCTGCTCGAGCAGCAGAAGAAGCCGGGCGGGAAGCCGACGTTCCCGAAGTGATCTGGAGTGCGGCGTGAAGCGCCGCTCTGGATGGTCGGCGAGAACGATCCAGAGCGGCGGCGACCGCCGCACTCCAGATTTCCGAAGTTCTTCGGCCTATCTTCCGGACTGCCGGGGGGAAGGCTGGGATAGAAGCTCCAAATGGAGAGGGGAGAGACCGCGATGGTTCATCGAACGGCTGCCGCTCGTGCGGCGATGGCCTGCCTGCTGCTGGCGCTCGCCGCCGGCCGGGCCGGCGCGGGCGGCATGTGGGCGTACGAGAGCGGCCAGACCGACATCGGCACCGCCACCGCCGGCCGCGCCGCGCTCGCGAACGACGCCTCGACCGCCTTCGGCAACCCCGCCGGCATGACGCGCCTGGGTTCGCAGATCCAGGTCGGCCTGCAGCCGACCCTCTACAGCGCCACCTTCGACGTCGGCCCCGCCACCAACGTCGCCGGCACCGACGGCGGCGATGCCGGCGGCTTCCTGCCACTGGCGGGTCTCTACGGCGTCTACTCGATCGACGACGACCTCAAGCTCGGCGCCGCCCTCAACTCCTACGCCGGCGGCGACCTGAACTACGAGGACGACTGGGTCGGCCGCTACTACGCCACCGAGTCGGCCCTGCTCACCTTCAACTTCAACCCGGTGATCGCCTACCGCGTCCTGCCCTGGCTCTCCCTCGGCGCCGGCTTCTCGGTGCAGTGGGCCAAGATGACCTCGGAGATCGCGATCAACAACGTCGCCGAGAGCCTGGCCGACGGGCGGATGGAGTTCAGCGACACCAACTTCGGCTTCGGCGGCAACTTCGGCGCGCTCTTCGAGATCGACCCGCGCAGCCGCGTCGGCCTGTCCTACCGCTCCCAGGTCGGGCAGGACTTCGACGACGTGCCGACCTTCGGCCAGCTCGGCCCGGGGTTGGACGCGCTGCTGCGGCGCTCCGGCGTGCTCGGCGCCTCGCTCGGGCTCGACGTCACCATCCCGCAGGAGGTGATGCTGAGCGCCTACCACGAGCTGAGCGACGACGTCGCGCTGATGGCCAACTTCAACTGGCAGGACTGGAGTCAGTTCGGCGATCTGAGCGTCTCGCTCGACACCGAGCCGGCGCGTGCCCGCGCGGTCGACGCCAACTTCGACGACACCTACCAGGCCGCCGTCGGCGCGCACGTCCGGCTCGCCGAGCCGACGCTGCTGCAGGTCGGCTTCGCCTACGACACTTCGCCGGTCGACGAGGGCAACCGCTCGGTCGCGCTGCCGGTCGACCGACAACTGCGCTTCGCCCTGGGCGTGCAGTACGAGGTCAACCAGGACTACAGCATCGGCGCCGCCTACGAGTTCGTCAGCCTCGGCGGCGCCGACGTCGACCAATCCGCCTCGGCTCTCAAGGGCACGGTCCAGGGCGACTACGACCAGAACTCGCTCAACGTCTTCAACCTGACCGTGATCCGGCGCTTCTGATGCGCCCCGTCGACGGACTTGCGCCTCCCGCGAGGGAGGAGGAGAAGCAGCATGGACGAGGATTGCGCATGAGATCGAGCACTCGAACCTGGCTTCTGCTGTGCGGCGCCCTGCTGTTGGTCGCCGTCGGAGTCTCCGCCGCCGAGCGCGCACGCGCGCCGGAACCGCGTCTCGAGCCGAAGGCGATGGAGCTGTTGAAGGCGACGTGCGAGCGGCTGTCGACGGCGCGCTCGCTCGGCTTCACCGCGACCACCTCGTACGAGAGCCCGAGCCGGCTCGGGCCGCCGCTGGTCTACAGCACCGAGTCGACCGTGCTGCTGTTGCGGCCCGACAAGCTGCGGGTGATCACCAGCGCCGACGGCCCGGCGTCGGAGTTCTACGACGACGGCACGACGATGATGGCCTTCGCGCCGGCGGAGAACCTGGTCGCCGTGGCGGAAGCGCCGGCGACGATCGGCGCGGCGCTCGAGCAGCTCTACGCCGCCTCGGCGACCTACTACCCGTTCACCGACCTGATCGTCGCCGATCCCTGCGCGGTGCTCACCGACGGCTTGAAGCTGGCCTACTTCATCGGCCAGTCGCAGGTGGTGGGTGGCGCCACGACCGACATGATCGCGCTCGTCAACGACGCGCTGTTCCTGCAGCTCTGGATCGGCGCCGAGGACAGGCTGCCGCGCCGCGTGCGCGCCATCTACGCCGGCGACCCGGCGCGGCTGCGCCACCAACTCGACCTGTCGGACTGGAAGGTCGACCTCCACGTTCCGGCCGACGTCTTCGGCTCGGCGAAGGCGGCGGCCGCGACGCGGGTGGAGTTCGCCCGGCCGGATCCGCCGGCTTCGCCGGCGAAGGCGGCGCGCAAGGGCGGCAACCCGAAACCCTGACGGAGGAGGGCGCCTCATGAAGACGATCGCGACGACACTGATCCTTCTCCTGGCGAGCGCGGCCTGTTGCGGCAGCGCCGCGGCCTGGTCGCACGCCGGCCGGTGGGGCACGGCCTCGGGCGGCGGCGGTTCGTGGAGCGCCCATGGCTACCGCGGCGGCTCGGCGTCGGGTGGTGACGGCTCGTGGAGCGGCACCGGCTTCCGCGGCGGTACGGCCTCGGGCGGCGACGGCTCGTGGAGCGGCACCGGCTACCGCGGCGGCACGGCCTCGGGCGGCGGTGGGACGTGGAGCGGCACCGGCGCCGGCGGCACCTCGGTCTATCACTCGCCCGGCACCACCTCCGTCTACGATCCGCACTACTACGGCGGCTACTACTATCCCTACCATCCGCCGACGACCGTGAACGTCTACGGCAACGGCTGCTACGACTGCGGCGGCTGGGTCGCCGGCGCGGCCGCGGCCGGCGCGGTGGTGGGCGCGGCGGCCGCGTCGAGCCAGAGCGCCGGCGCCTACCAGGCCGGCTACGACGCCGGCAGCGAGGCCAACCCGCAGGTTCCCGTCGGCACGGTGGTGACGACGCTGCCCGCCAACTGCGGCAACGCGACCATGGGCGACAAGACCTATTTCCTGTGCGGCAACACCTGGTTCCAGCCGTCGTACGGCGCCAACGGCGTCTACTACCGCGTGATCGCCGCGCCCTGAGCGCGCGGGCGAGGAGGAATTCCATGAGCAAGTGGACTCTGTTGTTGGGCGGCGCGCTCGCCTTGGCCGGCTGCGCGACGCAGTCGCAGATGCTGCAGAACCGCCAGCCCGGCGCGGTCGACTCGGCGCTGGCGCGCGGCCGCTTCGACCTCAACTGCCCGCAGGCGACGGCGACGGTGCTGTCGAGCGACTTCGTCCAGCCCGCCATCCAGGGGCCGTGGGTCGCCGGCCTCGAGCGCCTCGAGTACACCGTCGGCGTCGAGGGCTGCGGCCAGCGCGCCGTCTACGTCGTCCTCTGCCAGGAGGGCACGTCGACCTGTTTCGCCGCCCATCCCGCCGACCGCTACGCCGGCCGTTAGAGAGAGGAGGACCGACGATGAGGCTCGCCACCCGCGCGACGTTCGCCGCGCTGCCCCTGTGCCTGGCACTGGCCGGCTGCGTGACGATGAACACCTACAACTCGATGCTGCAGCAGCAGGAGGCGCTCGAGGCCTCGCTGCGCAGCGAGATCGCCGCCGACCAGGTGAAGATCGAGCAGCTCGAGAACGGCATCAAGGTGCAGATGTCGGACGCGCTGCTCTACCGCTCGGGCGTCGTCGAGCTGCACCCGAACGGCATCGCCGCGCTCGACAAGGTCGCGGCGCAACTGGCGAACATGGCGGCGCAGGGCAACGAGGTCGACGTCGTCGGCAACACCGACAACGTGCCGATCGGCGCCGCGCTGGCGGAGCGCTATCCCAGCAACTGGGAGCTCGCCGGCGCGCGCGCTTCGCTGGTGGTGCGCCACCTGCAGAACAAGGGCGTCGACCCTTCCAAGATGGAGGCGGTGTCGAACGGGCAGTACCGCCCGGTGGCGTCGAACGACACGCCCGAGGGCCGCGCCCAGAATCGCCGCACCGAGATCCTCATCCGGCCGCGCTGACCCGCCCGCCGGTGAAGCGCGAGTCCGCGGCTCGGCGCGACGGCCGCGCTTCACGGCGACGCTGCGCCATGAGCCGACCTGGCGCCGGTTCGGCCGCCTGGCGGCTGGCTGCCCTGTCCTGTGCCGTCGTGCTTGCGAGCGCGGCGGCACCCGGGCGCGGGGCCGCCGCCGATGCCCTCGATCCACGCACCGAGGTCAACAAGCAGGTGACCAACCCGGTGCCGAGAGTGTCGTCGGTCAAGCTCAAGAACGAGATCCAGTTCCTCGACCGCATCGGCCGGTCCGACGTCGGCGAGTACAAGCTCGAGGTGCAGCCGGTGGTGTCGCTGCCCGTCACGCCCGCCTGGCGGCTCATCGTGCGGCCGCAGTTCACGCTGCTCGAGGACAAGCCCTACGCCGGCTCGAACGGCGAGTCGCTCCGCACCACCGGCGTCGGCGACACCGTCCTCGACCTGGTGGCGGTTCCCGAGGATGCGTCCTGGCTGCTCGGCATCGGGCCGACGTTCACCTTCCCGACCGCCAACCTCGACGAGACCGGTCAGGGAAAGTGGCAGGCCGGCCCGGGCGCCGTCGTCGGCCGCGAGGGGGAGCGCTGGATCGCGGGCGCGATCGTGCAGCAGTGGTGGTCGTTTGCGGGCGAGGCCGGCCGCAAGGACGTCAGCCAGATGCACCTCCAGTACCTGGCGAGCTGGTTCCTGCGCGACGGCTGGGGCATCGGCACCTCGCCGACGATCAAGTTCGACTGGGAGGAGTCGAGCGGCAACCGCGTCACGTTTCCGCTCGGCCTCGCCGTCTCGAAGGTCGTCGAACTCGGCGCTGGGCTGCCGGTCAAGCTCGAGCTGCAGGGGCTGTACGCGCCGGTGCGCCCGGACTCCTACGGCGAGAAGTTCGGCATCCAGATCTATGTCGTGCCCGTGATCCCATCGCTGCTGCACCGGCCGCTCTGGGGCCCGCGCTGAGGGCGCCGGGTCAGGGCGGATCCTCGGCCGTGCCGATGCGCATGCCGACGAGCCGTGCCACCAGGATGGTGAGGTAGAGCTGGCCGACGATGCCCTCGGCCACGGCGGCGTAGCGCGCCGGCAGCGTCACCGGCGTGATGTCGCCGAAGCCGACGGTGGAGAGGACCGTGAGGCTGAAGTAGACCATCACCGGCGCGCTCGTCAGCCCTTCTCCGTCGCCGGAATGGGCGAAGGTGAACGACTCGGGGTGGCGCAGCAGCATGGCCTCGAACAACAGCGCCCAGCACAGGCCGATCAGCAGGTACACCGACACCGACATCGCGATCGTCTCGGACGTCACCTTGCGCTGTCGCAGCAGAGAGCGGAGCTGGCTGCCGGTGACGTAAGCGAAGAACGCCCCCCAGGAGGCGATTCCCCAGAGGACGACCGACGGGCTGGGAAACAGCAGCACCCACAGGCGCTCGCCGAGGGCGAGTGCGGCGAGCGCCCAGCCGACGGCGCGCCGGCGGGCCATCTGCCGCTGCAGCATCCGACGCTCGCCCACCAGGTCGTCGATGCGAACGGCGAGCAGCGCCGCCATCAGCACCAGCAGCATCGTCAGGCTGACGGCGATATCGGCCAGCGCGCCCTGTCCGATCATCGGCCGGACCAGGAAGACGGCGACGACCGCGGCCAGCAGCGCGCTGTGGCGGCGGCGCTCGAGGAAGGCGAGGATCTCCGCCACTTTCTTCCCCCTCATGGCGCTCAGCTCTGCCCCAGCGGCCGGAGCGAGTCCGGAAGAAGCGGCGAAAGTTGTCAGAAATCTGGTGCGGCGCGAAGCGCCGCCTGGAATCTGCTGCCGGCGGTGGCGACTCCACCCCCGTTCGGTTAGGCAGGGGAACCATGAGCTGGACACCCGCCGCCGAGCCGGCCTGCGGGGCGCGCGATGCGTCCGCGGGGATCGAAACCATCATCGAACCGCACTCGCGCGACCTGGGCGGCTTCAGCGTGCGGCGAGTGCTGCCGTCGCCGGCGCGCCGCATGGTCGGTCCGTTCGTCTTCTTCGACGAGATGGGGCCGGCCGAGTTCGCGCCCGGCACCGGCATCGACGTCCGCCCGCACCCGCACATCAACCTCGCCACCGTCACCTACCTCTTCGAGGGCGAGATCCTGCACCGCGACAGCCTGGGCTCGGAGCAGGTCATCCGCCCGGGCGAGGTCAACTGGATGACCGCCGGCCGCGGCATCGTCCACTCCGAGCGCACGCCGCCGGCGCGCCGCGCCACCGGGCAGCGGCTGCACGGCATCCAGTTGTGGATCGCGCTGCCGCGCGCGCACGAGGAGAGCGAGCCTTCCTTCCGCCACCACGACGCCGCCGAGTTGCCCGCCATCGAGCGCGACGGCGCCCGCCTGCGCCTGCTGGCGGGAGCGGCCTTCGGCGCGCGCTCGCCGGTCGACGCGCGTTCGCCGATGTTCTACGCCGACGCCTCGCTCGCGCTCGGCGCCTCGGTAGCGCTGCCCGACGAGGTCGCCGAGCGCGCCGTCTACGTCGTCGCCGGCGAGATCGAGTGCGGCGCGCACCGGATCCCCGCCGGCCGCATGGTGGTCCTCGCTGCCGGCGCCGCGCTGCTGCGCGCCCCCGCCGGCGCGCGCCTGATGCTGCTCGGCGGCGCCGCCCTCGACGGCGAGCGCCATCTCTGGTGGAACTTCGTCTCCAGCTCGCTCGAACGCATCGAGCGCGCCCGCGAGGACTGGCGCGCGCGCCGCTTCCCGCTCGTGCCGGGCGACGAGACCGAGTTCATCCCGCTGCCGGAGACGCGCTGAAGAGGTTGTCATGTCACGTACAACCTTCCCCGACAGAGCCGCGGCCGCGACGATCGTGAACACGACGCATCTGGTGGGGCGCGCGCACGGCGTGCTAGCCAGGCCGCCATGGAACGCGCTCGCTCCTGGCGCACGGCGCCGATCGGCGAGGAGGCGTGGACGGCGCTGGCGCGCGAGCTGCCGCCGTCGGCGGTGTGGTCGCTGCTGCTCGAGCTGCTCGAGGAGCGCGCCCGGCAGCGCACGCCGGCGACGCTGATGCAGCAGTGGCAGCGCGACGGCTTCGTCCAGCCGTGTGCGATCGACCAGCGCACGCTGGTCGATCTCGACCGCCACCTGCTGGCCGCGGCGGCGGACTTCGAGGCGCTCGAACTCTCGCCCCTGGCGCCGCTCGGCGTCTGCTCGGCGGTGGCGGTGGCGAGCCAGAACAAGGTGGTGTCGGCGCTGCGCGGCACCGAGGTGGTGGCCGATCCCACCAACGTGCTGGCGCTCGAATGCGCCCGCCGGCTGCGCCGCGATGCGGACCTCGAGGTGCGGCTGGCGACCTGCCAGCGCTGCGTGCGCGCCCAGGCGTTGCCCGACAAGCCGGGCTTCGCGCCGCACTTCCGCATCTTCGCCCTCGCCAGCGCGGCGCGCGAGCGGCAGGACCACGCCTTCGCCGCGGCGGCGCTGGCGCAGCACGTGTCGGTGCACCTCGCCGCCCTCGACCGCCTCGAACGCCACGGCTACGCCTTTCCCGGGCGGCGCCTGCGCCTGCTCGCCACGCCCGCGCGCGCCGCGCTGGCGGAGCGCGTCGCCGCCGGCGTGCGCGCCGTACCGGTCGAGCGCGCCGGCCTCGAGCACGCCTACTACGACGGCCTGCGCTTCCAGGTGGAGGTGCGCGGCCCGCACGGCGAGGCGGTGCCGCTGATCGACGGCGGGCTCTTCGACTGGCTCGGCAAGCTGACCTCGAACCGGCGCTTCGTCCTGGTCGCGAGCGGCATGGGCTCGCAGCTCGCCGCCTACCTCTTCCGTCTGCCCGGTGCTACACCCGCCGCATGGGAGTGAGAAGGGCGATGGTCCCCCTGCTGGTGCTGCTGGCGGCGGCCGGCTGCCAGGAAAAGAAGACCAAGGCCGAGCGCTACGCCGAGAGCGAGCAGAAGATCCTGCGCAAGATGGAGATGCTGCGCGAGCGGCAACAGCAGATCACCACCAAGCTGGCGGAGCTGGAGCAGCGCCTGGCGGTGGTGCGGCGCCGGCGTCAGGAGCTCGAGAACCGCTGGGCCGAGCCGACGCCGACCGTGCGCCCGACGCGCGTCAGCGCAGACTGAGGGCCAGGTCCTGCAGGCTGGCGACCAGGAAGTTCTGCAGGAAGAGGATGCCGATGATCAGCGCCATCGGCGAGAAGTCGATGCCTCCCAGGTTGGGGAGGACGCGGCGCAGGCGCCACAGCAGCGGCTCGGTGGCGTTGACCAGGAAGCGCACGATCGGGTTGTACGGGTCGGGGTTGACCCACGAGATCACCGCCCGCGCGATCACGATCCACATGTAGAGCCAGAGGAGCAAGTTGAGCGCCGTCGCCGTGGCGAAGACGAAGTTGGCCGCGAGCATGCCGAACATCGCTCAGGGTTTAGCCAACGGCCGGAGGCGGAACAAGGCGCCCGCTCACGCTCCCAGCTCGCGCGAGCGCGCGGTGGCCGCGGCGATGCCGGCGACGACGGTGTCGACGAAGCCGCGGCGCTGCATCTCGGTGAGCCCGGCGAGGGTGGTGCCGCCGGGCGAGGTCACCGCGGCGCGCAACGCCTCGGGTGTCTCGCCGGTCTCGGTCAGCATGTGGGCCGCGCCCAGGACCGTCTGCAGCGCCAGCCGGCGCGCGCTCTCGTCCGGCAGGCCGGCGGCGATGCCGCCCGCGATCAGCGCCTCGGCGAACAGGTAGACGTAGGCCGGGCCGCTGCCGGAGAGGCCGGTGACGGCGTCGAGCGCGCCTTCGTCGCGCGTCGCCAGCGCCTCGCCGACGGCGCGGAACAGCTTCAGCGTCAGGCGCTCGTCGGCAGCGGTGGCGCGCGCGCCGCGCACCACCACCGACATGCCGCGCCCGAGCAGCGCCGGCGTGTTCGGCATCACGCGCACGATGCGCGCCCGCTCGCCCAGATGCGCCTGCATGCGCCGCGTCGTCACGCCGGCGGCGATCGAGACGAAGAGGTGTCGGGGCGTGACCGCCGGGCGCAGCTCGTCCATCAGCGCGTCGATCACCTGCGGCTTGACCGCCAGCACCACCACGCGCGCCGCCGCCACCGCGGCGCGGTTGTCGGCCGTCGCCGCCACCCCCAGGCGGCGCTTGGCGGCGGCCCGCTTGCCGGCCTCGGTGTCGCTGACGACGATCTGCGCCGGCTTGTAGAGCTTGGCGGCGGTGAGACCGCGGATGAGCGCCGTCGCCATGTTGCCGGCGCCGAGGAAGGCGATTGCGTAGGTCTTGGGTCGTGGCATGGCGG
>Ga0268299_1001702_pt1 | contig 34353 bp, 31 predicted proteins | sample NOBtaG_FD_193484 | JGI IMG/M metagenome (GOLD analysis project Ga0268299, IMG submission 193484) | Activated sludge microbial communities from bioreactor in Nijmegen, Gelderland, Netherland - NOB reactor | ecosystem: Engineered > Bioreactor > Aerobic > Activated sludge | place: Netherlands... | reverse complement strand
TGGCGGAGGATTTCTTTACGAGTTTGCCGGGTATTCTCAGAATAAAGTTGGAAAGCAACAGATGGATTCTATTGGTGAAAAATTAGAACCAGCTTTTGCTGTGCGTGATTTTCGGGTGACCTTGAGCGGGCAATTGAAAACAAAACGAATAATCTCCTGGAAAGCAGGATTTATGTATGATGATGCCAACCGGGCATGGCTTGTACGTGAGACAGGGCTTATGATAGACGTACCAGAATTATGGGGGAAATTTTTTATTGGTCGTACCAAGGAAGGCTTCTCGATGAATAAAGTCATGGTGGGTTACGCAGGCTGGACGATGGAACGGCAAATGGCAATTGATGTAATACCCATTCTGGCCGATGGTGTGAAGTGGCTGGGATACCTGCCCAAGTCACGGATATTTTGGAATATAGGGGCTTATGCAGATTGGTTTTCGAAAGGACAATCATTCTCTACGTTCAAGTCACAAGTTGCAGTAAGGGCCGGATGGTTGCCAATTTATTCACTGGACTCCAAGACTGTTTTGCATGTTGGGGTAAATTACCGATATGGAGAACCTGTGAATGGTGAAATGAAGCTGAGTTCAAGGCCGGAGGCAAACCCGGCACCAAAATTTATTGACACAGGTAAATTCATGAGTAACTCTTCCAATCACGTGGGTGGTGAAGCATATTACCGGGCTGGACCTCTTATGGTTGGGTCAGAAATATATTGGCACAGTTTCAAATCTTCAGTAGCCAATGATCCTGTTTTCTTTGGTGGCGATGTGGTAGTGAGTTATATGATCACCGGAGAATTACGTCCGTATAATACTGCAACAGCTATACTTGGATTTGTTCCAATCAAAAAATCAGTATTCAAAGGCGGTTCTGGAGCATGGGAAGTTTTATTCCGTGCGTCTACACTCGATCTTAATGGAGGAACAGTGAAGGGTGGAAAATTTTGGAGAGTGACGCCCATGGTTAACTGGTATCTGAATAAGGATATCCGGTTGGAACTGGCCTATGGGTACGGAGTCCTTGATCGGTACACATTAAAAGGCGCCACACAATTTTTTCAGACACGCATTCAATTTACATTGCTGTAATTTGATGGCTTAAGAAACACCGAGATGTACAAGTACCTGATTATTGTTGTGGCTTTCTTCTTAAATACAACAGCCGTTGCCCAGCAAGATGAACAACTGTGGCTTGAATGGCAACTGTCATATCCGTTTGCGAGCCGTTACCTATTGGAAAATACAACTACGTATCAAACCCTATTAAAAAAGGATGGGAAGTGGAGAAGCTTCAATATCACCCCGACTTTTGAGTACACCTTACTTACCCGACTGGATCTGCTCAGCGAAATTTCATTGGGTTATACCGATCAGCAGGAAGGCATCAGCACATTTGAAGTAGCCCCCATGGTAGGAGGCCGGTTTTTTATTACGCAGAATAAGAAAATAGATACCCGCCTGGTTTGGCGCTATCAGGTACGCGGCTTTAAACAAATTGAAGCCAATGACTGGGAGGTGAGCAACCGCACAAGATTACGAGGGGAAATTTACTGGAGCATGAACGGACCTAATCTTTTCACGGATAGGCTGTGGTATATGTTTGCAGACTATGAAGAGTTCTTTGTATTCGATCAGCAGCTTGACGAACGTTATGCCAACAGAAGAAGAGCTAGGATTGGTTTGGGGTACAGGTTAAGTTATAAACATAGGTTTGATCTGAGTTACACCTTGCAAGCCTCGCGCAACGAAATAGAAGATAGTTTTACCAATACCGATAATGTAATTCAGTTTAAGTATAAATTATACCTGAATCCAGCGAGATTGCAGCCCGAGAATTGATTAAAAACCCATTAGGCAGAAAAACGAACCTATGAAAAAAGTCATAGCAATTTCGGTTAGTAGTATCTTATTGGTGGGGGCAATTCTGGTATACCTGAATTTTAACCGGTTGATCTCCGAGGCGCTGATAAAAAGTTTCAATTCGGGAATAGCGTCAGAAGTGTATGAGTTAAAATTTCAAGATTTGTCGGTTAACCCGTTTACGGGAACCATCAGGGTTTATCATGTAACCTTGCTTCCACGCGAAAAACCTTTGCGTGAATATCCCTACATCAACAGCTCGCTCCGCCTTAAAACAGAAAGAATTATTCTGAGAAATGTCGAAATCTTGACGTTGCTGAGACTCAAACAACTAAAACTGAAAATCATTTCATTAACAAAGCCCGATGTTGAATTGATGTTAAGAGGAACAAGGCACATTTTATTTCCTTTTAAGGACTCAACGTTCGTGACAAACCCCGACAGCACCACTAAAACAAAAGTGTTTGATTCCTTTCACTTAAACGCACTTCATTTAATTGAGGCGGCAGTTCATATCACCAATAATGACAAACAGCGGGATTTTAAGATTAACAATTTCACCATTCAACTAAACAATCTTTTGATTAGCTCGCAACCGGGTGAGTATTCAAGTTCTTTTGACAGGGTTTTGCTTACAGTTGGGCGACTGACGGGTAGTTTAAAAAAAGATGCCATTCAAACCGTGGAGTTTAAGGCTTTTAATCTTGGGTTAGATTCGCTGCAGCTTAAACTTACCCTCGATACAGTGATCCACAGCTTCCATGATTTTACGTTAGGCTTGCATAAACTGGATGTTCAAACGGCCGACAGTCTCTATCATTTAACGACCGATGCTTTTAATGTTTCGTATCGCGACCAATCAATTCGTTTGAAGAAAATAGGCTTTATCCCCAATGTCAGCCATGCTGTTTTGCAGCGCAATCAGGAATTCGAGCATGTGAATTTTTCAGGCACTGTACAAAAACTTACTTTCAACCGGGTGAATTTTGATTCGATGATTTACTCAAAAAGTATTTTTATTGACGAGATAATTCTTGATACCGCACTGGTTTCTATTTTTAAAGACAAACGTAAGCCACTGAATATGAACCGGTTCCCGTCTTATTTAGGTCAGACAATCAAAAAAATTCCGTTGTCGGTACGCATTAATCATGTAAAAGCAAGGCATGTTAGGTTGGAGAACACTGAGCGTAAACCTAATAATGCCCTGGCTAAAGTTTATATATCTCATGCAGCTGTGGATGTTAAAAATATTACCAATCTTTCAGTGAATTCAACACTAACCATAGACGCAAATGCCAGGTTGATGAATAAAGTTCCTTTTAAAACAAAACTCACGTTTTATTATTCAAAAAATCAATTTGACTTTGAAGGGTCTCTTGGAAAATTTGATTTGGTTGATTTAACACCGCTGGTGCAGGCGTATACTCCCGCTACGATCAAGAAAGGAATAGCAGATGGAATTTCATTCTCAGGCACTGCCCTGGAAAGGGGTGCGAGCGGAACGATGAAATTTTTATACCACGATCTGGATGTGGATCTTGAACTGAAAGACCGGGCACGATGGATCAGTTCAGTGATTGCCTTTGCCGCTAACACGGTATTGGATTCCAGCAATCCTGGCTCGTCTGATTTGCCACCGCGGGTGGTTCAATTTGAAATCCAGCGAGATATGAACAGGGGTTTTGTTAACGTGGTGATTAAGTCGCTGCTCAGCGGCCTGAAGGAAACCATGATTATGTCGAAGGAAAACAGGAAAGCTTATAAGAAGGCTAAGAAGAACCAAGCCAGGAAAAAGTAATTCACTTGTATCAAGTCGTCCGACCGCTCTATATCGCAGCAAATAGCGGGTCAAAGTCCCCAGCCTTGTGCCTGTCTGCCGGTAGGCAGGGTAGGCAGGCCTGGGTTACGCAGCACGGGCAGTGTGAAGAACATTGTTTGAGATCGCGGCACAAGGCCGCGAAGGAATCATAGCACGAGGTTGTGAAGAACATTGCTTAAGATCACGACCTACCTACCCTGCCGACAGGCAGGCACGAGGCCTCAAGGGGTCAGCCGACTAAAGAAAAGCCGGTATGATTATTTTTTGTGTTTGACCGGCAACCGCATAAAAATATGTTTCGTGGCCGTGCGGATATCACTTTCAATATCACTTTCGTATGTGATTTTTTTGCTGGCCCGGCCTTTCCATAAAAGTTTTTGAGTTTTGGTATCGTACATCTCAATAAACATCATGCCTTCCTGGTAGTTATGTTGCACCAGATCGCCACCGGCCACCGGTGCCGCAAATCCACCGTAATAACCGGGGCCTCCAAAGCCAACCCCCACACTTACCTGGGGCGTGGTTGAATACGAAACGCGGTCTTCCACCCGTGTATCAAAAATGAAAACAGCATCCGGATTTTCAGTATCCAGCGTAAAACCTTTTTTGGTAAGCTCCTCGTTACAGAGGTCTAAAATTAATTTTCCGTACAGCTTATCATCCTTTCGCGATTCATCATCCGGGTTGCTTGGCTTTACCCAGGCATACGTTTTGTATTTTTTTAAATCAACTCCCTTTGTTTTAACGGAGGAGCTGGAGATACCATTTTCGGAACAGGAAACAAAGAGGTAGGTCAGAGTGATGAGTGTAAACAGGAATACATTTTTCATAGGTGGAAATTAATAAAAAAATAACTGCGGATCGGTTGATCCGCAGTTATCTGTACAGAGACTGATAGCCTGTTAATTGGTCAGGAACGTGAATCCAATATTCAGGGTGAAGAATGATTGCGCTGTGTCAATTTCATTGCCGGCCTTAAAGCCATAGTTGAACTTGCCAGACACGTTAACTGCGGCAGCATCGTTCACCATGTACTGTAAACCAACTTCGGGTTGCAACAAAAAATTCCAGGCTTCTTGTTCCAGAGTATACAGGTTCATATCGGTATTCCTGCGGGTGTACATGGTTCCAATCCCCAAACTCACATAAGGGTTCATGGTCTCACCAGGCTTCAGATAGTAAGTCGGGTTGATCATCATGGGAACATGGTTGCTGTAACGATATTGCTTTCCTGTTAAGGATTGGTTATCGATCGTATAGGTATCCTTTGCGAATTCTTCATAGAATACGTTCCAACCCACACTAAATCCTACGCCAACATTAGGATTAACCATTTTACGGTAATCGAGGGTGGCGCCACGGAAACTTACCTGTCCGATAAAATCGTTGATATCGCCAACCGGAAACCCGATGGAATAGTTGAACGTGGTGTTGCTCTGCGCGTATACTGCACTCAGTGAAATCAGGCAGAAAGAAAATATAAGTGTGATCTTTTTCATGGGGCAGTATTAATTAAGTTTCAAATAAGGTGATTGTTCAAAAGCCTGATCGATACCATTCTTCACACGGTTAAGGTCATAAGCTCCTGTAAATAATCCATTGGCAACAGCCACCCAGGCTGCTTGTGATGAATTAATAGGACTTTCAACATGCGGATCGGCAATTGTCATAATCATCGAACCTGTAGTATAACTGCTAATGGTAACGTACGGAGGATAATACCAACCCCAGTATCCGCCCCAGCCATACCACCAATCGTACCAATACGAATAAAAATAAGTGGTTGATTTAATAGCTGCAGGGGTAAGAACAACATCGGCATCTTCATCAGCTACCCCATCCGGGTAGGGCGCGCCAACATTGTCAAGTCTTTTCCATCCAAGGGTAGTCATATTGGTTTCAATTTGTGCAAGGACTTCTTCTGCAATTGCTTGAGGCATGTATTCAGGAATCCAATCGCCATCATCATTTCTTTTTGCATCCACCACGATTTTATCGGGCATGGCATAGGTAAATTCCGGCTCAGTATCATTCGGTCCACCCGGATCTTGAAAGTCATACTCTTTGTCAAAAGTGGTGTAGACTGCATCCAGATCCTCTACATACTCAGGGCCTGCGGGGTAACACCCGGCCAGTAAGCCGGCCATCATTACCATCATCAACAATTTTTTCATAATTTACTTTAGATTAAAAGTTTGAGTGTAAAAATAAGTTTTTTTGAAATAGCAACCTGCCGCTCATCAGGAAGTTTTTAGAGGTTTCCTCACCAAATGAAGCTGAAATTCAATATTTTACGGTTAATTAACCAGCCTTCCTTATGAATGACCTTAAAGGCAACCAATCAACGGAGAATCCGGTGATTTATTATGCCATTCAATTGCTGGCACTGGCATTATTACTGGTGTGGTGTTTTAAAATTTTAGAACCCTTTATCACCCCCCTGGTGTGGGGATCGGTACTGGCCATCACGTTGTATCCGCTTCATAAAAGTCTGGCAGGCAAACTAAAAGGCCGCCATGCATGGTCGGCTGTAATTATTACTATTTTGATGCTCCTGCTGATTATCGGGCCGGCTGTTTGGCTGTTGCTGGCCACGTTTGATGAATTGAAGGAACTGGGAGCCGCCTATCGTTCGGGTGAACTGGCTATCCCACCTCCCCCGGAAAACGTGAAGGACTGGCCTCTTATCGGATCAACCGTTTATTCGCTTTGGAATGAAAGTTCAAAAAATATTTCGCAGGTGGTGGTTAGCCATAAAGAGCAAGTAAAGGAATTTCTCTTAGCCCTGCTCGGTCTTCTTAAAACATCGGCTACCGGTATCGTGATGTTTACCCTGTCCATCATTGTCAGTGGGGTTCTGCTGGCCTATGCCCAATCTGCCGGTAATTCAGTAAAAAACCTGTTGGTTAAAATTGTTGGCAAAGCAGGAGAGTCGATGATGGAGGCCGCGGAACTAACGGTAAGGAATGTGGCCAAGGGGGTATTGGGGGTGGCGGTTATTCAATCCATTTTGGCAGGTATTGGGTTTGTACTGGCTGGAATTCCTTTTGCAGGGATATGGATAATGGTTTGCCTGATCCTGGCCATTGTTCAGATTGGAATTCTCCCTGTTTCAGCGGGTGTTATTATTTATATATGGGGCGTTGCCGATACCATGACGGCCACCATTCTTACCATCTGGATGTTATTTGTTGGCGTGATCGATAATATTCTGAAGCCAATCATGCTGGGGAAAGGCGCACCGGCTCCTATGTTGATTGTTTTCCTGGGTGCGATTGGCGGATTTATTTTTTCAGGATTTATCGGATTGTTTACCGGTGCCATCATTTTAACGCTCGGGTATAAACTTGTGAACGGCTGGCTTAATCCTGAATTGTTCAGTGAAGAATTGAAGAAGGAATAAAAAACCCCCGGCCGGTCTCCCTGCAACGTTTGGTTGAGATCGCGGCCTGCCTACCGGCCAGGCACAAGGCCGCGAAGGAATCTCAGTGTGGGTTGCGAAACATATTGTGTGAGATCGCGGCACACGGCTGCGAAGGGTTTACTTTCTACCATACACATATCAACTTCACGTTGATCTTAATGAGATAATCGTTTCACACAAAATAAATAAAGACAAATCCCCGGCCTTGTGCCGGGGTCTCACCGAAATATCGAGTGAGATCGCGGCACGGGGGCCGCGAAGGTTATTCCGCACTTACAATTTTATTTCTGACGTTTTCAAGTCGTCAGACCGCTTTCAGTTGCGGCAAAGAGCGGTCAGACGACTAAATCCCGGCACAAGGCCGCGAAGGAATTTTATTCCGGACTCACAATTTTATTTCTGATAGCGTTAATCTTAGCGCTCAGTTCAGCCACCACCGAATCTTTCATCAACTCAAGCCCCTGGTTGTTGGCAATCTTTTCGTCTACATCCAGCTTCTTGTACAAGTCAATCAATTCGTTGAATGCCGTTGCATAGTAGGCATAGTTCGGATTTTTTTCCGGATTGTTTGGGTCGCTGATGGTCTGTAAGAAACCGTATGTTGTTTCAATGTTCTGTTTTTGTTCCAGTACAATTCTGAATACCGGTATTAAAATTTGCATGCGGGCATCCTCTGGCAACATGTCCTTAGGATATGACTCCAGGATGCCAACCGCCAGGTGAAGGTTTTCAATCAGGTAGGCAGACATGGCAATACCAACCAGTTTTTCACGATCCGTTCCTTTCAGGTCAGCAGTAGATTTTTTAAAAAGTTCATCGACAATCGCTTTGGCAGAATCGTTTTGAGCCAAGTTTTCGCTATAACGTTTGTTCAGAAATGTCAAAATAGTTTGTTCAATTCCAATCACTTTGCTGAGTTCTTGCGCTGCTGTAAAAAGATCTTTTGAGTTGGCGCTCTGCTTATAGGCAATACTATAATTCAAATCGGCCAGGTAAACGCCCAGGTTGGCTGCAGCTTTCACATCGCCAGTGGCATACCCCGCTGAAAATTTAGGGTCATTCATTAGATTAGCGTTAAACTCGGCTGCGGTGGCCTGCAAACCGGCAGCGATATTACCGGGGGTCATCAGGTTAGCGAAGAAGGCATCGCGCTGTTGGTCGAAAGATTCGTTTACTTGTGCTTCTTCAGTGTTTTCTTTGCTCTTTTGGCACGAAACCAGGATGGTGGCCAGAAACAAAATGCTCAGTATTTTTTTCATGTAAACTTCAATTTAAGCTTTTGATGTACGTGATTTGGACAGCTAAAGTAGTTAATCTTTTTCTTAACAGGAAAAGGAACAGCAGCCTGGCCGGCCGAATTTTTTAGGTTTATGGCATGAGGAATGGCGTATCTTTACCCATTGAAAAAATGCCCTATGAGATTCACAATCCTCCCCCTGGTATTTCTTTTAAGCCTGTCATCGGCAAAAGGCCAGGTGCTTATTTCGCTGCTGTTAGGCGATAAACTTAACTCCGGGAAAATTGAATTTGGTTTAGATGGGGGTGTTAACTTCCCCGATATACGGGGCCTGAGGGGAAGTAACGTACGGGGGGCATTCAACCTTGGTTTTTATTTTGATATTAAATTAAAGAACCCCCAATGGATGGTGCACACGGGAGTGTTGGTCAAGTCCTCCATGGGTGCTGATGGCTTGCCTGTATATTCTTTAGGTGACCCCGATCTTGACAATTCCTTTGCCGAAGGGGAAGTTCGCAGGAAGATTAATTACTTCAATGTACCCATAGCCATGAAGTACGAATTTAAAAATCATCTTTATGTTGAAGGTGGAATCATGCCGGCTTTACGCGCGAAAGCATTTGATATTTTTACAACCGATATAAAAGAGAGAGATGACCTCGAGTACAAACTAAAGATAAGCGACCAGTTTCACCGTCTCGATTTTGGTTTAGTGGGCGGGTTGGGTTACCGGTTAATGGGAGGCAATGGTATGAACTTAACGCTTCGTTACTATTACGGCTTGGTCGATATTACCATCGATGATTCGGCACCGGATCAATTCAACACCTCGCTTTATCTGGCCGTTGGTATTCCCATTGGTGCCGGCAAAGCAAAAGAAAAAAGAGAAGCGGAGGGTAATCAGTGACTCGTTATCAGTTAATCATTAATAATTAAGATTACGATTAACAATTAACCTACAACCCAAAGCGATATTGAAGTCCTGCAATCACCTGCTGACGTGATCCCAGAAATCCGCACTCTAACCTCAACATCCAGTGTTTACTGTATTGGTATTGTGTTCCTAGCACAAAGTTCCACATGTCTTTTGGTCGTTTGTCGAGAGAGTATTGCACGGAAGCATTCTGTTCATCGTTCAGGGCTTCATCCATACTGTTTAGGAATCCACCCGCGGCATCCAAAGCCCGTATAGCAGCTTCATGTCTTGCTTTGTTTCCGGGAAGAGCTTGTTGGGGCGGAGTTAAACTATTCCACCACGCATCCACCTCCTGATATTTCTGGTCAACGGCAATAATTCCATTGTCAACTTTTGTTTGGAGCCCTTCCATGTCAAAAAGTTCTGTCAGGTCAATCGAGCCGCTGGTTCCGGTATTCAGTTTTAGGCGGAAACCACCAACCCAAAGCGCAATGTTGCTATCAGGCTTTTTAAGTTTAAACGATTTTCCAAAACGGGGTCCGAAAATAAAAGCAAAGGCCGGATCTTCCAGCTCGGCAATATCATTCCATGTGAAGTTCATATCCAGCGCCATCCATCCACCGCCCACGCCAATGGTGGGCGTTATTCCAAAGCCCATAGAGGTAGCTTCAAAATTTGCTTTCGTATTCAACTCCATGACTTGAGTCCATACTCCATCGTCACCCGGCACATACACACCTGCATCAATGGCGGTTGAGGGCTTTGACTTGGCGAGAATTCCATAAATGTTTAAAAAGGGGAAAAGCCAGATGTCGGGCCGAAAGTTTATCCCCTGTGCTTCGGAGGTTGCGTTATCAAATCGAACAACTTCACTTAAATCGTGAAGCGGCCCATTATTAAAACCTACCTGAAGGTTGTCAATCACCAGGTCAGACTTTTGCCACAGATAGTTTATTCCAAGGCCAGCCGAGTAAGGGAGATTAAAACCCCGTTTGGTAGCCTTCTCACCCCAGATGGGAAGCACATATGGGTATACTGATTTTTTCAGGCTATCAATAGTTGTGGCATTTTTCTTGCCCACCATCTTGTTCGAATAGACCTGAGCATAGGTGACAGCAGCAGAAAAGACGATGAGAATAAGAAGCGTTGTTTTTTTCATGGGTGTGATAGAATGACAAGGCGAATATAAAGAATCTTGAAGAGATAAGGTTTTGTGCTTAAAACATCTCGCTGATGTTTAACCACACACTCCAGTAATTTTTGCTGAACCCAAAATCGATGGCAAGATTAGAATTTGAATATTTGTTGAATTTCATACGTGCACCCACTCCGGTTCCCAGATGCCAGTCGTTAAAGTGTTGCGTATCATATTCAGCGGCAGACGATACATTCATAAAAACAACAAAACCCCACAAACCATTTCTGCTGAGCTGGTAACGTTGTTCAGCTTCAGTGTACAGTATTGCATTTGAACGGTACCTTCCGGTTTGAAATCCACGGCTGCTGATGCCACTGGTAGGTGACCAGTTGGTTGAAGGTAAATCGAGGTAGGGAGTTTTTCCTTTTGTGATCGTCCAGTAAAAGGTACGAAGGGCAAGTATGTGGTTTCTGTTTTGATTCAAGGAGAAATATTTTCTTCCTTCCAGAAATAAAGATTGATTGTTATAGGTACTGCCGAGCGCCTCTGCATTCCATCGGTAATTGAAAATCAGGTAGGCTGCTCCTCCCGGAGGATTGATGGCATTTATTCTGGCATCGTACACGGTGTTAATTGTAAAGCCGGATGATGACGTAGAAGGGAGTTCTTCACCATAGCGGGCAAGGTGACCCTCACCTTCAAAATCAGTTTCTTCAATGTTGTAGTGGTAGTCGAGCGCGTAGCCCGGCCCGAAGAACCAGTTGCCGGAAATTTTGATCAGAACGGTTTGAAAAAACCGGATAAAGTCGGAATCGATAAGCGATTCGTCCCATTCGGGAGAATTTCCTCCCAAGCCCCACGAGTATTGTGGGAAGTGGGCTATGCGGTAGTCACCGGTGATATTAAATGTATTATGCCTTAACCAAATGTTGGGCCTGACATACAAACCGTAACGGTCGCTCAGGTTTGTATAAGGGATCAGATAAATATTGGAGAGATTGGTTTGGGTAGGATCGCCTAAGTAGAAAGCTGCATTGATAGCTGTAATCACGGCTCGTCCCCCGCCCGGAACATTAACAGCAGCCGGAAGTAAGGAGAAGTGAATTTTTCTGCCCGATCGGACCTCATTGGTCTGATGAACCCGTTTTTTACCAACGATTATATCGACTAAATCAATTTCTGTGGAATCGGGCTGTTGAGCCACCACAAATTGAATGGTGGCAAGAAAAATAATCACGAGGCAAAAGCACCGTCTCATGACCTGACGAGTTGAGTTCTATTCAAAAAACATACTGATAGTCTGTAAACATACTCCATGATTGGACAGTCATTTGAATCTTATAGGCCTTGAGCCATCAAACCGCCTGATACTTCCGCTAACAGCAGTCAGGCGGCTTCTTCTGCTAAGTTTAGGTGAACAAACGGGCTATCGTAAAAAACAAAAAAGCCATTGAAAAATCCAATGGCTTTTAATTTTTCTTTTCAGTGAACGATTAATCAAGCTCCCCGATAAAAGGGATACTTTCCAGGATGGCTGCACGAATGGAGCTTAATAAATAAACTTCAATCTGGAAGAACTGAGCGGCAGCCTTTGCTCCGGCAGCCTTTTCCATTTTTTTATAGTAGGTAGCAATCAGCTTATCGGTTTGAACCCCCAACGCTGCTGTTTCTTTAATATTTTGTGAGAGCGCGGCATCGTCCATCGATCCATAATTGGCAGCATATTTTTCAAGAACTGCAACACGCTTTTTTCCTAACTCTTTTCGTTTGGTTTCGTATTCATCGTAGAGTTTCCAGAAGGCATCTTTCTGAGCGCCTTCCAGTTTAATAAATTCGGCTACAATTTCTTTCTTTCCCTTGCCGTAAATGGATTGGATAAAGTCAACATCTTCTTTATTGGATTGTGCCATAACAGCAGAAGAAAGGCAGACAAAAAAGAGGATCATTAGTTTTTTCATAGTGATATAAATTTTGATTTACCTGCGAAAGTAAAATTTTCCGGTTGAATTACTGTCAATAGATGAGTTGAAAATTTGACCGGCTGACAAAAATCATGCGACAGTAAGGAGGAAACGACCTTTTTTTGATTAATATTGATTTGTTAAAACACCATCTATGAAAAAGGGATTTTTATTGACATCACTGTTCGTTATGAGTATAGGTATTGCCTGGGCGCAACCAACCATAACCCTGCTAACCTTCGAAAGTTATACTTTCTCAGATCAATTCGATACCGAATATGGTCATGGGAAAATTCAGGATGGATTCCAATGGGGTGCCGGTCTTGAATTTGGCCTATCCGAAGTTATGGCGGTAGAGTTGATTTACCAAAACCTGAAAACGGATGCCTATTACGATGGGTATTATGATCTGGGACCTTCGCAGCGATTCAGTGGTAACATTGGGATCAACTATGTATTAGTAGGAGGTACACGATATGCACCGCTCAACGACAAAATCAGTGGTTTTGGAACTTTTGATTTGGGAGTTGCGTGGTCTAATCCTGAAGAGTCCTTACAATCTGAAAGTGTAACCAAGTTTGCACTGGGCGGAAGGTTAGGGGTGCGGATTATGGCATCAGAAAAAGTAAGCATTCGTTTACACGGACAACTGCTTTCACCTGTGCAATGGGCCGGTGGCGGTTTCTATTTTGGAACCGGTGGTTCCGGAGCAGGCGTAACGACTGGCTCAACAATTTATCAGTTTAACTTGGGAGGAAGTTTGAATTACCGGTTGAAGTAATCAACCTACCTCCCCTTGCCAGTCTGAGCGAAGTAGAAGACTGAGCGGAGTCGAAGTCTGTTTGAAGTCGAAGACTAATTCGGACTTTAAAATCAGGTTTCGACTCCCTGCCTACCAGCCAGGCAGGCGCTCAACCTGACAACATTTACTTTTGAGACAGCACCTAGTTTATTTACACTTATCTGATTTTCCAACGAAGTAGCGCTCACCGTTGCTGTAGATTTTTTCATCCTCCAGTTTAAGTAAGACTTCCAAAGGTTCCAGTCCTTCTTTATGGAAGGTAAGCGAGAGCAGCGCTTCCTGGCCCTTTCCTTCTACCAACCACTTCCCTGAAAGGTTGCCTTTGTATTTTGGGTTTTGGTTTTTAAGAACACCCCCTTTTTTTACGTTGGCCTGAAAGGTTCCATCGGCACACAAATGAATCATGGTTTCTTTTGTTCCTCCTGTAACGGCAGCGTAGGTGGCAACTAATTTTCCCGATAAAAATTCAGTCCAGTCAAAATCGGCATACGGGTTGGTTGTTGATGGCGGCTCAAACGTACTGGTGTTCATAAACTGAATGGCAGTATTTTTTACCGATTCAAAAAATTGAACCGGTGCTACTACAAACACCGTAACGCATGGTTTGTTCTGACTGCATTTTGAAATAGCAAACGCTTTGTTTCCTTTGTTAATGTAAGGGCCCTCGGCAGTCACTTCACTTGAAAGTATGCCATCAGCAATAACAGGCTTCAAGGCTTTGAGTTTGATTGTTTCACTCAGATTAAATCCCTTACTCCAGGTTTCTGCCATCACGGCCAGATTACCTTCCTCCCGACCGAATACATAAATTTCGCCATACGTTGATGTGGTTGTGGTAAGCAGGAAAACTTCATTTTCACGGGGCAACATTCCTTCCCAGCCTTCCGGTACGGTGGCACTAAAACCAAATCGGGGCGCAAACAATGTTTCGCCAGCGGCATACATACGACCGGGTTGAATGCGGTTCTTCTTTTGCCCGAAAGAGGGTTGAATACATGCAATCAGCAGAAGGGTAATGAAGGGTAGCCTGACCTGTTTCATAAAAGCAAGTTATTTAGTTGTATTTGATAAGCGTTGGTTTTCGGACAAAGGAACCGGAATTTTTAACCCGGAGATTTTGCTTGAAACCGATATTGATTTTACTGTCACCAAATTCATTTTGAGGAATGTACGTTACTTTTAATTCCATCGTACCAAAAATAAGGTTTTCGTTTCGGGTGCGTAACCCACCGCTCAGGCCATAATAAATCTTTTCATCTGATATACACAGATCACAGTCGAGGGCAACCACATCGATTGCGACAAAAGGGGCGAACCGGAAACCAATCAATTGAAAGGGCGCATAGAGTTGCGATTCTAAATGTGTTACCAGGCGCTTATCGGCAAAAACGCTGTCGCTGCTGAACCCTGGTATAATCGAGTTCGGGATTTTCATGTATTCCTGCGTTTTTGGATTGTTAACCTGTGAGTACGTGATGGAAATATAATTTCTCAATTTCGACCTTCCTAAGTTTAGCGCACGTGTAACATAGGTACCATTAACGTGGAGGACTATATCTTCCAAATTTCCATTATTAATAAACGTGCTTGTTTGAAAAGTAGTCTTGTAAAAATTTCCTTTCCGGTTGGCCGCTGCGTAGCCAAATTTTAGTGCACCGTACGGACGTTCTACCGAGCCCAAGCTGTCAAATTTTATTTTACCCGTTACATCATCTCTTACTAATCGGTTTGTGCCACCAAGCCTTATGAGCCCTGCTGTTACCGATGCGCTTATTCCGGTAGGAACATCCTCTGTTCGGCCAAATCCGAAAACATATTGTGTTCTGTAGAAGTTTTGACGATAAAATGTGAACTCTGACATAACGCCACTTTGATCATTATATTTTGGCTGTATCTTATACTCAGGTTGTTCCGGTGTATCGCCATACACGCCATCGGCATAGCGTATGGAAAGAAATTGACGATTCCGGTTTCTAAAATTGCGTTTGATACCAATGTTATACCCCAGCCACACATCGAAAATATTATAATCGTATTTCAGAAATGAAGAGGTTGCTTCGTTATACACATTTTCAGACCAGTTTTTACTGAACTCAAACCCACCGGCCAAACGGGTGTAGGGCGAAACCAGGGGCCGGTTCAATCGGGTAATAATCGCGTATTCATTTTCTTTACCGATGCTTCGCCCCGAATTGATTTGTGTGTACATCAGTTCCAGGTTAGCCAGGCTACCGAATATGCTGCTCTGCGTAAATAACATTCCAAAACCGTAGAAGGGATGTCGATCTTCTTCCAGTAACGAAAAATATTCCAATCGCTGGCCTCGCCCGCCTAAGTTGGCATCGAAAACACTAAACTCCAGCGAGGAAGGGGGGCTTCCTCCTGCAGAACCTCCTATACTAAACACGTCACGCGTTAGTACTACCAGATCAACAGAGTCTGTTCCCGGAATTGAATCAGGAATGATTCTGCAATCCAGTATAAAATCCTTATCGCGTATAAAACGTTCGTTATCGGCTAGTTTGTGAGGATTGATCGGTTCATTTTCTTTAATAAAAAGGTGCTGCTTCAGGGTTTTGGCTCGGGTATTTACGTGCAGGAAATTGGAAACGTCCGCTACTACTTTTTTAACTTTCTTTGCACTGTCGTATATCGACTTCTCAAAACCAATATGTTCAATTCGAATGGATCGGATGATCTTTCCGCTGTATGGAAGGAACGGGTCTTCGCTTTTACTATTCTTGACAGGGTCTTTTGGTGTCGTAGAGATTAAACTCAACCCTTCGTGATATGCCTTTCTGGCCAGTGATTTTTTATTAGGCTTCTTTTCAGTTGAGTCGCTAACCTGAGCGATAGCCTGGCTTGATGAAAACAATACTGCGCCTGCAAAAACATATATCAGTAGCCGAAAGCACATTGGTTTAAAAGAAATACCCCACTCTGTAAATTACAGGACTATAATATGGTGAATTATCTTCACGGTTGTACAAAAAATTGTACAATACCTGAATGCTGATGCCGCCCCTGCCCTTCCGGCCTATCTGGCGGATATATCCTGCACCTGCAAAATAAGAATCAACATGATCGGTACGGGTCGTGATTTCAGTACTGGCAAGTTCGTAGGCATATTCGGTCTTTAAATATTCCCATTCCGTCCATAAATAAATTCGTTTGGTAAGCTGGGCCCGCGCAAACAAATTGGGGCCGAAGGTGTTCAGGTTCTTTCCATAAAACCTGTCACGTGTATAAATGTATCGGTAGCCGAAACCGGTGGTCAGTATTTTTGGAAAGTAATATGCTAACATTGGCGATACCTCCACGTGAGTTTCGCGCGTATTGATCCAAAAACCGGTGGAGCCACCCAGGCTGATTCGACTCATGAATGGTCGTGGATCTTTTCTTGTCTTTTCGATGGGCGCATGAACAGAATCGGGTTGTTGGGTAAAACCCTTCACTTGTAAGAGCAGAAACCCGCAGATGAGTAAATATTTCATCATAGTTTATTTGCCCTTAAAAAGCGGTTTTCTCTTTTCAATAAAGGCCTTCATACCTTCCTTCTGATCTTCAGAGGCAAACGTGAGATAGAAATTTTTGCGTTCGAACATTAAGCCTTCATCCAACTGTGTTTCAAACGACCGATTAATGGCTTCTTTAGCCAGTTGTACAGCTATGGGCGACATCTGCGCAATCTCTTTGGCAAGTTCAACGGCTTCGTGCATATACATTTCAACAGGAACTACTTTGTTTACTAAGCCATAGAAGTGTGCTTCCTGTGCCGATAAAAATCTTCCGGTTAATATCAACTCCATGGCTTTTGCTTTACCTACTGCTTTCGTGAGGCGTTGTGTACCACCCGCGCCCGGAATGGTTCCTATTTTGATTTCCGGCTGACCGAACTTGGCCGTTTCAGAAGCAATCACCATGTCGCAGGTCATCACAAATTCACAACCTCCGCCCAGCGCAAAACCCGACACCGCAGCAATGATTGGTTTTTTTGTTTTCCGGATCTGATCCCAGGTGCTGAACTGATCCATGATCTGCATATCAATAGCTGATTTATCAGCCATTTGTTTGATGTCGGCCCCAGCGGCAAACGCCTGATCGTTACCGGTGATGATGATGACTTTGACGTTTTCATTTTTATCGAATTGTTGTAATGCATCGCGTACTTCCTGCATCAACTGTGGATTAAGGGCGTTTAGTTCTTTTGGTCGGTTGAGTTGAATCAGGGCAATGCCTGCCTGGTATTGTTCGGTAACTTTAATGAGTTCCATATGTGATTGGTTTTTACAAATCTAAAAAATAAACTGTGTTAAGACCCTAAAGGTCTCAAAGACCTTTAGGGTCTGTCAAAAAAAGAAAGGCCCCCTTCGAGCAAGTGAAGGAGGTCCTTTCAAACCAATAGGCGTATTTGTGCTATGCCTGACCATTCATTCTTTTTTGATTGTTTGTGTAACCTTGTCTTATTTTGCTTTTAATCGTTCAACCTGTTCTCATGAAGAAAATAAAGGTTTTGTTTGTGTGTTTAGGTAACATTTGCCGATCGCCTTTGGCGGAAGCAATTTTCAAACACAAGGTTTCCCAAAAGGGTCTTCAGCATTTAGTAACGGCCGATTCTTGCGGAACGGCCAATTACCACGTGGGAGATGCCCCGGATCCACGTACCATTGCCAATGCCAAAAGAAATGGAGTGATGATTGACCATATCGGTCAACAACTTTCATTGCAACACCTGGCTGATTTTGACTTTATTTTGGCTATGGATAAAGGCAACCATCAGAACATTCTAAAACTTCATGATGCTGAAAAATACAATTCGAAAGTGCTGCTGATGAGAAGTTTTGATCAGGCACGCCAGCATGACGAAGTACCCGATCCTTATTACGGTCATGAGCGTGACTTTCAGCAGGTGTTCGAAATTCTCGATCAGTCTGTTGAATCGTTTATTGAATTCCTGAAAAAAGAACATTTCAGAGTTTAAGAAGTACCTGTAATGTCGAGCGTGACGATTGTTCGATTAACACACCACTTTTTCTTCTGTAAGCATTAAATGTTTCTTCGTTGTAGTTTTTTACCGTGATTAACGTTAGCCCGGTATTGTAATAGACTTCAAATTTATGCTGAAGTTTATCGATTAGCGCCATCACTTTGCTTTCGCGAAAGTCGATACAAAAAGAGAATGAAATAGCCGAGTTTTGCATGACGTTGATTTTTATATCCAATTCAGAAATAGCCTGGAAGATAATGCTCAATTGTTGTTCACTCACAAAAGTGTAGTCCGTAACTTTGCAGGAGATCAGGCATTGATTTTCTTTGAACACAATCAGCGGTGGAAGTTGATCAACATGGCACTCATGAATTTTTGTTCCGGGCAGGGAAGGATTTTCAAAACTTTTTACCAGCAACGGAATTTCTTTTAGCGCCAGCGGCTGAATGGTTTTGGGGTGAATCACCGATGCCCCGTAATAAGTCATCTCCGCTGCTTCTTTGTAAGGAAGCTCGGGAAACACCACCGAGTTTGGAAGCCGCTTGGGGTCGGCACTCATCACACCGGGTACATCTTTCCAGATGGTAACGGATTCAGCCTGCAGGCAGGAGGCATAAATGGCTGCTGTAAAATCAGAACCTTCTCGACCCAATGTTGAAGTCAATCCTTCTCTGGTCGCCCCGATAAAACCCTGCGTAACCACCATGTTCTTTTGAAGGATCGGGCGAAGGGCTGCCATATTGTCAAATGTTTCTTTCCATTGAACTTTTCCTTCTCTGAAGGTCGAATCGGTTAGTATGTACTTTCGGCTGTCAAGCCAGGTTGCATTTAAACCAATGGAGGAAAGATATTTTTCAACAATAAAGGAAGAAATGACTTCGCCCATGGAAACTACCTGGTCATAGACGAGATCATCATCACCCGGATGCTTTACTTTTTTTGAAAGCTCATCGAAGAGTGAGTTGAGCTGTGGTGCAATCTTGTGGTCGGTTGCGAAGAGCTCATCACAAACCTGAAAGTGATAGTTTTTGAGTAGGTCAAGGTCGGTTTGATAATCGCCACCCTTAACAAACGTATTTAAAATACTTTCGAGGGCGTTGGTTGTTTTGCCCATGGCAGAAACAACCACGACTAAGGGTACATCGGCATTGGATTTCACAATGGCTGCTGTGTTGCGAATAGCTGCCGCATTTCTGAGTGATGCCCCGCCAAATTTAAAAACCTTCATTTTCGTTGTACTAAATCGTTTGCGAATTAACTTTACGGCCTCAATTGAACCTTAAAGATCAGCCTAAAAAATTAAGCCGCCAAGCATGGAAGGATCACGAATAGCAGAACCCATTGGAAGTGCCCTCGACCGTTTTATTAAAAGTAACCAGGAACAGTTTGCGTATGCCAGCGGAGAGCTTTCGCAACTTCTTCGGGACATAGCCCTGGCATCCAAGGTGGTGAACCGCGAGGTGAACAAGGCCGGGTTGATCGACATTATGGGGTCGATGGGTTCAACCAATACCGCTGGCGATCAGCAGCAAAAGCTGGACGTGCTGGCCAATATTCGTTTTTCCCGTGCCCTGACAAAAGGGGGAGAGGCCTGTGCTTTGATTTCTGAAGAAGCAGAAACGTATTCCGACCTGAACAACCAGGGCAAGTATGTCATTGCCATTGACCCGTTGGATGGATCTTCCAACATTGATGTGAATGTTTCGATCGGAACGATCTTTTCCATTTACAGGAGAAAAAGCCCGGTGGGTACGCCCATCCAGGAAGTGGATATTCTTCAAAAAGGAACGGAGCAGGTAGCGGCCGGATATATTTTGTATGGATCGTCAACCATGCTGGTGTACACAGCCGGCTTTGGTGTGAATGGTTTTACCTACGAGCCATCGTTGGGTGAATATTTTCTGTCGCACCCCGATATGAAAATGCCGGCCGATGGAAAAATATACTCTATTAATGAAGGCTCTTACAATTCATTTGCCCAACCGGTGAAGGATTATATTTCCTTCTGCAAGGAGAAAAATTTCACCGGTCGTTACATTGGTTCGCTGGTAGCTGATTTTCACCGTAACCTGTTAAAAGGAGGGATTTACATTTATCCGGCCACAGCCAAAGACCCACAAGGAAAATTACGATTGATGTACGAATGTAATGCCCTGGCTATGATTGCCGAACAGGCCGGGGGCATGGCGACTGATGGAAAAAACAGGGTGCTTGATATCAACCCCACCTCACTGCACCAGCGGGTACCGTTTTATGTTGGATCAAAAAGAATGGTAGAGAAGGCGGGGAGTTTTTGATGCTACTCCTTTTTGTCGGACGAAGAAGAAACAATTTCAGGCGCATATTTCAATAATACGCCATACCACTTCACTAACTTCTTAATATCCGAAACATACACGCGGTTTTCGTCATAGTCGGGTAACACCGATTTTAAAAATGATTTCAACTCGCTGGCATCTGCTTCAGCATCAAGGCCCAAGTCATCTCCGAAAGAAGCATGCATTTTTTTCAATACCTCGGCCAATAGAACTGTTCCTTCTTTTGTGGTAGTATAAATTGAGATTTCGCTAAGAATTGAAAGACGATGATTGGCAGTAGCTACCAATTTAGTCTTGTGTTCATCCAGCGACTCTAAAATCACACCCGATTTAGCAGGTTTGAAAACTTTAAATAATCCACCCTTTCCGGAAATCGTTGCGATATCATCTAATGTCATATTCCTGGCGTTATTTTTTGATCGCTGAAGTTTAGTCAGCGGCTGCAAAACTAATCATTTTTTGTGCTCAGGCAGAAAACGATTTTTCAATAAACTTCAGTATTTCCTCTCTGCCTTTTTTATTGGTAGAGGAGGACACAAACAGGGGTGGTAATTCATCCCACCGTTTTAATAATTCAGTTTTATATCGCTCAAGTGCCTGATTGATTTTACCGGTGCTTAGTTTATCTGCTTTTGTAAAAATAATGGCCAGAGGAATTTCATTCGAGCCGGCCCAATCAAGAAACCTGGTATCGATGGCCTGTGGTTCCAACCGGATATCGATCAGTACAAATAAACAATACAGCGTTTCGCTTTTTATCAGGTAGTGATCGATAATCTTCCCGAATCCCTGTCGTAGGTCTTTGCTCACACTGGCAAACCCGTAACCGGGTAAATCCACCAGGTACCATTTCTGGTTGATAATAAAATGGTTGATGGTTTGAGTTTTACCGGGCTTGGCCGAGGTTTTTGCCAGCCCCTTTCGGTTGGTAAGCATGTTAATCAGGGACGACTTTCCAACGTTTGAGCGGCCAATGAAGGCGAATTCAGGCAGTTTTTTAGCCGGAGATTTCCCCATATCGGTGATGCTGGAAACAAATTCTGCCTGTCGTATCTCCATGAGTTAGACCAAGTTAAAGTAAAGCTTTCACCCCTAAATCGTAAGGATGTAAGATTTACGTGCTTTATGCTGTTAAAATTATGTGGTCAAATTGCCAGTTTTTTCTATATTGGCAAGCTTTGTTATACGTTTATTCATAACTTTATTTTTGGCATAACTTATTTTTGACATGTACAGTATCCGTTGTGTACTGATTTTTTTAGCTGTCGCAGGGCTTTTTCTACCGGGGTATAGCCAGGAGCCTTCCAACAAGCAGCAGGCAGAAGAGTATTTACTGCAAGCCGAATTGATCATGGAAGCCACCAAAGCGATGGACGAAGCGCGTGATCTTTTAGTCACTGCGGCCAACCTTGATCCAGAAAATCTCAAGGCGAATTTTGAAGCCGGCTATATGCACATCCATACTATCGGAAAAGATTTGGGCGTGAAATATTTAATGAGGGTTTATGATATCGATCCGAATTACAGGTTTGACCTCGAATATTGGATAGCCAGAAGTTACCAGTACGGACTTGAATTTGACAAGGCTATCGACTTCTATAATCGTTATAAAGAAAAGTTGGCAAAACGACCCAATTATCAGGGCAAAGATAGAATCGTGGCGGCCGCTGTCGATAGGGGTATTTTTGAATGTGAGAACGGAAAGCAATATGTGGCAAGTCCCGCTAACTATTCGATCGTGAATATTGGCAGCGAGATTAATTCAGAAATGGATGATTATGCACCGGTATTTAATGAAAATGAAGATGAGATCGTATTCACCTCCAGAAGGCGGGATGGAAACCTGAATGCCGATGTATTTGAAGACAACAAGCCGTATGAAGATATTTTTGTATCGAAGAAGGTGAATGGAAAGTGGTCGCCTGCCGAAAATATTGGAACAGTGATTAACAACGCATACCACAATTCTGATGTGGCACTGTCTGCCGATGGTAACACGCTGTTTATTTATACCGATGACGGAGGTGGCGATATCCTCTATTCAGAACGACAAACGAATGGTACATGGGGAGAACCCAAGCCGCTCCCGGGAATCATTAATTCCAGTTACGAGGAAAAATCCATCAGTATTTCAAAAGATGAAAAAACACTTTATTTCTCCAGTAACCGGCCGGGTGGTTTTGGAGGATTGGATATTTATAAAGCAACAAAAGATTTGAAAGGAGAGTGGTCGATCGTGAAAAGCCTGGGTTCAAAAATCAATACCGAATTTGATGATGATGGCCCTTTCATTGATTACGATGGAAAAACCTTGTACTTCAGTTCAAAGGGTCGCAAGGGAATGGGCGGATTTGATATTTATAAATCAGTTTTCGATGCATCAACAAATGAATGGAGCGAACCCGAAAATTTAGGATATCCGATCAACACGCCCGATAACGACATTTATTATGTAAGCACCAGCGGTGGAAAACGCGCGTACTACTCATCCGTTCGCGAAGATGGCTTAGGCTACGATGATATTTACATGATCACCATTCCCGATCAGCCTATTGCTAAAAATCCTGAGCCGGTTAAAGAACCTGAACCGGAAAAGCAACCGGAGCCTGAGCCTGAAAAAGAGCCAGTAAAGGAACCGGTTAAAACCATGGTGGCGATGCGCTATGTTGTGCAGGTTGTGGATGCTGACGGAAAACAACCGCTTTCGGCCAAGGTGAAACTGCAAGGCATGCGCGATAACGTAATGGTAGGATCAACCGCAACAGGAGAAGGAACGTTTGAGTTTAGCATTGCTGCCACGGGTTCAAAGGACTATCGCCTTTCGGTAGAGGCTGAAGGATTTATGTTTGTCAATCAAACGGTGAAACTGGAAGGAGCTTCAGAACAGGAAAAAGTTGTGACCCGCACCATTGAAATGCGGAAACTTCAAACAGGCATGGTTTCTATTTTGCGCAACATTTATTTTGATTTCGATAAAGCTACATTTAAGCAAGACTCTTATAACGAATTAAATAAGCTTGAACGTATGATGCAGCAAAATCCTGCCATGCAAGTGGAGATTGCCGGTCATACCGATGTAGTAGGTACGAAAAACTATAATTTGTTTTTATCCCGCAAAAGGGCAGAGGCTGTGAAAGATTTTCTTACTAAGAAGGGAGTGGATTCACGCAGAATCAAGGCGGTAGGATATGGTGCAACAAAACCGTTGGCCAGTAACGATGACGAAGATGAGGGACGTGAATTGAACCGCAGAGTTGAGTTTAAAGTAACCGGTAATTAGGTAAATACATGATCCATGAAGCCTGGCCTATGGCCGGGCTTTTTGTTTTGTATGGTTTTACGAAGGGCCGGGTCAGTTGAATGCTTAATTTCATTTTTTATTACCAACTTGCGGTGCCAGTAGTTATTATTTCATGACAGTTGTTCCTTATAAAGAAGAAGCGGTATCGAAGAAAGAACAGGTAGCCCGCATGTTCGATAACATCAGTTACCGGTATGATTTTTTAAATCATTTTTTGAGTTTAGGTATCGATAAAGGGTGGAGGAAAAGGGCCATCAGGCTTTTGAAACCTTACTCCCCCAAATCAATTTTGGATGTGGCAACCGGTACTGGCGATTTTGCTTTGCAGGCGCTTGACCTTCGCCCGGAAAAAGTTACAGGAGTTGATATTTCTGAAGGAATGCTGGAAGTTGGCCGAAAGAAGATTGCGCTGCGTGGGCTGCAGCACACGATTGAACTGAAGTATGGAGATTCGGAGAAACTGCCCTTTTCAGACAATAATTTTGATGCTGTTACCGTTGGATTTGGAGTGAGAAATTTTGAAAACCTTGGGCAGGGATTAACGGAGATTTACAGGGTAATGAAGCCGGGTGCTATGCTGGTGATTCTTGAATTTTCACGCCCCAGGCGTTTTCCGTTTAAGCAACTTTATAATTTTTATTTTAAAACGATATTGCCTAGAATCGGCAGATTGGTGTCGAAAGATAAGGCAGCGTATACCTATTTACCCGAATCGGTGGAAGCCTTTCCGGATGGAAATGATTTTACGGGCATCCTTGAAAAAACAGGTTTCAAAAACACAGCATGCAAGCCATTAACTTTTGGAATAAGCTCAATCTACACCGCACAAAAGTAATCCTGATTTTAGGATTATTCCTGGTTGTGGGAAACCTGCATGCGCAGTCCTATCGCTGGGCCAGGAAAAATAACCCTGATTATGATCAGAGAAAAATTACGTATGGATTTTTAATTGGGCTGCACAGCACCAGCTATCAGATTGAATATTCCGACAAGTTTGTTTCCTCTGCATTTGATTCGGTGCATTCTGTCATTCCTGATTGGAAGCCGGGGTTCTCGTTAGGGTTTATTGTGAACTACCGCATGACCGAGTTTTTAGATCTGCGGTTAACGCCTGAAGTAGCCTTTTATGAACACAGTCTGCGTTACAACTATGTTGATGGAACACATAAAGAAGAACTCGTGGAAACTACCATGGTAGAGTTTCCTTTTTTGCTGAAGTACAAATCTATGCGAAGGGGTAATATTCGCATGTACATGATTGGAGGAATTAAGCCCGGCATTGAAGCTTCCGGAAAAAAGGAAATTGAAAATACCACCACGCAACTGGAAGTGAAAGAAGCCAACCTGAACCTGGAAGCCGGACTTGGATTCGATTTGTACTTTCCGCTCTTCAAATTTTCGCCCGAAATCCGGTTTTCTAAAGGAATGGTAAACGTGCTGGATAATACCGAAAATAAATTTGGTCAACCACTCAGGCGTGTGAACACCAATACGATTACGGTTTACTTACTCTTTCAATAAAACAGTTAGCAACAAACAAAATGCAGTTGACAAGTAGCTCCTAATTTTGTCAATTGCATTTTTAATTTTAAACCAATGCAAAATCGAATTGCTTTCATTACAGGCGCTACTTCCGGTATCGGCAGGGCTACAGCCGAGTTACTGGCAAAAAATAATTTTCGGTTAATCCTCTGCGGGCGCAGAAAGAACAGGCTGGATGAGCTCACTTCGCATTTGTCGGGTCAAACAGAGGTATGCTCACTTATTTTTGATGTGCGCGATAAAGAAGCAGTTAAAAATGCATTTGCTTCCTTGCCGGAAGCATGGAAAAAAATTGATGTGCTGGTTAATAGTGCCGGCAATGCCCATGGTCTTGATCCTATTCAAACAGGAAAAGTGGAAGATTGGGAAGCAATGATGGACATTAATGTAAAGGGTTTGCTGTATGTGTGCCACGCGGTGCTTCCGGAAATGGTAAGGCAAAACGCGGGGCATATCATTAACATTGGTTCTATTGCCGGTAAAGAAGTGTATGCCAATGGCAACGTGTATTGTGCCAGTAAGTTTGCAGTTGATGCGTTAACCCGCGGGATGCGCATCGATTTAAATACCCATAACATCAAAGTTACGTCCATCAATCCAGGGTTAGTGGAAACTGAATTCTCACTCGTCCGGTTTAAAGGTGATGTTGAGAAAGCAGCCACTGTGTATAAAGGATACGATCCGTTAAAAGCAGAAGATGTAGCTGACACTATTTTATTTGTTCTCTCCAGACCTGCCCACGTAGTGTTGGCCGATATAACCATTTTTCCGGCTGCACAGGCGAGCAGTACCCATGTGAAGAGGAATTAACAAACCTGATTTGTATTGAGGAAGAAAATAAATTTACCAACTGCTGCTCGCTCCGCCACCGCCACTGCTTCCACCACCCCAGCTTCCACCGCCAGATGAACTTGAAAAGCTTGAACCTGAACTGCTGCCGGATGATGTACTGCGCACCAACCTGGCAATGGTATAAGTTGATACTTTAGTATGTCCGCAAAATTTGCAATTGAAAGTTTCCTCGCCTTTTCCGCTGGCCGAATAAGTAGCGCTTGTAATCGTTCGGTTGCCGCTACGGTAGTAGGCGATAGTCTTGCATTTCGGGCAAACCTCATATTTTGAATGGCGGCTCAGGTAATGCCACATTTCAACTGATTCGCACAACTTACATTTCCATACATCGTAATCTACTGATTTTAATGATTCTTCCATTTGCATGTTGGCGGTAAGGTATTCGTCCTCATCCTTTTCACTTAACTTACGCATCTCTCCCTGGCATTGTTTACAAGCACGAGCATGATTCCGATAGATTCTTTTCCTGAGCAGGTGATAGAAAAAGTAGAAGAAAAACGGAAAGGGAAACAGCAGACCCATGAAAAACCAGAATAGCTGATCTTTCCGAATGAACTCCACAATCTCATGGTAATCTTGCGATGCAAGAAGGCGTTTGATCACGTTCTGCATGCGCCACATCCTGTGAATTTGGGTAATCAGATAATAGAAGTACAGTGAAAAGAGACAATATCCTATCGCATGCTCAGAGTCACTAAATGAGAATAACACGACAATAGCTGCTGGGATTCCAACAAATTCAGCCAGCCATGACCATCGCTTCAGGCGCATTTCGGGGTATGGTGTGTACTTTGGCTTTTTGGAGTCTGCAAATCGCCCACTGGTTGATTTTACAATGAAGATGATGACCAGTACCGGGGCGATGAATATGACCAGGAATGCAACAAGCCCACCCCAATCACTTATCGTTTCTTCGGGCTTTTTGAGTTCCTCAGCATACTGTGGATCGGTCAATATTTTATTCACTTGTTGAATCCCTGCCAGTATTCCGGCATTGTAATTCCCGTTTTTGAATTCGGGAACCATATACTCACGCTCAATCCGTTTGCAGATAACATCCGGCAATGCGCCTTCTAATCCGTAACCGGTATGAAAGCGAACTGTCCGGTTCTGTTTCGCCATCAGTAATAACAGACCATTATCGTTTCCTTTGCTTCCAATACCCCAGGCGGTAAAAAGTTCCTGAGAGAACTCAAAGATGTCGGCATCACCAATGGATTCAAGCACGACCACGGCAACCTGTACGGATGTTTTCTTTTCTAACGACTTTAGCAGGGTGTCAAGTTTTGTTACCGTTCCACCATCCAGAATATTGTCGGGGTTTGAAACGTAACTTCCATCGATTAGTTTTTGATTGGGAACGGTTCCTACTGTGTATTGAGCATTTGCCGTTGTAACTGTTAAAACGAACAAGAGCAGGGAAATGAATCGCATATGAATATCCTGTTATGTTGCTTTGGGAAATAGGGTAATAGGTATAAAGGTATAGGTTATTAATAATCTTCAATCTTATACCTTATACCTTTATTACCCTATACCCTATGCCTTATACCTTATACCTATTGCCCTTACACCTATTATCCCTATCTCAACCTTAACCTTTTACATAAAAAAAGCTTCCCTTTTCCGGAAAGCCCTGTTATAATTTATTTTTTTGATTTTATCGCTTAAAACCGAGAGCGCTTCCACCGCAATACGAAGCAGAACCATCAAAGGTATATTGGATGTAATAGATACCCGTTGCGTTACATGGGTAGGCAATTGCTGCAATGTATTGTCCGTTGATTTTGCTGGAGGCTACTTTGTTCCGGTTTGAGTCGTACAAACTCACCACGATTCCATCAGTAGGCTGGCTGGCAGCACAGATATTGATCATGTACTGAGTTCCTTTTGTGAATACGTAAGAGTATTCCACTTTATCTTTTGATCCGCCAGCGCCATCAATTTTGTAACTCTTCAAAAAATTGAATCCTCCGGCCAGTTTAGGAATGCATTGGTTGCTGAAGTTTTCTGAGTTGCACTGACTGATGACATCGGCAGTGTTTAACATGAAAATGGCAAGAATAAAAAAGACAAACTTTTTCATAGGGCTCCTGTTATCTTTTAGCTGATTATTTTATTTCTGATACTACTTGAGAGAGACCGGATATCGTTGATATTCTCGGGTTTGATATCAATGGTGGTGGTGCTGTTATCTTTGATCACCATCACGCCATCAACAACCTCAAAAGTTGATTCTTTGTAGGTATAGGTAATATTTACTTTATCGAATACTTTCTTTAAGTCTTCCATGTCAGTCAACAATGATGCCATGTTTTGATCGGTTTCTTTGTAGAAAGAAAGCAACAGAATGATGTTTTCAAGGATTACTTTCTGTTCACCAATTTTTTCCTGCAGCTCTTTATTGTTTGGATCGGCTCCTGCAACATTGCACGTAATGTGCATAGCCTCCAGCCAACCACCGGTAAGTAACAATACGCTTAGGTTGGACCGGCTTTGAGTCTGTAAATAATGGTTGATGTTATTAAAATTTTGTGTTGTGATCAGCAGAAGAGAATCAAGATTTTTGCTGTTCGTTGCTAACCGGCCAATGGTTTCGATGTCAAAAAACTGCCCGATATTCAATCCATCGGCCAGGCTTTTTATTGAGGCCATGTACTTCACGCCATCCTGGTTTTGCTCATAAATGTTCGTGTACCCTAAATCGGTTCCGTAAATGCCCAGGTTCAGCGCTTTCTTGTAGTTGCTGTTGTACTTGGCAAGGTTGTCAGGTGAATTCAAATAATTCACATTATATTTCTTTCCTGACTCCTTTAGGAGAACCGAAATTTCCAGGGGACTCGGAATCTGCTGGAGAATATCCCCGATTACCGCTTCAGAAATAGTAGGGCCTTCTGTTTTGGCAGAATCAAGGCTTTGCAGCATGGCCTGTTCATCGGTTTTTTTACCTGAACCACAGGCTGTTAACAGTGCGAGGATCAGTAATAATTTCCCTGCTTTCATAGCTATAAAATTATCGTTTACAAAGTTAAAAAAATGGCATTCCAGACCAAAAAATTACAGGAATGCGATTACTTCTTTTTCTTAAAATTCACCTTAGGCAACATGCCCTTGTTGGGTAAATTCATCTTACCAAACGAATCAATCAATTTACGCAACAGTTCAAAATATAAGGTAATATAAAATACGACCGATACAAACCAGATCACCATAATATTGAAATAAAAGGTGTCGATTGAAATGCCAATGAAATTTTTAGTTGGTGAAAAAAACTGTGCCCGGTAATCCAATACCGATTTTGGTTTTGGCTCGGTAAAGATCGGGTTTACTTGCTGAATGAGTTCGCCATTACTTTCCAACAGCCGGCTTTTGGTCGAAACATTTTTTACCAGGTCGGCCAGGCTTTCATTGTAGTATTTGTTCTTGGATTCGTACACTTTGAAGTTGCTGCCTTTTTCATTTTCCATTTTAAAGATCAGATTCTCACGGGCGGCAACAGCTTTGTTATAGATGCCCTGGTAGAATTGTTTATACGAATCAAGGTATGATTCCAGTGTGGAGCTAAATTCAGGTGTATATATCTTGTTTGTCCACGGTAATTCAAGGTTGATTTTCTCCAGGCCTTTCTTAAAGTAATCATCTTTGATGCTGGTACGAATCAACTCCAGGTTGTACTGAATCGTCTGTTGAATAGAATCTTCTTTTGACTGAATATTTTCAGTAATGTATTTTCTTTTCTCAATAAGTTTATCGACAAAAAAAGATGATCTGAAATCGGACTGTGATTCAAGTTTTTCAAAATCATAAAAAGGTTGTTCGTATGAATTGTTCTTGAACTGGTAAACGGCCATGGCTTCGTATGCCCAGCGGGATGCCATCAAATCAGCAACCAATGGCACTTTTCCCTTTGTGCTGATCACACTATTGAGTTTATCAAAACTAAAGAGCAAACCACTCAGGATCATCTGAGGGATGAGCAGCAACGGAATCATTACATAAACTGTAACTGCCGAGTTAAAGGCGGAGGAGATATTCAGGCCCAGCACATTGGCCATGCACGAAGTTGTAAATAACACAAACCAGAACGGAATAAGCATGAGCCACTCAATTTCCAGAATCAGGTTACCAATAATGGCGAACATAAGGGTTTGAATGGCTGAGAGTGTAAACAGGATAATTACCTTTGAAAACAGGTAGCTGTTCCAACTCAAATTCAAAAAGGATTCGCGTTTAAGAATTTTCCGGTCGCGGATGATTTCTTCAGCACTCACCGTCAGTCCCATAAACAGGGCAACAATAATACTCATCAGTAAAAATGCCGGAAGGTTATCGTTGTATCGGAAACTGTATTCGGCACCTCCGGGTGCGCTTTTGTATTTGATGATGAATGCGAGAATGAGTGCCAGCAACGGGGCTTCCAGCAGGTTTATCAGTAAATATTGCTTGTTGCTGAGTTTTGACAATACATCGCGAGTGGTAAAAATGATCGTCTGCTTCAGGTTGTTTGGTAAATTCAAAGAATGTGGAGGTTCTTCCTTAACATCTTCAACATGGTTGATTTTGAAACGTTCTTTATACCAATCATGCCACTGAATAGGCGTGATCTTTCTTTTATTAGTAGGCTGACCGTATTCGTCAACTACTTTTGCTTCAATGATGTTGAAGATCTGTTCGGGATTAACATTACCACAGGTTTCGCACTGGCCTCTGTTGCTGTCAACCTGGTGTGTCGATTTTTTGAAATAGGTAACGGCTTCTACCGGAGGGCCGTAGTAGGCCGGGTAGCCGCCCGTATCCATGATAATCATCTTGTCGAACATCTTGTAGATGTCGGATGATGGCTGGTGGATGACAACAAAAATTAATTTGCCCTTCAGTGATAATTCTTTAAGCAAGTCTATCACATTCTCAGAATCGCGCGATGACAGACCCGAGGTGGGCTCATCGAGAAACAAGATGGCGGGCTCGCGTATCAGTTCAAGGGCAATATTCAAACGCTTGCGCTGGCCACCGCTAATCGTTTTTTCAAGCGGGTTGCCAACTTTCAGGTCTTTACGTTGATCCAGCCCCAGGTTTTCCAATACCTCCATGACGCGTTTATCCAATTGCTCTTCAGTGAAATCGGCAAAGCAAAGTTTGGCATTGTAATACAGGTTTTGGTAAACCGTTAGTTCTTCAATCAGCAGGTCATCCTGAGAAACATATCCGATAACGCCATGAATTTTATCTTTCTGTGTGTTGATGTCAAAGCCATTGATGAGCACATTTCCAATGCTGGGCTTTCCCAAACCGGCCATCACGTGCAACAGCGTTGTTTTACCTGCACCACTGGCACCCATGATGCCAATCAGTTTACCCGGTCCTTCCGATACCACCACATCGCGTAAGCCAATGGCACCATTCGGAAACTTAAATTCCTTAACATTGGCTGTGAAGGAGAGTTTGGTGGTTTTAATTTCTTCATTGAAGTCGCGCACCAGGTCGCTGTAGTACAGTGCATCACCGGCCTGGGTTTTAATGGTACTTCCGTGCGAGAATAAATAAACACGGTTTCGTTGCATGGTGAAACCGTTGAGGGTATTTAGTTCTTCGCCAACATATTTCGTGAAAAACATGTCTACGCTGCGAACCCGCATGAAAATCAGGTGGCCTTCAATATGGATGTGTGCGTGTTTGTAGGCTTTAGCTTCTTCTGCTTTGTCGTCTTTGTTAGCCAGCAGGATATCGACAAAGTCAAGCGACTTTGGGTCTTCGGTAACAATGAAATTTTCAATTAAGGTGTACTCATCTTTCAGGATGTTAAATACCGTTGATACGGTATTGATAATTTCCATCCGCTGGTGGGTGAAATTTTTATCGGAACCAACAAGTTCCAGCAGTTTAATGAGAACAACTACTTTTTGTTTTTGAGTGAGGGTCTTGTTAATCTTCTTGCAAATTCCCAGGGTTTTAACGGAGTCTTTAACGGAAGTTAATTTGCTTTTACCGTCTTCATCTGCTTTTCCGTAGCCCGAAAACTCATCGTACAGATCAACGTACTCTTTCAGTGAGTCCTGGTCGAGTTCAGTTTGAAAGAAGTTGATGACGAACTGGCGTTCTTTTTCCGAAACACCACCATCTTGTTTGGTAATGATGGCAAAAAGTTGGGTGAGGGCTTTGAGGATTTCTTCACTCATAATAAAAAGTTGGCAGTAAGCAGTCAGCAGTAGGCAATGCGCTGAGATAATTTGATATAGACAATGTTTTAGTTGCCTACTGCCATTTGCCTACTGCCAACGTTCTTATTAAAAATCAGTACGTTTTAAATTCGAAAGGTATTTCAACCAGTTCAGAAAACTCCTGACCGGCTTCTTCCATGTCTTCGTCATCTTCATGATAATACCACATGATTTTCATGCCCTGAATATCTTCAAGAGCAGACAGCACATCGAGTATTAATTTGGAAGAAGCAGTATTGAAATATTCAAGTTTGAATACAAATTCGGTTGATGCATTGGCTTCTTTTGCGTAAGCCCCGATCCACTCCAGTACCGGGCGATAAAATTCAGCTGAGTCTTCCGGTAACGAACGACCCGATATTTCAAAGATCCCGTTTTTCTTGTCAAGAATGATTTTCGGGGTATCTTCAGTTCCTTCTAGATTTAAAATTTCCATGATTATAGCGGTATAAATTGTTCAACATTAATTTTCACTCTCACGAGGTACATTTACTTTCAGGCAGAAGAAACAGTATTCGGAGTTCATTTCTGGGAAAGAGAATTCGAGTTTGGCACCCGACTTACGGGCCATGTCAACAAAACCCAGGCCTGCTCCACCCTTATCGGAGATAGTCGTGTTTTTAATAATCTCCTTGTAGAGTTCTTTTAGTCCTTCTTTGTCAAGCGTATTGATCTGGTCCAGCTTTTTCTGAAGGCCCGGAATATTCGTTTTACGAATGGGGTTGCCAGACATAATAGAGTATTTGTTCGGTTCACGGCCAATCAGAAAAATGGCGGCATGGCTGCGAACTTCTCCATCCACGAGTTCATCGCTGTGCTTGACAATATTCTGGAGGGCTTCCACCATTACATTGAATACCTTGCGCTTAATTGCTGATTCTTCTCCGGAAGAGTCCAGGTTTCGTTCGGCCATTGTAAGAATCGACTTGGTGGTTTCCTGGGTAAAATCGCCCTGGTACACCAGAATCAATTTCTGTGACATCATGGTGCGATGCAGGTCATAGATATAATTCATGAGCAGGTTATTTGAGTTTCTAATTTATTAAGTTTTGTGTCAAAAACACGGTTTATTTCACGCTAAAACTTGATTCCGATCAATAATACGTCATCAATTTGCTTGGTTTCTCCTCGCCAGCCTTCCCATTCCTGATCAAAAATGGCGGAAGCCTCCAACATCGGCAATTTATGGACTCTCTCAATAGTTTCCCTTGTTTTTTTAGGACCAAACTTGCGTACCTCAGGCCCGCCAAACTGGTCGGGGAACCCATCGGAACTGAAGTAAATGGAATCGCCTTTTTCGAGTTTAATCTTTGTATTGGTAAAATTTGTCTGGTTTTTGAATATGCCGCCACCAATCGGGAATTTATTGCCTTTGATCTCGTCCAATACTCCGGCTTTCATCACATACAGCGGTCGATGGGCTCCGGCATATTCTACCTCTCGCGTATTCATGTTGATCTTACATAACGCGATATCCATACCATCTTTGGTGGTGGCGTCTTCATCCTGTCGTAGCGTGGAAGTAACGCCTTCATCGAGCAAGTCGAGAATAATGCCCGGCTCTGTAATCTTACGGCTTCTTACAATATCGTTCAGTAGGAAATATCCGATTAATGACAACAACGCGCCCGGTACACCATGACCGGTACAGTCAACCGCAGCAATGTAAATATCATCTTTAACCTGCATAAACCACGGGAAGTCACCACTGACCACATCCTTTGGTTTATAAAGGATGAATGAATCGGGAAGCACGCGGGCAATTACCCGGTTGTTTGGCAGAATGGCATTTTGAATACGCTTGGCATAGTTGATACTCTCGGTGATTTTTTTGTTTTTATTCTGGATCTCGAGTTCAATTTCTTTTCGCTCGGTTATGTCGTGCGAAACTACCAGCACCGACTCAATTTTGTTGGATTCATCGTACTCGGGAATGGCATTCACCTGCATAATGCGTTTGCCACTTTCCGTAGG
>Ga0268299_1001701_pt1 | contig 34374 bp, 35 predicted proteins | sample NOBtaG_FD_193484 | JGI IMG/M metagenome (GOLD analysis project Ga0268299, IMG submission 193484) | Activated sludge microbial communities from bioreactor in Nijmegen, Gelderland, Netherland - NOB reactor | ecosystem: Engineered > Bioreactor > Aerobic > Activated sludge | place: Netherlands... | reverse complement strand
GACCTCAATCGGCCAAGAATGTTAGCGCCGCTCCGTTGATACAGTATCGGAGGCCTGTGGGTTTAGGGCCATCCTTAAAAACATGTCCCTGGTGGCCTTCGCATCGGGCGCAGTGGACCTCTGTCCGAGGGATAAAGAGTGCAAAGTCTGTTCGAGTTTCTACGACTCGAGGATCGATCGGCTGCCAAAAACTCGGCCAGCCGGTTCCGCTATCGAACTTATGCGCAGACGAAAACAGTGGGAGGTCGCACCCTGCACAGTAGTACGTGCCGGCCTGGTGATTCTCATGCAGGGGGTTGACGAATGCTCGCTCCGTATCTTCATGTCGTAAGACCCGATAGGCTGTGGGGGAAAGTTGTCGCTTCCATTCCTCGTCCGTCTTGGTGACCTTTACGATGGGATCAATCTGTAGTTTAGGCGGCATTGAATATCTCCTTTGTATGCTGTGATCACTGCTTCAGAGTCGAGTGGGACGTCGTTGTCTTACATCAGATGTATCACGGCCCCGTCGGTATGGAGCAGTGCTCAAAAATGGTACGAGGCATAAACCTGGAATGCAAGTGCCTAACATGAGGTGTATAGAAAATGAGATCAACGACTCGGAGTGAGGGCGACCAACCTGGCTGTTACTGATGGGCAGGACTCCTGCGAAGCAACTTCCACATGGTGCTGACGGATGGATGAGGCTCCGTGAACTCAGGTTCACTGAGATTGATGTGGATGGTGTAAAGGCGGCTGCTTACGTTCGAGATTTGGGATACGGGATACCAACATTCATATCTCTGTTCCCAGCAGTCGCGATAGGCCAATCGCAAGTAACACCGGCTTAACAGCTTCGTGCGGATCGGCGCGTTCGGGCCAAGGACGATCGGGACGGAGTGTGTCTGATAGCGAGGGCCTTGGGGGTGGAAGGCCTTGACGGAAAAAGTACCATCCCATCCACTGAGCTGAAGGAGGAAGTCGTAGGCGACTCCTGGTCCCGTATTTTCTAACTCCGGCGTGAAGGTAATCGTGTCTTCGGCTTTCAAGGTTGACAAGTTGGTGATGCGAACGGCAGGGACATGCTGTTGATACCGTTCTTTGGTTGTCCGACTGATTCGACGGAGCCACGCGACACCCGTACCTATGATGACGATGAGGACGAGGAACAGAGTGAGGAACATGAGAAAGTCCATGCTGCTGCGGGCCTAGATCTCGGGGATGAGGGAGGAGAAACCCTACTCGGCGGAGCGTTGTCTGTCAACAGTGGGAGAGGGGTTGAGAGCAGAGTAGCAAGTCAGTGTCTGTGACCAACTATCTGGTCTGACGCGGTCTCCTCTTGATCAGATCTGAAACAGGGAAACCCAGTTGTTGAGCTTTGGTGACGAGCTGCTGATACAGGGCCTCATCGAGCTGCTGTGTCCGTGATAGAACCCAAAGATAGCGGCGGTCAGGTGTGCCAACCATTGAGACGGTGTAGTTAGGGTCGAGATGGAGGATCCAGTAATTGCCCTCTCGGGATGGGCCAATGAGTCGTGCGAAGAAATTATCAAAGGTCACCATCAATTTGGCATTGCTGGCGCTGTCCACGGCCGTTGCGACGCCGTCGGCTTGGTTCACAGTGCCACTGTCGGTGAGACATTCGTTGTGCACACCCACCTTGCCATCCTGACGGATCGTATACGTTGCTTTTGAATCGACGCAGTGTCGTTGAAACCACATGGGGAGTCGAGCGATCTCGTACCACGTTCCAGCATACCGAGTCAGATCCACTGAGGCGACGGTGGGAAGCGGCTGTTTCGGCTCGATTCCGACACAACTTGTGATGACCAACGACCAACTGCTCATGATCAGAAGCGATACAATCTTCACGGTGGACTCCCGGTATAGGGTTTACATAGGGTGAGGGCGCTCTGCTGCTTCAATACAGCACCCTCGCACCTGGTTTGAAGGTGAGGTAGTACCAGATCCATTCCGACATGACCCGCACTCGATTTCTGAATCCGATCAGAAAGAAAATATGGACGATGCACCAGAGGATCCAAGCCAGAAACCCAGATGCGTGAATCGGGCCAAATTGCGCGACGGCATAAGCACGCCCGATTGTGGCGAGCATGCCTCGGTCGGTATAGACAAATGGCGACCGTGTTGCTGGCTGGAGATGGTGATTGATCAGAGCGGCAACATACCGTCCTTGTTGCATCGCGACCGGTGCCACTCCGGGCAAGGGGTTCCCGTTCCGTCCGACACAATGGGCTGCATCGCCAATGACGAAGATCCATGGGTCGTCGGGGATGGTCAGATCCGGTTGAACTCTGATCCGACCAGCGGAATCTTGGGGTGCTGACAGAGTGTTCAGCAACGGTGATGCCCGATTCCCTGCCGCCCACACAATGTGCGTCGATGGAATCCATTCGGCTCCAATCTGAACACCATCCGGGGTGACGGCGGTGACCGGGCTGTTCAGTTTGATTGTCACACCCATGTGGCTGAGTGCGCTAGCAGCCTTGGCGGACAGCCTGCTGTCAAACCCCGAGAGAATGCGTGGGCCTGCTTCAACGAGAATGATCGACAGATCCTCTGTGCGGAGATGGGGATAGTCTGGTCCCATGGCCTTCCTCCCGATCTCGGCCAATGCACCAGCGAGTTCAACGCCTGTGGGGCCTCCTCCGACAATCACGAAGGTTAGATGAGGTGAGGAGCCGCTTGTGGTTCGGTGTCGTTCGGCCTCTTCGAATGCCATCAGCATCTTCTCACGTAGTCGGACCGCGTCCGTCATAGTCTTGATTCCTGGCGCACAGAACTCCCACTCCTCATGTCCAAAATAGGCATGGCGCGAGCCTGGGGCAACGATCAGGACATCAAAAAGGATCGGAGGGCTCTGTTGAAGGCGAACCACGCGCGTGGTTCGATCAATCGCCACTACCTCATCCATCATCACATGAACATTCGGGTGTGCGCGAAAGACCGTGCGCAGCGGCCAAGCAATGTCACCAGGTGACAGCGCAGCCGTAGCGACTTGGTAGAGAAGGGGTTGAAAGAGATGATGATTGGCCCGGTCGATCACGGTTATTTGGTTGTGCCGTAGTGCACGTGCGACTGTTAGACCGCCGAATCCTCCCCCGATAATGACAACCTGTGTGTCGGCCATTCGCTTCTGCTCGAGTCGTTTGTCGAAAGCAGCGTTACACATCGTGTGGGTTGAGTCAATGGAAGAGACCGACCTGAGGCGCGTTGAAGTGCTCACCACGAATATATGTGCAGGGCTTCATTTGAATGGTGAGTGAAGAGAGCTGTCGGGAATTGGGGAAACGCTTTCTACGATTAGGCTGCGTGATGGAAGGGCTTGCAATTTCCTTTCGTGGTTTCACCAACCTGGTCGTTCGACGGTGTATGGTGCCGAACGGCTGGTTGTTCACACAGCAATCGTGCTCCAGGTTTAAACGTGAGGTAATACCAGGTCCATTCAGACATCACGCGTACACGGTTTCTGAGGCCGATCAGGAAGAAGATGTGGACGACACACCAAAGCGACCAAGCCATGAGGCCTGATGTGTGGAATGGCCCAATTTGAGCCACGGCTTGAGCTCGACCGATTGTGGCCAACATACCGCGGTCGCGATAGAGAAATGGTGAGCGGAGTGTTGGTGAGAGTGCTTCATTGATCACTGCGGCAACATACCGGCCCTCGTTCATGGCGACGGGAGCGATCCCTGGCAGGGCTGTGCCGTCGCGGTCTAGGCAATGTGCAGCATCGCCGATGACGAAGATCCACGGATCCCCTGGGATCGTCAGATCTGGTTGAACCTTGACTCGTCCACTGGGATCTTGATCCACGCCGAGGGTATTCAGCAAGGGAGAGGCTTTATTACCGGCCGCCCAGATCACATTGGCGGATGCGACCCATTCATCCCCGACCATGACTCCGTCGGCGCGAACGGCAGTTACGGGTTTGTTGAGTTTGACGGTGACTCCCATCTGCTTTAATACGGTCAGCGCTTTGGCGGAGAGCGTGGGATTGAATCCAGGCAGGATGCGCGAGCCGGCTTCGACGAGGATGATGGCGAGATCATCCAGACGGAGGTGAGGATAGTCCGGTCCCATCGCTTTTCTCCCGATTTCAAGGAGTGAGCCGGCGAGTTCGACGCCAGTTGGTCCTCCTCCTACAATGACAAAGTTGAGGCGATTCTGGACACCGGTGTCGGCTCTCTGCCGTTCTGCCTCCTCAAATGCGAGCAGGATCCGTTCTCGTAAATAGACGGCATCCGCCATGGTCTTGAGTCCAGGTGCGAACGATTCCCAGTCGTCGTGTCCGAAATAGGCATGGCGTGAACCGGGAGCGACGATGAGGGCATCAAATCCAATTGGTGTGCTGTGACGGAGGTGGACCACGCGTGCGACCCGATCAATCGACAAGACGTCATCCATGACGATCCGCACGTTGGGTTGTGAACAAAACAATGTGCGCAGGGGCCAGGCGATATCGCTGGGTGACAGTGCGGCCGTAGCCACTTGATAGAGCAACGGCTGGAAGACATGGTGATTGGTGCGGTCGATCAGGATGACATCGACATCACGCAAGAAGCGCGCAGCCGTCATGCCTCCAAACCCACCCCCGATAATGACCACACGCTTGCGAGTCATGGGATGAGCGAGGACGGCTGGTTCGTCTAAGGGGCAGGTTTTCAACATGAATAGATTAGGTTCAGTGGCTGATCAGTCAAGAGGAGGGCTGTCACACCATCTTTACCCTAGCTCGGGGGCCCTCTCCCTAATAATCGGCTGGCCGAGTGGTTTCTTGAGCTGGATGAATAACAAAGCCAGAAGCCTTGGCTTTCCAATTCCTGCTGCTACACTTACTTCGATGGATTGAAGCCTCGTGTTCTATCCTGGGCGAGAAGCAAGGAGTCCTCCTTATGGCTATCCGTACCTGTTTGCGGATGATGAGATTGTTGTGGTGTGTCGTCGTCGTGCTCATGAGCGGGGGATGTTCAAGTAACTACTATACGGCCAACGTGAACGGTGAGCAGAAGGTCTATCGGCTGGACGAGCGAGGCGGGAAGACGCTGGTGTATGAGACCGACCTCCAGGGGAAGACGACCATCTATGATGCCAATGATCCGATGGCCAGGCGGCAAGTTGCGTCGCAAGAAGTAGTTGGGGAGCTCAATCTAAAGACAAATGAACGACTTGCCCAGTCAAACAATGGGTCGAGACGCCAGCCGAACGAACCCATCTATGTGGATCTCGCGCCAGCTGAATTAGACGAACAGATGCAGAAGGCCGAGCGAGCCAAAGGAGCAGTGGCAGAACAGATTCGGAGTGAGTTCGTCGCAGACCCCATGATTAAACTCATCGAGCGAGATCAGGAACGGTCAGGGTTATTGAAGCCCCATCTGTCGGCTGGGGCAGATGTCGAGGTATCGCCGAAGGTATCATTGAAGGAGGCCTACGGAATCGATCGAAAATCCGGGAAGCCGGTGAGGATGCTGGCGGTTGTCTTTGAAGCCACGATCACATCACAGACCCCGCATGTGACCTATACCGTATCGGAGTCCGGTCATGCCCAACGGAATCTTGAAGTCTCCAAGCGCTTTGCCAAGCAGGTCAAACAAGTCATCTTAGAAAAAATCGCTCCTAATATCCCGGCGCACTGACCGGCTGGGAACAAAGGCCGCCAGCGGTGTTCGCTTGTGCAATATCAGAGATGAACAATGAGGTGCGAGAGAGCGGCTCTGGTCGGTGAGCCGCGCGTCTTGTCGACTGAGGTGGGGGGATCATAAACGAGGGCTTTTCTGAATAGCCTTCGGGGCATCCAGCTCCGGTCGGCCACCCCACGCGGACCATGTCTTTTCTAAGACCACGCAGGGTTTGCCGACTGACTGCCAGCGAACCTCACTGCATCCCCTATGGAACTGCTATCCAGTCGGTTCACTGTCGAGTTTGTGTGCTTTGCGTCCACCACCGGCAAGAGGATGCTCCGGTACCTGTCCTCCCACCATCAGTGTTGCCATATCCACGGCGCGAGCCACCAGTTGTTGTGCAGCCTCACGCAGCTCACGGCTGTTCTGGACTTCACAGATGTTCCGCTCCATGTCCTCCGCGCTCCATCCCCGTGAATGGGCGATAAAGGGAAACTGTGGAAATTGGCAGCCAACCTCGGCCCAGAAGGTCATCAATTGTCCCGCCACACCTTGCACGTTGTCTTGCCCACCCATGATGATAAAGGCCGCCACTTTGTGCTTCAGAAGATGTTTCCTTGCAACCGTCTCCTGATTCTGGATACAGTTCATCCTCTCGACCATCTTGAAGTAGAGACTGCTGGCATTGCCCCACCGAATCGGCGTCGAGAGCAGAATCACGTCGGCCCAATGCACGATGGCCTCGTACACGCGATCCAATTGGTCGGTGGGATCCATCTGTGTAATTGAGCAGGGCCAGGTACAGGCCTGCGCGGCTTTGGAGTAGAACCCCTCACAGGCGCGAAAGTTCAGGTCGCGCAACCTAATGGATTGGGTTTCTAGCTGGAGCGTGCGTTGCGCAAAGTCCAATGCGACATCGAGCAACGCATCCGAGGTGCTGTAGCGTGGATGGTCGACCGTCATTGCTGTGGTGGAGATCCCGACAACGCGCACCGGGCCTGCTTGGCGAATGACAGGGCGGGCTAGGGAATGAGGCTGATGTGGTTGCTTTGTGCGTTTCGTGGCAGAGGTCAGGTCGACGTACAGCCGACCATTTTCTATTTTGGTTGCATAGGTCGGCACGCGATCCTGCTCATATTCCACCTCACCGCGTCCTGTCTCGCGGTGGAACTTCCAGTAGTGCCAAGGACAGACGACATAGTCACCGTCCAGGGTACCCGTACCGAGTGGTCCGCCTACATGATTGCAGATGCCTGAGATTGCCGCAAACCTCTCGTGCTGATAGGTGAGGGCGATGCGTGTCTTACCACAGTTGACCTCTTGTAACGATTTCTGCTTGAGCGCTTCGACCGTTCCGACATCCGTCCATTGCGTATCAGACATTGGGAACTCCCTGGGCCTGTAGTGGTGTACCGTGCTTCGTCGTTCAAACAGGTCTAGATGGAGGCTACGACCATCGCAGGGCTGAGTCAAGGCTCTGCCGACCCCGGTTATAGAGGCATTCACCGGGATGATCACTATCATGTGCGACCAGTCAAATATTCGTGTCATAATGTCGCCTTCCACGGGGGAGAGCCTCATGGCCAAGCGACAACCCACCGAATCTCGAATCTCTATTGCGGATACTGCGGAGGGGCTGCGCATTGTCATGCCTTGTCGCCGAAGCTGGTTCGTGATCTGCTTTTTGGCGTTCTGGCTCTGTGGTTGGGCTGTGGCAGAAGTGATGGTCGCGAACCAGTTTCTGAAGGGTGATAGCCCGCCCGAGGGAGAATTGTTCATGTTGGCCTGGTTCGGAGTCTGGACTGTCGGTGGAGTGGTCGCGGTTTATGCGTGGCTGTGGCAGCTAATGGGCAAAGAGATGCTCACCGTGCGCGGCCAAACGTTCAAAATACGACGCGATGTCGGAGGATTCGGGTTTGACAAGGAGTACAACCTCATCCAGATGCGAGATCTTCGCATTGGATCAGTTGGATCCAGTCCGCTGGCGTTCTCGGCCAGCTTTCAATTATGGGGAGTTGGTGGAGGGGTGATTTCGTTTGACCACGGGGAGAGAACCTGCCGATTCGGCGCAGGCCTCGACGAGGCAGAAGCGAAGCAAATAGTAACGGCCATCAAACAGCGGTTTAAGATTCAGGGATCACACGACTAAGGCGACATCCGTCATGGATCAGGCTCTCGGGGGGCGAAAAGAATTCGTTTGATCTTCTATCAGTTTTTGAGACTTGACATCAAAACGGTTCCACTACTGATCAGTCTGGCTCGGAGATGTTTCATGATCGCGTGCCAGGTCCGTGACGTTGGTCGTCGCGCCACTATGCTTCCACCGAGGTCTTGGCCGAGCAGGTGGCGTAGGTGCTTGTAGTTGCAGCGCTTTTCTGTCCAGTGCTACTCTTCCTCACATTCTTAATGTTCTCCTCTCCCATGTCCTATGGGTTGGCCGTGCCGACTTAAGGGATGACGTGACAGCACGAAATAATTCACAACGGCTTGAGTCCCGCTACAAGGCAGACGAGTTTCTCCGTTCGCTTGTCGAGGGCACGGTTGCCTCTACGGGATCAGAGTTTCTCCGGGAGCTGGTTCGGCACGTATCGGGGGCGCTCGGAATCCGCTATGCGTTCGTGGGCTACTTGTTGCCCGAGTCCCGCATCCGCACCCTCGCCTTTTGGAAGGGCGACGGGTACATGGATCAGGTCGAATACAGTCTCGACGGCACCCCCTGCACGAAGGTCATCGAGGGCGAAACGTGCCACTACGCACAAGATGTCCAACAGCTCTTTCCTCGGGACCAAGACCTTGTGGAGTTGAGCGTATCCAGCTATCTCGCCGTCCCACTCAAAGATTCCAAGCACAAGGTCCTGGGCCATCTGGTTGCGATGGATGTGAAGCCCATGATTCTGACGCCAGACGAGATTGAGGTGTTCAAACTGTTCGGCGAACGGGCTGGGGTGGAGCTCTACCGTCAGGTCATCGAGACCTCGCTTCGAGAACGGGAAGAAATGTTGCGGGTGCTGGCCGAGGGAACGGCAGCTCAAGTAGGAGCCGACTTTTTTCCCTCGCTGGTCAAAAACCTGGCGAAAGCTCTCGGTGTCGAGTATGCGTTCGTGTCGGAGTTTTGTCCCGACCGGACGAAGGTGCGTACGTTGGCGTTTTGGGCAAGCGATCAGCTGAAAGACAATTTCGAGTATGCTATCGCGCATACTCCTTGCGAAAAGGTTCTGGCCGGAGAAATCTATCATTGTGCGGACAAGGTGGCCGACCGGTTTCCACTCCACAGGGATGATCTGGAAGGTCTTGGTGTGCAGAGTTATTTGGCCATTCCGGTGGCGAGCGCGGGCGGAGAGGTTCTCGGGCATTTGGCCGTCATGGACCGCAGGCCGATGGCGCTGGAACAGCTCGATCTCTCTGTCTTCAAAGTATTCGGTGCGCGGGCCGGTGCTGAGTTGGAACGGTTACGCATGGAGACTGTGCTGAAGGAGAATGAGGAGCGGCTGCGCGACCTCTTTGACGAAGCGCCGATCGCCTATGTGTACGAGGGGTTGGATTCTAAGCTCCTTCGTGTCAATCGAACGGCCATGAACTCACTGGGTATTACAGCTGACCAGGTGGACGGGCTGTATGGCAGAGATTTTGTGCCCAAGACACCAGACGCACAACGCCGCCTCAAGGACGCGTTCGATTCGGTCGGCAAGGGTATCGATACCAGCGGTGTCGTGCTGGAACTTCGCCGGAAGGACAACGGAAATCCCCTCTGGATGAAATGGTGGTCGCGGCCCGATCCCAGCGGCACCTATACCCGGACGATGTTTCTCGACATTACGGAACAGGTGCTGGCTGAACAGGAGAATGCCAGGCTCCAAGCTCAGAATGTGTATTTGCAGGAAGAAATCAAACTCACGCACAATTTTGAAGAGTTGATCGGCTCGTCTTCGTCCCTCAAGAAGGTCTTGAAAAACGTTGAGCGGGTGGCACCGACCGATTCGACCGTATTAATTACGGGCGAGACGGGAACCGGTAAGGAACTGATTGCCCGGGCCATCCATAACTTGAGTCCACGGAAAGGGAGGCCCCTGGTCAAGGTCAATTGTGCTGCGATTCCAGCCGGATTGATTGAGAGCGAGTTGTTTGGCCATGAGAAAGGCGCGTTCACTGGTGCGTTGACAAGAAAGATGGGGCGTTTTGAACTGGCTGACAAGGGTACGATCTTTTTGGACGAAATCGGCGAGCTTCCATTGGACTTGCAATCAAAACTATTGCGTGTCTTGCAGGAGGGCGAGTTCGAACGGGTCGGCGGCACGCAGACCTTCAAGGTGAACGTGCGGGTCATCGCTGCCACGAATCGCAATTTGGAACAATTGTCCAAGACCGGTGGGTACCGGCCGGATCTGTATTATCGCCTCAACGTATTTCCGATTCAGTTGCCAGCCCTGCGCGAGCGTGATGGGGACATTCCGCTGCTGGCCCAGTATTTTGTCCGCAAGTTCGCCACCAATCTCGGCAAGAAAATCGACCGAATTCCGGAGCGGATGATCACGGCGCTCCAAAGATATCCGTGGCCTGGCAACATCCGTGAGCTGGAGCATGTGATCGAACGTGCTGTAATTCTCAGCGAAGGGCCGGAGCTCGAGCCGATAGACTGGCTTTCCCCGTTCGACAACAAAACTGGCCTTACCAAGACGCTGACCCTCGAAGACATGGAGCGGCAGCACATCGCTGATGTGTTAGAACAGACGAATTGGCGGGTCAGTGGAGACAAGGGCGCGGCGGCGATTCTCGGGCTGAAACCCACCACGCTCGAAGCGCGGATGAAGAAGCTGGGTATCGCGCGAGTGAAAGGTGAAAAATAGAAAGTGAAAGGTAAGAAGTGAGAGGTGAAAAGTAGATCGAGTCTCAGAACGTCACAGTCCAATTCAACTCTTCTCTCGCCCTAAGCGATACGCCATCAATCAGTAGCTCTTTTCCCATCAAAAATTCCCAGCTAATTGGGAGCGTCCCAATATGTTGGGAATTATCTCGCTCTATCGGTGCCGATTTCTTGAACCGCTGGTCTAAATAGTTTCGTGCTATCCAACGCCTACATCGTTGTTCTCCTATGTGATCACTGTGGCATTCCGGTTGCTCAATAGGTTTGCCATCACGTTGAGACAAGAGGAGAGACAGCGATGTTGAAGATCATACAGGAGAGCGGGCGAGATGTCCTGCCGGGGTTGGAAGGCAAGATTACAGAGCGATGGGCAGCACTACTCGATGGAGAGTGCCGTGCCTATCTCCGGCAGCAGAGATCGGTGTTCTTAGATTGTTCACAGGTCGATTACATCGATGGACGGGGAGTGGAAGTACTGAATGCGTTTCCCCCCTCCAGCGTCACTCTTATGAGCACTCCATCCCTGATGACGGAGCTGCTCCACATTGGAGGTCGGTCATGAATGTTGATACCAGTCCGGTTACCAAGTCCACGCGTTATCTAATCGGTGCAGATCCAACTGCAGTGTCAAGTCAGACCTCTACTCAGGGGAACAGAGACAGGGTACTCCTTGCACGACTCACGCAGGGAGACGAAGGAGCGTTTGCTGAGCTGGTGACGCGTCACCATACTGCGTTAATCCGAATGGCCATGGGTCACGTGGCTGATCGAGAAGTGGCGGAGGAAGTCGTCCAAGACACGTGGATGGCGGTCATCGAAGGTTTGGATCGTTTCGAAGGACGATCGTCATTGCGAACGTGGATCTTCGGCATCATGATCCACAAAGCTAAAGATCGAGGGATACGAGAGAAGCGTCACGTCAATTTCTCGTCCTTTGAGTCGGTGGATGATGAGGGCGACGAAGCGGTCGATCCGTCGCGTTTTCATCAGTCTGGTGAATGGGCCGGCCATTGGGCGTTTCCTCCGCAGCCATGGGACGATCAAACACCGGAGAAACTCATGGCTTCTCAACAGGCCGTCAGTGCGATGCAAAAGAGCATTGAGGCGCTGCCGAAAAATTTGAAAGAAGCCTTGATTCTGAGGGATGTCGAAGGGATTGAGGCCAAAGAGGTGTGCGAACTGCTGAAGATTACTGAAACCAACCTCTACGTCAGACTCCACCGCGCCAGAGAGCGGGTGCGGCAAGCGGTGGAGACGTATTTGGAAGGATGTTGAGTTCGTGAAGCCTGCTTCGCCGACCCTGGGAGGTGCACGAGGCGAGCGTCGAGGTCGACAGTCGAAAATTTGATGTTTCATGTCTTAAGGTTTCGGACAACATGAAAGTTGAAACCTGAAACGTGAGACGTGGCCCGTGAAACCCTTGGCGGAGGGATACCCAGTTGCCTTGTAAGGAAACATGATCGGGGTCGACTCAGTGATAAGAACTGAGGAGGGTCTTGACGATGGCACCGGAAGAGGTCAAGGAAGTCGTCCCAGACATTACGTGCCAAGAGGTAGCACAGTGGGCCTCCGCATATCTGGAGGCGCATGTCGGCGATGAACGGAAGCGTCAAATCGCCGTGCATTTGGCGATCTGTGCTGGTTGTGAAACCTATGTGAACCACATTGCCACGGTTCGGGACATGATCAGGTTGTTACCGCGGGTAGAGGATGTTCCGTCGGATATTGTCGGATTGAGGCAGGCCTTTATCGATCGCCTCAACTGTCGACGATCGTAACATGCTGTATGTGTCTGAGGGTGTTGTAGAAGTGTTCAGGGGAAAGCGACATCACGAACTGAATTCTTAGGAGAGCAAGCAATGAAGCGATATGTATACATTCTCTCGTTAATCCTATGTGGAATGGCACTGTATGCCGTCAATGCGTCTGCCGGCGAGTTCTTTGAGCGGAACGGTGTGGCCATTAGTGGCTACGATCCTGTGGCGTACTTCGATGAGGAAAGGCCCGTGAAGGGAGTGCCGGAGTTTCGTGCTGAGTTCCGGGGCTCGACGTTTCAGTTTATATCAGCCGCCCATCGTGAGGCCTTTGCTGCTGATCCGGCTAAATACGCTCCGCAGTATGGTGGGTATTGCGCGTATGGGACGGCAAGAGGGTACAAGGCCAAGATCGATCCAGAGGCCTTTAGCGTGATTCAGGGCATACTCTATCTCAACTATAGTGAGTCCGTCCGGACGCGATGGTTATCGGACGTGCCGGGGTATATCCAACAGGCCAATGCCAACTGGCCGGAAGTTCAGACGCACACAAAGGTGCGGGAATAATCAGATGTTGTGTTCTCATCATATCAATCCACCGTTCATAACCAGGAGGTTCTCGATGAAACAGATGATGATGACCGTTGCAATGGTTGCGGGTTTGATGTGCGCAAGCACCTATGCCTTTGCCAACGAGATGAGCTCGATGGCCAATGAAATGAAAGGCGAGATGAAGGGGGACATGAAGGCCGGTGCTGATTTGATGAAGGGAAAATCCGACGCGATGAAGGCGAAAGTGGATTCAATGAAATCGGCGAAAGATGAGATGCAGGGCGAGATGAAGGCCTCCAAGGATGCCATGAAAGATGAGATGAAGGCCGGCAAGAATGCGATGAAAGGCCACATGAAGGGAGCTATGGGCTACTAAGTAGAGAGCCCTTCACGCTTTTACCTCCAGGGCCTGCGTTCGGGCAATCCGAACGCAGGCTTTCTTGTATATATAGACCAGTTCATCCCTATTTGTAAGGAATCTACCGGATCTCTGACGAAACCGTATCCTGTGCAGTTCAGACTGAGGAGGTGGAGCGATGGAAGAACTCAGGCAGGCGACCAACGTGCTGTTGAGAGGAGAAGTGGAGCCAGGGCTAAGAACGGGGTCTTCCGGATGGGACCTCCCAGCTAGGGCAATCCAGGCGGTGTCGCCTACCTCTTCGACTGAGCGAATCTACCGTCATCGACTACCGGTGCGGATCAGCCATTGGCTGAATGTGCCATTCCTCATCATCCTGATCATGAGCGGGCTGCAGATTTTTAACGCTCATCCCGCGCTCTACTGGGGTGATCGGTCTGATCGCGATCGGCCACTGCTTTCCATTCGTCCTGTGCAAACTGATGATGGGGACATCAAAGGGGTGACAACGGTTCTCGGCCATCGATTCGAGACGACCGGTGTGCTTGGCTACTCCGATGGATCGGGTCGGGCGTTCCCAGCTTGGGCCACCATTCCCAGTGCCAAGTGGCTCGCGATGGGGCGGCAATGGCATCTCTTCTTCGCCTGGCTCTTTGTGATCAATGGGTTGATCTTCACAGCCTATGCCTTGGCCAGCAGACATGCTACCAGGGATCTGGCTCCAACCGTCATGGAGTGGCGCGGAATCGGCAAGTCGCTCAAAGATTATCGGCTTTTCCGGCATCCAACTGGAGATGAATCCAAGCGGTACAATGTGCTGCAAAAGCTGGCCTATGCAAGCATCTTGTTCATCATCGCGCCGTTGATTGTGCTGACCGGACTGGCGATGTCACCGACGATCGACACCGCTTTCCCCTGGATCGTAACGGTTTTGGGTGGTCGCCAGGCTGCGAGAACGATTCACTTTATCGCCTGTTTCTCATTCGTCGGATTTATCCTGATTCACGTGTTTCAAGTCATAGTGACAGGATTCTTCAACAACATCCGTTCGATGATCACGGGCTGGTTTACCGTCAAACATGAGGCAGGAAGTTGAAAGAGGCCGACAGCTTTCTGGAGGTCAAGGTTGAGGGTCAGGTTAACGATGCGATTACACTCTACTCAGCCTTAACTTGAACCTCAATCTCAACCTATTCAGTCTCGGACATTCTAGCAACGCATTGACACAGTGAGGAGGGATCATGATCCGACCCAAACAAGCCATGAAAAGAAGACAGTTCTTGAAGGGGACCGTGGGTGCTGCAAGTCTGGTGGCGCTATCTGGCTGCGACAATCTCACGCAGAGCAGCTGGTTTCCCAATATCCTCAGCAAGGCAGAACAACTGACCGAGGCCGTGCAACGGGCGATCACACCCCGTGATGCGCTGGCTAAAGAATATCAAGAGAGCGACATTTCGACGGTTTTTCCGGCGAACGGCAATACCGATCCTGGGACAGAACTGTATGCCGAGCATGTCGCACAGAATTTTTCTGAATGGATGCTGGAAGTAGTCGGTTTGGTGAAGGTGCCGAGAAGTTGGTCGCTGGCTGCGCTGAAAGAATTGCCTGCACGGACACAGATCACGCGTCACGATTGTGTGGAGGGCTGGAGTGCCATCGGGAAATGGACAGGTGTGCCGATCGGAGACTTGATGCACCAGGTCCAGCCGTTGCCTGATGCGCGGTATGCGGTGTTTCACTGTGCCGATGTGGATGACGAAGGGATTGCCTATTACGAGAGTATGGCGGTGGCCGATTGTTATCATCCCCAGACGATTTTGGCCTACGAGCTCAATGACGTGCCATTGGATATTCCACACGGCGCGCCGCTGCGGCTGCGGTTTGAGCGCCAGCTTGGGTACAAACAGGCCAAGTATGTCATGAAGATTGAGTTGGTCGAGTCGCTGGCCGGTATCGGCGGTGGGAAGGGGGGATATTGGGAAGACCAGGGGTATGAATGGTACGCGGGGATCTAATTGTGGAGCGTGAATCGTGAACGTTGTCGGTCATACCTCGCCGGTCCATACGGTAGCCGTCGAATAGGACTCGTCTGACTCAGGGATGAAATATTTACGGGTTGCCATCGGACACCTCCACCAGGAATCCTGTCCCTGTTTAAAGATGCCTGTCAAATCCGGGCCACCTCAGTGTGACCCCATCCATGTACTTGTCTCTCACGTGGGAAAAGTCGTAGACTTCGATATCGACTGAGTCTCTCAGCTGCGGGCGACGACTTGCCGGTAGAGCTGTCGCAGACATTCCGAAGCGAGGACTTTGTGATAACTACGCCCCGAAAGTCTGGGAAGAGGCTAGCTCCTACCAAGATCGACGTTAAAAACAAGCGTACCAAGGGGCGCCCTGCGGACGCCATATCGCCTCAGGTGAAACCGACTCCCACTACGGACCTGCCCGCAAAATTCCCTCGTTTCGTGATCGGCGGTATCGGCGCTCCATCAAGACAGAGGCTCCTGTTGAGAATGCATGAGTGTGATGTTCGCTCAACTGCGGCTTTGATCTGAAGAGGATGTGATGACCAAGACAGCGGGCGGATCCACAAAAGGTCCCGAGTTCCGTCGGCGAGAGGAGAAACTACTTCGGGCAACCCAGCGCGACGTCGCGGCCATGCCGGTCTCGGAGGTAAAGCAACTCGCGCATGAATTGCAGATCCACCAGGTTGAGCTGAGCATGCAGAAGGAGGAGCTCTGCCGTACTCAGTTGGAGCTCGAAAGGGCTCGTGATCGTTATATGGCGCTCTATGATTTTTCCCCGGCTGGCCATCTCACATTGGATATGGACTGCACAATCGTAGAGGCCAATCTGAGGGCAGCAACGCTGCTTGATGTCACCCGCAAGGAGTTGATCGCACAGCCGCTCGCCCGTTTCTTTGCATCGGAGGATCAGGACCTCTTCCACCGGCATTGCCGGGAGGTCTTGAAGACCGGTACGCGGCAAAGCTGCGAGGTGCGGCTCCGGGAAAAGGCCGACGGCGTTTCTTGGGTCCAGCTTGAAAGCCTTGCTATTCACGAAGAGCCAGGGCCGAGCACCCATTGGCGGACGGCGCTGCTGGATATTACCGAACGGAAGCGGGATGAGCAGGCGAAAAGTCTGCTGATCAGAGATCTGCGTCGATCCCAACAACGCTTTCAGACTCTCTTCAACTGGACTCCCTCTGCTGTCGGGATCAGTACTGTCGCAGAAGGTCGGTTTATCGATGTGAATGAAGGGTTCAGCCAGCTGACCGGGTACAAGCGGGAAGAAGTGATCGGCCGTACAACCGTAGAATTGGGCTTGTGGGCAGATTCAGCGGAACGCGTGACTCTGCTCCGAGAAATTCAGGAACAGGGCCATCTGCATAATCGGGAAGGACTGCTCCGGACCAAGTCGGGAGAGATCCGCTCTCTCATGGTGTCAGTCGATTCGATCCAATTTGAGGCCACTCCTTGCTTGATCTATCTGGCCCATGACATTACCGAGCGTAAACGGGCGGAGGAGACCTTACGGCTGGCGAAATTCTCGGTAGAGCGGGCCGCTGACGCTGTGTATTGGGTCGATTCGCAGGCCAAGATCCTGGATGTGAACGAGGCGGCATGCCGCATGCTGAACTATTCGAAAGACGAGTTGCGTGCCATGACCGTCCACGATCTGAATCCCGACTTTCAGGCGGACATGTGGCCGGGGTTTTGGTTAGAAACTCAGCGACGTGGGACCATGGTGATTGAGACGGTCCATCGGGCAAAAGACGGCCGGCTGATCCCCATCGAGGTGAGTGTCAATTTTTTGATCCATGAGGGCAAGGAATATCACTGTGCGTTCGTGCGTGACATCACCGAGCGAAAGCGGGCAGAGGAGAAAGTCCATCAGTTAGCGGATCGATTGAAGCTAGCCACCAGCGCAGCGCAGATCGGGGTGTGGGACTGGAATATCCTCAACGACGAATTGGTCTGGGACGACCGGATGTGTGCTCTCTATGGAGTGAAGAACGAAAACTTTGGCGGCGCCTACGACGCCTGGCTGTCTGGCGTGCATCCTGACGATCGGGCGCGATGCGATGAGGCGATTCAACAAGCCATCCGTAAGGAGAAGCCGTACGACATCGAATTTCGCATCTGCTGGCCCAATGGCACAGTTCGTGTCATCAAGGCCGTTGGGCAGGTGATATGGGATACGGATGGCACTGCGCTGCGCATGACGGGCGTAAACTATGACATCACGGAGCGTAAACGGGCTGAGGAAGAATTACGGGGATCCGAGTCGTTCATCACGTCCGTGGTGGAGAACCTACCCAACATGATCTTTGTGAAAGATGCAAAGGATCTGAAATTCATCCGCTTCAACAAAGCCGGCGAAGATTTGCTGGGCTACCCCCGCGAGGTCTTGATCGGCAAGAGCGACTATGAAATGTTCCCGAAAGCTGAAGCGGACTTCTTCACTTCAAAAGACCGTGAGGTCTTGGAACTCGGTGGTATGCTGGACATTCCCGAGGAATTGATCGACACGAAACACCACGGCCGGCGAATTCTCCATACCAGGAAGATCCCCATTTATGACGAGAAGGGGGAACCGCGGTACCTATTGGGCATCTCCGAAGACGTCACGGATATAAAACGGCTGGAAGCGGCGAGGAAAGAAAGCGAGGAGCGATATCGAACCATCTTCGAGAATGCCCTTGAAGGGATCTTTCAGACCATGCCCGATGGGAAGTATGTCGCCGTGAATCCGGCACTCGCGCGCATATACGGGTACGACTCGCCGGACGACATGATCGCCATGGTCCCAAACCTCGCCGGTCATCTGTACGTGGACCCTGGACGTCGTGATGAATTCATTCGCCTGATGCAGGAACAAGAGAGAGTGACCAGCTTCGAGGCGCTCGTGTACCGAAAAGACGGCAGCTGGATTTGGGTTTCCGAAGGCGCACGGGCGTTGCGCGATGCTGACGGGACGCTTGTCGGGTACGAAGGGACGGTGGAGGACGTTACGCAGCGCAAACTTGGAGAATCACGATTACGCGCTACATTGGAGGAGCTTCGCATGCTAAGCGGACGACTCTCCACGGTGCGGGAAGAAGAACAAACCCGCATATCCCGTGAGCTGCATGATGAACTTGGTGTTGGGCTGACGTGCTTGAAGGTCGACCTCTCCCGCCTGCGTACGATCATGGGCGAGCCACGCGGGGCGAGGGCTCGAAAAATAATAGAGGACAAGTTCAGGTCCATGGTGGAGCAGGTCGATGCCACGATTGCCTCCGTCCAACGAATCGTGACTGAGTTGCGGCCTAGGATACTGGATGATCTCGGCCTGGTCGCGGCGATTGAGTGGCAATGTCAAGATTTTCAGCAGCGCACCGGTATTCCCTGCACCTGTGTGAGCAGCGCGGACGATATCGCCATGGAACCGGCGCAGGCCACGTCGCTGTTCCGCATTTGCCAGGAAGCCCTCACGAACACGGCCAGACATGCCCAGGCCACGGCTATCCAGGTGTTGATCAAACAGTTGGACAACAATCTGCTGCTCGCCATTCAGGATAATGGAGTAGGGATCTCTTGTGAAAAACTCACCGAGTCGACCTCATTGGGTCTGTTGGGGATGCGCGAACGGGCCGCAAGTCTTGGTGGACAGGTGTCGATTGCCGGCTCGCCCGGGAAAGGCACGACGGTGACGGTTCGAGTGCCTCTATCAGGCAGCACATAACCGATTGCAAACAGCTCGAGGCATTGGCCGCGCGCTTATCAGTGGTCGCTCTTGGTATCCCGATGTTGAACATTCTGATCGCGGAGGATTATCCGCTCTTTCGACTTGGCGTCAAGGAGCTGCTGACGGACGGTCTGGAAGCCGTCAAGGTCGGGGAGTGCGACAACGCCCATGACCTTTTCGACCTGGTCCGGCGCAAGAAATGGGATGTCCTCATTTTGGATATCACCATACCCGGCACCACCGGAACCGAAGCACTCAAACACGTCAAGAAAGCCTGTCCAACACTGCCCGTCATTGTGCTGACCATGCACCCGGAGGATCAGTATGCCGTCCGCATGTTCAAGGCCGGAGCAGACGCCTATCTGACCAAGGCCAGCGCGCCGGAGGAGCTTGTCAAAGCCGTTAAGAAGGTGCTCGCCGGCGGACAATATGTGAGCCCGTCCTTTAGTGAGAAACTTGTGCGCCTGGTTTTCCAGCAAACAGACCGGCTGCCTCACGAGATTCTGTCGGATCGCGAGTACGAAGTGATGCGGCTCCTCGCGTCTGGCAAGACCGTCTCGGAAATCGCCGACAGCCTACATTTAGGAATCACCACGATCAGTACCTACCGTGCCCGTATTCTTGAAAAACTGGATCTTAAGAACAACGCGGAACTCATGCGCTACGCAGTGCAACAGGGAGTTGTGGAATAAAATTTCTGAGTGCTGAGTATTGAGTTGAAACGACATATGCGCGAACAGTCCTGCCGCCACTTGGTCCCTGATATCTGCCCACTCCAGCTTCTGCGCTGAGCAGACAGCACTTTCATTTCAGTACTTCTTCTCGCCTTTGTCGTACAAACCATGACAGTGCTGTAGTTGCCGATTCGACATAAAAATCCCGTTCCTGTCGATAGGGTCGCCAAGAGAATTCCGCTATACATCCTTGCCATGCACGTTAGTAACATATCGTCTGTTGTTCTCTTTCACAAAAGGAGAATGTTATGGCAGAAACAACCCCTGGTGTTGACCTGGCCATTTACCAAAAACTCGACGGCATGGGGCCCTGTACCTTCGATGAATTGGTTCGCTGGTTATCGACTTATTCCTGGGCGCAAGTGTTTTCGGCGGTGGATCGGCTCAGCCGGGAGGGAACCGTTTCGGTCAGCCGCACGCGCGGTGTGGATTACGTGATATCCAATCGGGCGGGCTCCTCTCATTCCCGAGTCTTGGAACGACTGAGAGTGCCACACGGCACTATCTCAGGTAATCCGATACAGCGCCGCCGGGTTAACCGTGAGATGACATGAGCCTAATAAAGAAACGAAAGGAGATCTGATAATGCCGAGCCGGCGGAACGGTGAGAGAACCAGGGTGATGATTGTGGAACAGGACTTGGAATTCGGGTTGAAACTTGCCGATTGGCTCGCTACTCACGGCTATCACCCGGCATTCATCAGTACAGTCAATGCCGCGATCGATGGGCTGGCCGGTTTCAGGCCACAGGCGGTCTTTGTCGGCCTCGACTGTTCGGCGTCTGCGGCCAAGGTCGATATGGCTGAAGTACTTCTTCTGATACAGACCATTTGTCCATCCGTTCCGGTGATCATGATGACGGATCAGCGCAGCGAGGACCTGACGCAGGTTGTGTTCCGCCAAGGAGCTCGCCGTTTGCTGGTTAAGCCAGTGGAATTCTCCTACATCAGCGAGGTGCTTCAGTCAGAATTGAGTGCGAAAGTGGCATAAGGTGGTGATATCGTCGGCCAACCGGTAGAGGAAGCGCTCCATGAAGCGTTTATTATACACAGGAGGAGAACTCGTTATGCTCAAGAAAACCCAGTCAGTCTCACGCTCCATACAACGTGACGCAGGCGTTGAATCACGGAGCAACGGGAATGGTGTTACCAATCGGCCTGATGAAAATTCTCACGGTATTCATGCGCGCATCTCGGAACGCGCCTACGCTCTGTATGAGGAGCATGGCCGAGAGGATGGCCACGCTCTCGAACACTGGTTGGCGGCAGAACAATACGTGCTTAAGCAAAATGTGTAGGAGGAGTTGTACCATCTACCAAGGCGGCTTCAAGCCCGCCATGAAATGAATGAGAACGGGCAGTTCGTGATCAAGCATTCTGCCAACAAGTCCGGCAAACCAGTGGATCCAGTTCTCCATCGTGTGGTGGAGACGTCATGATCCACACCCGGGTCCCGATGCCCACCCGCACGATCGCGATTCTGAGCAGCCAGTGTCTCGTGTGGTTGGGCTTACAGAAAATTCTGGAGAGCAGTGCGACCGTCCCGATGGTCGTGCACTCCTACCCCGGGAGGACATCTGGCCTGCTCCGCGCCGAGCGCCGACCCGACGTGTTCATCCTGGATCTGGGGACCGAGCGTGACGCCCTGAGCACCATCAACCACATTCGGGAGTCCACCCCGACCAGTAAGATCGTGTTGTTGTGCGGGCTGGAGGACCAGAACCGCACGCCCGAGGCCTTTGCTTCAGGCGTCGACGGTATCATTCTCAACGTTCAACCGCCCGCCGTCGTGCTCGCAGTGATCGAGTCGCTGTGTGTCCCCGTGCAGCCCTACTCCTCCGTGGAATGGGAGGGCGCGGGGAGGCTGGGCCTCCGTCCCACCTTCAAGAAGACGGTCGAATCCGAACCACAGCCGCCGCCGTGGCCCGACGTTTTGACCGAGCGGGAACGCGAGATTATCCGCTTGGTGGGACAGGGCCTCTCGAACAAAGAGATCGCCTACAAGTTGTCGATCAGCGACAGTACGGTCCGGCATCACATGACGAGCATTTTCGACAAGGTCGGCGTGCCCAATCGACAGAAGCTCCTGATCCACGCACATCAGTTGTGCGACACGCCTGTCTAGAACTCATCTCAAAATAGCGTGGCGACGATCGTGCTGCGCGCCAGCGGCACAACCCCCAGGAAGTTGGTGGCGCCGTACTCCCGCTCACGAGGAGCCGTCGTTGCCACTGGGGTCAGGCAACGACCCGTTCGACAAGCTGGCGGTGTTCGTGCGGCCTCGCACCGGCGGTCGTCCTGTCGTCGAAATTAGGACAACGATACGGATAGAAATCCGACAAAACAATCGTGATTGCATCGATTGTGGAAGACCGATGTTCCCGCTAGAAACCGATGCGAGAGACAAGCTTCTGGTTTGCAAGATCGATTGACATGCATGAGTTCAGCCCGAGTCATTGGGAGTAAGCAGCGCGACACCGTCAGATGTGGCGGAACGGTGCCGATCTCACAAGGAGGATTTCAGATGCGAACCGCGATGATTGAATCGGCCATTCGGATGAAACTCTATCGGAACAGGCCAATCACCCCTCTTGCTTTGTGCGAACGGCTTTCCAGTTTTCTTGGAGTGAGGTGTTTGGCGTGATCGATCAGCTCAGCCGAGAGGGGACGCTAGTGCTCCATCGCACGGCGAAATACGACTATGAAGTAGGGGCCCGACCGATTCCCGAACCGTCTCTCGCGAGACTCAACACGGTGAGGGAAGGCGTACTTCGTTGAACCGATCCCGATTGTCTGGTGCAGGCATGAATTGCTCACGATGCCAGGGGCTCCTGTGCTTCAGTGAACTGCGTGAGGAGGCGGGCGGGCTTGTCACAGAGGGGGCGCCGGTATTCCGGTGCATCCTGTGCGGAGAGCGCATAGATTCGGTGATTCAGATGAATAGGGCGCGCGGAGCAGCCAGGAGCGAACCATATCGCAGACCCGTATCTGTCGTCATGAAGTAACCCCTGATGGCATCCATTCTTGACACGATAGGTGGTGGACGGGTGGGGAAGCAGGGGATATATGAAAGGTGCGATCATGAAACCGGTGGTGGTGATCTGCTGTTTCTGCCAGAGAATCCGAGGTGACTTGGGTCTCGAGGGTGGAGCTGGGTTGTGGTATGAGCCGCAACTCTATTTGGCGAGGCACAGTCTCGGAACGGAGGACTTTCATGTGTCTCAGACCTACTGCCCGTCTTGCCTGACTACGTACCGCCGGTGCTTCGCTCCGCAACAACGCGCGGCTGAGCACCAGCGCAGCTGAGATGGGGAACCGCGGACAAGATGATGAGTGCTGAAAAGTCGGCACATCCTCCGATCATAGGTATTGCAAAATGCGATGTCCTAACCAAGTACGCTCAGAAAGAAATGCTGATCCGAGGCGTCGGTCTGGCGAATGGTGATGGGGCTGAGAAATCACGGATCGTGTTCATGTTGACCGAACGGGACAATCGTGAGAAAGCTGGCGAAGCAACAGGCTCTTCTCAGCGCCGGCCGTCGTACCACACCGAGAGGTGCTTCTTATCCTGCAAGGTCTTTTTCGGGAGGAAAAAGATCCGGAAGATCTGCGCGGCAATCTCCCGGCTCGAATAGAGCGAAACCTTGCGTGACGATGTGTCGAGTGGGTGCTTGGTTAAGATCGTGAATTGAAGGCTGTGTCGGCGTCCCCACTGTTTGAGTTGCTTACTGAGTCTGATTTCATCTAACGCGTAGAGTTCCTGGTCGAATCCGCCGACGTCCTGAAACGCATCACGCCGGCAGACCACGAGCGCCCCTGCCGCCCAACGACAGAGGATCGAAATACCGGTCCAGAACTGCAAGGTTAGGTTCGCCCACCAGGGTAACCCTTCCATTCGTAGTGTACTTCCACAGCCAACGTATTTCCGCGACTCGATCATTCTTTGAATATCCGCCAACAGCTCGGGACTGAGTAAGCTATCCGCATCCAGGAACAGCAGCCACTCGCCGGTGGCCTGGGCGGCGCCCGCGTTGCGCGCCCGACCGATTTGGTTGATCGGTTCGAAGATGACCCGAGCACCGGCTTGTCTGGAAAGCTCGGCGGTGTTATCCGTGGAATTGTTGTCGACGACGATCACTTCCGATGAGAAACCGGAGCCTGCGTTTGCGGCCAGTGACGTCGTCACGGATCGCAGGGTCTGTTCGATCAGACGCGCTTCGTTGAAGGCCGGGATGATGATTGATAGATACATGTGGCCATCATGCCACAGGAACGATGGATCACGAAATGGGTATTCAACCCGGTAGGTAATTGTGCACGAGTTGTGGCGAGGATCAGGGAACGCGCCGGCTACATCTGGATACAAATAGTCCGGATGTTTCCGTCGGTAAAGTCGCACTACCTGTCAGCCGATAGAGGACACAACTCTATTCCCTCGGAGGCCTCTATGATGACGAACGCTTTGGTACTTGGACTTGTGCTTCTCTGCATACCGCTGTTGGCTGGTAGCCTGATACCAGTAGTCACTCGATCGGTTCGGTCCCCAAAAGGCTTCAGGCGACGCCGCTGATTGAGCATAATGACTTTTGACCTGTGAAAGCCTTCTGAGGTAGAAGCGACAGTGGTGGCAACGCCGTAATATTTGGTTGGTTATCTGACGAGGCACGTAAGCGTATCTGACTCACCTGCCATCGTCACCGATGGCAGGTGAGTCAGTGATTCTTGGCTGATTCACAATAGAGTCACGCGGCATGGTGTGGTACGATCTCGCACCATGCCGTTCTCGGGTTTTCACCCCCTCATCGCCGAGTGGTTTCAGGCATCGGTCGGTAAGCCGACTGATGTGCAAGTCCAGGCCTGGCCGGCGATTCAATCAGGCGCAGATGCGCTCATTGCTGCGCCGACCGGCTCAGGTAAGACTCTCGCGGCGTTTCTCTCCTGCATCGATCAGCTCTTCAAGCAGGCTCTTACTCGTAATCTTGATGACCAGACGCATGTGCTCTATGTCTCGCCGCTCAAGGCCCTGAGCAACGATATCCAGAAGAATCTTCAGAAACCGTTGGCCGAGATCGGCATGCGAGCGTTGCAGGCTGGACTCATGATGCCGGAGCTTCGGGTGCTCGTCCGTACCGGCGATACGCCGATAACGGATCGCCAGCAGATGCTCAAACGGCCGCCGCATATCCTCGTCACGACACCAGAGTCGTTGTTCATCCTATTAACGGCAGACAAGAGTCGAAAGCTCTTACGGACGGTGCGCACCGTGATTGTCGATGAGATTCATGCCCTCGCACCGAATAAGCGTGGATCCCATGTCGCCCTGTCACTCGAACGGCTGGAAGCCCTCACGTTCACAAAACCACAACGAATTGGTCTTTCCGCCACGCAGCGGCCGATTGAAGCCGTTGCGCGGTTTCTTGTCGGCAACAGGGCACCGTCGCTTGTGAAGTCCACTCCGCGAGACAAGCGTGACTTGTCACAGGTCGTTGGTCATTCGTCATGCGCAATTCACTCAGCCCTCAACACTCAGCCCTCAGCACTTCCTCGCATCATCAACATCGGCCACAAGCGCGAGATGGACGTCGCGGTTGAGGTGCCCAAGGATGAATTGAGTGCCATTGCGACGAATGCCATCTGGTCGGAGATCTACGATCACGTGGCTGAATTGGTTCGAGAGCATCGCACGACGTTGGTGTTCGTGAATACCCGCCGCTTGGCTGAGCGAGTGTCTCACTATCTGGAAGAGCGACTCTGTGATCTTGGGTCCGACGCGGTAGCAGCCCATCACGGCAGCCTGTCAAGGCAGATCAGGTTGTCAGCCGAGGAACGGTTGAAGTCCGGCAAGACGCGCGTGGTCGTGGCAACGGCCTCACTCGAACTTGGCATCGACGTGGGTACGGTCGATCTAGTCTGCCAGATCGGGTCGCCGCGAGCCATTGCCACGTGCTTGCAACGCATCGGACGTGCCGGCCATTGGATTAAAGCGATTCCCAAAGGCCGTCTGTTTGCCACGACGAGAGATGAGTTGCTCGAATGTGCCGCGCTGATCCGGGCGATCAAGAACGGCACGTTGGATCGTATCGAAGTGCCGTTAGCTCCGCTCGATATCCTGGCGCAACAGCTCGTGGCCGCTGCCGCGACCCAGACCTGGAGCGAAGAGGACTTATTTGCGCTTGTTCGACGGGCTGACCCCTATCGTGACCTGGAGCGGGCAACATTTGACCGCATCGTCCGTATGTTGGCGGAGGGGATTGCGACTAATCGAGGCAGGGGACTGGCCTATCTCTTTCATGACCAGATCAATCATCGCATCAAGGGGCGTCGTGGGGCGAGACTGGCGGCGATCACCTCCGGTGGGGCTATTCCTGACACGGCCACCTATGCGGTGGTCGCAGAGCCGGAAGGCGCAGTGGTTGGTACCGTTGATGAAGATTTCGCCGTGGAAAGTTTGGCCGGCGACATCATGTTGCTTGGCAATACGTCCTGGCGTATCAAGGGAGTGGAGTCGGGCAAGGTGCGGGTGGAAGATGCTCATGGCGCCCCGCCCAGCATCCCATTCTGGCGAGGTGAAGCCCCCTCCCGCACAGCCGAACTCTCCGCCGAAGTGGCCTCACTTCGCCACGAGATCGCCATGCATGCGTCTTCTCCTACCGATTCAGATCGCTCGGCCCCCAGTCCTCATTACTCAGTCCTGTCCTGGCTTCGCCAAGACTGCGCCCTCGACGCTCGTGGCGCCCAACAGGTTATCGAATACGTTCTGGCGGGAAAAGCGGTGTTAGGTGTCGTGCCGACCCAGGACTGCATCGTCGCCGAACGGTTCTTCGACGAAAGTGGTGGGATGCAGCTGGTGATCCATGCGCCGTTCGGTGGGCGGATCAACAAGGCCTGGGGGTTGGCGCTGCGGAAACGATTCTGCGTCACGTTCGACTTCGAGCTCCAAGCCGCGGCCACGGACAATGGTCTCGTCGTTTCTCTCGGGGAGAAGCACAGTTTCCCTTTGGAGTCCGTGTTCAGCTATCTGCATTCCAACAGCGTGCAAGAGACATTGATCCAAGCAGTATTGCTGGCCCCGATGTTTACCACCCGCTGGCGTTGGAATGCCTCGCGGTCGTTGGCGTTGCTCCGATTCTCGAACGGGAAGAAAGTTCCTCCCCAGATTCAACGGATGAAGTCCGAGGATTTGCTCGCTGCTGTGTTTCCGGACGCGATCGCCTGCCAGGAGAATCTGACCGGACAACGAGCGGCCCGTCACATTCCGGATCATCCACTGGTACAGGAAACGCTGCGGGATTGCTTGACTGAAGCAATGGATCTGGAGGGGTTGATCGCTGTGCTCCGCCGGATCGAGACGGGGACGATCCGCTGTGTGGCGGTGGATACACCGACGCCGTCTGTGTTTTCGCACGAGATCTTGAATGCGAATCCCTATGCCTTTCTCGACGATGCACCCTTGGAAGAACGGCGGGCGCGCGCGGTGGAAATGAGACGGACCCTGCCGCCGGACCTGCTGGGCCAAGTCGGCGCACTCGATCCGGAGGCGATCGCTGAAGTGGCCCGCGAATCGTGGCCGGTCGTGCGCGATGCCGATGAACTGCACGATGCGCTGTTGACCTTAGTGTGGGTGCCTGAATCTGAGGTTGCACCATGGGCTGCCTATTTGCCGTTGCTCGTTGAATCGGGCCGGGCTGTCCTACTCACCGTAAGGGGTGAGGGGTTAGGGGTAAGGGGATGGGTGAGTGCGGAATATAAGGAACGAGTTGAACAACTATTTGCTGATGAGACTGACACGACAATCGACTCCATCGTGTTGGGTTGGATGGAGAGTATTGGCCCGACGACGACGGCAGAGTTTGCTGAGCGGCTGCATCTTCAAGCGAACCAGATTGATGCTGCCATGTTGCGGCTTGAGGCGCAGGGGCAGGTGCTTCGCGGCTCCTTTCGTGAAGCGTCGGATTCTTTCCACGTAGCACTCAGTCCTCAGTCGTTCGACAAGCGCATGATCCCGAGCAAAGTCGAGGGACACTCAGCACTTTCGGGCACCGGAGCGCCCGAATGGTGTCACCGTCGCCTGTTGGCGCGGATTCATCGCTTGACGATCGGAATCCTGCGCAAGGAAGTGGAGCCGGTGACTGCGTCAGAGTTCATGGGATTCCTGCTGCACTGGCAGCATGTCGTGCCGGGATCGCGTCAGCATGGCGAGGCTGGATTGCAACTTGTAATTGCACAGCTGGCTGGGTTTGAGGCGGCGGCTTCCGCATGGGAGCCACAGCTCTTGCGCTCGCGCATGGCCAAGTATGAACCTGAACTCCTAGATCGTCTTTGTCTCAGTGGCGCGGTCTGTTGGGGGCGTCTCTCTCCGCATCCGAGGCTTTCCCAATTAGGGGACATGGATCGTCGACGGATTGTTCCAACCAGTATTGCTCCCATTAGTTTGTTCCCACGTGAAGACAGTAAGTGGTTGATGAAGGCTGTGCGAGGTGAGACAACGACCACTCCCGCTGAGCCAACGTCTCAATTGAGTCCGATTGCCCAGGATCTGCACCGAGTCTTAACGCAACAAGGAGCCAGCTTTTTCAATGACCTGGTCCGAATCACCCATCACCTGCCGACAGAGGTAGAGCAGGGACTCTGGGAACTCGTCGCCGCCGGTTTCGCAACGGCTGACGGCTTCGATAATCTCCGCTCCCTCATGGACCCTCATCGACGTCGTGCGGAAGGACGCGAACGGGCTCGCCGACCACGCCATGCAGCGGGACGCTGGTCGCTGCTCCGGGGAACAGAGCCGTTAATGGATGATGGTCAATGGTCCTCGGGTCCGGATCAAGCCATCAGCTATCAGCCATCAACCATCGGCCCTTCTACTTCGACTCAGCACGCAACGCTTTCAGTGAAGGTGGCTCACCAGCTTCTTCGCCGCTATGGCGTCGTCTTTCGTGATCTATTTGCCCGTGAATCGCTGGTTCAGTCCTGGCGAGATCTGCTCGTGCAATACAGACGGATGGAAATGGCCGGGGAGATTCGTGGTGGTCGATTTGTGAGTGGATTTGCCGGTGAGCAGTTTGCGTTGCCGGAGGCCGTTGAAGCGCTGCGTGCGATCAAGAAAACAAGCGTGTCCTCAGGTCACGAGGTCAAACTGTCCGCCACGGACCCACTCAACCTCGTTGGGGTGATTCTGCCTGGACCTCGGGTGCCAGCGGTTCCTACCAATTTTCTGGTCTTCAAGGACGGTAAGCTTGTCAGGACCGTAATCGGTCGGCAAGGTGATACTTCCCTCTCTGTTGCCGAGCCGTTGGACTCGGCAACAGTCCGACGATCGACATGATATCCGCGGTCACTGCATGAATGGTTTAGACGACTCGCGTAAAAAGCTGAGCAACCCCGCAGGCTCTTGGCCAACTATTTGGGAATAATTCGCTTGGGCGGCTGAAAAAAATGCTGTCTGGTGTTCGGACGGAATACCCAATAGGCGACTGAGGGACCCGAGATACTCGCCTCGTCCTGCTGCCAAATCCTGAATCAGATTTGCCTGATTAAAGGTCACAAACGCCGTGGCTTTGAAGTCCGGCTTGATCTGACCATCTTCATTCCACCATGCCGCCCCGGATGTTGTGCCGGTGACGTTCGAGGTGGTATCGGTAATCTGATTAATGGTGCCCTTCACGGTACAGCCGGTGGCTGCAAACGACAAGCATGCAGAAGCGATCATCACACATTGCAAAAGGTTTCGCATAAAGACCCTCCTTGCCTTGATAAGGTAGCCAGCGCTCCCACTATAGCATAGAGTGCCTTAAGTTCAGTCGTTTCTGTGCCGATAGATAACCAATGGAAGGTCCATCGAGACCCAATCGAGCAGGAGCGTTCTATGCAGCTGGAAGCTCTTTCTCATATTGATCCGCACCAATTCTTCAATCTGCGCCGGCTATCCGATGCTGGGGGGCATCGACTGGCTACAAGGGTGAGCGGCGTGGCAGTGTCCAACGATTTGTCTGGGCGTCTTGCGGTGACGACAGCGGAGGGGGATCGGATTACTCTCACAGCAGATCTTGCAACCTATTCTCGATCCGGGAGCCATATTCCCCAGGTGGCGGACGATCGGACAACGGGGAAGGTTGAAGCGAAGTCTATACACTACGCCGTTCAACGAGAGTTCGGTATAGCTGTGGACGGAGATCTCAACAAGGAGGAGCTGCACGACCTGAAAATCCTCTTCGGGAACATTGCGAACATCTTTCGTGGGTTCTTTCAGGGCCAAGATGAGGATGCCAGAGCGCATAGCACCAAACTTGCGGAAGGGTTCACACGGTTGGATTCACTCTCCAGTCTCGATTTGACTGTCGAGGTTGTTCGATCGGTTGCGGTGGTGGCAGCATCACAGGTTACCCCGGGTGGGGCGCCAGGGACGGTTGCGGCGATCCCGCAACCGTCCAACGGTACCACGGCGCCCACCCCGTCATCGGATTCGCCCGATGGAACTCATCTCACTGTTCCAGTGAAAGACGCGCAGCTGGCATCACTCATTCAGCAGGTCATCGATGCACTGCAGGAAGCGAAGGTCGACTTAGATAAGGTCCGCAAGCATCTGCCAGACTTCTTCTACAAGTTACACGAGGATCTGGCGAAGGAACTTCGAGGCGAGCAAGAGCCCAAGGCTGATCCCAAGGATCATTCACTACCTCAAGTATCAGATGACATTAACTCAGCGACAACCAGTAGCAGCCTCCTTGTGGCCTATCAAACAGTCACCGAGACATCACTCTCACTGTCGATCCAGAGTTAATCCAATACTGCTCATTCGGGGTTGATGTCGAGTCGCTGAAGGCGAAGTCCTGCATGCCGGCTTCGCCCTCAACATGATCATCTCGTTCGTCCACAATCGCTGATACCACTTCTTCTCCCCGCCTGTTGGCAATGAGGCTAGGTTCATGGCCTTGCGAATCTCGCTGATATTCCATCCGGTCAAATTCGCCAGCGTGTAGGCTTCACGTTCATAACGATCACGAAACTGTTGCCGATAGGCAGTCGCGGTTAGGCAGTCATCCATGCCGGTCCACGGACGGCGGAGAATATAACGTGCTTGGAAGTTGTTCCGATCGGAGGTTTCCTGGAATATCAAATCTTCGGGAAAGTGGGCGGCATCGTAGCGGACGTGCAAGCGTGTGAGGAAGACATTCTGCCCCTGCGAGACAAAGGATTTTCGTCGATGCATCATGTTCGGGTTGGCTTGCCAAAAGACGCCCAAGTGCTTCAGCTCTTGGGCTGATAGTGGGTTTGTGGCACAAGGGTCGCACCAGTTCATGTCCCGGGCATATTCGAGAAACACCCCTCGTTCGCTTTCGCGCTTCACTTGCTGCGTGAATAGGTCACGATAAAACTCACCGAACTTGTTCTTGATGTAGCGCGGAATCTCCTGAGCTTCCGGCAACCGGACCGTCCGGTAGTGCGTCGTTTCGACGCGCCCGTGCTTTGCAGTGTATAGTTGAAGAGGTCCTGGGAGCCGTCGGCATTCATCGTACCGAGTCGAATCGGCAGCATGAATTTAGGTGATTCAAACGCAATCTGGAGCGGGCGCAGGTGTGTAAAGCCAAGTTTCGCTTGTTCCGACAAGTTCACTTTGGCCACGAAGAACTTCATATTCTGCTTTAAGTAACTATTGAGAACGATAGATGCACCAGCAGGAATACGGTAACCGTTCTCGCTCAGCTAGGTTTCAAGGCCCTGGCTCTCCTTGGCGGAGAGGATGAGGATATCGCGTCCTCTCCCACGGTGTACTACGCTTCGACGGTGACGCTGAGCGCCTTGTCACGCGCTTGTCTTGCCGGTGGTGCGGCAGCCTTGGCCATCATGTCCATGGCGCGGCTTTCCGGGTACAGCATTTGGCGGGGATTCAGGTCGAAGTATTCGACGAGCCGTGACGCCGAATAGTAGGCCAGATGTTTCAGCACCGACGGCTTGCCGATGTGGATCTGATCTTTCTCCAACATGGTCGGTACCGGCACGGCCATTGCGAATTCCTTCACCTCGCCCTTGAAATTATTGGCCATGGTGATGACCGTTTTGTTGTCATGGCGAGCGATGACCACTTCGGATGCTTTATTGAAGAGCTTTGTATCGGCCTTGCAAACGTAGAATCCACAGAATGCAGAGGCCTCAGCACTCCAAGTGAGCAGGCCGATCAGGAATATGAACGTGGGAGCCAATACGGGTCTCATGAAAGCCTCCCTTGTGGTTGAAGTGACAAAGACAAAGGTACGAACACAGAAACGTGACCGGTTGTGGGCTTGATCCAGTCATATGGAGCACCGGGAAATATGCGATCGAGTAAGGTGACGAAGAGCGAGCATGCGATGAGCCCCCACAGTGGTCCATTGGGTTTGAAGCACCCAAATTGGACGTAGAGTGCGGTGAGTGCGACAAGCAGGGCATAGACGATCCAGCCTGTTCTCGAGTCCGGCGTGGTCTTGTAGTCGGAAATCATGAAGAAGGAGAAGATCAGCAGCGCACCGCTTTCAATCTGGTGCAGTGGGATTGTGAGCGGGTCGCCGAGCCACAACGCTCGAATGAGCAGCAGACCAACGTAGAAACTAAGAAAGGCGAGTGTGATATCGGCTCGTGCCGCCCTGGTGACGACCATACTGCCGAGACAGGCGATCAGAAAACCGAACCAAGCCATCTGCCCCCATTGCCCAGACGAGATCCAGCCAAGACCACTGGCAAGGATCACGACGAGTGCGAGGTTTGTGGGGTTAAATATGTGCTTTTCCTTCCACCGGATGACGAACTTGCTGGCTATTGCAATAAACGCCGCCAGCACGGCTATCGCGAGATCATTGGTACGAAGCAGGAAGCAGAGCGAGAGGGAGGAAATCACCGCACTCTTGGTATCGAAGAAAGGGAGGTTGAAATAGCGGGTGCCGGCATATTGGGTGAGTTGGGCAACACCGAGCGTGACGACGATGTGCCAGATAGAAACGTCGAAGTAGAGGAAGAGAAGTCCATAGAGAAGGAGGGTTGAAAGGCTTGCAATTTGATAGAGACGGGGATCGCGTCAGAAGGTGGATTTGTCAGGTTGGCATGTGTCGTTGTCTTGCCCCATGGGTTCCTCCCCTGGCTCGCTCGGGTTTGCTGGCGGCCCTCACAGGGGAATATGGGATGTGGAGGGAAATCCTTTCATGAGGGACGGTGAAATACGCGACATTGACAAGTCATTGAGCCATTGCAAGAATAACGCACAATCTATGGAGAAAGTCATTTCGTGATGAAACTGAGACGCTGGTTCATCTCAGTTCTACCTTTGTGAGGCCCTTGACGATGCCAGCCTGGCTTTTCCCAGCGTTGAAAGCCGTTCTGCCGCATGTGGGGACGATCTTGTCTGCGGCGGCCCCTGTGTTTACCAAAAAGAGTGCCGATGCGGCTCCTAATCAGACCTCGTTGCTGCAACAGCAGGTCACCGAGCTTCAGGCGGCCGTGGCGAAGAACGACACCCACATCAAGGACTTGGCGATGCAAATGCGAACCACGCTCGAGGCGTTGGAACAGGGGGAGGCTCTGGCGGAGCGTCGGTATCAACGTCTTCTGACGATGTGTCTCGCGACGACGGTGGTCGCGGCGGTGTCGATGGGGTTAGTCCTGGTCTTGCTGTTTCGATGAGCTCGTGGTCTAGTCCTGAGTCAGGTGAATGGGCCACTGAGGCGAAGAGACGGTGACTCGTTGCGATCCTGTTGTGGCGTGTGGGATGCGGCACTCCTTCGTGAAAGTTTGTATGGGCCCTTGTCCGGTGAACAAAGGTCCCAGCTTTGACAGGGTCCTTAAAGTGATAATTGCTTTAGGGGGAGGCCGAAAGCGGAATCTTATCAAAGCCGAGATCCTCTTTTCTGTGGCCGCTTGGACAAATGACCATCAGCGTGAAGATACAGGCAACAATTTATTTGAGCTTATAGAGACTCCTTGGTGGCAACGCAGCTTTTCATTATTGGGACTGCTCATGGGTTTCAGTGTGGTGGTTTGAATTGTACTTCTGAACAGTCTGAAGAATTTGCTTCCGAGTTAAGATCTGTCTGTAAGACCTATGGGGTTAGACGCATGGCCGAGGAGATGACTGCTGATGGACGGAAATACAATAAAGTTAATGAAACAGTGGTTCACAAGGTTGCACGAGAAATGGATATTTGCCATCAGGATATAGATTTAGACCTAGCTGCCCGCCAAGCATTGGCTATAACGGACGATACGGTACTCAGAGCTAGTCAGACTCTTCCTGTAGATGATGCGGGCGAAAAGTTCGCGATTGCATTGGACGATCTAAGGAACGAAATCCGAGAGCGAGTGTGGGTTGCTAGAGTTATGAAAGAAAAGTTATGGCCTGTGTTAGTCGTTATTGGGGCAAATCATGTTCAGACGTTTGGAATGCTCTGGGGAAAATTCGGCGTAACGGTGAAAGTTCTACACAAAGACTGGGGGCAAAATGAAGGCTAACCTTGGTCTACATCGGAACAGGAGCACAACCCAAGATTAGTTTCTCGCTGCCCTCTTCTAGTCATAACACTGTTATTCTTCATGCCTACCAGTGCATTGTTGCACTGGACCTATACTGAGCACGATGAGCCCTTGTTTCGCCCTCTGTTGAAGCTCTTGTGCACGTGAGATCTTGTCCATAGGTGTGTAAATGGGGTTTAGGCGGCGGTCCTCTCGGCCTGATCGTTCCCGGTACACGTCACACTGCCGGACCGATTCATCCTCCCGTCTTTGCACGGCACACCGGAGGC
>Ga0268299_1001700_pt1 | contig 34391 bp, 36 predicted proteins | sample NOBtaG_FD_193484 | JGI IMG/M metagenome (GOLD analysis project Ga0268299, IMG submission 193484) | Activated sludge microbial communities from bioreactor in Nijmegen, Gelderland, Netherland - NOB reactor | ecosystem: Engineered > Bioreactor > Aerobic > Activated sludge | place: Netherlands... | reverse complement strand
CAACCCTCGCAGTGCCTCGTTGTCCCGCAGGCTGTTCATGCCGGCCACCCTAGGCCGGCGATACTGGCGGGGTGATCCTGCCGACGGTGCGAGACCCCCGCTTCGTCACGATCCGCCGGGGCGGGACGCTCACCGACGACGACCACCGCCTGCTGGCCGAGTGGGCGGCGGCGTGCGCCGAGCACGTGCTGCCCCTGTTCGAAGCGGTCCGGCCCGACGACCGGCGGCCCCGCCACGCCGTCGAGCACCTCCGGGCCTGGATCCGGGGCGAGGTGGGGATGATGGAGGCCCGGGCCGCCGGGGGCCACGCCATGGCCGCCGCCCGGCCGCTGACCGGGGCCGCCCGCCACGCCGCCTTCGCCGCCGGCCAGGCCGGGGCGGTGGCCCACGTGGCCGCCCACGAGCTGGGCGCCGCCGCCTACGCCATCAAGGCGGTGCGGACCGCCGCCCCCGCCGGTGGGGAGGAGGCAGCCGGTCGGGCCGAGTGCCGGTGGCAGCGGGAGCAGCTGCCGGCCGCCATCCGCGATCTCGTGCTCGACGACCAGCGGCTGCGGAACAGCATCTGCTGGTCGGTGTTCGACGTCGCCTGAGCGGCAGGCCCGGTTGGGCTACCGGTGGGCCTCGGTGGGCGGGGCCAGGCCGGGGTTCTCCCGGTACAGGGCCATCGGGTCGAAGGTCAAGGGAGGCGGGGCGGGGGCGGCGTCGTCGGGCCAGGCGCTGGGTGCCGGGGCCGACGGGTCGCCGTCGCCGTCGGGCCCGCGGCCCGGCTGGTCCTGGCGGTAGGGGGCGGTCACCGCCTCCAGCTTGGCCAGCTGGGCCCGCATGGCGTCGGGATCGGGCGCTCCCGGGGGTGGCCCGTACCGGTTGGGGCCGGGGTTGCCGGGGCAGAACAGGAGGTAGAGGCCGAGGGCGAAGCCGAGGAACGGCATCGGGGTCAGGAGCACCAGCCACCCGGTACGGCCGCAGTCATGGAGGCGGCGGATCGAGGTGGTGATCGACACCCACGCCCCGGCCAGGAACACGAGCAGGATGAGCAGCACCAGGGCCACCGGCGGCGCCGGCGCCTCGCCGGTGGCCGGGTCGGTCTCGGTGCCTATCAGCAGCGGTGCGACCAGCCCGACGGCGCAGCCCAGGTTGATGAGGAAGTACTGCAGCCGGCCGACTCGACCGGCACCTGTGAGCAACGCCACCACGGCCTCCGTTCCCCGGCCCCTGTCGGCCGGCATTCGACTTGTCGGCCCCTGGGCGCGGGCAGTCGATGAGCTATCGGCGTCGCGGGGCGCCGGCTTTACGTCGGACCGCGTATCCGAAGGGCCCGGTGAACCTCTGTGGCGTGGGACAGGACAGCGATGTGAGGTGACCATGAGCAGGCGACAACCGTTGAGCTGGAAGGGCAGCTTCTCAGTGAGGGCGAAGACGGTCGGGCCCGACGGTCAGGTGCTGCTGCGGGACGACGTCATCCCACTCCGGCAGCGGGATGAGACCGTGTTCGAGCTCGGTGAGGTGGAGATCTACTACAAGCGGCGAACGGGACTGGAGGGCAAGGTCCCGGAAGCGGTGATCGAGGAGGCGCGCCATCTCGACAACACCAAGCTGGCCACGACCGACCTCGCCTCCGTGCCCGCCCTCCTGCGCTGGTTCACGAACACGTATGGCGTCTACACGCCGGCGGCGCTGATCCACGACCGGTTGATACCGAGTCACGAGGGATCGGCGATCACCGACGAGCTCGCCGACCGGTACTTCCGCTTCATGCTCGGCGCCGTCGGCGTGCCGCGCTTCAAGCGCTACATCATGTGGACGGCGGTCGCCATGCGCACCCGGTGGTTCTCGAAGCAACGGTACAAGCGGGTGCTCCTGATCATCTGGGGCGCCACCTCCCTGCTCGGCATCACCGCGTTGGTGGCGTCCCTCTCGGCGATCCTGTTCGACACCGGCCTGCCGGTCGGGTCACCGCGAGAGGTTCTCGGCGTCTCGCTCGTCGCCCCGGTGATCCTGAGCGCGCTGTGGTGGCGGCAGTGCGCCGCCGGCGTCGTGGCGGCGATGACCGCACCGTGGGTCCTACCGGCCGCCATCATCGCCGGCCTCGCGTCGGGGGTGTACCGGTTGCTGGAGCTGGTGAACGCCAAGCTGCTCAGCCGCGTGTGGCCGGAGCCGGACATCGCCGGGCGGCAGATCGGGCGACGCCGGTCGTGACGGCCGGGCGGCGCGGTGGCGCCGGGGTCCTACGACCAATGTCCAGGTGCGGCCGCCTCCGGAGCGGCCGAGGGTGTTGGGAGCGAGAGCATCCCGCCCGCTCGCCCACCTTGGAGGGTCCCATGCGACCACGTAACCGGTTCACCCTGTCCATCGGCGCTGCCACCCTGGCCGCTGCCTGCTGGCTGTCCCCGTCGCCGGCCTCGGCCACCGCCGGCGAGGTCGGCTCGTGCGTCGGCGGCTCGGTGACGAACGCCGACGGGTCGGTCGACATCACCAACGAGGTCGACTTCATCGTCGGCGATCAGTACTTCCAGGCCGGCTGCGTCACCGTCAACAGCATCTCCGGCGTGAAGCTGGTGTTCTCCGATGCCATCACCTACCCCGGCTGGACCTACCGGGTGAAGGACGCCGGCGGCGTCGGCAAGCTCAAGGTGTCGGTGGAGTTCACCAACCCGGCCGTCCCCTACAAGGTCACCTACGTGATCCAGCCCGGCCGCCTCGACTGGAAGGTCAGCAACGCCTGAGCGCACGGGCGCTCGGCGCACCACCCGTGACGGTCCACGCACTCATCAGCGGTGTCCTACGCACCCGGTGCACACGGCGCCACCGGTGGTGCCCTGCGCACTCGGTGTGTAGGGCACCACCGTCGAGTGCCCCCGGCGCCAACGGCGGTGGTGGCGCCCTCGGCTCGCTGTCACACCCCCTGCGTAGGGTTCGTCAAGATCCAACGACAGGGGAGGGGTTATGATGAACCGCGTGAAGGTGACCACGGCCGCCGAGCTCGAGCGCATGACGATGGCCGACCGTGAGGCGCACTTGGAGGCGAGCATCGAACTCGATCTGGCCAACGTGCCCGACGCCTTCCTCGCTAAGGTCCGCAGCCGCCTTCAGGCTCGGATCGACGCCAACGTCGACGGCGAGTGACCCGCCGCCCGGTACGGGTCACCGACGAGTTCTACGCCGACCTCGATGGCTATCTCGGCCCCGAGCGAGGCCCGAACGGTGAGCCCTCCGCCGCCGACTTTCTGCGGTTCGAGCTCCTGCCGTTGATCGACGTCATCGCCGAGCGATTCGACGATCTACCCGAGGCGCTGCCCGGGCACCCCGAGTACAGGGTGTTGATCACCAGCGGTCGCCTGGCGGCCTACATCTCGATCATGGGCATGCGACAAGCCGACGGCTCGGTGGAGTTGGTCCAGCTCGAGCTGGACCTCGGCGAGATCTGGCCCGAGTAGCCGGTCAGACGTCGCGTTCGAAGGCGGCGTCGCCGGCGGCACCGGCGGTGGTGGCACCGCCCATGGGGTCGTCGCCGTAGACCTCGGCGAAGGCGGCCATCATCTCGTCGAACGGGAAGTCGTCGTAGGTGCCCCGCATCCGCACGTACTCCATGTGCCGGTTGCCGGCCAGGTCGTAGGAGTGCAGCAGGGCGTCTTCGTAGCCGTCGAAGTCGAGCGGCTTGGTGCCGAACCGGTTGCACAGCTCCAGGTTGAACGCGGCCGACGCCTTCACCCACTGGCCGTCGAGCAGGAACTCGCTGTAGCCGTGGAACACGAACAGGTCGGTCCCCATCTTCTCCTTGAGCTTCTCGCTCTGGAGGTGGTTGCGGACATCGGCGAACCCCAGCCGGGCCGGCACCTCCACCGCCCGGGCCGCCGCCGTGAGCAGGATCGACTTGGGCACGCACCAGCTCCGCTCGCTGGCCACCACTTCGGAGGCCCGGAACGACTCCCGGCTCTGGTCCGACGAGTACGGGTCGTACCACCAGCCGTCGCGCACCTCGTAGAACAGCTTCACCACCCGCTCCCGCGGCGTGTCGGCCCCGGCCACCGTGGTCTCGGCGAACCGCCGGACGTCGGGGTGGTCGTGGTTCAGGAACTCGGTCGCTTCCAGCCAGCTGCTCACCCTCCCACGGTACCGATCTTGAGCCGGCCGGAGCCAGGTGACAGGCTCGGAGGCACATGGATGCCGAGCTGCTCACCCAGATCACCGAGGCCCGGGACCGTGCCCTCGAGGCCGACGGCGCCCGCAACCGGATCGAGCGCCTGGTCGACCCGGGCAGCTTCGTGGAGTACGGGGTGCTGGCCGGCGAGTCGTCGGATCCCGACGACGACGCCGCGGCCGACGGCCTGGTGGCCGGCGTGGGCCGGGTCCACGGCCATCCGGTCACCGTCGCCTCCTACGACACCACCGTGCGGGACGGCACCCAGACCGACCGCAACATGCGCAAGCTGGTCCGCCTGCTGTACCTGGCCAACCGCCACCGATGGCCGTTCGTGGTGTTCGTCGACGGTGACGGGGCCCGCCCCGGCCACCCCTGGGTGGTGCCGCCGATCGTCGTCTACAACCGGGGCCGCTTCGACGTCTACGAGGGCCTGGCCGAGCTGTCGGGCTGGGCCCCTACGATCGCCGTGATCAGCGGGCGCACCCTCGACGGCAACGCCGGCCTGGCCATGCTGTGCGATTTCGTGGTCGCCACCGCCGGCTCCACCGTCGGCTCCCGTGGCCCGGCCGGACCCGACGGAAAGGCGACGGTCCACGCCCGCTCGGTGGAGGCCCTGGCCGCCGACGGCTCGGTGGACCTGATCGTCGACGACGAGGCCCACGCCATCGACACCGTGGCCGACTACCTGGCCTACTGGGGCGATGGGTTCGGCACCGACGAACCGTCGCCCACCCACGACCTCATCGCCGACATCATCCCCGACGACCGCCGCCACCCCTACGACGTCCGCCGCGTGATCGAGGCCCTGGCCGACGCCGGCACCGTGCTCGAGTTGGGGGAGCGGTGGGCCCCCTCGATGGTCACGGCCCTGGCCACGCTGGGCGGCCGGCCCGTCGGCATGATGGCCAACCAGCCGCTGTCGCCGGTGGCCGGCGCCATCGACAGCCCGGCGGCCGACAAGGCGGCCCGCTTCGTGGAGCTGTGCGACGCCTACGAGCTGCCGATCGTGTCGCTGGTCGACAACCCCGGCTACATGGTCGGCCCCGACGCCGAGCGGGGCGGGATCGCCCGCCACCACGCCCGGCCGCTGGCCGCCCTCCACCACCGCACCGTGCCCCTGTGCTCGGTCCAGCTGCGCAAGGCCTACGGGCTGGGGCCGTTCGCCATGTCGGGCTGGGGGGCGTCGCGCCTGATGCCCGAGCTGCGCCTGGCCTGGCCGTCGGTCGAGTCCGGAGGCATGTCGCTCGAAGGTGCGGCGTTCCTGGTCAAGCGCAAGGAGATCCGGGCCGCCGGCTCCCCCGAGGAGGCCCGGGCCATCCGCGACACCTACGCCAAGGAGATGCGGGATCCGGCGTCGGGGGTGTCGGCCGGCCGCACGTTCTCCTTCGACGACGTGATCCTCCCGGGCGAGACCCGGGACCGGATCATCGCCCTGCTGGCGGCCATCCCCCGGGTTTTCCCGGCGGCCAAGAAGCACCCGATCGACCCCCGGTGAGCTGATCTCATGGACCCACGACTGATCGAGGAGCTGCAGGCCACCAAGGCGGCCCAGCTCGACGACGCCCGCCCCGGGGTGGTGGCCACCGTCCACCAGGCCGGCCGGCTCACGGCCCGGGAGCGGGTGGGCGAGCTGCTCGACCCCGGCACCGAGGTGGAGTACGGGAGCATCGCGGCAATCGACCGGGCCGCCCCCGAGGGGACCCGGGGCTGGGTGGCCGAGGCCGGCGGCGTCGACTACATCGGCACGGTCGACGGCCAGACCGTGATCACGTCGTCCACCGACTTCACCGACCGGGGCGGCGGTTATGGGGCGGGGCGCCTGGAGCGCCTGTTCGCCCTGGCCCAGGAGCACCGGTGGCCGCTGGTGCTGTTCGTCGACGGCGGCGGCAGCCGGGCCCGCCACCCCCGGGTGGGGCTCGGGCACCTGGAGCTCAACGGGCCCTTCGGCCGCTACCAGCTGTTCGACGGCGTGGCCGAGCTGTCGGGCTGGGTGCCCACGGTGGCCGTGGTGTCGGGCCCGTCGTTCGCCGGGCACGCCAGCCTGGCCGGGTTCTCCGATTTCGTGATCGCCACCGGCGGCTCGTCGATCGGGATGGGCGGCCCGCCCATGGTCGAGGCGGCCCTCGGCCTGGCCCTCACCGCCAGCGAACTGGCCGGGGTGGAGATGCACGAGCAGACCGGCGGCATCGACCTGCTGGTCGACGACGAGCACCAGGCCATCGCCGCCGCCCGGCGCTACCTGTCGTACTGGCGCGACGAGCCGGCCGGCCCGGCGGCTCCGTCCGCGGCGGGCATCGCCGACCTGGTGACCGACCGGGCCGGGGCCGACGGCCCCTACGACATGGTGCCGGTGCTGGAGGCCCTGGTCGACGAGGGCAGCCTGTTCGGCTTGCGGCCCCAGTTCGCCCGCTCGGTGATCACGGCGTTCGCCCGGATCGACGGCCGGTCGGTCGGCATCCTGGCCAGCCAGCCCGGGGTCGACGACGGCGCCATCGACGAGCAGGCCGCCACCAAGGCGGCCCGGTTCGTGGAGCTGTGCGACGCCTACGAGCTGCCGATCGTCACGCTCATCGACACCCCCGGCTGCGTCACCCGGTTCACCGGCGACGACGGCACCCCGCATGTCCAGCCCGGCATCAACCGGTGGCACACCCGGGCCGTGATGGCCCACCACCACCGCACCGTGCCGCTGTTCGCGGTGCAGGTGGGGCGGGGCGGCGGGCTGGGCCCGGCCGTGCTGGGCGGCATGACGGGCGGGCGGAGCACGCCGGTGCTGTGGGCGGCCTGGCCGTCCACCGACATCGGCACCGGCGACGGGTTCGCCGCCGTGCGCAACCAGCACGCCTACGACGACGTGATCGCTCCGGCCGAGACCCGCCAGCGCATCTCGAGGCTCCTGGCCCGCCTGCCCCGCCAGCTCGACCGCCCGGCCAAGAAGCACCCCATCGACACCTGGTAGCCGGCGAGCAGCTCAGGTGTGGTCGATGACCACTGTGCTCACGTGTGGTCGATGACCACTGTGCTCACGTGTGGTCGATGACCACTTTGCCGATGTGCTGTTGGCTGGTGAGGTGGCGGTAGGCGTCGGGGGCCTGGTCGAAGGCGAAGGTGCGGTCGATCACGGGCTCGATGCCGGCCACCTCGATGGCGGCGTTCATGTCGGCGAACATGCGCCGGCTCCCGACGTACACGCCCCGCAACGACACGCACCGGGTGACCAGGGGGAACGGGTCGGTCTCGCCCGCTGGTCCGGTGAGGATGCCGATCAGGGCCACCTGGCCGTCGAAGCGGGTGCAGGCGATCGAGCGGGGGAGCGTGCCGGCCCCGCCCACCTCCAACACCAGGTCCACCCCCTCGCCGCCGGTGGCGTCGAGCACGGCCCGGTCCCACTCCGGCGTGGCGGCGTAGTTGATCGTGACGTCGGCCCCCATCGCCCGCATCACCTCGAGCTTGGCGTCGCTGCTGGAGGTGATGATGGCCCGGGCGCCCATGGCCTTGGCCAGCTGCAGCCCGAACACCGACACCCCGCCCGTGCCGAGCAGCAGCACCGTCTGGCCCGCCAGGAGCGGCTGGCCCTCCACCAGGGCGTTCCACGCCGTGAGGGCGGCACAGGGCAGGGTGGCGGCCTGGGCCGACGACCACCCGGCCGGCACCGGGATCACCCCGTGCTCGGGGGCGACCACCACCTCGGCCAGCATCCCGTCGACGGGGCCGCCCAGGGCGCCGTCGTGCATGGCGGGGAAGGCCCGCCCGTCCACCCAGTGGGCGAAGAAGGTGCCGGCCACCCGATCGCCCACCGCCACGCTGGTGACACCGTCGCCGACCGCCGTCACCAAGCCGGCCCCGTCGGACAGCGGGATGCGGTCGTTGTCCAGACGGCGGGCGATCATCAGGTCGCGGTAGTTGAGCGACGTGGCCTCCACCCGCACCACCACCTCACCCGGCCCCGCCTCCGGCTCCGGGTGGTCCCGCATGGTCAACCCGTCGATCCCGCCCCCGGTCAGATGAAAAGCACGCATGGTCGGTGTCCTACCACAAACCCCGGGGGCAACGGGCCTTTGGGCTCTGCCCGGCGGCGGACCAGGTGGCCACACTGGGAGTGCGGGTGGGCCCGAGCGGCAGGATGCCGGACCCGGAAGGGGGCCGTGCCATGGGCGCCAAGACGACATCGAACAAGAAGCGCAGGCTGCCACCCCGGTGGTTCATCCACCTGTTCTGGCAGGGCCACCGCTGGGTGTACCGAGTCTCTCGCCATCGGGTGGGTCTGTGGCGGCCGAAGCCCGGCAAGTGGGGCACCCTGTGCCTCCACACGATCGGGCGGCGCACGGGCCAGGAGCGCAACGTGGTGGTCGGCTACGTCGAGGACGGGCCGAACTTCGTCACCATGGCCATGAACGGCTGGGGCCCGGAGGAGCCGGCGTGGTGGCTCAACGTCCAGGCCAACCCCGACATCACGGTCGACGTGCCCGGCGGCGGCTCCCGCCCCGTCCACGCCCGGGCGGCGGAAGGTGAGGAGCGCGATCGGCTGTGGGCCCGGTGGCAGGAGATCGACGAGGGCCTCGACGACTACGCCGCCCGTCGCCCCCGCCAGACCGCCGTCGTGGTGCTCGAACCCCGGGGCTGACCCGGGGGAGGCCGCACAATCCGCGACACGGTTCGAACCGTGTCACGGACGGTGCGCTGAGCGCTCCAATCGCGTACCCGCTTCGAACTGTGGCGCGGATCGAGCGGCCTGAGGTTCGACGGTCAGGCGGGGATGGCCCGGACCGGTAGGTGCTCGTAGCCGTGCAGCGTGTTGTTGATCAGCCACGCCGGCTCGCCGCCGGCGTCGTCGGGCTCGAACCGCTCCACCCGGTCGGCCAGTGCGGCCAGCAGCGAGTGGGCCTCGATGCGGGCCAACGTGATGCCCACGCACAGGTGCACGCCCCGCCCGAAGGCGAGCTGCTCGGTGGGGTTCCGGGTCACGTCGAACCGGTCGGGGTCGTCGAAGCGTCGCTCGTCGCGGTTGGCCGACCCGTACATCACCAGCACCCGGCTCCCCGCGGCGATCTCGACCCCCTCGATCGTGACCGCCTCGGTGGCGACCCGGGTGAAGTAGTGCACCGGGGCGTGCAGCCGCAGCACCTCGTTGAACGCCGACGGGATCAGCGAACGGTCGTCCCGTACCCGGTCCCACAGGTCGGGGTGGCTCGTGAACAGCGCCACCGCCGCCCCCAGGGCGTTGACGGTGGTGTCGATCCCGGGCCACGTGTAGGCCGGCACCAGGTCCATCCGCCCCATGTGGCACAGCTGCTCGGCCCGCCGGCCGGCCGTGAGCTGGCCGGCGGTGCAGGCGCCCAGCGTCCGCTGGCGCAGCTCGGCCAGCGCTGCGAACCCGTCGGCCGCCCGCTCGTCGCCCGGCCCCATGATGTTGAACGCACGCTCGGCCAGCGGCGGATAGGGCTCGCGATCCTCGGGCGGCAGACCGATCAGGTCGGCCACCACGGTGAGGCTGTAGGGGCGGGCCAGGTCGGCCACCGCGTCGAACCGCCCCGCGGCCACCACGGCCTCGGCGAAGCGCACCGCCGTCGCCTCCACCTCGGGCACCATCGGGGCCAGGGCGTTGGGCGACAGCTGGTCCATCAGCGGCTTGCGGTAACGGTCGTGCACCGGCGGATCCGACGTGAGGATCGACTCGCCCAGCACGCCGTTGGCCTGCTCGCCCACCGCCACCCCGCGGGCCGACGAGAACCGCTGCCAGTCGCTCAACACCGCCCGCACCGTCTGGAACCGGGGAAAGGCCACCATCCCCGCCCGCTCCAGCCACACCACCGGCCCCAGGTCACGCAGGGCCCGGTAGGTGGGGAACGGGTCGGCCAGGGTGGCCTCGCTCCACAGGTCGACGTCGGAGACGGGACACCCCGCAGGCGGCGTGCTCACTCCACGATCCCCCGGGCCCGCAGCTCGGCCACGGCGGCGGAGTCGAGGCCGAGATCGGCCCCCAGCACCTCGTCGGTGTGGGCCCCCAGGCCGGGCGCCGCCACCAGGTCCACCTCGCTGGCCGACAGGCGGGGCGCCCACCCCAGCATCGGCACCGGCCCCTGCTCGGGATGCTCGATCGTCTTCACGAACCCTCTGGCCACCAGGTGAGGGTCGCGCAGCAGCTCCGATGTGTCGAGCACCGGCCCGCCCGGCACCCCGGCCGCCTCCAGCCGTTCGGCCACCTCGTGCTTCGGGTAGCGGCAGGTCCACGCCGCGATCTCGGCCCGCAGCTCTGCGGTGTTGGCCACCCGGTCCTCGTTGGTGGCGAACCGGGGGTCGGTCACCAGGTCGGGCCGCTCCATGGCCGTGCACAGGTCCCGGAACATGCGGGGGGTGACGGCCATGATCATGATGTGGTCGTTGGGGCCGCCCCCGGCGCAGGGGTACAGGTTGTTGACGGCCAGCGCCCCGTTGCCGGCTCGGGGTGCCGGCCGCTCGCCCCACCCCGGCACCATCGAGACCCGGGTGCGCATGTAGTACGTCATCGCCTCCTGCATCGACACCTCGATCTGCTGGCCCTCCCCGGTGCGGAGCTTCTGCACGTAGGCCGACACGATGGCCAGCGCCGCCTGCACCCCGGTGCCGGAGTCGCCCGTGGTGGGCCCCGGCAGGAGCGGCTCGCCGTCGGCGTAGCCGGTGGTCGACAGGGCCCCCGCCGTGGCCTGGGCCACCCCGTCGAAGCACTTGCGGTTTGCGTAGGGCCCCGACAGGCCGTAGCCCTTGATCGAGGCGTAGATGATCCCCGGGTTGGCCGCCTTCAGCACCTCGTAGCCGATGTCGAGCTTGGCCACCACGCCCGGCCCGTAGTTTTCCACGAACACGTCGAACCGGGGGGCCAGGCTCAACAGGAGCTGGCGGCCCTCCACCGTGGTCAGGTCGATGGCGATGCTGCGCTTGTTGCAGTTCCAGTACATGAAGTAGTCACGGGGCACGTTGTCTATGCCCCGGGCCGGGTCGCCCGCCCCCGGCGGCTCCACCTTCACCACGTCGGCCCCGAACCAGGCCAGGGCCTGGGTGCACGAGGGCCCGGCCTCGTACTGGGTCATGTCCAGGATCCGCAGCCCGTCCAGTGCCGGCATGAGTGGTCCCCCTCCAGAATGAGCGTCCTCATCAGCCCACTATCTCCATCGTCGATAGTCAAAGCGGCTACGGGAGATCGGTGTCACCCTGGACGGATGTTGTCGCCGTATCGCGTGCTGGACCTCACCGATCACCGCGGCCAACTGGGGGGCCACATTCTGGCGATGCTGGGGGCCGAGGTGATCCTCGTGGAACCCCCCGGCGGCTCGCCGGCCCGCCAGGTCGGCCCCTTCGCCGGGGAGGAGCCCGGGCTGGAGCGCTCGCTCCAGTTCTGGGCCCACAACCGGGGCAAGCGGAGCGTGGTGATCGACATCGACACCCCCGAAGGCCGGGAGCAGCTCCTGGAGCTGGTGGCCGGGGCGGACGTGCTGATCGAGAACGAGCCGCCGGGGGCCATGGCGGCCCGTGGTCTCGATCACCCCGCCCTGGCCGCCGTAAACGACGCCCTGGTGCACGTGTCGATCACCCCGTTCGGGGCGACCGGCCCCAAGGCCGACTGGGCCTCGACCGACCTCACCCTGCAGGCCGCCTCGGGCTGCCTGTCGCTCACCGGCGACAAGGACCGGGCCCCACTGCGCCTGGCCCCCGCCCCCCAGGCCTGGTACCACGCCGCCGCCGAGGGGGCCCAGGCGGCGCTGATCGCGCTGTACGAGCGGGAGAACCGCTCGGGCCGGGGCCAGCACGCCGATGTGTCGGTGCAGCAGGCGGCCAACCAGATCGCGGCGTCCCAGATGCTCACCTCGGCCCTGGGCGCCACCCGCACCGAGCGGATCGCCGGCGGCGTGCTCTACGGCGGCATCGACATCAAGTTGATGTGGCCCTGCGCCGACGGCCACGTGTCGGTCACGTTCCTGTTCGGGGCGGCCATCGGCCCGTTCACCCGGCGCCTCATGGAGTGGGTGTGCGAGGAGGGCTTCTGCGATGCCGCCACGCGGGACAAGGACTGGGTCAACTACGCCGTCATGCTGCTCGACGGCCGGGAGCCGGTGAGCGAGTACGAGCGGGTGCGCGACGAGGTGCTGGTGCGGTTCTTCGCCTCCAAGACCAAGGCCGAGCTGCTGGCCGGGGCGGTGGAGCGACGGGCCCTGATCGCCCCCATCGCCACCATGGCCGACGTGGCCGCCAGCCCCCAGCTGGCCGAGCGGGGCTACTGGGAAGACGTCGACATGGGCCCGATGGGCTCGGTCCGATTCCCGGGGCCCATGGCCCGCCTCACCGCCACCCCGTTGGAGCCGCTGGCCCGCCCACCCCATCTGGGCGAGCACACCGAGGAGGTCCTGGGCGCGAGGCGGGAGCCGCCCCGGCCGGTGGTGCAGGTGAGGGAGAACGGGCCCGAGGGCCAGGCCCTGGCCGGGCTGAAGGTGCTCGACCTGATGTGGGTGATGGCCGGGCCGGCCGCCAGCCGGGTGCTGGCCGACCACGGGGCCGACGTGATCCGGGTGGAGTCGATCCACCGGATCGACACGGCCCGCACGCTCGCCCCGTTCGTCGACAACGACGGCCACCCCGAGCAGTCGGGCCTGTTCAACAACCTCAACGGCAACAAGCGGGGCATGGCGCTCGACCTGTCGCACCCGCTCAGCCACTCGGTGATGACCGACCTGGTGCAGTGGGCCGACGTGGTGCTCGACGCTTTCTCGCCCCGGGGGATGCGCTCGCTGGGCCTCAGCCACGAGATCCTGCTCCGGCGCAAGCCCAACCTGGTGGTCGGCTCCACCTGCCTCAACGGCCAGACCGGGCCGCTGTCGTCGCTGGCCGGGTTCGGCACCATGGCCGCCGCCATGTCGGGGTTCTTCCACATCTGCGGCTGGACCGACCGTCCGCCGTGCGGTCCGTTCGGGGCCTACACCGACTACGTGTCGCCCCGGTACTTCCTGTGCACGGTGCTGGCCGCTGTCGACTATCAGCGCCGCACCGGCCGGGGCCAGTACATCGACTTCTCCCAGAGCGAGGCGTCGATCCACAACCTGTCGCCGATCCTGCTCGACTACGTGGTCAACGGCCGGATCGCCGAGCGGATGGGCAACGACGACCCGGTGATGAGCCCCCACGGGGTGTACCCGGGGCAGGGCGACGGCCGGCCCGACGCCGACCCGTGGGTGGCGATCGCCTGCGAGACCGACGAGCAGTGGCGGGCTCTGTGCAAGGTGGTGGGGGCCCCGTTGGAGGCCCTGTCGGGGCTGGAGCGCCCGGAGCGGCGGGCCCGCCGGCGGGAGATCGACGGCCACATCTCGGCGTGGACGCAGGTCCGGACGCCCGACGAGTCCATGGCCGAGCTGCAGGCGGCCGGGGTGCCGGCCCACACGGTGGGCAACTCGGCCGAGGTGCTGGCCGATCCCCAGCTGGAGCACCGCGCCCACCATGTGGAACTGCCCCACCCCCGGCTCGGCAGCACGTTGATCGAAGGCAGCCGGTTCCGGCTGTCCCGCACCCCGGCGGTGATGCGCCGGGCGGGGCCGACGCTGGGCCAGGACACGTTCGAGATCCTGGCCGGCACGCTGGGCTACGACGCCGACTGGATCGCCGAGCTGGCGGCAGAAGAGATCTTCGAATAGCCGGCGTGGCAGACTCGCCCCGTGAGCGACAACCCACTCGAGCTGCGCGCCTCGGGCGTGACGATGGACTGCGCCGACGTGGCCCGCATGGCCGACTTCTGGCAGGCGGCACTCGGCTTTCGTAGCCGGGCCGGCGACGAGCGGACGGCGGTGACGCTGTCGGACGCCGCCGCGCCCCGGGTGATGAACCACCTGACGCTGCAGAAGGTGCCCGAGGGCAAGACGGCCAAGCACCGGGTCCACCTCGACCTGTTCCCGGCCGACGGTCAGCGGGCTAAGGAGCGCCTGATTGAGCTGGGGGCCACCGTGCTGCGGGAGCCGACCGCCGGCGACCCTGGCCACTTCGGCTTCCAGGCCATCGTCATGGCCGACCCCGAAGGCGGCGAGTTCTGCCTGGTGGTACGCCCGCCGAAGCCGGAGCAGGGTTAGCGCGCCGAGGGGCGGAACGGGCCCTTCGTCAGCCCACAGTGTCGCCCCCGACGCGATCCTGGTCGCATGTCGCAAACCTGCTCCGCCAGCCTGGAGCCTGAGCGATACCGAGTGCGCGGGAAGTGCCTGATATCGGGCTGCTGGTCCAGGTCTGATCGGCTCTCCACGGAGCGACGCATCGGCGGTTGCGGCTAACGTTGGGATCATGGCCTCTACCGATGCCGAGCGGGTAGCCGCCCTCCGGGCCGTTGTTGACCAGGCCTTGGCCGACGAAACTCGCAATACCTCTCCCGCTGGTGATGGTCCTCGGGTGTACCGCGAGGGCGATCAGCTCCCAGCGGCGGCTCAGGCAGCACTTGATCGCCGAGACCCGGCCGAGGTGGATCGCCGTTGGCGGGAGGTCACTGGTCAGGCGTGAGACCGGTCAGGGTCAGCGACGAGGCTTTGGCCGACATCGCCATCCAACTCCGAGACCACGGACGGGCCGAGGAGTTTGCCCGCCTCGACTTGGTCCCAGCGCTCGACCTGCTCGCACACGCTGACGACTGGCACACCGACACCGTCGCCGATGGACCCGGTCGTCGGCTGACTCGGGATGGGAGCACCGTGGCCGGCTATCACCTCCTGGTCGCTCTTGATCCCCTTGATCCTCGCCCCGACGCCTTGTTGGTCTACCGAGTCGACATCTGGCCCGACGCCTGGCCGAATGACCCGGACGAAGTCCTGTAGAAGGCAAACCCCTGCGTGGCCGAACCAGGCATCGGAGTTCCGGCGTTACACCCTGGTCGACCGCCCGGTAACGTCGGCGCTGGCCGCTCGGGATTTGATGGGCCGGGCCCCCATCCACGAGCCACCCGGAGCTGGCCGGTGGGGACGCCGGAGCGGTGTCTGTTGAGCAACCGACCTTCCACCTCGGCGTCGATAAACCTGGTTCCGGTTGGTTTGCGGCTAGATGGAGCGGACCTCGACATTGTCGACATGTTGGGCAAGTAGACGCAGATCATCGGGGTCGCTGGTCAGCACGATCGGCCCGACACGGGAGGCGACGATGACCACGTGAGCATCGACGACGTCTGCGGTTCTTGACTTGTTGAGGAGCGAGCCGACGTCGTGGGCGTCTTGGGGGGCAAAGGGCACAATGTCGCAGCCGCGCAGGATTAGCCGAAGGGTGACCTGCCGAGGCGATCTACTGGCCTGAGCAACGACTGGCGAAGTCACAACAGGGATCTGTCCGGCTTCGAGCCGAGCGCGATGCTCAGCCCAGGCTCGACGATCGTTGCGATCAGCAGCGATCAGCACGCCTGCGTCGTAGACCGTTGTCACGCTGTTTGCTGCCGCAGCGAGATCTCCGTGGCGACCCGTCGGCGCGCCTTTGCCATCTCGTCGTCGGTGAGCGCTCCGTTCACGAGTTCCCACTCCGCGACCGCCGCCAGCCCGTCCCGAACCAGTAAGGCCCGGCGGGCAGCTTCCGTCATCCAAGCTGACAAGCTCATTCCGTCGGCAGCGGCGGCAGCGACGACGCGCTCATGAATCTCAGGGTCCACGGTAATGGCGAGTTTCGGTGACGGGCGACCGCGAGGCATGAACCCAAGTATACGGGCGCTTCGGATTTGGGCGGGGTGTGAGGTAGGGCGGGGGTCCGCGTAGCGCGAGTCGAGGGCTCCAAGAATCGGTGGTGTCTAAAGCCGTCGAGTCCCCGGAGCCCTCGTGGAGATTGATCCTACGCGCATGTGTGAGTTGCTGGTCGGCTTGCCCGGTGTTGACGTGCTCGGGGTCGCCGTCCCCGACCCGGGATGGCTGATCGTGCACGTGGCCGCCCGGGAGCAACGTCCGAACTGTGCCCGGTGCGGAACACCGGCGTGGGTGAAGGACTACCGGGATGTGGACCTGGTCGATCTCCCGGCCTTCGACCAGCGGGTCGTGCTGCGGGTGACCCGGACCCGGTGGTGCTGCCCAGCCACGCGTTGCGGGGTCGGGTCCTGGACCATCGAGCACACCGAGATCGCCCCAGCGACCCAGAAGCTGACCACCCGGGCCGGGAGGTGGGCGACCGAGCAGGTCGGCCGCTACGCCCGCTCCGTGGCCGAGGTGGCTAACGCGTTGGGCACCGACTGGCACACCATCAACGACGCCGTCATCGCCTACGGCGAAGCGCTGATCGATGCCGACACTGACCGGATCGGAACCGTGCGGGCTCTGAGCCTGGATGAGACGCTGTTCATGCGTGAAGGGCCGTGGCGGACCCAGCGCTGGTCGACCCAGCTCGTCGACGCCCGCACCGGGCAGCTCCTCGACATCGTCGAGGGCCGAGACGCCACCGCCCCAGCGGTCTGGCTCGACGCCCGAGACCCGCAGTGGTTGGCCGGGATCCGCTGGGCCGTCATGGACATGTCCGGCCCCTACAAGGCCGTGTTCGACACGATGCTCCCTGACGCCGAGCAGGTCATCGACCCGTTCCATGTCGTGAAGCACGCCAACTCGAAGCTGGACGAGTGCCGTCGCCGGGTCCAGAACGAGACCCTCGGGCACCGGGGCCACAAGCACGATCCCCTCTACCGGTGCCGCAAGCTGCTCCTCAAAGCCGAGGAACGGCTCGACCCCGCCGGCGGGGTGAAGCTGACCGGGTTGCTCCGGGCTGGTGACCCACGAGGCGAGGTGGCCTACGCCTGGCATGCCAAGGAGGCCGTCCGGTTCCTCTACGACATCCCGAGACCCGATCTGGCCGCCCGCTACCTCGCCGAGCTCGCCGCTGATCTCCAGGACAACGACTTCCCCATCGAGGTCCGCTCCCTCGGTCGCACGCTGGCCCGGTGGAGGGTCGAGATCGTGAACTGGCACCGCTCCCGGGCGACCAACGGACCCGCCGAGGCGATCAACAACCTCGTCAAACGGGTCAAACGAGCAGCGTTCGGATTCCGGAAGTTCCGCCACTACCGCATCCGGTCACTCCTCTACACCGGCCGCCCCGACTGGAACCTCCTGCCCACCATCACTCCCCGCTGAAATCCGAGGAGCCAGTATACGACTGCGGTAGCAGAGTAGCAACGGCCACGGGGCGCGTGCTGCGGACGACCTTGGTCCACTGTGGAGCGACGAGCGCGACCGTTCGGTACATCTCGCCGTATCCCATAGAACGTTCCAGGACCCTGGGTGCGGTCCCTGCCCGACACGCTCGGTATCGCCAAGGCGGGACGACGCTGCAAGGCGCCGTACAACCGGCCTCTGGCCTGGGCGAGCCGCTCGGGATCGACGGCGGTGACCGCGCTGTATCGGCAGGCGTCCGAGCGGGGCGTGATCCTGCGCGCTGGAGTCGTGGGGAAGCGCGCGTATCCGAGGATCTGGCAGTCACGAGCGCTGGTCAACGAGGCTGGAACCGTGAGCGATCCGCCAGTTTACTCATCGCTCAGTAGGTCAGTCTTTACTACCTTTGCGTCGAACTGACAGTGCGCGCCAGGCGAGCCGAAAAGCTGAGAGTGCGATGACGAGGAGCAAGCACCAGAGTGGCAGGCCCGAATTCGTAGCGCTCGGCGGCCCTCTTAGAATGGGCAACTGAGTAACTCCATCCGCTCTTCAGCAAGCAGGTCGACCGCATCAGGCAGCAGCACTGACTCGGTAGCCAGCGAAGTGGCCCGGTCCGCCCGCTCCAAATTGGGTGTCGCATTACGCTCGGGCCGGCGTCGTTGGCGGCCCGGCGGCTATCGGCTGGCGCCGGCGATGAAGGCGGCGACGACGTAGGTGGCGTGGCGGTCGAGGGAGTGGCGGGCCCGGTCGTAGCGCATGGTGGTCCGTGGGTCCGCGTGGCTGGCGGCGTCCTGGACATCTCGCAGGGCGACGCCGGCGTCGAGGGCGGCGGTGATGAAGCTGTGCCGGAGGCTGTGGGGGCTGATCCGTTTGTTGATCCCGGCACGGCGGGCGAGCCGCTTGACGGTCCGGTCGGCGGCGTGGCGGTCCATCCGTTGGCCGTGCTCGCCGAGGAAGATCGGTCCGGTGGTTCGGCCGTCGATGTAGATCTGGACGGCTCTGGCGGTTCGGGGCGCCAGGGGGACGGTGGCTCGTTTGCCGCCCTTGCGGATGACTGTAGTACGTGGTGGCCCCGTTCGAAGCCGAGGTCGTCGATGTCGGCATTGAGGGCCTCGGACACGCGTAGTCCGTTCAGGCCCAGCAAGGAGGCCAGGGCGTGGTCGCGTTGGGTGCCGATGCCGGCTTGGACCATGAAGGCGCTGAGCTCGTTGCGGTCCAGGCCCAGGGTCCTCGATTCGCCTTCCATCGACTGGCCGAACAGCTCGAGGTGTGAGCGCTGGACCTCGAACAGGCAAAGGCCGAGCTCGGCGCACCAGTGGGCGTAGATGCGCAGGTCAGTGGCGTAGCTGTTGCGGGTGGCGGTGCCGTAGCCAGCGAGGAACCCGGCCATGACCAGCAACTCTCGCCGGCCAGTGGGATCGTCGAAGGTGGACAGTTCAGTGGCGATGGACATGACCTACTCCTTGATGGCCCTCCGCCAGGGAGCGGGGACCCAGTCCATCAGGCCTGCCTCGTGTCCACCGACGTCAGCCGCCGGGGGTCTAAAACCATCGTGATGGCCACGTCGCCGGCACCCGAGATCCGCAACCTCCAGCACACTACGGTCGAGGCGCTCAACTTGAGCGAGGCCGAGGCCGACGCCTTCCGCCAGAAGCTGGCGCGCATCGCTGCCGAGGTCCTGAACGACCCGCCGCCGTCCGCCGACGCGTTCCACCGGTAGGGCGTGGCCTTCGACTGGACCCGACTGATCGCCGGGTCGGCGGAAGGCCGGCGAGCCATCTACAGCGAGCAGTTCCCAGGGCGATGGGCAGACCTGGAAACCGACCTTGGGGGCCCAGGCGCGTCGACTTCACCGAGCACGAAGCGAGCCAGCTCCTTACCGTGTTCGCCACCCACTGGGAACACCTACCACCCACGGAACACACCGACGAGATCCGCTACCACCTCGTCGTCCTTGACGCCCCGATCCGCTCAGCCCACGTCGCAGTAGCCTTCGTCGCCCGACAACTCCGCCCCGACCAGATCGTCGTTGCCTACCCCACCCTGGTCCGCGACCTCTGATGCGACGGGGTGATACCGGACGGGCCGCTTGTGCCGGACCCGGACGCACCGAGTCACGTAGCTGAGGGGCGTCGCTGCACCGCTCGCGCCGCGTCCCTGCATCGAAGAGATCTACTGCTCTTGGGCAGTCAAGAACTCATAGTCTTCGAGAATCTCGATCACCTGCCGAAAGAGCCCATTGACTTCAGCGTCCTCCAGTAACCGATTGAGATCGCCTGGATTCATGTCGGCGCTGTAGTAATTGATTCGCACCAGTCGGATTCTGGAACCGTCCTCACTCATGGCGCGAAGGTGTGGCCTGAAACCCTTCACATCTGCGTAGTGTGCTGCCACGCGCTGCATTCGAGCCGTGAACTCAGCGAGATTCGATGAATCTACATCGAAAATGTTCACTCCATAGAACGGCAGGCTCAGGCGCCTCATTTCTACGTCTACATACGCAGCCAGAGCCTGCGCCTTGGACTTCGGCATTGGCATCGACATCCCTCCCGGGCGAACGAATCAGCCAGGGCGAGATTCTGTCGTGCGTGGACACGACCTGTCGTGGGGCATCTTCGCTTGAGATGTTCGGAGGTCGGACAATCTTGTGCCATGTCCACTCTGCGGTATCCGGCGATCTCCCCTGGGCGACCCGCTCGGTATCGACGGCGGCAGCCGCACGGTATCGGCAGGCGTTCGAGCCGGCTGACCCGAGCTCGAGAGTCGTGCCGGATTGCGGCGCGATCGTTCGAACACCAATCTGGCACACTGGTCGGATGTCGGGACCTGCGGATCCATACGATGCGCTTGCGGGGCTGGTCGACCAATGGTGCGAGCGACGGGAACTCACGGCGTTGGCGGTACTGCTACTGCCTATACCTCAAACAACGGACTCACGGACGGTTGGGGCGAACTCTGGCAAGCTCTTCGAACCGCCCGGACGATGTCCCAGCTGCCCGACGCCGAGTTGGCGGTACTCGACGAAGTGACCCGCCAGGTCGACCGGATCGTTCACCGCTCGTCACCGGCCGATACCGCTTGGTCAAGTCGAGCGATAACGCTGGATGGGGAGGGTGGTCACGGCGATGGCAGCTCGTTCTCGGCAACGACGAGGCGCAAGTGATGACCACGTCGAAGGACGACAGACCGAAAGTGGCGGAAGTCCCAGGTGAGCACGGCCGCCTTACGATGCCGGCTCGTAGCCATGACGATGAGGTTTGGGAGATCCGCTCCGCTGTCGGGGTAACGCTCGGCGAGATCGATGGCGGTGGCCAGCTCAATATCGGAGGGAGCCACGAGTTGGTGCACGCCGGCGTGTAGCGCTGCGGCGAAGGCTCGCGCTGCGGGCCCGTGACCTCGGGCGTGTAGAAGCAGATCTACCTCGGTGAACACGGGCCAGGGCACGAGGACTCGTCGACCTAGCTGGCTCAGCAACTCGACCGCGAACCGGTGGCGGTTGCCCTCCGACCGGTTCATGGCTGACACCAGGGGACCGGTGTCGCAGACGATCAGTGGTGGAGGCGTGTCAGTACCTCGTTGACCTTCAGCGACAGGTCCTCGTCGTCTTCGAAGAGCGCAGCGTACGGTAGGGGCGCCGGCTGTCGACTGACCAGCTCGGTCACGACGGCCGAGAACGATGTGCGCCGCCGACGCGCTTCTGACTCGATTCGCTCTGCTACCGCCGGGGGTAGGGAGATCGTGCGACGAACAGCAGTCATGCCTTCAGTATGAAGCCAGGAGTATGAAGCTGCAACCGGGCTGAGCCGGAGGACCGGAAGCGCGTGGCTTCGCCGACTGTCGAAGCACAGCGAAGGCACCGGCCGAAGTGGCCCGAGCGGTCATCGTGGTGGTGACCAGGCTTTGAAGGTGATGTATGCACCGTGGCTGATCTGCTCGTCGACACCGACGCTTTCATCGACCATCTGCGCGGAGCTGCGGAGCTGCGTCCCGGGCGACACAGGGTGCACTACTCGGTGATAACCCGTGTCGAGCTGTTCGCCGGCAATTCGGCCACCGATCTGGTCACGCGACTCCTGGCACCGTTTCGAGAGCTCTCCCTCGATCGAGCGATCGCTGAACGCGCTGGGCGGATTGCGCGTGAAAGCGGCGTGAGGCTACCCGACGCCCTCATTGCCGCCACTGCGATCGAGCATGGCTTTTCCGTGGTGACGCGGAACCGCAAGCGCTTCGAACCGATCCGAGGAGTCCGCCTCCGAGCGCTTCGTTGAAGCCCGTTCGTTCATCAGCAGCGTCCAACGTCACCCCGGGGATCGACGGACGAGAAGGCGGGCCGCGGACACATTGATGTACGCACGGCCACCGATCCGTGGCCAGCCCGCCGCACTCCGCGATTTCCCGCGGGAAATCGTGGTCCGGCGTCTCACTCGGAGCGGCCTCGCGGGTGTGCGGCGTGGGTAGCGTCTGTCTCGTGAGCGCTCAGCACGAGCCGGTGCCCTTCGAGGTGTACGAGCCCGGCGTCTATCTGCACGGCACGAAGGCGAACCTCACGGTGGGCGAGTTGCTGGTCCCCGGCCACGAGTCGAACTTCGAACAGGGTCGGACGATGAACTACGTCTACTTCACCGCGACGCTCGACGCGGCTACCTGGGGTGCCGAACTGGCCTCCGGCGAGGGTCGTGGGCGCATCTACGTGGTGGAGCCGATGGGCGAGTTCGAAGACGACCCCAACGTGACCGACAAGAAGTTCTCTGGGAATCCGACCCGGTCATTCCGGAGCCGCGAGCCCCTCCGCGTCACAGGTGAGCTCGTCGACTGGGTCGGTCACGCACCCGAGAAGCTGCGGGCCATGCGCGATGCCGTCGAGCACACTCTGGGAACAGGAGCTGGGCGGATCGAGGACTGACCGCCGGTGCAGACGCCAGGCGTCGACGTCGTCGAAGTAGCGGATCACGGCGCCGGCGACCAGGCCGCCCATCTCCTTGATGGCGCCCTCGCCCGCCCGCCAGGCGCGATAGGCGTCGTCGTCCTCCCGGGTGGCCCAACGCTCGATCAGCAGCACCTGGTTGGGGTTGGCCTGATCCTGATGCACGGTGACGAACTCGCAGCCCTGGCGGGCGCGCGTGTCGGGCAGGCTCTTCTTCAGCACCGCGATCATCTCGTCGACCCGTCCGTCGACGGCCGTCAGCTCCAAGGTCACGTGAAGGCTCATGGCTGGACCCTAGCCGTCGAGCGATACCGGGGTGGAAGCCGGATCGAGACGGGTGCCGGATCCTCCGCAGCCCTCAGAGCTCGAGGCCGCAGGCGTCGAAGGCGGCCCGGGTGGCGGCCTTCTCGGCCTCGGTCAGCTCCAGGTAGGGGCGCCGCACGGGTCCGCCGACCTGGCCCAGCAGCTCCTGCCAGTACTTCTGGTGGGCGGCGGCCTTGCCGGCGGGGCGGCTGTCGGCCAGGGCCCGGCGCACCGGCTCCAGGCTCTGCCAGACGGCCCGGGCCTCATCGACCCGCCCGGCGAAGGCCAGCTCCGTGTAGGTGTGCATGCGCCGGTCGACCGCCGTCTGCAGCAGGAACGGGGGAGTGGAGCACAGGTAGACCTGCCAGCCCAGCTCCACGATGTTGTCGAGCCAGTCGGCCTCGGGCGAGCTGCTCACGATCAGCTGCCCGTCGGCCGGGGCCTGCGCCGACAGGCGGGTCAGCTCGGCGTAGGTCTCCCGGGGCACGCTGTACTTGATGCCCACCACGTTCGGGATCTCCCGGGCCAGGCGGAGGCACAGGTCGGGCCGGAGCAGATAGCCGCAGTCGGGCGGCTGGTTCCACAGCACCACCCCGATCGACACCTGGGCCGCCAGATACCGGTAGTACTCGACGATCGTGTCATCGCTGTGGGCCCCGAAGTACAGCAGCGGCGTGTGGGCCACGATCACGTGGGCCCCTGCCGCCTCGGCGTGGCGGGCCAGGTCGGCCGCCACCTCGATGTGCTGGTCCGACACCGACACCAGCACACCCCCGTCGAACGGGCGGGCCTCCTCCACCGCCACCTCCACCGTGGCCTTGCGCTCGTCCACCGTCATCGAGGCGAACTCGCCCTGCTTGCCGTTGACGAACAGGCCCCGGATGCCGAGCTCCCCGTACCAGTGGCGGAGGTTGGCCCGCCACCCGTCGACGTCGAGCGACCCGTCGGCGGTGAAGGGGGTGAGGGTGGCGGCCCAGACCCCCCGGAGGCGCTGGCGGGCCCGGGCCTTGGCGTCGGATGGGAGCTTGGCGGGCGAGGTCATGGCACCAGGGTAGGTTGGCACCATGGTTGAGCCGCTGGCCGAGATCGACACCTACATCGACGGGTTCCCGCCCGAGGTGGCCGAGGTGCTCACCCGGATCCGGGCCACGATCACGGCCGCCGCCCCCGAGGCGGTGGAGGCCATGAGCTATGGCATGCCCACCTACAAGTTCCAGGGCCGCAACCTGGTGCACTTCGCCGGCTGGAAGACCCACGTGGGCCTGTACCCGGCGCCCTCCGGCATCGCCGCCGTGGCCGACGAGCTGGCCCCGTACAAGGTGTCGAAAGGCTCGATCCGCTTCGAGCTGAGCGAGCCCGTCCCCCACGACCTGATCACCCGGATCGTGGAGGCCCGGGTGGCCGAAGAGCTGGCCCGGCCCGAGCCGGCCCGGCGCAAGCAGCCCAAGACCCGGTGATACTGGCGGGGCATGGCCCGCTGGACACGTGAGCAGGTGGAGAAGCTGGCGCCCGACGCCGGCTCCGTCGCCGCCGCCCGCAAGCTGGCCCGCCCGGGGCCGTGGTCCGACACCGGGGCCACCGACACCCTCCTGTGGGGCAAGTGCCAGGGCAGCGGGCGCACCCCGTACCAGGTGAGCGTCGACCTCACCGGCCCCGCCGTCAAGTGCAGCTGCCCGTCCCGCAAGTTCCCGTGCAAGCACGGCCTGGCCCTCCTGCTGCTTTGGGTGGCGGGCGACGGCGACCTGGGTCGGGCCACCAGCTCCGAGTCGGCGCAGGCGGCGTCGGCGTGGGCCGCCGGCCGGGCCGCCACCGCCCGGTCGAAGGCGGCTGCGCCCAGAGCCGAACCGGCCGACCCCGAGGCCCAGGCCCGCCGGCGGGAGCAGCGGCTGGCGACGATGACGGCGGGGGCCGCCGAGCTGGAGACCTGGCTGGGCGACCTCTACCGCCAGGGCCTGGCCGCCGCCCGCCAGCAGCCCTACGCCTTCTGGGACACGGCGGCCGCCCGGCTGGTCGACGCCCAGCTCCCGGGGCTGGCGGCCAGGGTGCGGGACCTGCCCAGCCGGCTCGCCGGCCGGGACGACTGGGCCGACGTGGCCCTGGTCGAGACCGGGCGCTGGTTCGCCGCGGTGCGGGCCTGGGCCCGGCGTGACTCGCTGGCACCCGACGATCTCGGCAACCTGCGGGCCTTCCTCGGATGGGCGGCCGGAGCGGACGAGATCCGGGCGGGGGCGGTCGACGAGGGCCGCCTGCTGGACGACGCCTGGGTGGTGGAGGGGGCCTACCGCACCGACGATGGCCGCCTCCAGACCCGGCGCACCTGGATCCGGGGCACGGCCAGCGGTGAGCGGCTGGTGGTGCTCGACTTCGCCGCCGGCTCCGAGGTGCTGGCCGTGCCCCGGGTGGTGGGCTCGGTGGTGGTGGGGCGAGTGGTGGTGTGGCCCGGCTCCGGGGTGCGGCGGGCCCAGTTCGTCGGTGACGATCCGGCCGGTGGGGCCGGTGCGGGAAGCGTGGCTGGCCGGGCCGGCTCCGATGGCTCGGCTGCCCGGCTGGCCGGCGCCGGCTCGTGGGCGGCGGCCCTGAACGACGCCTCGGCCCGCCTGGCCGCCAACCCGTTCGCCGACCAGGTGCCGCTGGCCGTCCGGGCCACGGTGGTGGCCGACGGCGTGGGCGGGGCCCGGGTGGTCGACGGCGAGGGGTGTCACCTGCCGTTGGCGGCCGACGTCGACCCGTGGCCGGTCATGGCCCGTGTCGGGCCGGAGCTGGCGCCTCTGTTCGCCGAGCTGGAGGACGGGGCGGTCCGCCCCCTGGCGGCCGAGCTGGGTGGGGAGCTGGTGGCGCTGTGACCGGGCCCGAGCTCACCTGGACCGAGCTGCGCATCGCCGTCACCGTCGGCACCGAGCGCCGGGCCCTGCCCAGCGGCACCGCCCTACCCGGCGGGGTCGGCCCGCCCGGTGCCGGCCCGACGCCGCCCGAGCAGGTCGCCCTCCACGCGGCGGCCCTGCTGGGCGCTGCCCGCCGGGCCGGCCTGCGGCCCACCGCCGGCCCGCCGCCGGCGTCGATGCCGGCCGATGAGGTGCCGGCAGGGCAGCCGTCGCCCGCCGCGCTGGCGGTGGCGGAGCGGGTGGCCCCCGACCGGGCGGTGCAACTGCTGGAGCTGCTGCTCGACGGGAACCTGGGGCGTCAGGCGGCGGTGCAGCCCCTGGTGGCGGCGTGGCTGGAGCAGGCTGCCGCCCGGGAGCTGGTGCTGCCCCACCACCTGGTGCTGTCGGCGCTGGAGCGGGGTACCGCCGACCGCTCGCTCCAGCTGTTGGTCGCCCCGGCGCTGGGCCGGCGGGGCCGGTGGCTGGCCACCTGGCGCCCGGAGTGGGCGTGGGCCGCCGGCGGTCCCCGGACCGCGACGGCGGAGGAGCTGTTGGCGGTCGAGCCGGCCGAGCGGCTGGCGGCGGTGCGGGCGGCCCGCACCGCCGATCCCCACCACGGGCGCACGCTGGTCGAGGCGCTGCTCCCACAGGTCGACGCCCCGGGGCGGGCGGCCCTCGTCGGGTGCCTGGCCGTGGGCGTCGGGCCCGACGACGAGGGCGTGCTGGAGCGGGCCCTCGACGACCGGTCGGGGCCGGTGCGGGCCGCCGCCATCCGGCTGCTCGAAGGCCTGCCCGGTTCGGCCAGGGCTGCCCGCTGCGCTCATCGTCTGGCCCCGGTGGTGCACCGCCAGGGCCGGTTCCGGCCCACGCTGTCGGTGAGCCGTCCCGCGCCACCCGAAGGCGACGAGCGCCGCGACGAACCGCCCGGCTCCGAGGCCCACTGGCTCCGCACGCTGGTGGCCGGGGCCCCACTGGCCTGGTGGGAGCAGACCCTGGGCCTCACGCCCGACCGGATCGTGGGCCTCCGGCTCGACGCCGCCGGCGGCCCGCCCGGCTGGGAGGCCGACGTGGTGGGAGGCTGGGCCCGGGCCGCCACCGCCCAGCGCAACCCGGCCTGGGCCGTGGCCCTGCTCGACCGGCCCGAGCTGACGGCCACGCACCGGACCGAGCTGGTGACGGCCCTGCCGCCGCCGTGGTCGCCGGCCACCGCCGAGGGCGTGCTGGCCTGGCTGGAACGTCAGACCAAGCCCGGCTTCGTCGTCGACGCCCTCACCCCCCACCTGGCCGCTGCCCTCCCTCCCGCCGCCGCCGACCGGCTCACGGCCTGGCTGGCGAGGGTGAACAAGGGCGACGACCTGTCGCTCCACCGCAGCCTGCGCCACCTCGTGCAACTCCTCTCCACCCGCCAGTCGATCGTCGAGGCCTTCAGATGACAGATCCGCAGATGACAGATCCGCACCCCCAGACCCCGACCGCCATCTCCGACGACGCCGTGCTGCGGGCCCACGCCGAGCACGAGCACGCCCACGAGCTGGCCGCCCTGGCCCGCGTCGACCAGCGGTCCCGGCCGCCCCGGTGGCGCCTGTCGCCGTGGGCCGTGGCCACCTACCTGCTGGGCGGCACCCTCGACGACGGCACGGAGATCACCCCGAAGTACCTGGGATCCCGCCGGGTGATCGAGATCGCCATCGCCACCCTGGCCACCGACCGGGCCCTGCTCCTGCTGGGGGTGCCGGGCACGGCCAAGACGTGGGTGAGCGAGCACCTGGCCGCCGCCGTCAGCGGCGACTCGACCCTGATCGTGCAGGGTACGGCCGGCACCGGCGAGGAGGCCATCCGCTACGGCTGGAACTACGCCCGCCTCCTGGCCGACGGGCCGAGCCGGGCCGCCCTGGTGCCCAGCCCGGTGATGCGGGCCATGGAGGGGGGCGCCATCGCCCGGGTGGAGGAGCTGACCCGCATCCCGGCCGACGTGCAGGACGCCCTGATCACGATCCTGTCGGAGAAGATGCTCCCCATCCCCGAGCTCAACGACGCGGTGCAGGCCCGGCCCGGGTTCAACCTGATCGCCACGGCCAACGATCGGGACAAGGGGGTCAACGACCTGTCGTCGGCCCTGAAGCGCCGCTTCAACACGGTGGTGCTCCCCCTGCCCGACTCCGTGGAGCAGGAGGTGGAGATCGTGCGGTCCCGGGTGGCGGCCCTGGGCCGGGCGCTGGAGCTGCCGGCCGACCTGGAGGCGCTGAGCGAGATCCAGCGGGTGGTCACCGTGTTCCGGGAGCTGCGGTCGGGGGCCACGCTCGACCGGCGGACCACGCTCAAGAGCCCGTCGTCCACCCTGTCGACGGCCGAGGCCATCTCGGTCATGACCAGCGGGGTGTCGCTGGCCGCCCACTTCGGCGACGGGGCGGTGGGTGCCGCCGACATCGCCGGGGGCCTGGTGGGGGCGGTGGTGAAGGACCCCGTGCAGGACCGGGTTGTGTGGCAGGAGTACCTGGAGACGGTGATGGCCCGCCGGCCCGGGTGGGGCGACCTGTACGACGCCTGCCGGGCCCTCAGCTAGGGACCCGCTGGTGACCCGCCCGGCGCTGCACGTCCTCGGCATCCGCCACCACGGCCCGGGCTCGGCCCGGGCCGTGGCTCGCGCCCTGGAGCAGCTGGAGCCCGCCGCGGTGGTGATCGAGGGCCCGCCCGAGCTCGATGCCGTGGCCCCGCTGGCCGCCTCGCCCGCGCTCGTGCCGCCGGTGGCCGGGCTGGTGTACGACGTCGTCAACCCCCGGCGGGCGGCGTTCTACCCCATGGCGGTGTTCTCGCCCGAGTGGGTGGCGCTGCGGTGGGCGGTGGAGCGGGGGGTGCCGGTGCGCTTCGCCGACCTGCCCGCCACCCACGATCTGGCCGGGCCGTTGGCGGAGGATCGGGCCCCGCTCGACCCGGTGCGGGCCGACCCGCTGGGGGCGCTGGCCACCGCCGCCGGCTACGTCGACGCCGAGCGGTGGTGGGAGGACGCCATCGAGCAGCGGACGGCGGGCGACGACGTGCTGAGCCGCTTCGGCGCCGTCCACGACGCCATGGCCCAACTCCGGGCGGCCGGCGGCGCGCCCGTCGGCGCCGAGCGGGAGGCGGCGCGGGAGGCGTCGATGCGCAAGGTGCTGCGGGCCGTGCTCAAGGAGGCAGGCCCGGGCGGGTCAGGATCGGTGGTGATGGTGTGCGGGGCGTGGCACGCCCCGGCGCTGGCGGCCGAGGCGTGGCCGTCGCAGGCGGCCGACAACGCCGTGCTCAAAGGCCTGCCCCGCACCAAGGTGGGGGCCACCTGGGCCCCGTGGACCTGCGGCCGGCTCACCGCCGCCAGCGGCTACGGGGCGGGGGTGACAGCGCCGGCCTGGTACGAGCACCTGTTCACCCAGCCCGACGCCGCCGACCAGGTGGCCGTGATCGCCCGGTGGATGGCCCGGGCCGCCGGGCTCCTGCGGGCCGAGGGCTACGACGCCTCGGCCGCCTCGGTGGTGGAGGCCACCCGGCTGGCCGACACCCTGGCCGCCCTGCGGGGCCGCCCCCTGGCCGGGCTGGACGAGACGACCGACGCCATCGAGACGATCCTGTGCCACGGCAGCCCCCTGCCCCTGCGGGCCATCGCCACGGACCTGCTGGTGGGCCACGACCTGGGGTCGGTGCCGCCCGAGACGCCGATGGTGCCGCTGGCCGAAGACCTGGCCCGCCAGCAGCGGGCGCTGCGGCTCACGCCCAGCGCCGAGCCCAAGGTGGTGCTGGTCGACCTGCGCCAGGACAGCCAGCGGGCCCGCAGCGTGCTGTTCCACCGGCTCGGCCTGCTCGAGGTGCACTGGGCCGTCCCGGCCGACGCCGGGCGGACCGGCGGCACGTTCAAGGAGGCGTGGGAGCTGGCCTGGCGGCCTGAGCTGGCGGTGGCGGTGATCGAGGCCAGCCTCCATGGCACCACGGTGGCATCGGCGGCTGCGGCCAAGGTGGGGGCCGACGCCGAGGGGGCCCGGGACCTGGCCACGCTGGCCCGCCTGGTGGAGGGTTGCTTCCCGGCCGAGCTGCCCGACGCCCTGGCGCGGGTGCTCGACCTGCTGGCCGAGCGCACGGCGCTGGCCACCGATCACCTGGCGGTGATGGGGACGATCGAGCCGCTGGCCCGCACCCGCCGCTACGGCGACGTGCGGGGGGTCGACACCGAGGTGGTCCACGACGTGCTGGCGGCCATGGTCACCCGCACCGCAGTGGGCCTGGCCGTGGCCTGCGCCGCCCTCGACGACGAGGCGGCCGACACGATGCGGGCGGCGGTGGAGTCGGTCGACCGGGGGGTGTCGCTGGTGGCCGACGACGGCCTGCGCCGCCTGTGGCTCGACGCCCTGGCCGACCTGGTGGAGCGCGCCGTCCACGGCACGGTGACCGGCCGGGTCACCCGCATCCTGCTCGACGCCGGGCGCATCGACGCCGACGACGCCGGCCGTCGCCTGGCCCGGGCCCTGTCGCTGGCCGCCGACCCCCAGCGGGCGGCGGCTTGGCTCGACGGGTTCCTGGCCGGCGACGCCGTGCTCCTGCTGCACGATCCCGACGTGTTCGGCGTGATCGACCGGTGGCTGAGCGGCCTCGACGACGAGGTGTTCGACGACCTGCTCCCGCTGGTGCGCCGCACCTTCGCCCGCTTCCAGCCGCCGGAGCGGCGCCGCATCGGCGAGCTGGTGAGCGCCGGCGCCGCCGGTAGCGGCCCCGGGGCCCGCTGGGCCGCCGGAGCCGAAGGAGGCGACGACGACGGCTTCGACCCGGTGCGGGCCGCCCCCGCCGTGGCCCACATGGCGGCCCTGCTGGGGTTGGACCTCGTTGGGCCGGACCTGCCGGCGCTCGACAGGACGGGGTCCGGGCGATGAGCGGGGGCGACGACCGGTTGACCCGGTGGCGGCTCGTGCTGGGCGGTGACGAGGCCGACGGGGTGACGGCACCCGACGGGTCCCGGATCGGGCTGTCGGCCGACGACCTCAGCCGGGACCGGGCCCTGTCGGAGCTGTACGACGGTCGGCGGGGGGCCGGCCTGGGCCGGTCGTCGCCCCGGGTGGCCCGGTGGCTGGGCGACATCCGCACCTACTTCTCGTCCAGCGTGGTGCGGGTGCTGCAGGCCGACGCCATGGACCGCCTCGGGCTGCGCCAGCTCCTGCTGGAGCCGGAGATGCTGCGGGCCGTCGAGCCCGACCTGTCGCTGGTGACCACGCTGGTGGGCCTGGGCTCCGCCATCCCCGAGGCGTCGCGCCAGACGGCCCGCCAGGTGGTGCGCCGGGTGACCGACGACCTGGAGGCCCGGCTGGCCGCCCGCACCCGCCAGGCGGTGCGGGGGGCGCTCGACCGGTCGGCCCGCACCCGCCGCCCCCGCCCGGCCGACATCGACTGGAACCGCACGATCGCCGCCAACCTGGCCCACTACCAGCCCGAGCACGGCACGGTGATCCCCGAGCGCCTGGTGGGCCACGCAAGGCGGACCACGCAGATCCAGCGGGAGATCGTGCTGTGCGTCGACCAGAGCGGGTCGATGGCCGAGTCGATCGTGTACGCCAGCGTGTTCGGGGCGGTGATGGCGTCGCTGCGCTCGGTGCGGACCCGGCTGGTGGTGTTCGACACCGACGTGGTCGACCTCACCGACGAGATCCACGACCCGGTGGACGTGCTGTTCGGGGTGCAGCTCGGCGGCGGCACCGACATCAACCGGGCCATCGCCTACTGCCAGGAGCGGATCACGGCCCCCGCCGACACCGTGTTCGTGCTGATCTCCGACCTGTTCGAGGGCGGCATCGAGGCCGAGATGCTGCGCCGGGCCCGCGAGCTGGTCGACGCCGGCGTCACCTGCGTGGCCCTGCTCGCCCTCAGCGACTCAGGGGCCCCGGCCTACGACGCCGACCACGCAGCGGCGCTCACCGCCATCGGCATGCCCGCCTTCGCCTGCACCCCCGACCGGTTCCCCGACCTGATGGCCGCCGCCATCGAACGGCGGGACCTGTCGCTGTGGCACTCGGCCGACGGCTCAGGCCCGCACCCACTGGGGTAGCAGCACGGTGCCGTTCTCGTCGGACCGCTCCACCCAGGTGGCCCGCACCGGCATGCCGATGTGGACCTCGCCCGGGTCGGCGTCGATCACGTTGCCGATGATGCGGATCGACGGGTCGTCGTCGAGGGTCACCAGCACCACGGCGTAGGGCACGGCGTCGGCCAGGGCCCGGTTCACGGCGTAGTGGGCCACGGTGTAGCTGTGCACGGTGCCGTTCGGCCCGAGCTCGGTGTGGCCCAGGTCCATCGAGCCGCACTGGTGGCAGATCTCCTCCGGCGGGTGCTGGCGGGTACCGCACGCGTTGCACGTCTGCACCAGCAGCTTGCCCGAGGTGAACCACTCGGTGTTGACCCGCCCCAGACGGGGCAGCGTCCAGTCGTCGGGCAGGGGCCCGGTCTCGGTCGTTGTCACGAATCCCTCCCGAACAGGACGGCGGAGCCGGGGGCGAAGCCGGGGCCGGCGACGACCAGCGACAGGTCGGCCCCCTCCACCTGGCAGGTCGACGTGCCCCGCATCTGGCGCACCGCCTCCACCACGCAGCCGAAGCCGTGGATGTAGGCCTCGGCCAGGTTGCCGCCGCTGGTGTTGATGGGCAGGCGGCCGCCGAGCTGGATGCCGCCGTTCGCCACGAAGTCGTTGATCTCGCCCGGCTCGCAGAAGCCCATCTCGGCGATGGCCATCAGCACCGGGCCGGTGAAGTTCTCGTAGAACTGGGCCACCGGCACGTCGGCCGGCTTCACCCCGGCCCGGTTCCACAGCTGGCGGGCCACCAGGTCGTAGTGGGCGGTGGGGAACCCGTCCTCGGTGAAGGCGGCCCCCCCGCCCCGGTGGGCCAGGCCCTGGGCGGCGGCCACGATCGGCACGCCGGGCTGGGCGCAGTCCCGGGCCCGCTCGGCCGTGGTCACCACGATGGCCGCCGCCCCGTCGTTCTCGGGGCAGCAGTCGTAGAGGTGGAACGGCTCGGCGATCCACCGGGAGGCGTGGTACTCCTCCCGGGTGAGGGGAGACCCGTAGCGCACGGCGCGGGGGTTGTGCTGGGCGTGGGCGAAGCAGGCCAGCGCCACCTCGGCCAGCGAGTCCTGCGTGACCCCGTGGTCGTGCATCCAGCGCATGGTCTGCATGGCGCAGATCTGGGCCGCCGACAGCATCCCGTAGGGGGCGGTGTAGGCGGCGCTGCCGCCGGCCCGGCGGGACTTGCCGGCCTGGCCGTAGCGGTGGAACTGGCCCTGGGCCAGCGACCGGAACACCACCACGCACTCGGCGTACCCGGCCGACACGGCCATGTCGGCCAGGGCCACGGCGGCGGCCGTGCCGTTGCCGCCGCCGCCGAACGTCTGGCCGGTGAAGTGCAGGTCGCCCGTGCCCAGGGCGTTGGACAGGCGGACCGGCTCGTTGCGGTCCATGTAGGAGGCGAAGCCGTCGACGTCGGCCATCGTGAGGCCGGCATCGGCCACCGCGTTACGGATGGCGATGCAGGCCAGCTGGAACTCCGACTCCGAGGCCCCGCCCCGCTTGTAGTAGGGCGACTCTCCGACCCCGACGACGACGGCCCGCCCCTCCATTAGGCGTGCCCGTTCCGGAGCAGGGCGCCGGGCAGGTCGGAGGCGCCGGGCTTCACGGCATCGGCCCCGTCCTGGCGGATCACGGTGCCGTTGACGACCACGGCGTTGATGCCCTTGGCCTCGGAGATGATCCGGTCGGCCCCGCCGGGCAGGTCGTAGACCCGCTGCTTGCCCTTGTGGCCCACCTCGTCCATGTCGAACACCACCACGTCGGCCGGCTTGCCCACCTCCAGGGTGCCCCGGTCGGTGATGCCGAAGATCTCGGCCGGGCGCTGGGTCAGCATGTGGATGCCGTCCTCCAGGCTGAACGCCTGGCGGCCCCGGATGAACGACGACAGGAACTCGGTCGAGTACTTGGCGTCGCACAGCTGGCTGGCGTGGGCCCCGGCGTCGGACAGGCCGATCACCGTGTTGGGGTCGCTCAGCAGCACCTGGATGTCGTCGTAGTCGTAGTTGATGACGTCCTGGGTGATCCGCATCTCGAGGTCGGCGTCGAGCGCCAGGTCGAGCGTGAGGTCCACCGGATCCTTGCCGGCGGCGTCGGCCAGCTCCTGGACGTTGCGCCCCTCCAGCGACGGGTCGTTGGGGTAGTACGACACGGTGGTGCGGGCCCAGCGGTCGTAGATGATGCCGTCCTTGCCCGCCTTGGCCTTGAACTGCTCCCGCCACTCGGGGTCGGCGTAGTAGGACTTGCGGCCGTCGAGGTCGGAGGCCGACACCGGCTTGAAGCAGCTCAGCGCCTCGTACAGGAACGGTGCCTTCCAGTTCATCTCGAACTGGACCGGCTGCACCGCCACCTGGGGGTACACGCCCAGGCCGCGGGCCCGGATCTCGGCCGCCTTGCGCAGCTCCTCCCGGTAGTCCTGCTTCGGCTGGCCCGACAGCAGGGCCGTCCAGCTGACGTTCTTGCCCGTGATCTCGGCGATGTGGGCGAACTCGTTGTGCGACAGGCCCCGCCCGATCGTGGCCTGCATCACGGCGTTGGGCACCTCGCCCAGGGCCTCGGCGATGGCGAAGATCTCCTGGGGGTCGGCGATGCGGGACGGCACGGGGTGGCCGTCGTAGCCGACGTGGGTGACGGCCTTCGACGTGGCGAACCCGAGCGCCCCGGCCTCCAGGGCCTCCCGCAGCAGGCGGCGCTGGGTGGCGATCTCCTCCGGCGTGGCCTCCCGCTCCACCGACTCCTCGCCCATCACGTACATGCGCAGGGCGGTGTGACCCATGAGGGCGGCCACGTTGACGGCGCAGCCCCGCTGCTCCAGCACGTCGAGGTACTCGGGGAACGTCTCGAACGGCCACTCGTCGCCCAGGCCGGCCCGCAGGGCGGCCACGCTCATGCCCTCCACGTTCTCGAGGGTGCGCATGATCAGGTCGCGGTGCATGGGCCGGGTGGGGGCCACCGAGAAGCCGCAGTTGCCCATGACCACGGTGGTGACGCC
>Ga0268299_1001699_pt1 | contig 34403 bp, 33 predicted proteins | sample NOBtaG_FD_193484 | JGI IMG/M metagenome (GOLD analysis project Ga0268299, IMG submission 193484) | Activated sludge microbial communities from bioreactor in Nijmegen, Gelderland, Netherland - NOB reactor | ecosystem: Engineered > Bioreactor > Aerobic > Activated sludge | place: Netherlands... | reverse complement strand
CGAAACCAAGCAGGTCCACGTCCCGCGTCGCTCGGTGCGGCTCGTCGAACCAGGTGGCGAGCAGCATTGCGCCCTTCAGCACGAACCGCTCGCGGTGCGGCGACAGACCCAGCCGATGCAGCAGACGCTCGAGCGCATAGCGCGTCAGCAGCAGTTCCATCGGCTGACCGCGCGCGTGCGCCAGGTTCAGCAGGCGCTGGCGCACCGAGGCGCCGATATTGCGTGGACGATCAGGCATCGCCGGTCAGCGCCATGACGTAGGGCTCCATCGTGGCCCACATGCCCGCAGCCTGGGCCTCGCGCGCGATCTCTGCGGGCGTGGCCTTGCGCCGTCGCAGCGCCTGGCGCAGGCCCTCAATGGCAATCGCATCGCCGACCGTGCGACGGTAGCGGAACAGGTCGGCCACCGTTTTGGCAACGCCGAACACGGGAACGGTCGTGCCGGCGATCTTCTTTCGTTCGACGCCGCGGTGAAGAAGCTCGGCCGAGAACCGGGCGACCCGGATCGGCGGATAGCTGGTCCGGGGGCGCCAGTCCTTGCGGCCGATGGCGATCCAGACCTTCGGCGGCATCTGGTCGGTGAGGCCGTGGAACGCGAGGGCCGAGGCAAGGCAGATGACCCCCTTGGGCACCAGCCGGGCCGCTTCAGCCAGCGACTGTTGAGGATCGAGGGCAGCATCGGGCAGTTGGTACAGGCCTCGGGCAAGGCGCATGACCTCGCCGGCATGCTCCATGCGGCTGACCGTGGTGGCGGTGATCCCTGCCTCGCTGAACTCGGCCAGGCGTGTCATCCCCCGCCGCTTGAGCAGCGCCAGCGCCTTGCCGCGCTGCGTAGGGGTGTCGGAGGCGGGCATGTTATGAATCCTAGGGCGAATCAAAGAAACGTCCGAGGATTTATACCACTTCTGCAGCGCCGTGATGAATGGGTCAGTCATCGGCATTCAACCACCGCATTGGCCACGCTTCGGTGGCGTTGCTGCCGAGGCGGCAGCGTTGGCATCGCCTCGCCCGAAGGATGCCAGAACCAGATTGGTATCGAAGGGTCTCCCACCTGAAGATACCGCCCGTCATCCTCGACGCCAGCGGGCACGATGACCAGCAAGGGTGCCGACCCCTCGCAGTCGGTCAGCGTCGCGCAGGCCAGCGCGCTTCCGATTCCCAGGTTGTACCGAAGCCCCTTGATGAAGGATCGTCCGTCGCCCACGAGCTTCTCGACAAGCTGCTTCTCGAAGGCGTCCTCGACCGGCAGCCACTGCCGCGTGACCGGCATCAGCGACAACTCGATGATCGTCGGGATGCCCGCCGCTGCGACGCTGAAGGTCGCGATCATCACCATGTGGATGTCGTCGGCGGCGCCCCACAGCGCCAGCGCCGGCTCGAAGCGCCGGCCGAGCCGGCGGTAGAGCTGTTCGTCCAGCGAGAAGGCCTGGTCGGGGACATGCTTTACCACCGCCTTGAAGCCGTAGCGCGCCGGCACGATCTCCTTCACCTCGGCGATCAGCAGCATCAGGTGCTGCGGCTTGCCGGGCGACGCGATGGCCTGCGACCACTGCGCCGTGCGCCTGGCGTTGATTGCGTCACGCTGATCGACCGAGAACACCTCGGGGATGAGCAGCCGCGAGCGCAGCGAATCGCCGCGCGCGATCTTGTTCTCGGCCGCCTGCAGCAGGTGCCTGCGCACCGTGCCCCAGGTGCGCTTGCCCGCGAACCCAGGTTGCCAGCGCGTCAGTTCGGCCTGGTCCCACAGGTAGTGCAGCAGGCCGCGCAGCGACAGCTTCGTGCCGCTGCTGGCCACGCTGTCGCTGTCGCCACCGGCGGTCGGCATCGTCGAGCGGCCCGCGATCTTCGACATCGAGAAGTCGAGCTTCAGCGTCGTCTCGCCCGTGGCCGGGTCTTCGGTGATCGCCGAGCCCCGCACCTGCCCCAGGCCGGAGACCTCGGGCGGCGGCTCGTAGGAGGGGCAGTCGGGTGCATGGTGGCTTCCCGTGTCGGGCATGCGCTTGACGATGTAGCCTTCGCCCAAACGGGCGACGTACATCTCCACGCCGTCCACCAAGCACAGGCAGTGGGGGCGTTGGTGAGCCGCGTGTGCGGTGGCGATGGCATCGGCAAACGCGGCTGTTCCGGCTTCGAATCGCTTGCCCCTAACCAGGTAGGCCGCCCGTCGCCCGCCACGCTCGACGGCTTCACTTGGATCGGGCACCGACGCCGCCATTGAGGCTCCCTGCCGTTATCACCGCACCGGCGCTGCACGCTCGCGCGTGCGCTGCACCTCGGGCACTGGCACGACGATAGGCCGCTGCGAAGGTGCCGCCTTGTCGTACACCTTGACCTTCGGCGCCTGGCCATCGCGCACGCGTTGTGCGAGCTTCTCGGCAGCGGCGGCCATGACGGCTTCGCGCTGCTTCTCGGGAACTCGTTTCGCGACCAGCACCGCCTCGATCGCGACGAGCACGGCCTTGCGGCCTCCGCTGCCGCGTGCAGAGCCCTTTTCGGCCGGGGCGGTATCTGTGGCCTTGTCGCCGGCCGTATCACGCGCAGGCTCGATGCGGTTGACCAGGCGCGATTCGCGCTCCTTCTTCAGCACCTCGACGTCGACCGGGTTCGGTTCGTAGCCCAGGGCCTTGACGCCACGCACCGAGGCTTCCAGCCAGACCATGCGCCGGAACTCCTCGTTGCCCGAGACGCGCAGCGCGCGCCAGTTGCGCGCTTCGGCCACATCGACCATCGAACGGGCGACCGACGGGCTGTTGGTGTCGGTCGCGAGCTTGAAGGTCGATTCCGTGAACGCCACACGCGACGTGTCGCCCCGGAAACGGTACTCGGTGCGGCCGATGCTCACGTCACCGACGGTGACGGGAGCACGCTTGATGAGGTAGCGCTCGATCAGCGCGGCTTCAAGGCGGGCGACGAGCGCTGCACGTTCGGCCTGGGCGTCAAGGCGCGCGATGGACTTGGTGTCCACTGCATCGGGTACCACCTGCGCTGTCGGTTCACCCGATGACCGTGGCTTCGATGCGTTCTCAGCGCTCGCCACGTCAGGCACCTCGTCGCGCTCGGGCATCGGATCGAGCGGCCGTTCCGGCGCGGCCGGCCGCTGCAGGCCCCGTTGCCACTCGCCGTCAACCCGCTGCACCGTCGTGCGCTTGCCCTCAGCATCGAGCGCGGTGAAGCGGTTGCTGCCGAGCTGATCGGCCTTGGCGATGATCTCCGCGATGCGGTTCGAGCGGTAGGTCACTTCGGCGAACGGGTCGCGCAATTCGTAGCGCTCCCCCGGCACGTCGATCGGGGTCTGGAACAGGTCCTTGGCGATCGTCGCGCGGTTGGCGGGCTCGACCGTGCCGCCCAACTTGGTCGGGTTCGCGGTGCGTGAAGGTGAGGTGTCGGCATCCATGTGATCCTCGCTTCGAGTTGGGTCGATCGCTCGTCAGGGCTGAGCCGGCGCCGCAGCACCGGCAGTGGTTGCAGCCACGCCGACGCCAACGGGCGCCGCGCGGTAAACCTCGATCTCGACACGCCGGTTCATCGCGCGGCCAGCGGTGACTGCGTTGTCGGCGGCGAAGTCACCTGTCGGCTGGTGGGTTGCGCGGATGCGCGCGGCATCGACGCCGGCAACGATCAGGTACTCGCGCACGGCTGCCGCACGCTCGCGGGCGATCCGACTTTCTGCGGCGGAGTCCGTGCTGCCGTCGGTGCGGCCCCGCAGCACCACGAGCGGCGCCGAGCGGGCTTCGTCGATCAGCGCGGCCGACATCTCGGCAGGGATCGCCACGCGCGTGCTGCCGAAGTCGAAGCGGACCGTGAAGACACTGTTCGCCTGCGGCGCCGCCGCGCGGGCCTGGATCGTGGCGATGGCTTGCTGGCGCGCCGCGAGTTGTTGCACCGTCGCGATGGCAGCTTCCGCCATCCGGCTGGACTCGGTGGCCAGGATGCGCGTGTTCTGCAGATCGCTCTTGCAGACCTGAAGCTCGACGGCCATCGCCGAGTTGACAGGCCGCTTCTGCGATTCGTCCACGGTCGGCGGCTTCGGTGGTGAGCTGCAGGAGCCGAACAGCAGCAGCCACGGGAGCAGCAGCGGTGTGAGGATGGGCACTTTGTTCATCGAAGATCTCCGGTTGAGCAGCGTTGTCATGCCGCACCGGCCGGCTCAACTTGTGCCGCTTCCGCTTCGACCTCGCGGTCGATCAAGACCCCGTCGTCGTCCGCCGCGGGCTCGATCGCGCCGCCGCTTTGGCCGGGCTGACCCTGACCGAAGAAGTCGAGCAGCACGTCGGCGGTCCTGTCCGGCGGACCTTCGAAGGTGTCGGGCAGCAGCGTCAGGTTGTGCGCTAGCGCTGCGACGCTAAGCCCTTCGCCGTCGGCCAGCTCGTCGTCGGCGTAGCGCCAGCGCTGCTGCACTCGCGCCAGGTGCAGGTCCATGTCCATGCGCGGCACCACAGGCGCCGGCCGCAGCCGGGCCTTGAAGACCTTCTCGCGGTGGTAGCGAATCTTCTCGCCGAGGATCGGCTTGCAGTTCTCGCAGATGACGACGAGCCGCTCGCTGCCCAGTTCCTTGAACTCCTGCGGCAGCAACAGGGCGCGGCGCTGCTCGCTCTCGTTGCGGCTGACCGAGCTGTGGCCGTGCTGGCTGAACGACCTGCTGCGCCCGCGCGACGTGGCGCGCTCGGTGAAGTGACCGAGCATCGCGCTGTACTCGTCGGCGTCACGCTGCTCGCGCGGCGCGTAGAGGATCTGCAGCCCGTGGTTCGTTGCGAAGGTGCGGGCTTCCTTGTCGCCGTAGACGGCATCGAGTTGCGACATGGCCTGCACGACGGTCAGCAGCCGCAGGTTGTAGCCGGCCAGGAAGGCCGCGGCCGCGGTGATCACGCCGACGCGGCCCATCGCCGTGAACTCGTCGTTGACGAGCAGGCACTGCACCTTGAGCGTCGGGTCGTGTTCGGGCAAGTCCTGCGTGTTCAGGCTGACGAGTTGCGAGAAGAAGAGCGCCAGCAACGGCCGCGCGTTCGCCAGCCGGTTCGGCGGGATGCGCACGTAGATCGACATCCGGCGCCGCCGCACGTCCTCGAGCCGGAAGTCATCAGCACTCGTCGCGGCATCGACCACCGCATCCGCAAAGATCGTCAGCGGCGCGTTGAAGGTCGCGACCACGCTGGACAGCGTGTTCTCCGAGTTCGACAACAGCCGTTGCAGCGCGTCGGTGCATTCGTCCGACAACGGCTGGCCACTGTCGCGCCGGTGGGCGATCAGGCCGCTCAAGTGGTCCTTCAGCGAGCGTCCCTTGCCGGAAGACTGCCGCAGCATCTCGCCGACGGTGCGCGGCAGCTCGGGCGTCTCCAGCAGCAGCAGGCCGAGCCCCAGAAAGAGGTTGCGCGCCTGGTCGTTGAAGAAGGCTTCGGAGGACGTGCCGCTGCCGTCGTTGGGGAAGAAGACCTGGCCGATGGTCAGCAGATCGCTCACCCGATGCAGCGGGCTCGCCCGCACGGCCGAGAGCGGGTTCCAGCGGTGGCTGCGCGCGCCTTCGTCGAAGGGCGAGAAGGCATACACCGCCTGGCCGTGCGCCGCCCGATAGCCGGCCGTCACGGCGAAGTTCTCGCCCTTGATGTCGAGCACGACGACCGAGTCCGGCCAGTTGAGGAGGTTCGGGATCACCACGCCAACGCCCTTGCCACTGCGCGTGGGGGCCGACAGCATCACCGAGAGCTGGCCCCGCAGCGCCAGGAAGTGTCGGCCGTAGCGGCCGACGAGGATGCCTGGGCCGCCAGTGCTCGATTCGCCCAGCAGTCCGGCGCCACGCACTTCGGCGAGGCTGGCAAAGCGGGCGTTGCCGTGCAGCGGCCGACGGGGCCGTGCGGCGGCGAACAGCGCGGTGGGCAGCACCACCAGCAGCCCGATGCCGCAGACCACCATCGACGCCAGCAGCTTCTTGCGCAGCGCCGGCTCGTCGGCGTAGAGCTGCCAGTAGTGCGCGATGCTCGTGAAGCGGGCCTGCCTCGGGTCCACCTTGTTGAGCACCAGGAACAGCACCGCGGACAGGTAGAGCGCTGCACAGGCGAGTCCGAGGAGACTCAGCGCGGCGAAGAGCGCAGCCGCGACCTTGCGCGACACTGGCCACGCCGACATCGGCAGCGCCAGGCTGTTCACGCCGCCGCTCCCAGCGACTCGTCCCAGCGACCCAGACGCTGCCGTCGCGGCTCGTAGAACAGCTCGGAGATGAAGCGCCCGCGCTCGTCGCGATCGAACTGCACGATCACGTCGATGACGACGCCGAGCAGGTACTTGATCTCGTTCATGCGCAGGCCGCCGCCGGCACCGCTCTCGCGGATCATCAGCGACATCTGTTCCAGCGCGAGCGCGCAACTCCCGGCGTGGACGCTCGTGATGCTGCCGGGGTGCCCGGATGCAGCGAGGCGTACGAAGTAGAAGCATTCGTCGCCGCGCACCTCGGCCAGGAAGATGCGGTCGGGCTTCATGCGCAGGCAGGCTTCAAGCAACGACTTGGCCGTCACGCGCGCCGTACCCTGCGCGTCCTTGCTGTAGAACAGGTGGACCACGTTGGGGTGGTTCGGCAGCGTCAGTTCCGCCGTGTCCTGGATCGTGATCAGGCGCTCGTGCTTCGGCACTTCCTCGACGAGGCCCTTCATGAAGGTGGTCTTGCCCGAGCCGGTCTTGCCGCTGACCACGATGGTCTGGTGCTTGCGCACCGCCAGGCGCAGGAACTCGGCGTATCGGCCGGCGTCTTTCAACGCGGCGAGTTCCTGCTCGAAGGGCAGCAGGCCGCTTGATGCGGTGCGCGTCACCGTGGCCGTGCGTTCGAAGAGACCATCGCGCTCGAAGTCGTCGAGGCGTTTGATCAAGTGCGAAGGCTTGCGCACAGTGATCGAGGCGGTGCCGCGGGTGACCGCCGGCGGGATGACGAACTGGATGCGCTCGCCGCTGGGCAGCGTGGCCGAGAGCAGCGGGCGCTCCTGGTTGACCTGCTGGTCGCAGTAGGTGGCGACGGCGGTGGCGAGCGACATGCAGCGCTCCAGCGTCATCTCGGGTGCGGGCACGACCCGCCAACCCTTGATGGTCTCGACGAGCAGTTCGCCGGGCCGGTTGACGCAGACTTCGAGCACGCCATCGGCGTCGAGCTGTTCACGCAGCGGGCGCAGGAATTCGACGACCGAGGTAGCGTCGCCGCACCACGAGTCGGTTCCCTCGGCATCGCGCAGGGCGTCGTGATGCGCGTTCATCTCTGCACCGGCTTCAGTTCGTACACCGACGAGAAGTCCACGTCGCGGGCGACGTAGATGCCCACGATGCCGCCCTGGTTCTGGTAGATCAGCGGCGGGATGTTGATGGTGCTGTCCAACACCTTCTCGGCCAGCTTGCTGGTGTTGGCCGTCGTCGAGGGCAGCACGACCGTATTCGCACTCGTGTCGTTCGACTGATTCTGGATGACCAGCTTGACCGAATCGTCGATCAGCGACAGCAGCATCGCGGCGCCGATGCGCTCGCCCCAGCGGTTGTCCACGTAGCCATCGATGCCCGATTCGCCGAGCTGACCCGTGCCAGGTGACTCGATGTCCACGGTCACCCCGAGCGGTGTGCGGATGCGGGTCCACAACACCGGGATGCGCACCGTGCCGGGCCGCACCGAGGCGATGCGGTACTCGCCGTCGAGGTGAGAGCCGCGTTCGATCAGCAGCACGCGGCCGTCGTCGCTGAAGACGTTGCGCTGCACCTGGCAGCCTACAAGGCCCGACACCGCGCTGATGACCTTGGTCTTCAGCGCGCAGGTGAACGCCGTGCCCTTGGGGAGCGTCAGGCTGCGGTTGCCGAGCATGGACGCGGCCACACGCGGCGTGGCCGAGCCCTGGAGTTGTCCGCCGAACAAGCCGGCGCCGGGTGCAGCGGCACCGATCGGAGCGGCGCCCAATGCGGTTCCACCGATCGGTGGCGCGCCCAGGAGTGCGCCGGTCGGCACCTGGCCGGTGGCCTGGCCCGTTGCCGCTGCGGTCGTTCGCGCGAGCGTTTCCATCAGCCCCTGCAGCTGGCGCTGATAGCCCTGGAGGTTGCGGGCGGTGTTCGCGATCGGGTCGTTCGCCGCGGGGTCCGGTCCTTCAACCGCCGCCTGTTGCTCGGCGACTCCTGCTGGTGTTGCAGGGGCGGTGCGGATTGCTCCGGGGCGGCTGGTCACCAACAGAACGGGAGCATCCTCCGGGGCCATCACCTTGGTGTTGCCTCCAGCGGATGCACCGACGCCGGTGCGCCGGACGCCGATCGGATCCGCCGTTTCGTCGGCTGTGGGCACGATCGCGGGAATGCGTGGGCCGGTGGCCGCCGGAGCGCTCGCCGCAGCAGTCGCGATCAATGGGACGGGCACCTCCAGCCGCCGAGGCTCGGCTGTCGCGGCGGTTGGCCGGTTACTCACCAGCTTCGACCCGGCATCCTCGTCCTTCTTGCCGCTCGCCGTGAAGCGCTGGATCGTGAAGCCAGCGACGACGACGAGCGTGGTGATCAGCAGGACAACTGCGAGCAGTCCCTTCTTCGAGACAGAGATGCGGTGCCGTTCGGCAACATTCGGGATGCCGGCTTCGCCGGGCAGCGGAGCGATGACATTGCCATCGCCTTCGGGGCGTTCGTCGGGTGCCGGCTGCTCGTTCATGGCCTCACCTCGCTGCGCGGACGTTCCGCGTTCACCTCGGCCTTGAGTGCTCGCTGCACGCCCGGCACTGTGGTGCCACCACCGGGCGGCAGGCCATCGAGATCGAAGGCCTCGTTCCACACGCCGACGACCGCGGAGCCCGCCCGCAGCATCAAACGCTGGCTCACGCGATCAACGACAAGCAGGTCGTCCTCCATGCGCGAGTTCACGAGCGTCTCGCTGCCATCGCCGAGGACGTGGAACACGGCCGGCACCTCACGGTTGCCGGGGAAGCGGAAGTAGGTGAAGCGCCCGTCGTCGAACACCATCGCCGGCACGATGTCTTCGGAACCCTTGCCTTCGGCGATCGCGTAGCTGGTGTTCAGGACGTGCGCCTTAGCCTGCAGGCGCTCGGCGATGACCTGCTGCGGACTCGGCGGTGGTGGGACAGGCGGTAGCAGTGGCAAGGCTTGAAGCGCCAGGCCATCACGCACCGCGGTCCGGGCCATCACAGGGGGCCTTGGCGCCTTGACGACGAGCCGATACACGGGTTGCCTCGGGTCGCCTTCCGCCAACACGACGAAGCGGAACGAGTGCGTGCGGCGGTCGGTGACGACGGCGAGCGTGTTCGCGGCACTGGCCGTGCTCTTGGGCTTGACGAAGAGATGCCGCCCGCCCGGCTGCGCCGCGATGCACCAGGCTGCTTCGGCCTTCGCGCAGTCGCCGCCGAGCCCGACGGCCACTTCGGCGATCGATTCTTCGGGGTCGAGGACTACAAGCGTCACGACGCCTCGCTTGACTGGCACCGTCACGACGGCATCTGCGTCGTAGGTGACCTCGCGAAGGCGCGGGTCGCCTGTTGCAGCATCGCCGGCAGGCCATGCCACTCCGGGCACCAGCGCGGCGCCCAGGAGGAGCGCGCCGACGCGCGTCACGGCTTGGCTCCCGGCACCGAGGTGTTGATCTCGGGATCGGACCGGTACGCCACCACGACGAAGCCGAATGGGTTCTCGAGCCGATCCTTCTCCTTCGCCAGCACCTTCGGTTGGTACTCGAACACCACGCTCGCGACGTGGCGCGTGGTCACCTCGGGCAGGTTGCGGTCGGTCAGCCGCACGATCTTGTCGTAGGTGACTTGGGCTTCGCCGCGGTTGCCTGTTCGTCCTGACGCGGTGAGCCGCACGCCGACCACGCTGATGCGCCAGTCCTCGCCGGCGCCGAGCTTCTTTTGCAGCGCTGCGTCGCCCTCGAAGTGGCGGTTGTAGTCGTTGAAGACTGCCGGCACCGCCATGCGCGCGACCTGGTCGAAGTCGCGTTGCAGGAACATCCAGCTGTAGCCCTCGCGGGCGCGGACGAAGGTGGCGAGGTTGTGTTTGTCGAGCGACTCCATTGGCGGGATGGTCTCGACGCTCAGCCGCTGCTGGATCGTTGCCTCGCCGGTCACGCGATCGACGACGATCGGAATCTCGACCACGCGCCGCAGCGGGCCCTGCACGAACACGGCGGCGATGCCGATCAAGCCGAGCAGCATGCCGGCGATGGCGACCCACCACGCACGCCGTTCCGAGCGTTCGAGCATCAGCGCGCGGTCGATCTCCCAAGACCGGTTCCCGCCGAAATCGGCGTCGGGTTCATCGGCCCGGGGTGACGCACCGGGCAATGCAGCGGCTCGGGCCGGCTTGCCGCCGGCCGTCAGGACGGCACTCATGACGGCTTCCTCGCTACGGCAGGTAGTCGGCGACCTTGCCGGTGCGGCCGAGCATCTGGTACTGGCGCTCACGGTCGCGCGAGCGGGCGATGCGCTCTTCGCTGTCGGCCATGCCTTGCAGCATCTGGATCTGCGAGACCTCGTGCGCGAGCAGCGCGTTCTCGGCGCCGATGCGGGCCTGGATCTCCTGCACCGCCTTCTGGTCGGCGGTGGCGTTGATTTGGCCCATCAGCGAGCTGATCTGCGAGAGCCGCCCGGAGGCGGACTTCATCGCATCCTGCAGCAGGCCCTTGGTCTGGTACGGCGCGGCCAGCGCGGCCTGGCAGCGCGTGCGCTCGGCACCGGCCAGGTCCATGCAGTTGTAGACCATGCCCGCGTCGCGCAGCGCCTTCGCCGTACCTGTCAGGCCCGAGTAGCCACCGCTGTTGACCGCGTTGACCACGGTGTACGCCTCGGCCGGCACGTAGTTGCGCAGCAGCGGGTTGTTGAACACCTGGCCGAGGTTGCGCATGCCGTTGATGCTGTTGAGCTGGTCCTGGAGCTGGGTGATCTGCTGCACCTGGTTCTGGATTTCGGTGATGTCGTTGAGCACCTGCAGGATGGTCTGCATGAGGTTGGCGACATCGACGACCGGAATGCCGGTGGCGCGTGCGGGCGTGGTGCCGAGTGCGGCGACTGCAATGCAGGCCGCTGCGGTGAGCTTCTTGAGACGAAAGCGCATGACGTGACTCCTTGCGGTTGGCGATCAAGCCCTGCCGCGCAGGGCGGCGAGCCGGTAGGCGGCAGTGCGTGCCGCGGTGTATCCCTGGCGGGCCACGGCGGCGGCGCCGGTGGCCATCGTTCCTGCGAAGCGTCCGCCGGCCGAGGCAGCAGCGCCGGTCGCGCGGCCGGCGGTGTGGGGCAGGCCTGCGCCTGCGCGTACAACACCGCCCGCTGCCGTGGCACCGCTGCTTCGAGCGGCCGACGCGGAACGCAAACCTGAAACCATCATCGCGTTCTGGATCATCTGGATGCCCTGCTGAACCGCAGCGCCGCCGGTCAGCGCCGAGGCGAGGCTTGGGGCTTGGAAGCAGATGATGGCCATGAGGATCATCACGACGCAGTACTTCAACGACTCGCCGACCACGTTGAACGTCGGTCCGAGAAAGCCACCCTGCGACTGCACGACCTGCACCATCGCCTGGCCCATGTAGATGCTCAGGCCAAGGGCGAAGAACGCGAACCACGTCAACACCACAGCGTTCAGCACCATCGACAGCCAACTGTCGAAGAACCGAGCGGTTGGTCGAAAGGCGAGGCAGAGGATGAACAGCGGGCCTACGGCAATCACGAACGTGAGGAACAGCTTCGCGAGCGTGACTACGAAGAGAGCGATGCACAGGAAGATCACGTTGCCGAAGGCCGTGACCACGGCCGCGAAGACCAAGTCCAGTCGCATGATCCCCGCTTCCTTGAGCAGATCGAGGACCAGCAGGCTGGCCTGGTCGTTGAACGCATCGAGCAGCACATACGGGGATGTCACCGTCATCGGGTCCGTCGCAGCCGGCAGAAACGTCGTCGCCACGCCGGTAGCAAGTGCATTCGCAGTGTCGGAAACGTTGCTGATGTAGAAGCCCGACTGAAGGGCGAAGGCCAAGACGAGTCCAATCTTGAAGACCTTCCATACGAAGACTGGAACGGTCTCCGACACTTCATTTCGCAGCACCGCCCAGCCGTAGAGAGCCACCCAGATCGTCATGCAGGTGAGCGCGATCGGAGCAATCGCGGTCATCAGCGAGGACACCACGCCGAGCACGTACGTGCTGAGAATCGTGTTGAACTGATTGCCGACCCAGGTGAACATGGTGCACGTTCCCTCTACTGGACGGCTGGAGTTGGCAGGCTCTTGATGCTCACGCATCCCTTGCCCAGATCGGGGTACTGGCAGTGCTTCCATTCCGATCTCGTCTTCACCACCCACACGCGGGACCGCTTTTCCGAACCGTAGGTCGATGGTCGGCAAGTCGTTGGACGGGCGTAGACCTCCGTGCACTCCATCAAACCGTCGTGCGTCTCGACCATCTTCCATCCGCCACCGGAGCAGCCGGCCGTTGCTGCTGGACAAGGCTTCGCGAGCAGCGCGCCAGTGGTCGGCGGTGTCTCCACCTTCTTCGATCCATCGGGCGTCACCTTCACGGCTTCGTTGCCCTTGACGAACTGCGCCGATGCCGCGCTGGCGAGCGCGAGCAGTGCGATGAACAAAAGCGAGCGAACGAACGTCATGCTGTACTCCTTGAAGTCCTGGACCTTCGATCCTGAACCTCGGAAAGCAGCACGGGAAGCCATTGAAACGGATCGTCACCGTGTCGTGCACGGATGTCGTCGAGCAGGGCCACGTTGTCGGTGGTCGCAGACAGCACGGTGATGAAGTCATCGAGCCCGGACAGGTCGAGCTCGCAAATCGCGCTGGCATGTCCCTGCTTGACCAAAAACCGCCGGCCGCCCTGGGCGCCGAGGCTGCGCACGATGTCGTACTCGGCCTCGCTGAGCCCAAAACCTTCGACGTACTCCTCCCGCACCGCCTCCGGGTTGGCGAGGAAGACCTTGGTGACGCTCTGCTCGATCATCGTGCGGCCGATGGGGTGTCGCAGTACGTCAGACGGGCTCTGCGTATCGAAGATGCCCAGCCCGTTCTGCTTGCGGATCGTCTTCTGCTTCTGCTTGGCGAAGTCGCTGAAGATCGGGTGGTCGAGCGCCTTCCAGAATTCGGAGATCACGTAGATCAGCCGCTCGCCGTTGACCAGCTCTTCCATCACCTGCAGCAGGTAGAGCATCACGGGTGTGCGCACCTCGGGCAGGTCGAGGAACTCGCTCGTGTCGAAGCCGATGACCGACGCCGAATCAAGATCGATCAGGCGGTCGTCGGCTTGGTCAAACACCCAGCCGAGCGCGCCACCCTGGCACCAGCGGCCGAGCCGCTCGTACAAGCTGTTCTCGCCGGTCTTCGGCAGGTTCTGACGGACGGTCGAGAAGCGCCGCAGCGCGGCCGGCATCATCGCCACTGCCTTGACCGCATCGGCGATCGCGCGCTCGTCCGACGGCAACAGCGGCATCGCTGGCGTATCGATGCAGGTGCGGATCAACTGCTCCCAGAACTGCATGCGGGCTGGGCTCGGCTCACGCTGCAGAGGGTTGCAGCCGGTTGGCTTGCCGGCTTCGAGCGTGAAGTAGCGACCACCAAGCGCGCGAATTGCGATCTCGCACCCACGGTCCAGGTCGAACAGCACGAGGCGCGGCGCCGGGCTCCACTTGCGCGTAAGTGTCAGCAAGAACATCTCGAGCGTGGTCTTGCCGACGCCGGTCGAGCCGATGATGAGCGTGTTGCCCGGCATCTTCTTGTCGGCCGAGTCCTCGCCTTCAGGGCTGCTGTGCAGGTTCAGGTAGAAGGGCTGACCCGATGGCGTGCGCAGCAGGGCGAGGGCTTCGCCCCAGGGGTTGCCGTCGCGCTTGCCGCGGGCGAAGTTGTGGCCGGCGGCGAGCGCAGCGAACGCCCGCGACGAGAGCTTCGCGTCCCTGGGCCGCCATTGCCAGTTGCCGGGCATCTGAGCGAACCAGGCCGCATCGGCCACCAGGTCCACCGGGGACATCTGCAGGCTGGACGCCTCGCCGACGGCGCCGATGGCCTGCGCCGCGCGGCGGCCGGCGTCGGCCACGTCTTCACCGAAGACGACCAGGCTGTAGTGGTACTCGCCCATGCAGAATTGGCCGTCGCCGAGTTCGTTCAGCGCCACGTCCATCTCGGCGACCTGGCTCGCCACCACGTCATCGCTGGCGATCAGCTGGTCGCGCTGGAGTTCGAGGGCGCGCATCGCCTCGCGCCGCGGCAGAATCGAGAAGCTCTGGGTCTCGATGAACTCGCTGGCTTCGTAGAGCAGCGCGTTCAAGATGCCGGGCTGCACAGCGTCGGCGTACTCCTTGATGTCCACCAGAGCGGCGTAGCGCCGGGCTTCGCCCTGACGCAGTTCGAGCTTGTCGCCGCCGAACGATAGGCGCGTCGTCGGCAGGGTTCGGAACAGTGGCCCGGCCGCCGCCGGTATCGGGCGCCAGCAGCCGTTGACGAGGTAGCCCAGGAACTCGGCGACCTCTGAACAACGTGCGCCTCGCGACTCGCGAACGCCGAGCAGCTCAGGCCCGAATCCACGGAGCACACGCCCCACGAGCGCCGACCGTTCTTCCATCACTCGCAACGCGTCGCCTTGCGCTGCCGCAATGGCGTCGCGCGAGCGCTGCGTCGATTGCAGGGCGCGGCTGACCCGCGAGACGTTGGGCCGGTAGACGAGCGTCAGGTACAGCTCGTTGCTCATCATGCGGTGCTGTTCGAGTCGGCCTTGGTAGGCGATCGACAGGTCGCGAGCGAACCCCTCGCCATGCGGATGCTGAAGCGCATCGCTCACGACCCGGTGGAGCCGGTGCGTCCACACCGCCCACTGCCCGCCGGCGAGGTTGCGCAGCAAGCTGCACAACGCCTCGTGCCGCTCGGCGATCAGGTGTTCGTCGGCACACTCAAAGGGCACGCCGTCGAGCCGCCAGACGCGCAAGTAATCGCCGCCGCGGGTGATCACTTCGTGCTCGCTGACGAGTGACGAGAACGGCACGAAGCGGGCGAGCGGGTTCTCGGCACGCGCCTGCTTCCAGTAGCGCGGCGTCGGGAGCGGCCGGTGCAGTGCACCCGGCGTCGTTCCGTTCGCAGCCGGCGCGGCTCTAGGCGTGCCAAGCATCGCGGGTCCCCCGGTACAGGCTCGGCGCATAGCTGCGCGCGCGCCAGAAGTGCCGGTTGCGGTCGTGCAGCCGCAGCTTTGCCGCGACGAACATCTGCCGGAATCGCTGATCGTCCTTCGAGGTGACGTAGCGCATCCAGCCCAGCGCCGGTGCGATGGCGACGAGAACGGCCAGCGCGACCCACCAGCTCACGAGGATGCCGCCCCACATGATGAGCAGCATCCCGGTGCCGAAGAGGATCACCAGCGGCACGAGCGGGATGCCCAGCTTCATCGCTGGCCGCGTGGCGCCCTTGTAGATGGCTTCGCCGAGCATGGCAGTCGCCCCGTGTCAGGTGACGATGTAGCTGGCGAAAGCCGCCGCGCCGCCGACCAGCGTGCCGCCGATCAGGACGTTCGCCACGTCGGCCAGGCGCGCGCCCTGGAAGATCATCTTGAAGCCGGCCCAGATGATCGCGATGGTCACCACGGCGATCGAGATCGTCACCAGGATCGTGTTGATGTTGGTGACTGTCGTGTTGATCTTGTCGAAGCCCTGCGCAAGGGCAAGGTGAGGGATCGCTGCCGACACGGCGAGCGCTGCCGCGGCAGTCTGCTGGGCCTTCGCTTGGATGCTCTCGATGATCCTCATGACTACGACTCCTGGCTGATCAAGGCGCGCGCGGCGCGCTGAGGGGTTCGAGTTGGTGGCGTGGCTGCGGCGACGACACGCGCGACGTAGCCGTGGCGCACGCCAGTGCTGAAGTTGCCGCTGTAGTAGCAGGACAGCGCGCGCCGCAAGGCGGCCTGCTCGCCTGTCCCGGCCGACGCGCGCACATGGCACTCGCCGAGCACCGCCTGCATCGCACCGAGGCTGGTGCACGGGTCGAGGGCGGTCTGTGGTGTCAGGCCCAGGCGGGTGAAGTTGGCCACGTTGATCTGGCCGAGGCCGACGCTGTAGTTCCACCCCGCGGCGTGCAGCGCACCGATGGTCGCGAGCGCTTCGGCTCGCGTTCGCGGCTGGCGCTCCAACTGCCCGCCCACCACGCCGATGGCGAAGGGATTGAAGCCGCTCTCAACCGTCACGATGGCGCGCGCGGTGTCCGGGTGCACCTGCGGAGCGCAGGCCAGCGCCAGGGCGAGAAAGGCTGCGGCATCCATGGTGGCCTCGATCAAGGCAAGTCGGCCGGAGGCGGTGGCAACGCGGCCAGCCACTTTGCGTAATCGTCGTCGAAGCGCGTGTCCCAACTGCCGAGCTGTGTCTTCGCAGCCGGGCTGAAGTCGGTCACCGAGTCGCCGCCGAAGCTCCACCAGGTGCGCGAGAACGGGGCGCCGTTGATCGAGACCGAAATCGCACCGGTGTAGTCGCACTGGTAGATCGGCCCGCTCTCGGCTTCCATGGTCCGCGTGTACTGCGGCGGGCAGAAGGCCGGGGCATTGGACCAGGCGTGGTTGGCGCTGTTGCCGGCGCCGGACATGCTGCAGGTCGGGAACGGCTTGCCCCGGCTCAGATCCCGGAACAGCTGCTTCACGGGCGGCACGCACTGCGGAATGGCACGCCAACTCGGCGCGGCGAGGCACAGCAGCACCAGGCAGCCATCGACGGCTCGCGCCGGTGTCGGGTGGAGCACCCCGGCCACTGCGAGCAGCAGGCCCAGTGCATGCGTCACGAGGGCCGACAGTGACCTGTTGCCTTTCGCGTCGCCCCGATTGGCAGCGGCCGATGAGGGGTCTACATTCGTTGCGCTGTGCATGTTGTCGTCCTCGGTTTGGTGGTGCCTGGAAGGAGCCATCACGGGATGCCTCGTTGAACACCGTGAGGACAATCTAGGACCAAAGCCCCGCCGTCCCGGCGCTGGATTCGGGTCGTTTTCCAGCACAACCGACGCAGGTCGTACGCGATGCCCAGCCTTTTTGCGTCTGTCGGCTCGCTGGTGCATCCGCACCAGCTCGAGATTCAGGACTTCAGCCTCTATGCGCTGATCCTGGATGCGCGACACCCGACGGCCTATGCGGAGGACCACATCCCCGGTGCGGTCAACGTGCCTGCTGCATCGACCGCCTCGGAGCCGGCACAGGCGATCCCTTGCGAACTGGCAGCGCACGCCGAAAGCCTCGTCCGCGACGACATGGTGCTCGTGTACTGCGACCGGGGCGGGCTCGACAGCGAGGTGTGGTCCAGGCCCTTGCGTGCTGCCGGATTCGCCGTCGATGTGCTTGGCGGAGGTTGGGGCAACTACCGGCGCTGGGTTGCCGCAGGCCTGGAACTGCTGCCGCGTGCGCTGTCGTTCCGCCACCTTGTCGCACCGCCCGTCAGCGGCTTGTGCCTCGTCCTCGCCGCGCTGACCCGCCAGGGCCAGCAGGTCCTCGACATCGCCGAGCTGGCCGGGCAGCGCCTCGTGCCGGGGATCACGCTGCCGGGAGACGCGCCGCCCTCGCAGGATGCCTTCGAAACCCTGCTGCTGGATCGCCTGCGCAAGTTCGATCCTGACCTGCCGGTCTGGGTCAGGGTCGGTCCCGCTCCGCTCACCACCCCCACGCTGCCCTCGGCCTTGCGCGACGCGCTTGCCCGTGCTGACGAGGTGGTGCTCCAGGTGCCGCTCGCCGAACGCGCGCGGGCGTGGCTCAAGCGAATCCAGGCGATGCGAACCCCGTTGCCAAGCCTGATCGCAGCCTTCAGTGCCTCGGCCTTGCCGCCGCCTTCAGGCCTGGCGCAGCAATGGGGCTCGCTGGACGCTGCCGGTCACACGCTCGAAGCCCTCGCGGCGATCATCAAGGCGTATATCGACCCCAACAACGAGGTGGCACGGTCAGGGCGGCAGTCACGGTTGATCAGCCTGGGCTCGCTCGACACCGATGCGGTGGTCGCCGTGACGACGGATTGGTTGCGTTCGTTCCCGGCGACGCAACCGCGTGGAAGCTAAAGCAGCCCGTAGAGGCGGGCCAGCCTGACCGCCGCGCGGCGATTCTGCGCACCCAGCTTGGCGCTGACCCGCTGAAAGCGGCAATCGATGGTCTTGGCCTCGGTCTTCAGGGCCGCAGCGATCATCTTGCTGCTGTGGCCCGCCGCTTCGTGCCGAAGCAGCGCGATGTCGTCGGCGCTGATGCGGGCCTTGTCGATGAGTTCGCGCAGGATCGACCGGGCCAGCCAGGCGTGCAGTTCCATCGCCAGCGCCCGCGCGAGCACGCGCACCGTGGCGTAGCCCTCGCTGTCGAAGAAGCCCGGTGTCGCCGACCCCAGGGCCAGCACGCCGACGCGCGACGGGCCGTGCGACGAAGGCGCCGGAGCGATCACCACCGAAGCGAAACCGGCCCGCGCCGCCGCCTCGACGAAGGCTTGCTCGCGCGGCGTATGCAGCACCAGTTCGCTCGACCGGATCGGCTCCGAGTCGCCCATCGCATGGCGCAACCAGGGATCGTCCTCGAACCATTGCTGGCGAGCGTATTCGGCGCTCCACAGCGGATCGCAGGCCAACAGCGAACGGTACGAGGCCAGGGTTGCGTCGTCGCGCAGGAAGCTCATGAACACGGCCGAATCGGCCGCCAGACTACCGACGACGGCCTGGAATCGAAGCAGCACTTCATCCATGGAGGCAGCAGTGCTGACCTCTTCGATCCCGAACAGCGCGCGCGCCCGAAAGGCCTCGGTGAGCGCAAGCGCACCGAGGCCGGGTGGTTCACCGTTTGCCGTCGATGAGGACATCGCCTTCGCGACGCAGTCGGGCGTACAGCACCGGTTCGTCGAACCGCACGGCGTCGGCCTCGCACCAGCGTGCGAAGGACTCGTGACCGGTGAACAGCAGGGTCTGGACAAGGCACGATCCGAGCGGCCGCCGCTGGGTGCGCTCGACGGTCAAGCCCGAAGTGGCGCTGCGAAGAACGAACGCGACGGCGCCATCTTCGGTGCGAAGCAGCAGTGCGCCATCGCTGCCTGTCGCAGCTCGCGCGACGAAGCGGACCTTGTCGGCGCGCTGTCGCTGCGCATGGAGCAGCGCCCGCTTCTCGCCCAGAGGCCGCACGGCATCGCGGTCCCAGGCGCGCTGTCGCGCGGCGCGAGAGGCGGAGACTTCGGCCACCGCCGCGCTCGACGCGGCGGGAGTTGCGGGTTGTGTGCTCATCCGTGCTCCAACTGGCCCGACGGGGGCCCGCGGACCGCTCGGAACGGCGGCTGAGCGACGAGCCGTCGACCTGGATCGAACGGCGCACCGCGATAGGCGGATTCAAGTTCCGGCGCAAACCATTTGTCTATCGCGGTTGCGTATCGGTTCGTCACTTCGGTTACTGCGCCGGGCTGGACGAGGTCGTCCCGCGTCGTCCCTGACCGTCTCGTCATGAGTGCCCGCGTTGCGGGCACTGGTCATCCGGCCGCCCGCTTCGGCGAGCGTCCGCACCCCTCGTCGCAGCCGGTCGAGGCGGCCCCGCATCCGCCGCTCGCCCTTGTGCGAACCGTAGCACCGCGCGCGCGGGCGCCAGGGCCTTTCGCGGCATAAACGGATCGCTTCCCACGCGCGCTTCGCTTCGCTGCGCACGCGCGGGCCCCTTCCATTTATTCCACGCTGCCCTGGCGCCCGCGCTTCATCGCGGCGCTGTCGGTCTCGCACGGCGACCGACGAATGCGGGGCAGGAATCACCTCCACACCGAACGCTTCGCCGAGGGATGAACAGCCACTCACGGCTCCTCGGAAATTGGAGCAGGGGTGGCGGGCAAGGAGCCAAGGGCATGCGCAGAAGCAAAGGATTGGACTTGAGCGCTCGGCAACGACAGTTCTTACGGGCCGTTGCCGTGCGAGACGAATCGGGACTGTTGCCGCCGTCGGGCGTGCCGCCGTGATGGCGATGTCACGTCGTGCGCAACTCACCTTCAACCAACGGAGAAACGATCATGGAACACGCGAACGAATCGATCCTCGTCAAGCTGGCGGACCTGATGCCATCGCCCTTCAACGTGCGGCGCCATTCGCGCACGAGCGTCGAGGAACTGGCGGCCCTCATCGACTCGCAGGGCCTGCTGCACCCGCTGACGGTGAACGAGCAATTGGTCGGCAGGGGCAAGGCACGCAAGCTCAGGTTCGCCGTCCCCGCGGGCGAGCGGCGGCGTCGCGCGCTGCTGCTGTTGCAGCAGCGCGGCAAGCTGCAGGCGGACCACGAGGTCGCCTGCAAGCTGGTGCCGCCGGAGCGGGCGCGTGAGGTCAGCGTGGCCGAGAACAGCGGGCGCGAGCCGATGCATCCGGCCGACGAGTTCGAGGCCTTCAAGGCCCTGGTCGATGAGGGCAAGGGCATCGAGGACGTGGCAGTGGCATTCGGCGTTTCGTTACTCACGGTGCAGCGCCGGCTGAAGCTGGCAGCGGTGTCGCCGAAGCTGTTGACGCTGTACCGCGAGGACGACAGGAAGATCAACCTGGACCACTTGATGGCGCTGGCGATCAGCGACGACCACGCGGCGCAGGAGCGCGCCTGGTTCGACGCCCACGAGTGGGACCGGTCGCCGGCCACGCTCAAGCGCAAGCTGACGGCTGGCGAGCTGGAGGCCACCGGCAATGCGCTGGTCCGCTTCGTCGGCATCGAGGCCTACGAGGCGGCAGGTGGCATCGTGCGGCGCGACCTGTTTGACGACGAGCAAGGGCGCTTCCTGTCCGATCCGGCCCTGCTGACCCTGCTGGCCGGCGAGAGGCTCGAAGGCATCGCCGCTGCGGTGCGCGAGGAAGGTTGGGGCTGGGTCGAGGCGAGGATCGAGCTCGACTCACCCGCACTGCGGCAGTTCACGCCCTGTGAGCACACGGTCCGCAAGCCGAATGCCGAGGAACGGGGTGAACTGGCGGCACTGTCAGCGCGCGAGGCCGAACTCGAGAGCGAGTCGCAGGTGCTCAGCGAGGAGAAGGCATGGCATGGGCCCGACGCCGAGCGCATCAGCCTGGAAGGCGAGGCCATCGAGGCGCACCGGCGTGCAATCCGCGAAGGCCTCAAGGTGTGGCCGCCCGCGATCAAGGCCCGGGCGGGCGTGATCGTCACGGTCAACCGCGAGGGCGATCCCGAGGTCATTCGCGGCCTGCTGCGCGAGGCGGACCGCAAGGCCCTCGAAGCGTCGCAGCGCAAGGTGCGCAAGGCCGTGGCGACGCCGGCCGACCGGGACGACGCGACGGAAGAACGAGCACCCTCGGCCAAGCGGCCCGGCCCCGACTTCAGCGAGGCGCTGACGCGCCGACTCGCCGCGCATCGCACGGCGGCGTTGCAAGCGGTGCTGACCGGCAACAACGCACTGGCGCTCGCCACGCTCACGCACACGCTGCTGCGCCGCGCGTTCGTCGACGACTACGGCGTGGACCGCTGCGCGATGCAGATCACCGCGACGGCCACCTCGCATGCACTGGTGTCGGTCGCCGATGACCTCAAGGCTGGCCGTGCCTTCCAGATGGTGGAGGCCGCGAAGGCGAAGTGGCGTGAACGGCTGCCCGACCAGCGGGGCGAGTGGTTCGGTTGGCTGATCGGCCTGCCGCAGTCCGAGCTGCTTGAATTGCTCGGCTTGTGCGCAGCGCTGACCGTGAACGCACTGCCGGCGGCCGGCGCGGCGTACGACGCGAACGCAATCGCCAAGGCCGCAGACCTGGACATGGCGGACTGGTGGGAGCCCACGGCCGAAGGCTTTCTCAACCATGTCTCGAAGGCGCAGATCGTCCACGCCTTGAAGGAGGTCGGCCCCGAGTTGGCGCGCGACGGCGTGGAGGGCATGAAGAAGGACGTGCTGGTCAACACGGCAGTGGGCAGGTTGCGCGGCACGCGCTGGCTGCCGGCGGCGCTGCGACCGTCGGCCAGCTAATTGAGGGGGCGGGAGGCAGCACGCTGCCCGCCCCGATGAAGGACTGCGATGTGGGTCTTGTTTGCTCGCGCCCCGCCGCCCGACGCGCCGTACTGGCCCGGGCGGCGCTGGCTTGCGGCGGTCGATGCGGTCGCGTGGCCCGGGGCGATTTGGAGCGCGTTGAGCCACGTCCCCGGCCAGGGCGGTCTGGTTCTGGCTCTCGCCATGGCGCTCCTGGTCGTTTCGGCCGCGCGGCGCCTCTTCACCGCGCTGCTCGTCAACCATCGATACCACTTCACGACGTGGCGATGGGGGCGGTGGGTGTTGTGGATGACGGCGCTCGGTACGCTGCTGAAGCTCGGGCTACCTGGCTGATCTTCGAGGCTCAGTGCGTGATCGTCGGCCTGGCGGCACTCCAGCGTTCGAGGTCGCTCCAGCGCCAGCCGACGGCCCGCGTGCCGATGCGGACCTGCGCGGGGAACTTGTCCTCGGAGATCAGGCGGTAGATCGTGGATCGGCCGAGGCCGGTGAGCCGCAGGACGGTGGACATCCTCGCGAACAGGCGCTCGCGATCAGGGTCGCTGACGGTCTGGATGGTTGTCGTGCTTTGCGGCATGGCTCGACTGCTCCGGTGAGGCTCGCACTGCATCAACTGTAGAGACGTGCAGAGCCATATCGCTTGCTGGATTTGGACGCAAATCGTGCGAGCGAACCAGCAGCGATGTGAATGCGACAGGCCCGTGCGCGTTGTAGCTCGGCCACATGTCTTCCAGCCCGCGATTTTTCGGACACGGTTCGGACACGGGCCTCTGGAAAGGACAAGGGGTTGGCGACTTGCATCGCCAACCCCTTGATTTTCTTGGCTCCCCGACCTGGGCTCGAACCAGGGACCTACGGATTAACAGTCCGGCGCTCTACCGACTGAGCTATCGAGGAATTCAGCCCGACATTATAGCCACGGTCGGCGCCGGCTCTACAGGTCGGTGCTCAGCGAGACGCGCCAGGTGCGCGGCGCCAGCGGGTAGAGGTAGGCATGGCCGAACTGGTAGGGCGACTCGCGCCAGGCGCGGCGGTCGGCGAGGTTGTCGATGCCGGCGCGCCAGGTGAGCGTGCCGCTGCCAGTGCGCTGCTCGTAGCGTGCACCGACGTCGACGCGCGCCCAGCCCGGGATGCGCGGCGCATCCGCTGTCGGCAGCACGGTGCGATCGCTCTCGGTCGTCAGCAGCGCGTTCAGCGACAGGCCGCCCTCGAAGCGGTAGCCGCCGCTCAGGCGCAGCGTGCGCGCCGGCACGTTGGGCGGGCGCTGTCCCTCGAGCGCCGCGTCGGTGGCGCCCTCGCGCCGCGCACGCAGCCACATCGCGCTGGCCCCCAGTGACCAGGGTCCCAGCCGCGCCTCGGCGCCGGCTTCGAGTCCGCGATGTCGTGCCACGCCGTCGATCGCCAGCTCGCAGGGGCTGACGGCGCAGATGTTGGTTGCCGGGCGCTCGATGTCGAACGCGGCCAGGTGGGCGTCGAAGCGCTCGCCGGCGTGCTTGACACCGAGCTCGGTCTGGCGGCTCTTCAGCGCCGGCAGGGCCTGCCCGGCATTGGTGAACGAGCCCGGCCGGTTGGGCACGACCTGCGATTCGATGCCCTGGCCCCAGCTGGCATAGGCCAGGTCCTGCGCGGTCAGCGCCAGGCTCGCGGCCAGCCAGGGGGTGGTGAAGCTCTGGCGATAGTCCGTGGCCTCGGTGCCGGAGGTCGTGACGCTGGCGCGCGTCAGTCGGGTGTGGCGCAGGCCGAGCCAGAGGCCCAGGTCCCCGGTCAGGCGCATCGCATCGCGCAGGTAGAACTCGGTGTTGCGCTCGCGGCGGTGCGTGTTGTCCAGGACGGCATCGGGGGCGGCAGGCGTGAGCAGTCCGCCGTCGATCCGCCCCGTGCCCGCGTAGTTGAAGGCCTGGCCCTCGAAACGCGCCTCGAAGCGGCTGGCCAGCACGCCGGTCGTCAGCAGGTGTTCGATGCCGCCGAGACGCAGGCGACCCTGCAGCGAGGCGTCCGCCGCCTCGCTGCGGCGTCGCTCGTTGTCGCTGCGGAAGTCGTAGAGGTCGAACGTGCCGTCGCTGCAGTAGCGGTCGTAGTTGCCTTCGGCGTCGCAGCCGAAGGGGAAGGCGATGCGGTCGTCGCTCTTGAGCTGCTGGCTGGCGACGTGCAGGCGCGCACGCCAATCCGCGCCCAGCTGCTGCGTCCAGCGCAGGCTGGCGGTGCGTCCCTGCAGAACGACCGGCAGCGACCACGGCTGGTTGTTGAGATTGATGCGCGGGTCGATGTCGCGCGCGTCGGGCACCCGGTTGCCCAGCAGGCTGAAGCCCGGCTGGCTGGGCTGCGAGCGGCGGCTGATCTCGATCTCGGCCTCCAGCAGGCTGCCGGCCGCGAGGCGCCAGTCGCCGGCCAGCGCGAGGAGGTGGCGCTCGCCCTTCGCGTCGCGCAGCTCGGGGTCGATGCGGGCGGCTGCGGCGTTGAGGCGCAGGCCGAAGGCCTGGTCCGCACCGAAGCGCGCGCCCAGGTCGACCGCGCCGAGCACGCTGCCGCGGCCGGACAGTTCCAGCGTCGCGCTGCGCAGCTCGCCGGCCGGTCGCTTGACGACCAGGTTGACCAGGCCACCCGGCGCGCTGGTCCCGGCCTGCATGCCGCTGATGCCCTTGAGCAGCTCGACGCGCGACTTGTTGTCCAGCGGGATCGAGGTCTCGGCGTTGATCGGCAGGCCGTCGCGGCGGTAGTTGTAGCGGTTGTCGATCACGTAGCCGCGCACCGAGAACTGGTCCCAGTAGCCCTCGGAGTTGTAGGCGTCGCTGGCGCTGGCGTCGAGGCGCGTCAGTTCGCGCAGCGTGCCGCTGCCGGACTTGAGCGCGGCTTCACCGAGGACGCGGGCCTGCAGCGGGCTGCGCTCGAGCGGCACGTCGCCGAAGCCGGTGACGTCGGCCGTCGCGGTGTCGCTGCGGCCCTGCACCGTGACCGGCGGCAAGGTGGTGGATTGCGCCGCGGCGAACGAGGTCGCGACGGCGAGCGGGACGATCAGGAAGGAAGTGCGGGTTGCCATCGTGGATCCGTGGTCGATGGCAGGTGGGCGCCCTGCAAGCGACACGGACGCGTGGCACTGCAAGACCGCTTCCCTGCGCGAGGATTACCTCAATCAGGTTCAAAGGGACTTTCTCAGTCGGACCACCGGGTCGGCGATCCAACACCCCTAGCGAATGCCGCGCGGTGATCGCGCGACGACCAGATTATGGCGCAGCAGAAGCGGCGAAGCCCGCACGAGGCGGGCTTCGATCGCGGGCGAGACGCCGTCAGTCGAACACCGGTGTCTCCACGCCCAGCACCTTGTGCAGCTTCGGGCTGGTCGTCGTGTACTGCAGGTGGATGCGCTTGTCCGGGAAGATGTAGGGCGCCGCGCCGAAGGCCGCCAGCGCCGCCTCGTGGAAGCCCGACAGGATCAGCTTCTTCTTGCCCGGGTAGACGTTGATGTCGCCGACCGCGAAGATGCCCGGCACGTTGGTCTCGAACTTCTCGGTGTCGACGACCAGCTGCTTGCGCTCGATGTTCAGGCCCCAGTCGGCGATGGGGCCGAGCTTGGGGCTGAGGCCGAAGAACACCAGCAGCATGTCCAGCGGCACGACCCGCGTGACGCCGTCACCGCCGGTGACCTTGGCGGCGGTCAGCTTGCCGTCCGCTTCTTCGATGCCCGTGACCTGGCCGACCACGAACTGCATCTCCAGGGCCTCGCACAGTTCCTTCATCTTGGCGACGCTCGCGGGCGCGGCCTTGAAGCCGTCGCGGCGGTGCACCAGGATCACGCTCTCGGCCTTGTTCGGGCCTTCCTGCACGAAGTTGAGGGTCCAGTCGAGCGCCGAGTCGCCGCCGCCGACGATGACGAGGTTCTTGCCGGCGAACTGCGAGGGGTTGCGCACCCGGTAGTGCAGCTGCGTGCCGTCGAACTTCTCAAGCCCGTCGACCTTGAGCGTGCGCGGCTGGAAGCTGCCCACGCCGCCGGCGATGAAGATGGTCCTGGTGATGAAGCGCGTGCCCTTGCTCGTCTCGAGGTCGAAGCGGCCGTCCTCGCGCCGGGCGACGAGGCTGACTTCCTGCCCGAGGTGGAAGGTCGCGCCGAAGGGCTCGATCTGCTTGAGCAGGTTGTCGGTCAGCTCCTTGCCGGTGCAGACCGGCACGGCCGGGATGTCGTAGATCGGCTTGTCGGGGTAGAGCTCGATGCACTGCCCGCCGGGGTAGGCGAGCGAATCGATGATGTGGGCCTTGATCTCCAGCAGGCCGAGCTCGAAGACCTGGAACAGGCCGACCGGGCCGGCCCCGACGATGACGGCGTCGGTTTCGATCGGGCCGTCGTGGCTGGCGGCGGTCTGGGCGATGGCGGGGTTCAGTTGCGGCTCCATGGTTCGTTCAGCGGATCAGCTCGCCGAGCTTGTCCTTCCTGTCCTTCCAGTCGTCGGCGTCGGGCAGCGCAGGCTTGCGCTTGGTGATGCTGGGCCATTTCTTGGACAGCTCGACGTTGATGGCGATGAACTTCTGCTGCTCCTGGGACACGTCCTCCTCGGGGAGGATCGCGTTGACCGGGCACTCCGGGATGCAGACGGCGCAGTCGATGCACTCGTCGGGGTCGATCACCAGGAAGTTCGGGCCTTCGCGGAAGCAATCCACCGGACAGACATCGACGCAGTCGGTGTACTTGCAGCGGATGCAGGATTCGGTGACGACGTGGGTCATGACGTTGTGAGGCTGACGGAGTCGGGCCGCTGCGGACTGCGGGCGGCACAAGAACGCGAGATTTTACGGGCTCGGGGTTTGCTCGGGGGTGGCGGCCCATGCACGCGTTTCGGGGGCTTGCGAGTCCCCGGCCAAGACCGCCCCGGCACCGACGCCCACGATCACGACCGTCGGGCGGCCGGCGTGCAGCACGCTGGCGGCGGCCAGGTCGGCGAGCCGGTGCTCGCTGGCCAGCTGGTCGGGCCAGCCGGCGCGCGAGACCACGCTGGTCGGCGTGTCACCCGACCAGCCCGCCTCGCGTAGCCGGCGCGACAGCGCCGCCAGCTGCCGGCCGGCCATGTAGAAGACTTCTGTGTCGGCGCTGCGGCCGGCCTGCAGGCGGCCCTCACGCGTCATCGCGGTGCTCAGGCTGACGCTGCGTCCGCTGCCGCGGCGGGTCAGCGGCCGGCGGGTGCCGGCGGCCGCGGCCAGTGCGGCGGTGACGCCCGGGACCACCTCGGACGGCAGTCCCGCCTCGGCGAGCGCGGCGAGCTCTTCCTCCAGCCGGCCGAAGACGCTGGGGTCGCCGCCCTTGAGCCGGACAACCCGCAAGCCCTGTCGCGCAAAGCGGACCAGCAGGGCATTGATGCGCGTCTGCCCCGTCGAGTCGCCGAAGCCTCGCTTGCCGACGTCGATCCAGCGCGCCTGCGGCGCCAGATCGCGCAGCGCCGGGTCGGTCAGTGCGTCGAACAGCACCACCTCGGCCTCGGCCAGGCGCCGCGCGCCACGCAGGGTGATCAGGTCGGCCGCGCCCGGGCCGGCACCGATGAAGACGATTGCAGAGGCCATCTCAGGCGGCCACGAGCAGCGCGCCGCTCGTCCGGTTGGTGGTCGGGTCGACGACGATCAGCGCACCGCCGACCCGGTTGTCGGCATAGGGCTCGACCGGCAGCGGCGCCTGCGTCTCGATCTGCACGCGGCCGATCTCGTTGACGGCGAGTTCGTGCGCGTCCTGGTCCTCCAGCGTGTGGATGTCGCGCCGGCTGTCGATCGCGGTGATGCGCGCCTGCACCCAGCGGTTGCCGTGTCGCACCCAGTACTTGCGGCCGATCTGCGCCGGCTCGGTGTCCAGCCAGGCCAGCGTGGCGGCGAAGCGCTGGGTGGTCCGCAAGGGCTTCGCGCTGGCGATCCAGTCGCCGCGCGAGACATCGAGCTGGCGGTCCAGCACCAGCCCCGCCGACTGGCCGGCCTCGCAGGTGTCGACCACGGCGCCGGCGCGTCGCAGCTCGGCGACGACCGCGGTCTGTCCGCTCGGGAACACCTGCACCGAGTCGCCAACCTGCACCTTGCCGTGCGCGATGCGGCCCCAGATCGTGCGCGGCTGGTGGCCGGTGCCTTGCTCGCCCTGCTTGGCGACGTACTGGACCGGAATCAGCAGGTCGCCGTCGTGCCGCTCGTCGCAGGCCGGCAGGCGTTGCAGCAGCTCCAGCAGGGTCTCGCCGCGGTACCAGGTCCACACGCCGGAGCGCACGGTGACGTTGTCGCCGCGCAGCGCCGACACCGGCACGATGCCGGCGACGGCGATGCCGGCTTGTCCGGCGAAGGTCTCCAGCGCCCCGCGCACGGCGTCGTAGGCCACCTCGGCCTCGGCGTCGACCGCGTCCAGCTTGTTGATCGCGAAGACGATGCTGGGCACGCGCAGCAACTGCGCCAGCAGCGAATGCCGTCGCGTCTGCGGCAACAGCTTGACGGGGCGCGTCTTCCAGTCGAGCTTGGTGATGTCGACCAGCACCACCGCGGCATCGCTGCCCGCGGCGGCCGTGACCATGTTGCGGGTGTACTGCTCGTGCCCCGGCGCGTCGGCGATGACGAACTTGCGCTGGCGGGTGGCGAAGTAGCGATACGCGACGTCGATCGTGATGCCTTGCTCGCGCTCGGCCTCCAGGCCGTCGGTCAGGAGCGACAGGTCGATGGCCGAGCCCGCGGCGCGCTTCTCCAGCGCGTCCAGCTGGTCGGCCAGGATCGCGCGGCTGTCGAACAGCAGCCGGCCGATCAGCGTGCTCTTGCCGTCGTCGACGGAGCCCGCGGTCAGGAAGCGCAAGGCGCGATGCTGCAGTTCATCGATGGCAGACATGATCAGAAATAGCCTTCCTTCTTGCGCCGCTCCATCGAGGCGTCGGAGGTGCGGTCGTCCATGCGGGTGGCACCACGCTCGCTGACGGTGACGGTCAGCGTCTCGGCGACGATGTCCTTGGCGTCGGCAGCAAGGCTCTCGACCGGGCAGGTGCAGGTCATGTCGCCGACGGTGCGGAAGCGCACCTGCGCGGTCTCGACCGTCTCGCCGGCCTCGGGCGGCGTCACCTCGGTCAAGGGCACCAGCAGGCCCTTGCGGCGGATCACCTGGCGCTCGTGCGTGTAGTAGAGGCTGGGCAGCGGGATGTTCTCGCGCGCGATGTAGAGCCAGACGTCGAGCTCGGTCCAGTTGCTGATCGGGAAGGCGCGGAAGTGCTCGCCCGGCTTGATGCGGGTGTTGAACAGGCTCCACAGCTCGGGGCGCTGCTCCTTGGGCTGCCACTGGCCGAAGCTGTCGCGGTGGCTGAAGATGCGCTCCTTGGCGCGCGCCTTCTCCTCGTCGCGGCGGGCGCCGCCGATCATCACGTCAAAGCGATGCTCCTCGATGGTCTCGAGCAGGGTCACCGTCTGGTGGCCGTTGCGCGACTCCAGCGGATGCGACAGGCGGATCGTGCCGCGGGCGATGGAGTCGTCGAGGTGACCGACGACCAGGCGCTCGCCCATCTCCTGGATCCGGCGGTCGCGGAACTCGATCACCTCGGGGAAGTTGTGGCCGGTGTCGACGTGCACGAGCGGGAAGGGCAGGCGGCCCTCGAAGTCATTTCCGCTCCGGCGCATCTTGAAGGCCTTCTCGGCCAGGCGCAGCACGACGCAGGAGTCCTTGCCGCTCGAGAACAGCAGCCCCGGCCGCTCGAAGGCGCCGGCGACCTCGCGCAGGATAAAGATCGCCTCTTCCTCGAGCGCGTCGAGGTGGCGGTGGTCGATGTCGGGCAGCAGGTGCGTCATGGTGGCGGGCACGTTCATCGCGCTTCTCCGAGGGGCGACACAGCGGGCTCGTCGTGGTGGACGTGCAGGCCGCACTCCTTGGCGGCCTCGTCTTCCCACCACCAGCGCCCGGCGCGGAAGGGCTCGCCGACGGCGATGGCGCGCGTGCAGGGCGCGCAGCCGATGCTGGGCATGAACTGGTCGTGCAGCGGGTTGTAGGGCACGTCGTTCGCGGCGATGTAGTGCCAGACGTCCCCCCAGGTCCAGTCGGCGATCGCATTGAGCTTCAGGCGGCCGGCGTCGTCATGGTCGTCGAAGGGCACCTCGCCGCGGGCGTCGCTCTGCTCGCGGCGCAGGCCGGTGACCCAGGCCGTGCGGTCGGCCAGCATGCGCGACAGCGGTTCGAGCTTGCGGATGCCGCAGCAGGCCTTGCGCAACTCGATGCTGCGGAACATCGCCTCCTCGCCGTTCGTCCGGACGAAGTGCACGACCTGCTCGTCCTTCGGGCGGTACTCCTCGACCGCCAGGCCGTAGCGCTGCTCGATGCGGCCGATCAGCGCCGAGGTCTCGGTGTGCAGCTTGCCGGTCTCCAGCGTGCCGATGGCGACCGGGATGGCGTGGCGCGCGATCAGGTCGGTGATCACCATGTCCTCGGCGCCCAGGCTGGTGGCCTGGACGATGCGGCCCGTATGCGCCGCCGCGGCCTCGCGCAACCGGGTGATCGTGGCAGCGAGCTTCGCGTCGAAGTCGGCCGAAGCGCGCGCGTAGAGATCGATCGCCGTGGTCATGCGGAGGCTCCCTGGCGCGCGAACAGCGGCCGGTGCTCGGTCACGTCGGCCTGGTAGTGGGCGGCGAAGTGGGTCAGGGTGTTGGCCGCAGCCTCGGGGCTCTGGTCGTGGCGCAGCACCGCGACGTCGAAGCCGGTGCGGGCCAGCAGCGGCACCATGTCCACCAGCACGTCGCCGGTCGCGCGCACCTCGCCGGTGTAGCGGTAGCGGCGCTTGAGCAGCCGGGCCTGGCTGTAGGCGCGGCCGTCGGTCCACTTGGGGAACTGCAGCGCGACCAGCGCCAGCTGCGGCAGGTCGGGCGCCAGGTCCTCGATCGCCACGTCGTTCGGCACGATCACGCCGACGGGCTTGGCCGCCGGCCAGGTGGCGCGGACGCTGTGCCACTGCGGCAGCGTCAGCAGCAGGTAGGCGTCGGGCGTGATGGTGACCATCGGACCGTCTTCGCCGCCGACGGTGTGCCAGGGGTCGCGCGGGCAGTCGTGACGCGGATCGACGAACTTCATCACGCGGCCTCCCTGGCGGTGCTGCGGCGCACCGCGTTGGCCGCGATCTTGAACGGCTCCAGGCCGACGCGCTTGACGGTGTCGATGAAGCGCTCGTCGGCGACGCGCACGCCACGGTAGGTCTCGACCACGGCCTCCACCGCGTCGACGACCTCGTCGGCCGCGAACGACGGCCCGATCACCTTGCCGGGCGTGGCCCCCGCGATGCCGCCGCCGTAGGCATTGCCGTCGCTGCCGCCGAGCGTGAGCTGGTACCACTCGGCCCCGTCCTTGTCGACGCCCAGGATGCCGATGTGCCCGCTGTGGTGGTGGCCGCAGGAGTTGATGCAGCCGCTGATGTGCAGGTCGATGTCGCCGATGTCGTCGAGCAGCGCGATGTCGTCGAAGCGCTCGTTCAGCTCGGCGGCGACCGGGATCGATCGGGCGTTCGCCAGGCCGCAGAAGTCGCCGCCCGGGCAGGCGATCATGTCGGTCAGCAGGCCGATGTTGGGCGTGGCGAAGCTCGCGGCCCTGGCCGCCAGCCACAGCCCGTGGAGGTCTTCCTCGCGCACCCAGGGCAGCAGCAGGTTCTGGTCGTGCGTGACGCGCAGCTCGCCGTGGCTGTAGCGGTCGGCCAGGTCGGCGGCGAGATCCATCTGCGCGTCGGTGGCGTCGCCCGGTGCCTGGCCCGCGCGCTTGAGCGACAGGGTCACGGCCCTGTAGCCGGCGAGCTTGTGGCCGTGGACATTGCGCTCGAGCCACTTGCGATACGCCGGCGGCGCGTCGGCAGGCGCACCGTCGCCGGCGGCCGGCCGCGCGGCCACGCCCTCGGGCAGCACGAAGCAGGCCGACACGCGGTCCAGCTCGGCCTGCGGGATCACCTGCGCGTCGCCGTCGGTGTCGAGCGTCAGGATGTCCTGGTACTCCTTCTCGACGGCGTCGATGAACTTCTGGCCTTCGGCCTTGACCAGGATCTTGATGCGCGCCTTGTACATGTTGTCGCGCCGGCCGTAGCGGTTGTAGACGCGCACGATCGCCTCGATGAAGACGAGAATCTGGTCCCAGGGCAGGAACTCGCGCACCACCACGCCGTTGATCGGCGTGCGCCCCATGCCGCCGCCGACCAGCACGCGGAAGCCCACCTCACCATCGGCGTTGCGCAGCAGCTGCAGGCCGATGTCGTGCCAGGCGATGGCCGCGCGGTCCTCGGTCGCGCCGGTGACGGCGATCTTGAACTTGCGCGGCAGGAAGGCGAACTCGGGGTGCAGCGTCGACCACTGGCGCAGGATCTCGCAGTAGGGCCGCGGATCGACCACCTCGTCGGGCGCCACGCCGGCCAGCGCGTCGCTCGTGATGTTGCGGATGCAGTTGCCGCTGGTCTGGATGCCGTGCATGTCGACCTCGGCCAGGCGCTCCATCACGTCGGCGCTCTTCACCAGCGGGATCCAGTTGTATTGCAGGTTCTGGCGCGTCGTGAAGTGGCCGTAGCCGCGGTCGAACTCGCGCGCGATCCGGGCCAGCGTCCGCAGCTGGCGGCTCGACAGCTCGCCGTAGGGCACCGCGACGCGCAGCATCGGCGCGTGGCGCTGGATGTACCAGCCGTTCTGCAGGCGCAGCGGGCGGAAGTCGTCGTCGCTCAGCGCGCCGGCGAGATTGCGGGTCAGCTGGTCGCGGTATTGCGCGGCGCGCTGGTGCACGAAGCGGCGGTCGAAGTCGGTGTACTGGTACATCGTCAGCGGTTCAATGGATGACCTTGAGGCCGGCACCCAGCAGGGCCGCGCACAGCAGTCCGCGCACCAGGCGCTCGGGCATGCGGCGCGTCAGCTGGGCGCCGATCCAGATGCCGGGGATGGAGCCGATCAGCAGCGTGACCAGCATCGGCCAGTTGACATGACCCAGCGTGGCATGGCCGACGCCGGCCACCAGCGTCAGCGGCACGGCATGCGCGATGTCGGTGCCGACCAGCCGGCGGGCGTCGAGCCGCGGGTGCAGCAACAGGATCAGCGTCGCGCCGATCGCGCCGGCGCCGATCGAGCTCAGCGAGACCAGCACGCCCAGCAGCACCCCGGAGGCGATGGTCCAGGGTGCCTTGCGCTCGGCCGGGATCCAGCGCTCCAGCCGCAGGCCGACCGCCTGCCAGGCCGGGCGGAAGAAGACCACGATGGCGGTCAGCAGCAGCGCGATGCCTAGCGCCAGCGTCAACGCGCTGCCCCAGGCCTTGGTGACGCCCGTCAGATGCATCAGCGCGATCGTCGCCAGCGCGGCCGGGATGCTGCCGGCCAGCAGCTGCCAGAGGATGGCGTTATCGATGTGCTTGTGGCGCCAGTGCGCGATCGATCCCGACACCTTGGTCAGGCCCGCGAACCACAGGTCCGTGCCGATGGCGACCGCGGGCGGCAGGCCGAACACGCCCATCATCAGCGGCGTCATCAGCGAGCCGCCGCCGACGCCGGTCATCCCGACGATGGCGCCGACGCCGAAGCCGATCAGCACTGCAATGAGGTCCATGGGTCTGCTGCGTTGCGGAAACTCTCGCGGAGGTCGAACTCTACGGACCGAATAAGCGCATGCGAAGAACAGATAAGTCGATTGCTTATGGCCGACCGGCATAAGGCGGCGCAGCCCTTCCTAGAATGGCCGGCATGCATCTCGACCCAGTTCCGGTTGTCCGTCGGCGCGCCCTGCTGACCCTGGGCTCGGCCGCCGCGGTCGGGTTGCTGGCAGCGTGCGGCACGGCGCCGAAACCGGCTCCCGTGACGGTCGCGCCGCCGCCCGAGCCGCCGGTGGCCGGCAAGCCGCCGCGGCCGCCGCGGATCGGCCTGGCGCTGGGTGGAGGCGCCGCACGCGGCTTTGCGCACATCGGCGTGATCCAGGTGCTGGAAGAGCAGGGCATCCGGCCGGACCTGGTGGTCGGCACCTCGGCCGGCAGCCTGGTGGCCGCGATGTGGGCCTCGGGCAAGAGCGGCGTCGAGCTCGGCTCGCTGGCCGAGAGCATGGACGAGAGCGCGCTGACCGACTGGACCTACCCGGGCCGCGGGCTGCTGCGCGGCGAAGGGCTCGCGAAGTACGTCCGCGAGCACACCGAGGGGCGCTCGATCGAGACCATGAAGATCCCGCTCGGCATCGTCGCCACCGACCTGGGCAGCGGCCAGCCCATCCTGTTCCAGCGCGGCGACCCCGGGGTGGCGGTGCGGGCCTCGAGCGCGGTGCCGGCGGTGTTCCAGCCGGTGAAGATCGGCAGCCGGGAGTATGTCGACGGCGGCCTGGTCGCGCCGGTGCCGGTGCAGTTCGCGCGCCAGATGGGCGCCGAACTGGTCATCGCGGTCGACATCTCGGCCTCGCCCGAGGGGCAGCCGACAGGCGACGCGTTCAAGATGCTGTTGCAGACCTTCGCGATCATGGGCCGCAGCCTGGGCCAGTACCAGCTGCGCGAGGCCGACATCGTGATGCGGCCCAAGCTGCAGGGCGTGTCGGGAGCC